>Ga0180434_10000627_pt1 | contig 51828 bp, 46 predicted proteins | sample SS_ome_7_FD_132453 | JGI IMG/M metagenome (GOLD analysis project Ga0180434, IMG submission 132453) | Hypersaline lake sediment archaeal communities from the Salton Sea, California, USA - SS_1_D_2 metaG | ecosystem: Environmental > Aquatic > Non-marine Saline and Alkaline > Hypersaline >... | reverse complement strand
GAGTGGGCTGGGAGCTAATACCTAATACCTAACTGCTAATACCTCTCTTACGGCCAGGATTTCGGCAGTCCCTGAAACTGCATCAGCATGTTCCTGCTCATCTCATTCGAGATGGGCGAGAATTGAATCTGCAGGGCGTCCCGGAGGTACCTCTGCATAGGGTATTCGTTGCAGATTCCGTATCCCCCCAGGATTTCAGCCCCATGCGTTCCCGCGTGCAGGGCCCCATCGGCAGCCACGAGCTTGGCCATGGTGGCTTCCATGTGGTAGGGCAGCCCCTGGTCGCAGAGCCACGCTGCCTTGTAGGTCAGGTTTCGCGAGTTCTCCAGGTTGATGTACATATCCGCCAGGTAGTGCTGCAAGATCTGAAACCGTGCAATAGGGCCGCCAAAGGCCTCTCGTTCCTGGACATACTGGAAAGCGTCTTCATATGCCGCCGCGATCAACCCCACACCCATCATGGCAACCCCGATTCTCTCCGGATTCAGCACGGAGAGGCTCTCGTACCATCCGTTGCCTCGGGTACCCAGCAGGTTTTCTTTTGGGATCACAACGTCTTCAAAAACGACCTCCACAGAGTCGCAGTGATGGCAGCTGATCTTCTGGACCCGGTTGATGGTGATGCCCTTGGCATTGCCCGGCACCATGAACACACTCAAGGAACGGCTCGGTTTCGCGTCTTTCTCGGTCTTGCAGATGGTGATCAGGTAGTCGGACACGTGCGCGCCGGTGATGAACATTTTCTGCCCGTTGATCACCCACACGTCACCCTTGTCCTCGGCGAAGGTCTTCAAGGCCCCCAGGATGTCCGTTCCTCCCCCCGGCTCTGTGAGGGCCATACACATCTTGAGCTTTCCTTCGGCCAATTGTGGAAGGTATTCCTTCTTCTGCTCCTCGTTCCCCATGTCCGCGACGAAGCGCGTCCCGAAGCCCGTGGTTGTGCCCACGGCCAGGGCTACGGACATGGATGCCTTGCACACCGGCTCAAAAGAGATCATCTGATCCACCTGGCCAACACCGTCTCCTCCGTACTCCAGCGGGACGTTTCCACGGAACAGGCCCATGTCCACGAACTTCTGCCAGAGCTCCGGCGGGGGAAAGTCCACGTTCTCATCCATCCACTTGACGTACTCCTTGTTCAACTCCTTCTTGCAGAACTTCTCCATCGCGTCCCGCATCATCTGCTGTTCTTCAGTAAAACTGAAGTCCATTTCGGCCTCCCTTAGCTCAAGGTTTTAGGTATTAGGTGTTAGGTATTGGCCCACCCCACTTCCCTTTCGTATGCGCCGAAGCAGAGGGGTGGAGGCTGGGAGCTAATACCTAACTGCTAACGGCTAATACCTTCTTTTCACTTCTTCACCGGACGAAACTGGGGAAGTGTGAACTCGGGCGTTCTTTCCTGGAAGACCACTTCCAGCTCCATCCCGTTCTCGAGCGCCTCCGGGTCGCACTCCACGATGTTCGTGATCATCCGGGGCCCTTCCTCCACGTCCACCATGGCCGTCACATACGGTAGATCCGGCATGAACGGGAAAGGCACGGCAAAAGCGTTCACGGCGTAGGCATTCAGGACGCCCTTGCCCGTGGACTTGATCCATTCGTGATCATCCTCGTGGCACTCGGTGCAATAGAGGTAAGGCGGGTGGTCGATGTGACCGCACTTGGTGCACTTCTTGAAGACCAGCTTGTGCTGCTTTGCCGCATCCCAGTATGGCTGAGACCACTTGGTCGGCTTCGGCAGGGGCTTCTTCAGGTCTTCATCCGTCAAGCCGAGCAGTTCCTTCAGTTCATCAGCAGTCATATCCGATCTCCTTATGGAATCTCGTTTCCCATGATCGTGAAATGGCAATCCATGAACGCTCCGCCCCCGCAGTTGTCGATCAGGAAGCGCGCGTTCGGGACTTGGGCCCTTCCCGCCTTGCCCTGAAGCTGGCGTACACCCTCTACGAAGATGGCAAACCCACATCCCGTCCCTGTATGGCCCATCCCCAGGGACTCTCCGTTCGTGGAGCAGGGGTACTTTCCGCCCGGGCTTGTCTCTCCAGCCTCCACCAACGCACCGGAGCGGCCGGGCTCGCAGATACCGAGCGCGTCCATGACGATGAGGTTCACGCCCGGATAGGACCCGTAGACCTCGTAGATATCCATGTCCGAAGGCGCGAGGCTGGCCTCGTTGTAGGCCCTTTCCGCGACGGGCCCGAGGTAGGCACCCATCTTTGCGAGGTCCCGGGCCTTGGATTTGGTGATCGAACGATGGGAGTAGTCGGACCCCTCACCGAGAATGTAGACCGGCTTGTCACACACCTTTCTCGCATTCTCTGCGGTTGTCATCACGTACGCCGACCCCCCGTCGGCCAGAACGTTGCACATGTATGCGGTGAGCGGGTACGCCACCATCCGGCCATTCAGGACCCTCTCGAGGGTCAGCTCCTTGTCCCGGAACATGGCGTTCTCCTGGAGCCTTGCCCATCGATTGCAGGCGACCACCACGGAAGCCACCTGCTCCACCGTGGTCCCCGTCTGGCTCATGTACCCTTGCGTCACCATGGCTGCCAGCGCGTTGTAGGTCATCCCGTAGGGCACCTCGAACTCCAGGTCCGATCCCGCAATGGCGAAGTACTGGGCCTGCTCGTTCATCGTGAACTGGGAGAACCGCTGGGCATGAACGACGAGCACGTATTCTGCCTCACCCGCCCGGAGGATTCCTTCAGCAGTCCTTCGAATGGAGTGGCTCGAAGCACCTCCGGACACCGTTTGTCCGGTCACCTGGCAGTTCCGGAGGCCGATCGCCTCCGGGAGCCTGCCGAAGACGACCTCTGTATTGTACTCGCTCCCCATGATGTGCGCGGCGCCCAGGACTGCGCCGATCTGCGACTTGTCGATCCCTGCGTCCTTGATAGCCATTCTGGACAACGTGTAGGCGATCTCGAACTCCGTACGGTCCGGGTAGTTCCCGCACGGGACCTCGCCGGTGCCGATGACTGCAAATTCGCCCTTGCTCATCACAACCCTCCTTTTCAAGAATCACAATGTGATTTGTTGAGCGTCCTGCTATCGTTTGGTACGGCCTTGCAGAGGCCTCCAAGACTTGTCCTGCACCTCCATCTCCCGCTTCCACCATGGTCGATCGAGAGCGGGCATACCCTCCCTGATCATGCCCTCGGGTATGAGGGGTTGGTCAGGCTGCCAGGCGCCGATCTTGTACTCGTCCAACGCGTACTCTCGGCCCAACCACGGGTTCTCCGAGCAGGCAGGGACCATGCCGGCCAAGCATCTCAGCAGGCAGGTGTTGCACCGCTTGCACCGAACGATCTCCTTCTCCTTTCCTTCCATCAGCTTGTTCGCATACTCCGGATCAGCGAAGAGTTGGCGGCCCATTGCATTGATATCGTACTTACCGTCCGCGATGTTCTTCTCGGCCTTTACCGGGTCGTGCTGTGAAGCGACGATGACCGGAACATTCAGCGCCTTTTTGAAGGCCTCACCGTGGTCCGGGATGTGCTTGGATCGGTCCATGTCGGTGATCAGATGGCCGCCCTCTTCATACCCGGCCCCGTCGGAGAGGCTGATGTAGTCGACTCCCCGCGCCTCCAATCCTTTGGCCACATCGATCATTTCCTCTTCTGTGAGCCCTCCCTCCATGTGCTCTTCTGCGCTGATGCGAACACCGAGGGCAACCCCGGGACACGCATATCGGATCTGTTCCGCTACCTCGTTGAGAAACCGTTTCCGGTTTCTCCACTCCCCGCCGTACATGTCGGTCCGCTTGTTGCTCAGGGTGGAGAGAAACTGGTGCTCCAGGTAGCCGTGGGGAGCGTGGATCTCGATCACGTCGAACCCGGCGATCACGGCGAGCTGACAGCTCGCCGCGAACTCCTTCTGCTCACTGTGTATCTCCGCGATGGACATCTCGCGGCACATCTGGCCTACCATGAAGGACCGTGAATACTCGCTCACATTGTAGACCTCATCGATGTGCCTTGGCGCCTTTTCCCCGGCGATCTCGTAAGGAAGCCCTCCCGTGGGCGCGGGGGCCAGCTTTGCGTGGTCGTAGGAGTGGCCCTGCCGGCCGAAGCCGACGGTCATCTGGGCCGCGGCGATGGAACCGAAATAGTGGATTCGGTCGGTCAACATTCCCAACCCCTGCAGATGCCCCTGGTGGAAGCAGTATAGGTTCCGCCCCCAGACGAACTCCGAAGCGAGCCGGGTTCCCATGATGGCACCCGTGCTCACGAGACCGGCGCCACCCTTGGCCCGGGCAGCGAAGTACGAGAGCATCTGCTCCGTGGCCTCCCCGTCCACACCCGACATGGTCTCGTTCATCGGAGCCAGCGCGATGCGATTCTTGAGCTCGACAGGCCCGATCTTGATGGGGCTCAAGAGGTGTGGAAACTCTCCGCTCTTCTTCTTTGCCATGATCTCTCCTTTCTTCATTTCCGATTCGGAGGGCCAATCGCCCCCATCACAGTCTTCTTCCTCTCGCGCAAAGAGCCTCTACTACTTGCAGTACTTCTGGAAGCCGGCAAGGCTGAAATCGTTCAGGTCAAGTTTTGCGAAGAAGACCATATCCACCTTCGGGTCAAAGAGCTTGATTTGCGTTGCATGGTTTCTTCGCATATCGACGACGAAGTGGTCTGTCCAGGCCAGGAACCGTACAGACTCGTCCTGGCTCTCGTACCCAAGCGTTGTAATCATCCCGAATTTCCACTGCACACCCGTTCTGTCCTTTACGAGCTTGTAAAGGGGCCCCATGGTCTCCACATCCAGCCAAATCATCTGAGGACCTGAATTGTAGTATGGATCCTTGGGCGTTGCCTCGATGACCCAGGCGGGACGCTTCACATATACCAGGTTCATGGGACACCAGGGTGCGCCGGTCCAGCCGTCATCTTCGTACCCCATGCGAGTCGGGGCGACAGTTGTGGATTGTCGCCATTCCCCCTGTTTGGTGGGGACCACACGGATCGGGTCCTTACACTGAAACGGGGCCAGCACGTCCTGCCTCCCGACCAGTTTCCATTCGAACTCGGCCACCTTTCCGTTGTACGCCGTGATGTCGTCGACAGAGCCGTCTGAGCCGAGGAACCCATCGGACCGGTTTGCAGGCGTGGTACGTCTCACCCGTCGAATCGCGGGCACATATGCGTAGTTCATGTCTTGCTTAGAACTGACATAGCGCCACAACATCTGCGACGTGCCGGCCAGATCGTAGGGTTCCCGAACCGAGATGATCGAATATCGTTCGATTCTCCGAGGATTAGGCAACCCCTTCGCCTCGAGCAGGCCTGTCATCGGGGCGTCCCGGTAGAGCGCGACCACATCCCGTTGATAGCCCGAACGGCCGATCCAGACCACATTCAGTAAGAACCGCTTCATCCCTGTCACGTAGTTGGCGTAGAATTTGTTGTAGATGATCTTGGCTGCTGCGTTCGGATCCTCCGGGTCGATCTCCGGGAAGGGGAATCCGAGAATGTACTCCGGGGGCTTGCCCGTGTCTACCTCGATGATCTCACTCTTCTCGTTCAGGTCGTACCTTCCCTGATTCGCGCTTCGTGATTCGAGTGCATAAGGAAGAAAATACTCTGCCGGGTCGAAACTCAGGTCGCCCACGGGAAGGACGAATTCCCCTACCTCGACCCACTCCAGGAGCGGCGCCGGCACGAGGGCTTCCGCGTTCTTCCAGTTGGTCTTGTCGATCACCTCCCCTGCTGAGGTTTCTTGCGGCGGCCCGGGTGTGAAGGACGTGAAGATCAGAATCGCGAGAACGGCTTCCATTCCTCTGGCCCGAATCCTTCGCTTCATCGGTGGCTCCTTCTGTTTCTCTCAAAAAGAAATGCTCACCACCCTGTCCAGGGAAATCTGGAATAACCCAAAGGGCGCTTCTGCTGACAGAATCATTCTTCCATCTACATCAAGAACCACTTCGTTGCCGTCCTTCAGCGTCGCTCTGGCCAGACAAGTCCCGCCCTCTTGCAGAATCTCCACCTTCCTCGTCCTTGCCAGATCGAGTTCCATCGTTCCATCGCCAATCCTTCCCGGCAGGAACGACTTTCCATTCACCATGATGTCTTTCAGCTGCGTGGTTACGCCCTTCCTGTCCCGCAACTCACCTGGTCCCGAGCGGCCTACGGGTTCTTTGGGCTTTTCCTCCGTATTCCGCGCCAACCCCTTTCTGAAGAGTTGGACCAGTATGTCCACCGCCTCATGGAGCGAGTATTTGGATTCCATCATGAGCCAATAGCCGAGCCCCTCCGCCATGCAGAGTTCCAGGAATGCGAACAACTCTACATCCACATCGGGATGCACGGTCCCCTCCGAGACCGCCCTGCGCAAGTCCTTGGCCATGGGAGCAGAAAGGACCTTGAAAGCCTCCTTTGCCTTCCCGGCCAGGACGGGATCGCGTCCGCCGAGGGCTACACGAAGCATGTTGAGGATGCCGCGGAATCCGGGAAAGGCCTCAAGAAATGCAACACCGCGCTTCGCTGACTTTCGCTCAAAATCCTTCTCTGTGCGTATTTCCGCCCATGCGTCTCTTGGCACGATCGTTACGGTGAGCCGGTCGATACACTCCACGAACAGCTCTTTCTTATTCTTGAAATAGACATAAAAGGTCCCCTTGCCCATATGCAGGGCCTCGGTAATGTCACTGATCTTCGTGTTCTCGTATCCCTGCTCTGAAAAGAGCTTGATTGCCTCGTCCAAAATCATTTCTCTGTTTCTGCGTCCCGGATCTTTGGGGCTCCCTTCAGCCGTTCTCTCCCGGGAATCAGACACTGCGTGGTGTCCCGCCCCATGGTTCATCAGCGAAGGGTCTGACTCAGGAGGCTCGTCTCGGTCCAGGAGTTCCTTGATCCGGGCCAGGGGCAGCCCCTCCGTCTCCCTCAGCCGACGAATCTGTCTAAGTCTGTCCAAATGGGTTTCATCAAAGAGGCGAAGATTCAGTCCTGCCTGTCGGGGTCTGTGAAGCAACCCGATGTTCACGTAGTGGTGAATCGTGGATCTCGTCAGGCCGGACTCCTTGGAGAGTTGTGCGATCTTCATGCCCTGAGATCCCGGCGTCATTTCCCTGTCCGGCATCAAGCCTTCCTTCCAGGCGCTATTGAATTGTACGATAATACCCACGGGTCGGTTTTGTCCAAAGATAGTTCAAGCCATCAAATCTGTCAAGACCAAAAACAAGAAAGGGGCGTTTTTTCTTGATTTGTGGATTCAAGTGCCTATTCCAACTACCTTAATTCATACTTCCAAAAAGGATTGACGGGACTTCGCCGGTGCTGTTAAATTGTGTGTACGTACTGGAAAGTCAGTTCTGCCTGTCCCTCGAATAAGTGGGCACCGTCCTTTGGGACCCGCATGCTCTGAGCCTGGAGGAAAGAGCAATGAGCCTTACTCGGCGCGATCTCCTGAAAGGAGGCGGCCTCGCGGTCACGGGCCTGGCAGCAGGGTCCGCGCTGCTCCGCACACTTGGCGGGTGTTCGAAACAGGAAGAGGTGGCCCCCAAGGGGGAGTACATCTCGCCCTCTTTTCGGCCCGCCCAACAAGGGATCGAGACGGACCTGCTCATCATTGGCAGCGGCTTTGCCGGGCTGTGGGCGGCTATCGCCGCCTGGGAAAGCGGCGTCAGGGATATTACGATCGTGGACAAGGCGTCGATCGGCAAATCGAGCAAGTCCAGGATGTGCGCGGGGGCAACGATCTATTGCGAACCCGGCGACGATCAGCATGCCTGGTTGCAGGACATCGCCGAGGCCCAGCACTACTTCTGCAGGCAGGACATCGTGGCCGATCTACTCGAAACCTCCCTCGCCCGCCTCAGGATGCTCCAGTCATGGGGGGTCGTCTACGGGCGCATGCCTCTGGGGGGAACCCGGCTGCCCTCCCGTGGCTTTCGGCGGGTCAAGATGAGGCTGCCCCCAAAGTGGAAGGGGCTGGGTGGGGGTGCCGCTGTCATGGGCGCCCTTCTGGAGCAGACAAAACAACGGAACTTCAAATTCTGCTCGAAAACCATGATTACCGACCTGCTTCGGAGCAACGGTCGCGTGGCGGGTGCTGTCGGGATCGATCGAATTACCGGCCGGCCCATCCGCATCAAGGCCCGAGCGGTCATCCTATCCGCCGCAGACTGCAGTTTCCGAGGAAACTACGTGTGTGTGGACCACGTAACAGGCGACGCCTTTGCGCTCGCCTACGACGCCGGCGTGAGACTCAACAACATGGAGTTCCTCTGTAGCAACACCGGGCCCCCTCGTTACGGCTTCGAGGGAACCGGCGTAGCCCTGAAATTCGGCGGCAAGCTCATCAACGCGCGAAAGGACCGGTTCATGGGCCGGTACCATCCCGACGCGGAGGGGGCAGAGGTTTCCTACCTCGTTCAGGCCATGTCGGAGGAAATTGCCAAGGGCAACGGTCCACCCTTCTATCTGGACATGACAGGGCTGATCTCGAACCTGCTCTTCAAGAACGTCTTCAAACGAAGAACCTACGGAATGATTCCCCTGAATCTGGAGCGGCTCGAAGAGGCCGGCGTGGATGTAATGGCATCCCCGCAGGAATGGGTCGCCGGAATCCAGACGCTGCGCGGCGGCGTACACACAGACCGACATTTCGCTTCGGATCTGCCCGGTCTGTTTGCTGCAGGCACTTCCCACTCTCTCGGGCCCGGTCTTTTCAATGGATGGTCCACCATGCGGGCCATGGGGTCCGGGGAACTGGCGGGCAAGGCGGCGGCCTCATTCTTGAAAGATGCCGACGATGTTCAACCCGGTACCGAGGAGACGGAGGCAAGCATCGGCCGGGCCCTCGCCCCGCGTCAGAGGACGTCCGGCTTTTCCCCTGACCAAGTGTGTGCTCGCCTGCAGGAAATCATGTTCCCCTACACCGTATCTGTGAGGAAGAACGAGACGACTCTGCAGAAGGCCCTCACCCGGCTAGAGAACATCCGTGACAACCAAGTCCGGTTACTCTACGCGCACAATCCTCATGAACTGGTGAAGGCACACGAGACCAGGAACATGGTCTTGGTTGCCGAAATGTGCTTGCGCTCTTCGCTGGAGCGGCGAGAATCGAGGTCCGACCACTACCGGTCCGACCACCCGAAAGAGGACAACCGGGAATGGCTCAAGTGGATCCACGTACAGAAGGGACATGGAGGGAGGATAGACCTTTCAAAAGAGCCGATACCGGTCGAAACCTACCCCTTCCAACCCGACGACCTCGAGGAGGAAGAGACATGATCGAGCGCGTCGACCAAGGGAAGTGCATCGCCTGTGGGACGTGCGTGGAGATTTGTCCGATGGACGTCTTCCGACCCGACAAGGACACGGACCGTTCGGTCATCCTATATCCGGAAGACTGCCAGACCTGTTACAGCTGCGAGTTGGAGTGTCCCGTGTCTGCAATCAGGGTGGGCCCCTTCCGAAAGGAGCGCGTCCAGGCCTGGTAGGGACGAGAAGAATCAGCCAAGATTTCGTTTCAGCCGGACAAGGGCGAGGAAGAAGAGCGCCCAGGGGGAGAAGAAGGCGAAAAGACCGCGGACATTCCCCTCAACCGGCACGGTACCGCAGTTGTCCTGGAAATTCCCGTTGCTGTCGACCCCGTCGTCGTCCCATTCCCAGAAGCCCGGGTCGGATCCGTCGCAGTCCCGGTCTATTCCATCATCAAAGGGATCGCTAGCCCCGGGGTACACGGAGGGGGCCTGATCATCGCAATCCTTTGTCCTGGCGACGCCGTCACCATCGTCATCCTGGCAATCGTCCCCGACGCCGTTTTGATCGTCATCGATTTGCTCACTGTTCGAATGCCGCGGGCAGTTGTCTGTCTCATCCGGCACACCGTCCGCATCCACGTCGGACGCAGCAGGCTGCGAGAGGGAAAAGAGCCCTGCTCCCCCGGGACCCCAATTCCCAACAACCACGAGGTGGTCTTCATACACGACCGGCGCAGCGGCGCCGCCGTGCATGTTGCCGAAACCAGATTCGTTCATCCGGCTCCAGGAATCCTCATGGCACCTCCAGACTTCCCCCCCCGTGAAGGGGTTCGTCGTACAGATATACAAGTCCCCCTCGAACACCAACCCCGAATGATAGGTGACGGAGAGGTTGTTGCGCAACGAATCGCCGCCAAACATGACCTGCTCCCATCCGGCGCCATGGAACCGCCACAGTTCCGCTCCTGTATAGGGGTTCTCCGTACCCACATAAAGATACCCATTGTGTGACACCATCATCATTGTGTTGATATTGAATACATTGGAGACACTCGTTCCAAAGCCGTCAGGGTTGACCTGTCGCCACCCGAGTAGAATGCCCGGAAGAGCTTCCCCATCTGTTCGCCAGATTTCGGTGCCTGTACCGACTCGGAAGGTGTCGTAGAAGAAGCCGTTTTCCGTGCCTGCATACAGCGAGCCCTCATGCACGGCCAAGGTGGTCGCATCGGAGTTGAAAGGATCTAGAAACCCGTCGAGGTTGACCTTTGACCAGACCCGTCCGTCGGCGCTCCTCCATATCCCGCAACTCGGGGTGAGCAGGGGCGTCGCTTGGGTGAAGATCCCGGCATAAAGTTGGTCGTGGAAGGTGGTCATCGAAGTGACAGCGTAACCGCCAAACGAGCTCTGATCCACCCGCTCCCAGTCCTGGAGCCCTGAGGGGTGGTCAACGCCCGCCTGTGTCCTCCACAGTTCCGCCCCGCTGTGTACATTCCATGTGCCCACGTACAACTGCTCCTGGAAGACATGCATGCCCGTGACGCTGAAATTCTTCGATCCCAGGGCGTCGCCGGACTCGAACCCCGTAGGACAGGCCTCGTGCCATCTCCACGCCCCTTCTTCCTGATAGATGCAGAGCACCTGCAGGCCTCCGGGCACGGGCGGGTCCTTCTTCAAGTCTTCTTTTCGTTGGGTACCTGCGTAGAGTCGACCGTGAAACTCCACCATGGAGACCACATAGAAATTCTCCTCTGCCCACGCCCCCCCCAGATCAATCGGCTCAAAACTCGCGCCGAGTGATGCGGGCCGAACGAAACCCAGGGCCAAGGCCACGCAAAGGAATCCGGCTCTCCGGAAGATACCGCAAAGAAGTAACGCCTTGGGTAAAGAACTTCTCATTTCTTTCCTCTTTTTTCGCATGTCTCGGTTGATTCTCTGGTGCCGGGCATCCCGTGAGGAAGGAATCCCTGTCAGGGCAACCCATCGGGATCAAAAGGGAAACGAGCTTCCGGCCCCAAGTTGATTCACTTTGCTATGATTCTCAACACATTGAACTGAGCAACCGTCGTGCCAGTGTGGCGGGAGAGACGACAGGCAAAGGGGGATTATGGGGGAAAGGGGAATACGTTAGAGGGAAAGACTCGGGTCAGGAGGCGGCCGCTGCCGCAACCCGCGGCCGGCGTGACTCCACGTGGTTCCGCAGGTACTCTCGGACCCTTTCGAATTCGCTTCTGAGGTCCACGAGCAGTTCCCGGGCCCTTTCGGATTGCTCTTCAACGCGAATCGCTTCCAGCCGAAGGGCGATTTCCTCGAGTCTTCCGGCGCCTGCATTCGCGCTCGACCCTTTGATCGCGTGTGCTTGGAGCTTAAGAGCCTCGCCGTCCCGCTCTCGAACCGCAGATTCGATCTCCGTGACGTGCCCTGCCGTATCGGCGAGGAACGACTCGATCAGTTCCTCTTCGAATGCGCGGTCTCCGTCCGTGATCTCGTTGAGCCGCTCCACATTCACAGGTACCGGCAAAGTGGGTGTAGGCGGCGGTAAAGAGGCCTTATCGTTTCTGTCGACCCCCAGAAGCTTCTCCAGGATTTCCTTCAGGGCCGACGTCGTTACGGGCTTGCTGATGTAGTCGTTCATGCCCGCCTCGAGACACTTGTCACGATCACCCTTCAGCGCGTGAGCCGTCATGGCGACGATAGGAATGTCCCGAAGGAGCACCTTTGCCTGTGGGTCCCGAATCGCCCGGGTAGCCTCGAAGCCGTTCATCTCCGGCATCTGAACGTCCATGAGAACGAGATCGTAGGGAACGGTCTCCAGGGCCGTCACCGCTTCCTGTCCGTTGGCCACTGCGTCGGCATGGTACCCGAGCTTCTCGAGAAGGCGAAGGGCGACTTTCTGGTTCACCACGTTGTCTTCCGCCACCAGGATCCGGGTTCTCCTCTTCTTACCCTCTTTGAGGGTATGGCGCGTAATCATCGGCAGAATGGGCCCCTCGGATCCGGTCGCCGGAATTCCAAGGACCGTTGTGAGACAGTCGTGCAGGTGCGAGTTCCTGACAGGCTTGCTCAGGTAGGCGGCAAAGCCGATCTCCTGTAACGCCGCCACATCCCCACGCCGTCCCGCGGAGGTCAGCATTACGAGGAGCGTGTCCGACAGCAGAGGGTCGGCCTTGATCTTCTCGCCCAGGGTTCTCCCATCCATGTCCGGCATCTGCATGTCGAGCAGGGCGACCCGGAACGGATCCTCCTCTGCCCGGGCCCGTCCGAGCCTCTCGAGTGCCTCGATTCCGCCCGCCGCCTCCTCGAACCGGCACCCCCAGGAACGAAGCAGCTCACGGAGGACCACGCGGTTGGTCGGGTAGTCGTCGACCACCAGAACACGAACGCCGCGAATATCCTCCGGAATGATCACATCCATCCGGCTGCGTGCCGGCTGTCTTTCCAGGGCCACGGTAAACCAGAACTCGGAACCCTCGCCTTCCCGGCTCTCGACCCCGATTTGTCCGCCCATCAGCTCGGTCAACTGCTTGCAGATCGCAAGCCCCAGGCCCGTGCCTCCGTACCTGCGGGTGATCGAGGCATCCACCTGAGAAAAGGACTGGAACAGGCGATCGACACGGTTCTGCGGGATGCCGAGCCCAGTATCCTTCACGGAAAACCGGGCGGTCACGTGACTCTGCGACTCTTTTTCCAGTGTCACCCTCGTGTGCACTTCGCCCTTCTCGGTGAACTTGATGCCGTTACCTATCAGGTTGATCAGGATCTGGCGCAATCGGCCCGGGTCTCCCCGCATCAGGAAAGGCACGTCAGACTGGACCAGGCAGCTCAGCTCCAACCCCTTGTCGTTTGCCCGCACGGCCAGCATGTCGGTCACATCCTCGACCGTGGTGCGCAGGTCGAAGTCCAGAACCTCGAGTTCCATTTGCCCGGCCTCGATCTTGGAAAAATCCAGGATGTCGTTGATCAGGGCCAGCAGGGAGTCGGCAGACGAGCGGATCGTCTCAGCATATTCGCGTTGCTCGAGGGTGAGCTCGCTGTCCAGGAGCAAGCCGCTCATCCCAATCACGCCGTTCATGGGGGTACGGATTTCGTGGCTCATGTTGGCCAGGAATTCACTCTTCGCCACGCTGGCGGCCTGCGCCTTCTCGGCCAGGCTCTTGGACCGGGCCGTTGCCTGCTCCAATTGTTTGTTTGCCTTGAGAAGCTCTTGACACGCCTTGTCGGTATCCGCCTTTGCCGTTCGGAGCGATTGCTCGATCTGCTTGCGTTCCGTGATCTCCTTCCTTAATTCGGTGGTTCGTTCGTCGACCCGAACCTCCAGCTCATCGTACGCCCTTCTTATCAGCTCTTCCGCCTGCTTCCGTTCCCGAATGTCACGAATGGTCATTTGAAGTGTCGGGTTGTTTACGACAGGAAAGTCCTTGAGCGTAATCTCCGTGTCCAGCAACGCACCGTTTTGGCCCCGCATCTGGAAGTAGAAGGATTGGGGAGTTCCCGCGAATGCATGCTCAATTCTCTCCTGCATCATCTCTTCCGACGCCCGCCCGTCCGGTTGCGTGGGCGGAAAGAAGGCATGAAGGGACCGGTCTATGATCTCTCTCCTGCCGCAGCCCAGGAGCCTGCATGCCTGCTCGTTACAGTCGAACACGACCTCTGTCATCAGAAACAGGGCGTCAGGAAAACTATCGAAAAGGGTGCGGTACTGCTGCTGGGTCTCGGAGAAAGAGCGAAGAACAGCCATTCGCCTGTCGGACTCCTGCAGAAGCTCGAAAGCGCTCTTCTTCTCCGATCCCTGGATGCCCATCACTCCTGCGGCATCCCACACTTTCTCGGTCAGCCCCTCGGCGATTTGGCCCACGTCCACCGGGCTTAGAGAGAGGAGGGTCCTCATCTCGTCGGAAATCAACCGCGGCGCCTCGTCTCCGGAGGAGCCTATCTTCTGGACGTGGGAAACCGCGTTCGATAGTTGGACGATGGCGCTCAGCTTGCGTGTAAGATCGACGGTCCCGCCTTTCTCCGGGACCCCATGATGAACAGAGATTGCGTCACAGATATGTTCGGGGATCTTCCAACGCCTGAGAAGCTCGCTGCCCACGCATGCATGGTCCAGGCCCAATACGGTTCTCTCAGCCTCGGCGATGCTCATCTTGCCCCTGTCGGCAGCCTCCATCACCCGACCCCATTCCTCGGACAGGTACTGGAACAAGAGAATCTTGCCCACGTCGTGAAGCATGCCGCACACGAACGATTCTTCCACAAAGGAACTGCCGGAGCGGGTCTGTACACTCAGGTCCCTGCAACAAATCCCACAGGCCAGGGAGTGAAGCCAGAAGGCGTCCGGGTCGAACTTGTTCTCCGCACTTCTTGTGTCAAAGAGGCCCATGACCGACAGGGTGAGAACGGTGCTCTTCACGGCATTGAAGCCGATGAACCGTACTGCGTCCGGAATGCTCCCGATATCCCCGGTTTTTCGATAGACAGGCGAATTTGCCATCTTCAGGGTCTTCGCCGTAAGCGCCGGATCGCTCTCGATCAGGTTTGCCACATCTTTGGCTGAGCTGAGCTCATCCTCGGTGATCTCGAGCAATTTCACGGCGACCACGGGCAGAACCGCCAGTCCCTCGATTCTGTCCAAGAGCTTCTCTACCTTCGCCTGGTCGCTCATGTTCACCTCGAAGGTATGTTCCCTAACGTTCGTTCTGAAGAGCAAAACCTTTCAACCACCTATTTCCATTATTGAATTGCTTATCGGACGTTTTTCTTCTTTGATTTAACGAATTTGGAAAAAAAGAGGGGGCTTCTACGGAGCAGGGGGTGGAGGTGAGGGAAGCCCAAAGGCCCCAAGATCCCGCCAGAGCCACCACTGCTCCGGGCAGGAGAGAATGTGTTGTTCAAAGAGGTTCAGGAAGTATTCGATTTGAGCGGACGCTTCTTGATCCGCCGAAGCCTCCCCATTCCCCGGGGGCAAGGGGGGATAGATCCTGATCCTGCAGACGTGGTTGTCCACCTGGACGATGTAGGGAAGACAGACCGCGTCGTGCTCCCTGGCCATCTTGAAGAGCTCCATCGAGAAGACGGATTCCAGCCCCAGGAAACGTGCTCTTACTCCCTTGTCTCCGTCCTCCGACCCGGGGTTGTCCATCTTGGTGAGCAGGATCCGTTTTTCTTCCAGGCTCGCCTTGATCTGCTGGTACGCCTTGCCCGCGTAAATGACCCGGATGTTCTGCTCTGCTTCCATTCGTTCGAGGATCTTTCCATAGAGGATCAGTTCCGCCCTCCCCCTCCACACGATGCGACCCGTTTCTTCGGTCTTCATCGTAAGCACTCGATGCTCGTATCCATTGCGCGCAAGGGTGAACACGAATCGATAGAAGAAGCCGGTGTGGCATCCAAGCAAGACGACGCCCTTTCCCTTCTCTTGAGCCTCCCGGAGGAGAGAGAGTCCCTCAAGGTGGACGGCTCTGTTGAGCCGCTCGACGCTGCATGACGAGGAAATCCAGGCATCGAAACGCAGACAGGAGAGAAACCGAGCATAGGCTGCTCCCGTCCTCCTGCGTTCCCCGGCGGAGAGGGAACCCGGGAAGACAGTGGACAAGTTTCGCAGGATGAGCTCCCGCTCGCTCGGGAGCATGAGAAGCCAGGGACAGCGAACCCGAAAGATCTTGTAGGCTAGGGAGAGGGGCAGCAACGACAGGAGGGGGTGAAGAACGAAGTACTCCACAACCTTGATCGGAAACCAGACAGCCCGGAGCACAGGCAGGATTCCGTAGAAGGCCTGTTTTGTCACGAAGCGGATCAGACCCTTCATATCACAACCCCGCCTTCAGTCATGGGACACGGCGATCAGATACCAGGGCCGTTCCCGCTCGGTCCGTGATCGGGGGCGAACAGAGTAGGGATTGACCCATTGCGCAAGCAGTCTGTCTCTGGCCAAAATCGCCTCCACCGGAGAATGACGGTCTCGTTCCCCCAGATCGCGGCCTATGTGGGGGCAAAGGAGAGTGCGAATCCATTCCCTGGCCCGCCACCCCCCTTTCATTGCGACCCACTCGGCATGTGTGGCGGCAATCGACAGGGGGCTCCACCACGGAGCCGTCTTGATCACCTGGGTGTATCGTTTCGTATGCTTGAAGCGTGACGAAAGAAGGCTCAGGAAATCCTGTTCGTTCATCTCGGAGCAGTGGAACGGGTTCTGTTCCGGGGACTCACTGTGCACCGCCTTGTTCGGGGTCGATACGATGAGCAGGCCCTTCGGCGCGAGAACCCGGACACACTCGTCCAGGAACGCCTCGGGACCTCGGATGTGTTCGATCGTCTCGAACGTGACGATCACATCGATCGATCCATCGGCGAGGGGAATGGAGTGGGCGTCGCCCGAGCAGAACAATTCCCCATACTTCTTCCTGGCCCGGGAACAGATCAACGTGGACAGGTCGATCCCTACAACGCTTTTCGAACCTGCTCGTTGCAGGGCCGCCGTTCCGTACCCTTCTCCGCAGGCGATGTCCAGGACGCGCTTGTCACGCACGTACCCGGCGGCAAACCTGTATCGATAGGCGTGCTCCCAGAAGGACGCTGAACATGCGAACACCGGATCCATTCGCTCTTCTGCCATCGGGTTCCCTGCCTCCGAGAAGAATGCCTGTTCCGATTTCTTTCACGTCTACCCAAGGCATGTCAAGAGAGGCCGTTCCCTCGACACGTCTCCGAGCCTCATGATATTCTCCCGGAGACCCCCTCCTCGTGAACCCGATCGTAAGGACAAGCCCGTGACGTCGCGAACGGAACCGTTCGAGTGCATCTTTCTCGAACTCACCAATCGCTGCAATTTCAATTGCCTGTTCTGTCCGAATGATTCGATGACTCGACGGCGTGGTCAAATGGACGAATCGCTGGCAAGGCGCCTTCTGGATGAAATCGCCGAAAAGGGCCTCTGCAAATGGGTCAACCTCTCTTTGATGGGCGAACCCCTCTTGCACCCGGAGGTCCTCACCATCGCCGAACACGGGGTGCAGTTGGGCCTACCGATTCACCTGATCACCAACCTGAGCCTTCTGACCTCCGAACGTGTCCGGCAACTGCTCGAGCTCCCGATCGCCCACCTGGCCCTCAGCCTGCAGACGCCTACCCACGAAGGCTTCGGGCTCAAGAACGCATCCGGCTGCTCTTCCCTGGAGCAAAGCATGGAGGCGGTGGACCTGGCGGTCCGCACCAAGCTCGAAACCGGTTCGCCTACGGAGATCGCGATTCACCTTCTGACGACTCGCCTCGAACGGCCGAGAGGCAAGGCCCTTCTCGAGAGCACGCGCCAGCGGCTCGGTCTCGCTCATCGGTTCCGTGAACGAGCCGGGTTGTGGGCCCGGGAGTTCTCTTTGCCTGTCCCTCCGCCCCCACCTATTCGGGAGCCTTTGCGTTTCTGGTTCGGACTGGACGGCTTTGTTCCCCTGCTCCCGGGTGTGGCCCTCTGTTTCAAGCGCGCCACGCTCTGGGCAAACACCCTCCTGGTGGAGGGCACGGAAGTCGAACCGCTCGAGAACGGTTCCTGTCAACTCGCCCTCGACACCCTGGGCATCCTGTGGGACGGCAGCCTTACCCCGTGCTGTCTTGATTTCGACGGGGTCCTCAGCTTCGGAAGCGCGGCGGACGGTTCGATCAGCGAGGTCCTCCAGTCGAGTGCCTACCGGAACCTCCGCAGGAACTTTACCGAAGGGCGCCTCCCGCACCCGTTCTGCCGGAATTGCCGAGGAAGGGTTACCGGCCCATCGGCCGGACGGGTCGTCCCAGGTTCCCTGCCTGCCCTGGTTGGTGAGGGTTGGAAATATCTCGGCCGCTTCCAGCTCAAGCGTACTTTGCAGCGAATCCCACAAGAAATTGCAAAATATTTAGGTAGTTAGGGACAATATATCCTGTTCTATCGATATTTACTCCATAAGACATTAAAAATGAAGTATTACCTTGATACAGCGGGGCTTGGAGGCCTGGTTTTCTTCATTCATTCCTGCGTATAACTATCAGTAATTACAATACAAAATTCTACAAGGAACCGGAAAGGGCTCGCCGGGTCTAATCTGTTCTAAACATCCTCATTCAACAAGGAGCAGATCGTGACGGAACAACAGGAACGAGCCCTCTTCTGGTGGTGTATGATCAGCGTTCTGGTGGGCTTCTGGGTCCTTATCGGGATGCTGGTAACGTAGTCCCCCAAAAGCCGTTGTCCCCATCCCGCGCATTCTCCCCACAAGCGGTCAGAAGAGGCGACCGGTACGGGCTTCCCGATAAGCATTTTGCCTCTCCTCCTGCCCTATCATTCCCGATCTTGATGACTCCGTTCATCTTGTCTTGCATATTCGAACGGCGTATTCTTGGGATGCTGTGCGCCGGACCCAACTTCACGAGCTTTCTCGAAGAAAGGAGACGCAGATGAGCCGGGAAAAGAACGTTCGCTTGGGGTTGCTGAAGTTCGTGTACCTCTACACCATTCTGGGGGCAGGAGGATTCGGGGTCCTCATGATATTCGCTCCGAGCGTGGTCGTGTCCCTTTTCAACATGCCCGAGCAGGACCCTTACATCTACGGAATCGCAGGGAGTGTCTGGACCGCCTTCGGCATCCTTTCCATTTTCGGGCTTCGATCTCCTCTCAAGTTCCTTCCCGTCCTCATGATGCAGTTCTGTTACAAATCCATATGGCTTGTGGCTGTCGTGCTGCCCGTCATGGTTGGGGGCTATCGACCGCTTTACGGGTACCTCTTCACGGCGATCATGGCCTCCTACGTCGTTCTCGACTTGATGGCCATCCCTTTCGGCTACCTCCTGGGCGAAAGGTCCGAACCGCTCGTTCCGTCCACGGCCGAGGCCCAAGCGTCCTGAACTCCTGTAGACCCTGTTGGCTTGAGGCGGAACGTCTGGCACAGAAGCAAGCCGTCTTGACCGAGGTTTTTCCACGTGGCAGCCCCTGAGAAGAGACTCCCATCCGGGAGGGCCGGGCCCTCCGCCGAGTGCGTCTCGACATCCGATGTTCTCATCGTAGGGGGAGGCCCTGCAGGCTGCGTCGCGGGGATCCTCCTTGCCAGGGAGGGGATCCGGACCACCATCCTGGAGAAGGCCCCTCCCGGATACCACAAGATCTGCGGCGACCTCTTGGGCACCCGTTCTCTCCAGTTCCTCGAGGGACTAAACATCGATTGGCCATCGAAACAGGCCGAGGGGCTGCTCATAGAAGGGATCCAGGTCCACGACGAAAAGGGCCTGAAGAGCGTTGCCTACCTGGAGCGGGAGCCGGGCAGAGACCCGGTGGGAATCACCCTCCGAAGGGATCTCCTGGACGGATTCCTGCAGCGTAAGGCGATGGAAGCAGGCTGTGAACTCCTATATGGAATGAGGTTTCAGGAATTTGTCGATCGCGAGGACAATGCTGTTGTCTGCAGGGCGTCCACGGGTGCAGAAGACCGCCTTTTTCGTACCAGGCTCGTGTTCGCGGCCGATGGGGCCTGGTCCACGACGGCCCGGGCTGCCGGGTTGTTCGACAGGGATTCGGAGGTCATGCTCCTCGCCGTTCGAGCCTACTACCGGGGCATCGAAGGGCTGCGCAACACGATCGAACTGTATCCTCTTTCCGGACTTCAACCCGGATACGCGTGGGTCATTCCCTTGACTACGGATCTCGCGAATGTGGGCCTCGGTGTTCGCGCCGACGTGTGCAGCCGGGACCGAGTCCGACTTCAGGCTGAATTGCCTCGTTTCGTTTCCGAACACTCCGGTCTCTCGAAAAGGATGAAGAACGCAAAACTGGAAGCACCCGTGCAGGGCTGGCCCCTGGCTGCCTACGGCTCTGTCCGGAGGCTTTCCGGGCCGCATGTTCTGCTCCTTGGAGATGCAGGCGGCTTCATCGACCCCCTATCAGGGGAAGGCGTCTTTGGAGCGATGCAGAGCGCCTGGATCGCTGTAGACGTTGCACGGGATGCAATGCGCAAGGGGGTATTCACCGAAGGATACCTTTCCGGGTACGACGATCGATGCAGCCGCTATTTCGATTCTGATTTCGGATCCGCCGCATTCCTCACCGGGCTTCTCGCCCACCCGGCCCTCGGAAAGCGGATCGCCATGTGGGGGTTGAAACAGGTGGAGAAGAATTGTCTCATGGATCCGAACTACGCCCGAATGATTGCAGGCTTCTTTACGGGCATGTACCCGAGAAGGCGATTCCTGAAGCTGAAATGGTTGGCAAGAACGATCTTCACGTAGACAACGAAAAATCAGGGGGTAGGTACGATGCAGCACGAGAAAGTCGTCATCATCACCGGATGTGCCAGCGGTATCGGCAAGTACCTGGCCGAGAATCTCTTCCGACAAGGACACTGCCTCGCCCTGACGGACGCAAATGAGAAAGGGTTGCAGGAAGCCGCCGAGCAGAATGGCTGGACAGGCGAGAAGGCCATCGTGCAGCCCATGGACGTCACGAAGAGGGCGGACTGGGAGAAGGTCATTCAAATGACCCTGGAGAGATGGGGCCGGATCGATGTGCTGATGAACATCGCCGGGGTCATCCGTCCTGGGTACATTTACGAGACCGATTTCGATATGATCGATTTCCATATCGACATCAACTTGAAGGGGACGATCTACGGAACCAAACTGGTCTCCGAACAAATGGTCGAGCAAAAGAGCGGGCATATCCTCAACATCGCATCCATGGCCGGCATTACGCCCGTGAGCGGCTTGAATCTGTACAGCACCTCCAAGTTCGGGGTCAGAGGGTTCAGTCTTTCCATCGCCAATGAGCTGAAGGAGCACAATGTCGCCGTCACCGTCGTCTGTCCCGACCTGGTCGACACCCCGATGCTCACCCTGCAACTGGACTATCCGGAGGCCGCCCTCACCTTCTCCGGAAGCCGCCACCTCACGGTGGAAGAAATCGGACAGGTCATCCTTGATCAAGGCTTCAAGAAGAAGAAGCTCGAGATTGTTTATCCGACCGGGCGTGGCCTCACGGCGAAGGTAGCGAGTTTCCAGCCCAGGCTTGCCGATCTCCTTCTCAAGAAGCTTGCTGACAAAGGGCTGAAGAGACAAAAGGAACTGAAGGAGAAGTAGGATGCAGGAGACTTGCGAGAAATACGAAGAGTGGGGGAACGGGTTCGTACTCATGATCGTTTCCCTGATGTTTCTCTGGCTCGTCCTGGGTGTGTGGGTCACCCGTCCCGCCGGGACGGTTTTTGCGGGAACCTTCGCAGTCCTCTACATGAGTCTCATCTATTCCGCCTTTTACCTCACGTGCAGGCACTGCTACTACTACGGGAAGAAATGTTACCTTGCCGTAGGTCTTGTGGTCCCGTATTTCTTCAAGAAGGTGGAAGGCCCCGTTGTCCCCTGGAGGGCCACCCTCTGGCTCGTGCACTTGCTCGTCGCCATCGCCTTTCCGTTGATTTTCATCTTCCGGGAACACTCGATCGCTCAGGGACTCATCGTTTCGATCGTGTACCTCGCCGCCCCGGTGGGAGCCATGATGGTAATCAACAGGTACAGCTGCCCCCGCTGTAAGCACACGGAGTGCATCTCCAACCCGGACAGGAAGAATGCTGCGGAGGGCTCCACCTCTTAACGTACAACAGCGTGACGTTCATCGATTGGAAATCTGAGAGGAGAAGACTATGTCTGAGGACAGACTCTACTGGAACATGCAGATCGAACCCTTCCTGAACACCCCGCAGATGAAGGCCCTGCAATTCGAAAAACTGAAGATCATGCTCAAACGGCACCATGCGAAGGCCCCTTTTCACCGCAAGCGTCTCGACGCGGCGGGCCTGAACATCGACAAGATCGACCAGCAGGCCAAGAGCCTGGAGGATCTCCTCAATTTGATCCCGGTCTATGACAAACAGGGCTATCGGGAACATGCCGAAGCCTGTGGGGGAGATCTGGTCCGGTTGATGGAGGAGGAAATGCCGGTCTCAGTGGATGACCTGGTGCTCGTCAACAGCACGACCGGAACAACCGGAGAACCGACCCCCTATCCCTTGACCATGAAAGATATCTTCGATGTCTGGGGAGAGACCCTGTGCAGGGGGCTCTGGCGCGGGGGGCTGCGCAAGCACGACCGAATCCTCCATTGCTTCGCACTCTCCATGGTCATCGCCGGCACGGGCACCCTGATGGGCCTCACCAAGACCGGTGCCATGGTGATCCCGGTGGGGGCGGAGTCCGGCACGGACAGGATGTTCTCCATGGCCAAGTTCTTCAAACCGACGGTCTTCTTCGGGACCCCATCTTTGGCTACCTACATCATCGAGAAGGCGCCCGAGAAGATCGGAATGGATGCCAAGTCCCTGGGCATCAAGATCCTCGCCTGTGGGGGCGAGCCCGGCGCCGGGGTCCCCGAGTTGAGGAAGAGACTCGAGGAGAGCTTTGGCGCCAAGCTGCTGGATACGGGTGCGGGCCACGGCGTTTCCTGCGATTATCCCGAGTACCAGGGCATGCACTGGCTCGCAGACGACCTGTGTATCTACGAACTGGTCGACCCGGACACCAGAGAGCCCGTCCCTCTCGAGGACGGCGCACGGGGAGAAGCGGTGTTCACCAACATCGAGGGCGATGGCTGGTCCTGGTTACGCACCAGCCTCGGAGACATCCACGAAGTGACCATGTCCCCCTGTCCCTGCGGAAAGACAGGCTTTCGTTACCGGATCGTGGGGCGAACGGACGACATGCTCAAGGTGAAAGGAGTGATCGTCTATCCGGCCGCTGTTACCGGCCTTCTGGAGACCTTCTCCCCTCGGGTAACGGGCGAGTTCCGGATCGTCTTGACCGAGAAGCCGCCCCTCGTTGTCCCGCCCTTGAAGATCAAGATCGAAAGGGGAGCGGACTTCCCGGCGGACAAGCTCGAAGGCCTGGAAAAGGAACTCCTGGAAGCCTTCCACACGAAGATGAAGATCAGTCCCAAGATCATCTGGCAAGAGGCGGGTGAACTGGAGAGATCGACCTACAAAGGCAAGAAATTTGAGAAGGCATACGAAGATAATTAACTTTATATATTCTTCTTAATATACTGTATTTGTTGCTTATTATACTATCGAGTTAGAGTCTTTTCTGAGCCTTTATTGCGTACCTGTGAGGAGGCTCATCTGCCTGCCAGGACTCGAATGTGCTCTCCGAAAGATGCAACAAAGAGGTGCCGAATGGTAAAGAGCTTTGAGGAACTGCTGAGGGCCGCGGCTTCCCTCGGCCCGAAACGTATCGCGGTTGCGGCGGCCAACGACGCCCAGACCATCACCGCCTGTGTGGACGCGGCGAAACGGCATGTTGCGGATTCGATCCTCGTTGGTGACCGGGAATGGATCTCCCTCATTCTGGAGAAGATCGGGGCGGAGCCGGGGCTTTTCGAGATCCGCCACGAACCGGATCCGGTCCGGGCCTCTGAAGTGGCCGTGCGTGCCGTCCACTGCGACGAAGCGCAGATTCTCATGAAGGGCAATGTCTCCACCTCCAAGTTCGTGCAGGCCGCCTTGAGCGCCGCAGGGGGGCTGCGGACCGGCCGGCTCCTGAGCGACGTGGAGGTGTACGAGGACACACGGGGTCCGGGGTGCCGGCTCGTACTGGTAAGTGACGGGGGCATCAACATTGCGCCGAACATCAAGCAGAAGCTGGAGATCATCCGCAATGCCGTGGAGGTTGCCCATCGTCTCGGAATGAAAAACCCGAAGGTTGCCCTCTTGTCCGGGTCTGAGAAGGTACATCCGGACTTCCAATCCACAATCGATGCGATTGCCATCGTGAAGATGTGCCAGTACGGAGAAATCCAGGGCTGTGTCGTGGACGGACCCTTCGGCCTGGACAACGCGATCGACAAGGGCTCAGCCAGGACAAAAGGGATTGAATCGCCCGTAGGGGGAGCTGCCGAGGTGTTGATCGTGCCGAACCTCGAGACGGGAAACATTTTCTGCAAGGGTCTCCAGTACTATGCCGACAAGACCCTGGCGCACGTGGCGGTCGGCGCAAAGGCACCGATCCTGATCGATTCGCGCACAGCGCCTGCCGAGGCGAAGCTCACCTCCATCGCCCTGGCCGTGCTCATGTGTCAGGAACCGGTCGGGTAATCCGGAGGAAGGGAACGGTCTTCAAATGGAAACGACTTTCGTCATTCGACAGATCTCGGTGTTTCTGGAGAATCGTCCCGGAAGCATGGCTGAGGTAACAAGGTATCTGGCGGACCAGCGAATCAACCTGCGGGCCATGTGCATAGCCGAATCGAGGGACTTCGGCACGATTCGACTCATTGCCTCTGACCATGACGCATGCGCGGAAGCCCTGCGCAAGGGAGGCTATCAATACAACGAAGTGGATGTGCTGGCAGCGGAGATGCCGGACCGTCCGGGAGGCATGGCGGAAGTGGCCGAGATGATCGCGCGGGAGAATATCAACATCGAGTACGGGTATGCCATGGTCGAGAAGAAGGAGAACGCGGCAGTCATCGTTCTCCGCGTGGACGATCCGTACAGGGCCTCCATCGTGCTCCGAGGCAAGGGCATACGGCTTCTGACCGAGGGGGAGGTGAAGCAGCTGTGAAGAATGATCAGGAAGACGGGCAAGGGGCACGTGTCCTGGTCATCAATCCGGGCAGCACCAGCACGAAGGTCGGCGTATTCGAAGCCTCCCTGAAGAACTGGGAACAAACCCTCGAGCATCGTCAGGAGGAACTCGACCGGTTCGACAGAATCGTGGACCAGCTCCCCTGGCGAGAGGGTGAAGCTGCCCGCGCTCTTGATACCTTAGAACTCGACACGGGCCGGATCGCAGGCGTATCGGCACGAGCCGGCTTGCTCAGGCCCGTTCCGGGCGGCACATATGCAGTGACCGACAAGATGTGCGTTGATCTGGAAGAGGCAAAGTACGGAGAGCATTCCAGCAATCTGGGGCCCTTGTTGGCTCGTCGCTTCTCCGCACGCTTTGGCGTGCCTTCATTCGTCGTGGACCCTGTGACCACCGATGAGTTCGAGCCCGCATCACGACTTTCCGGCGTGCCTGGAGTCGAGAGAAAGTGCAGGAACCACACCCTCAACATCAAGGCCGTCGCAAGGCGGGCCTCGCAAAGGCTCGGCAAGGATCTTGCGGATACCCGGTTCGTTGTCGCACACATGGGTGGAGGCGTTTCGGTCTGTGCCCTGCGGCATGGGAGAATCGTCGATTCGACCGACGCCCTTCTGGGGGAGGGGCCCTTTTCCGGGGAGCGCGCCGGCACCCTGCCCCTCGCGGGAACGGTGGCCCTTTGCTTCGACGGGGGGCCGAAAAGGGAGGACATCACCCGGCTTCTCTCCAGAGGTGGCGGACTCAAGGGCTACCTCGGCACGGCCCGACTCCCCGAGGTGTATGACAGAATCGGCGCAGGGGATGCAGATGCCCGGCTCGTGCTCGACGCCATGGTGCTGCAGATCGTCAAGTGGATCGGCGCCATGACGGCCGTGCTGCAGGGGAACCCGGATGGCATTCTCCTCACCGGCGGCATGGCCCTGGCCGACCGATTCGTGGCGGAGATCAGCTCCTTCATTTCCGCTCTTGCCCCCATCCAGGTGTTTCCCGGCAGTCTTGAAATGGAGGCCCTGGCCGAGGGCGCCTTCCGTGTACTCAGCGGCCTGGAAGAAGCCCTCACTTACTGAGCGAGGTGGAGCTGCTGAAACCGGCTGACCATCAGCAGAGCCGGTGGTATGAGGAAGGCCCTTGAAAGGGGTCGTCTGGAAATCATGCCCGTGTGCGTGCCCGCAACAAGGATGCTGAGTGGCAGAAGAGAAAAGAATGGTTGACTCTCGAACCCGGGCTGTATAGCATTTCGGACCAACCGGTTGGTCCTAGCAAGCGCATAGCCCTCAGAAAGAGTGGAAACGCATGAGCAGCAGAGAAAGGATTCTCAGCACGGCAGCTGGTCTGATTCACACCAAGGGGTTCCATCACACGAGCATTCAGGACATCCTCGATGCGGCTTCGGTCACCAAGAGCAATTTTTACTACCACTTCTACAGCAAGGAACAGCTGGCCTTTGAGGTGCTCGGCGAGAGGATGCGACAGTTCTATTGCATCGCCATCGGACCTTCACTGGAGAACCCTTCATTGAATCCTCTTCAACGCATCGAGGCCCTTCTGGACAACCTGCTGGCAATCGGCCGCTCGGAATTCGGAGAACTCGGATGTCCCTTTGGGAACCTGGCCCAGGAGATCAGTTCCATCCACGAACCTCTACGCGAATCTCTAAGCATGTTCTTCGGAGCTTGCTCCGAATCGATGGAGCAGTGTTTCGAGGAAGGGAAACATGCAGGAGTCTTCCAACAAGAGCTCCCGTCCAGGCAAATCGCCGAGTTCGTTCTGGCCCAGATCCAGGGGGCCTTTCTCCTGCGCAAGACCCACAGGGAGCCTGAGGTTCTGCTGAACAATTTCGAGGTCCTCCGGGGACTCCTGAAACACTGGTCAGCCTGAACACCAACGGCAACTGCTGTCCGACGCCTGCGTCTTCCTGACCGGCCTGCTGCCCATGGGCGAGAAGAACATGTTTGCCCGCTCGAACTATCTCTCCCGGGTCGACCCGGACACCTGCGTGGTGTGCGGCACGTGTGAGGAGAGATGCCCGGTGGATGGGATCTCGCTGGAAGACACCGCCGTGCTGGATGCCGATAAATGCATCGGCTGCGGGGTCTGTTACCCGTCCTGTACCACCGAGTCGATCACGCTGGTTGCCAGGCCTGAGGAGGACCAGAAACTGGTCCTGCCCATGATGGAGCTCGTGACAAAGTTGATGGGCGATAAACAGCGCCAATTCAAGTTTAGAGGAAACCGGCAAAGGGGGCGACGCGGCCTGCCCCCTGCCCCGCTCCATTGTGCCGATCGGGCATCACGCCCTTGACCGAAACGGCCTCCTCCTGCGTCCCTTGACGGCGAAGCGGTCCTTCCCTATGCTTCCTTGAACATGGCAAAGAGGCCAAAGCACAAGACAGAGAAGAGGCATCCAAAGTGAATCCCGTAAGAGCCGTATTCTTCGACGTTGGTTGGACGCTGAGCTATCCCCAAAGGTCCCTGTGGGATTGTTTTGCCCAGGTGATTCGTGAAGAGGGCATCGAAACGAGTTCCGGGGAAGTAGAGCAAACCGCCCACTCCATGATCGCGAGCCGTCGTGAACAAGCAATCCAAGAATTCCTGGATGGAGCGGAATACCCGGATTCGGACGAGGCGTTCGAGGCCATCTTCCTGGCCATGGGCCACGTCATGTTCAAGATGTGCGGTCTGGAAGGCGATCACGACGCCCGTACCCGGGATGTGCTGGAACGCTTCTGGTTGCTGGAGAACTGGGCGGTCTATCCGGACGTGATCGATGCAATCGAGCGCCTCCGGGCCCGGAAGATCCGGATCGGGATTCTCTCGAACGCAACCTCCGATCTGGTCGGGTTTCTGGAGGAGATCGGGCTCAGCAGATATTTTGACTTCACCATCGTCTCTGCAATCGCAGGCACCAAGAAGCCGGATCGACGGATCTTCGAACTCGCTCTCGAGCAAGCCGGTGTGGATGCATCCAACGCTGCACACGTGGGCGACATGTACCTGGAAGACATCCTCGGGGCACGCAATGTGGGGGTACGGCCCTTTCTGATCGACCGGGGGGAAAACTCCCTGTTTCCCAGCCATCCCGAAGGTGCCGAGCATTCTCCGGAGGAGGTGGAAATCGTACAGGGCCTGGACCGGATGCTGGGTGCCCTCGGCGTGGAATGACCTGGATTCCCCTCGGATAGAAAAGGAGTGGTTGGTCATGGATATTTTTCGAGACAAGACCGCAATCGTGACAGGCGGCGCTTCAGGGATCGGCAAGGGCCTGTGTGAAGAACTCGGGAAGTACGGGGCCCATGTGGTCGTCGCAGACCTCAACGGGGAAGAGGCCCGAAACGTAGCAAAGAACTTGAAGAGCTCCGGCGGACGAGCCGAGGCCGTGAAACTGGACGTAACAAATGAGGAGGACGTGCGGGGCCTCGTCGACGAGACCGCCGCCAAGAGCGGAAGACTGGACTATATCTTCAACAATGCGGGCATCGGCATGGGCGGCGAAGTCCAGGACATGGACCTGGACCACTGGAAGCGGATCGTGGATGTCAACCAGTGGGGCGTTGTCTACGGCACCCTCGCCGCGTACAAGGCGATGGTGAAGCAGGGCTCCGGTCACATCGTCAATACGGCCTCCGGGGCCGGGCTGGTCCCTTCACCCCTGCTCACCGCCTATTCCATGACCAAGCACGCGGTAGTCGGCCTCTCCACAGGACTCCGCGCAGAGGGGGCGGAACTGGGAGTCAAGGTGAGCGTCGTATGTCCCGGGTTTATCGACACGCCCATCTTCGATTCCACGGAATACGTAAATACGAGCAAGGAAGTCACCCTGTCCATCGTCCCGCAAAAGCTGAAGGCCATGAGTGCTGCGGACTGCGCAAGGGCCGCACTCAAAGGTGTGGCCCGCAATCGGGCGATCATCCCGGTGCAGGCACCCGCCTACATCTTGTGGTGGCTGAATCGCTTGAGCCCGCGCATCATGGACGCTCAGTCGCAGAAGACGATCGCAAAATACAGACAGGTCGCACGACAGAAGCCAGCAGGAGGCTAGTTCACCATTCGATCGGGCACGCGCACCCACACGGGCACGGGCACGAAAAAGAAGGCCAAACCTAGGCGACGGGCACTCACCCGCAGAGCCATATATCGCAAGGCAGATCGATCCCGATTCTGTCCAGACCCTTGTCCGTCACAAGCCAGATGTCCTCGGGCATATTCCCGTAGTAGATCAGCTCGGAATCATAGCATCCGACCTCTATGCAGAGGGTCATGCCGGGTTGCAGTTCCGTCAGATCGTTTTCGGCCAGCCAGGGCGGCTCGTGGTTCATCGTGCCGATCCCGTGGCCCACGAACTCGATCGGAACGAACTGGTTCCAGTCCTGCCGGTACGTCTCCTTCTCCGCCAGCTTGAACACGTCACAGGCCCGCATTCCGGGATAGATGTTGTTCACCGTGTTCAGGTAGGCGTCACGGCCCCACTTGGACAGGTCCGCCAACTTGGGCGGCAACTTTTTTCCAACGTAGAAGGACCGCTGCAAGTCTGTCCAGTACCCCTTGTAGGAAGGTCCGCAGTCGGAGAATCCCTGGTCCCCCTCCTTGATCACCCGGTCGTAGAATGGCGTGGTCACGATGCGCCACTTTCCGGGCCCGTCACTCCCGCAGAGGAACAGGACAGGGTTCGTCATGCACGGGGTTTCGAACATGTCCTCCTTCACCCATTCCTCCCAGATGACCCGATGAACGTCTCTCTCCGTCACGCCCGGCCGAATGGACTTCCAGCCCTTCTCCAGGACCCGTTTCGCCTTGTCGCACATCTCGCGCATGAGGGCGATTTCCCAGTCCGTCTTGATCGCCTTCTGCTCCCAGATGACATTCTCGGCCGTTACGAACTTGGCGTTAGGAAGCGCCGCCTCGATCTGTCGGATCTCGTCGAACCCGACCTGCAGCATGTGGTGGGCGCCGTATTCCATCCCGATCACCTTGTTGTCCAGCCCCAGCGAGGTCATGGTATCCACGAAGAGGTCGAGGAACCGAATCGGAAGGCGCCAGTGCTTGACTCCGCACCAGTACCGGCAATCCGTAACCCACGTGGTCTTCCTTACGTTGCTGTCGAGCACCGATTCCCCCACGAAAACCGTGTCGTGCTCCTGGGACACGATGAAGCAGTGCCGCCACCTGTCCGTGTACATGAGGGCCGCATCCCGGTAGCCGCCGTAGTAATACTTGTTCTCCTCCGCAAACAGGACCATCGCGTCGATCCCGTGCTTGGCCATCACTTCCTTTGCCTTCTTCGTCCTCTGCTCGAACTCCTGCTCAGGAATGTGCGGGCAGAAGTCCTCCTGGGCATCCGACTGCTCCCAATTGATTCCTTCCTGTTCGAGCCAATGATCCTTGGAGAGGTGCTTCTTCTGCTTCTTCTTTGCCATCTCGACCTCCTCTTTCCCGCTTGTTGTTCATGTTTCGTCTGATTTCACCCCCTCGAGGTTCGTCCCCCGCATATCGACCCCGGAGAGCTTTGCCCCCCGGATATCGGCGCCTTCAAGGTCGGCCCCTGCCAGGTTCGCGCCTGTGAGATCCGCCCCTTTCAGGTCGGCCCTTCTCAGGTCCATGTGAGCCAGATCCAGCCCCCTGAGGTCGATCCTTCCTCTCGGAACGGACCGTACGGCTTCCATCAACGATCCCCAGTCGGACACTCCACCCATGTCGAGCCCGATCGTCTTCGCAATCTCGCGTGCCCTGTCCTTGTCGAACGGAGTGCTCCGGACCTTCTCGAAAAACCGTCCGAAGGTGAGTCGAATCGGAAAGTGCGTCTTGTAGCACCTCAAGTAGTACCGGCACCGGTCTCCGTGGTACGTGACCGGGTACGACGCCTCGAGCTGCCCCAGGATCACCCCCTCGTCCACCTCCAGCCATCCGGCATACCGCGAGATCAGCTCGAGGAGGAATAATCGGTTTTCCAGGATGGAGTCATCCGAGATGCCCAGCTCCATCGCGTAGAAGGGGGGAAAATAGTGATTTGAAAAGGACATGCCGAAGTCGTAGGAAATGCAGATCCCTTCCTGCAGGTTCTGCCGGTTGAGCGATATCTGATGATCGAAGTCCTCGGTCAGGCAATCGTGAACCCAGAGTGCAATCCTGGAGAGGTCTGCCTCCTGTTGGGGAAGCTCCCCCGGCGTGTAGCTGCCGCAATAACGTGACCAGAGCCCTCCCGACAGCTCCCTCACTTCCGCAAGATTGCAGAGCCCCTTGCCGAGACCGTAGCTCACGATCTGCCGGCCCGGACCTTCCTGTATCGAAAAATAGGGGATGATCTCGGCAGAGGATTCCCTTCCCGACTCGCGAATCACGAACAGCTCAGGACATCGCTTGTCGAGGAAATCGAGGAACACCCAGGTATCCCGCTCCCTTCTTTTCACCTCTCGGATCTCACAAGAACAGAGCGAAAGGTCCGGTCTTTCTCTGCAATAGGCTTCCACCCGTTGGCGGAGTTCCCTGTGGGATGGGATCGACATGGTCATCCGAACATACTCGGCTTCTTCCCTCAGCAGAGAAGTTTCCTCAACGTTTGTCGATCCCCGGTACTGAGCTGGATACCCGCCGCAGCAAAGGCCTCGACGAGCCTTGCGACCGTTTCTTCCGCGTCTCCTGCCGCGTCAGGATCTTCCCGGAAGCGAACCCGGGCTTCAGGGATCCTTCTGACGTATCCCTGCACCTCCAGCATCACCCTGTCTCCGAAGATCTCTCGATAGTCCCTGTCCTCTTCCGGCAGGTCGTCGTCAAACAGCGCATCCTTCATGCACCCCAGGGCTGGGATTTTCTCCGTTCCTTCAATTGCCGGACTTGAGCCGTTCGGCCAGATCTTCAGGAAGCCCTGCCTTTCTTATCTTGGTGCAGGCCTTTTCCACGTCATAGGAGACCCTCTGGATCGTGTACCTTCCAGCCTGCGGATCGAAGATGGCGTAAGCTGCGCGAGGATCGCCGTCCCGGGGCTGTCCCACGCTGCCCGGATTCAGAATGTACCGACAGCGTGGCTCCAGTTGCAGTGACTCCGGGTCCGCCATCTCGATCCGCCTCATCATTCCCGTGAAGAGCCGCTTGCACTCGACCTCTACATGAGCCGCCGGGATGTGCGTATGCCCGACGAGGGTCACCCTGCTCTCACACGCCCCGAATCCCTTGTCCGCATCCTGCGCGGACAGGACATATTCCCACCGATCCGGCTTGAAGGGAGAGCCGTGAACCAGATACGCCTCGTCGTCATGGAAATCCATTGGAAGTCTCCGCAACCGATCCTTGGCGTCCGGCGGGATGACACACCGGGTCCATTGCAGTGCGACCGCGGCATCTTCATTGAGGTCCTCGAGGCATACCTGCTCGTGTGCCGCGGCATGGTCGTGGTTCCCGGCCACAAAGCGGGACACCGACTTCTCCAGCATCTCGAGGCACGGGACCGGGTCCGCTCCATACCCCACAGCATCTCCAAGAAAAGAGACTCTGTCGACGGATTTTTTCTCCAAGTCCTCGAGTACGGCGGTCAGGGCTTCCAGATTCCCGTGGACATCCGCAAGGATGGCGAGCTTCATGGGCCGGTATCCCCTCCCCCGAGACACAAACCCCGGCGGAGAATCCCGAGCTGTGCGGCCAACAAATCCTCGAGGCTCACCCCCACCGGATCCAGGTAACCTCGCTTGTGAATATACAGAGCCCCTTCAATCATGCCCCACAGTCCAAAGGTCATGGTCCAGCTGTCGGCCGTACCGGGAACCTCCCCTTTCTCCACCGCTTCATCCACCACAGCCTTCAGGAAAGAAATCGTCTTCTGCGACAGTCCCTCGAGGAGTCCTTGAAGCTCTTCGGTGAGCCCTACCTTCTTGAAACCCATGTCCTTGAAGGAGATGATGTCAAAGTACTCGGGGTATCCCCTGTAGAAGTCTACATAAGCCCGGGACAGGGCGTTCAACCTCTCTCCAAAGGTCCCCTCCGCTGCGGACGCCTTTTCGAGCAGGTCGATTGCTATGTGGAACGCCTCTTCGCAAATCCTTCCGTAAATCTCGTCCTTGCCGGCGAAGTAGAAATAGATGAGCCCGGGAGACAACTCGGCCTCCGTCGCAATTGCACGGATCGAGGTTCCCAGATATCCCTTCTTCAGGAAGACTCGTCTGGCCGCATCAAGAATTCTCGTCCTTCGCTCCTGACGGTCGGCCTCCTGTCGTCTCGCCAAGGCCTGCTTGAGCTCCTCCCCCAAGACCTTTCCCCTTTCAATCGTGAAGAACGACGTATTGCTGGTTCCTTTGCCTCCAGTGCCCGCTGAACGGATATATAATATTGAACATCGTTCAAATCGTCAACCGAAAAATGCCTGGAGTTCCGCAGCTTGTCACTCGAGTGCCGCTCCTTGTTCCCAGCAGACGGACCCTGCGAGTACACAGTTGTAACCAACTGTAATTGTTGAACAAAAATACTCTTGCACGATCTGTGGGCTGGCTCAAAATTTGCAATAAAACCGTCCTCGAGATGACAGCCATTGTCGGGCAGTTGCCGTTGCACGGAAGATCCGAACCTCGCTCCTCACCTGTCCCCGTTGTTTCCTGTTGTTGCCCTCGTTCGAAATCGCCCGTCGGCGCTCATTGACGCAGGATTCTCGTTCGACCTCCATAGCCCACTTGCAGAAAAGGCAGGATCGTCGGGTCTCACCCATCCGGTCTTGTTGAGGATCCGACAGGCAGGGGTCAACAATGTGCTCCCGGCACAGAAAGGAGGAAGCATTGAATCCGCCAACCATCATCGGTACGTCGGCTGACCCGGGCCACTCAAGGGGCCCAGAAAGGGGATGTTTGTACTGGAAAGGAGGTGGGCCCGCAGAATAGCCTTCTTCGTCCCGGGGACGAACGAGGCACGTTCCGTCTCCACCTGTCTTTCCAAAAATCGGAGGAGAACAAAAATGGGAAGGAGCCTACTCAAGATCAGCATCGTCGTTTTGTCTCTCCTGATTGCGTCGGCCTCCGCTGCAGAGGAGGTCATTCAAAACGGAGGGTTTGAGTCCGGTGAACTCTTTCCGTGGGAGGAGGTCGGCGATCACGCCGCATGGTCCGTCACGAACTCCTACGCCTATAATGGGGCCTACAGCGCCCTCGTGCGGGGCACTCACCAGCTGGCCCAATCGTTCGAGCCCAGGCCCGGCTCGAACATCGAAGTCTTCTCCTTGGCCGTCATGACGGCCTTGCGTGCCTGGATCACGGTCGAAATCCTCTACACGGATTCGATGGGTCCCACGCGAGCGACCCTCTTCATTCCGGCAGGGCTTCAGTGGCTAACCCTCGATCTCCTCGAATACGTCGACCCGGACCGGGAGGTGTACGGGGTGGCGCTCTCCGGCCACCAGAACGGCGATTCTCCGGACGACATGCGTACCTGGTATGACGCTGTCACGATCCAGAACAACGGCCCGGACGAAGCTGACGATCCTCCCGAGGTCGAAGCGGACGAAGCGATCCAGGCGGAAACCAAGAAAATCAGGGTTCACTTCAATCTCAAAAGACCGAGGACACAGCTGTCCCTCGCTCTTCGGGCGGAAGAACTGCCTGAGGGGATATACGAGGGGCCGGTAGAAATCAAGGTCCTGCTGACTCAGGACGGTTTCACCACCGCCTTCGAGGCAGAGGCAGAGCTCGTGGACGTACCCCACCGTAGAGACCACGTGATCCGGTTGATGGATCAAGGGAGTGCCGACAAGGTCAAGGGCAGACACTAAGCTCGCAAACGCCTCGCGCAAACTTCCAACAGCAAACGGGATCGGCCCTTGGCCGGTCCCGTTTGCCTCTTGCGACCTTGTTACAGCCCTTTGTCCCCCGCAATCGCGTGCCTCAAGGGCACGGGATTCCGAGAGTCTTCATTTCTGCCGCGAGTTGCGCCCTGTCGTGAAAAGCGATTGCCTTACAGCCGAATGCCCTGGCAGCGTCCGCGTATTGGGGGATATCATCGAAATAGAGGGTCTCTTCCGGCAATGCGTTGGCCATGGCAAACGCCCCTTCGTAGATCAGGGGATCCGGTTTCCGGCACCCCAGCCTGTAGGAAAGCGCGTACCGGTCGAACAGGCTCACCACCGGATACTTTCTGAGGCAGTGCTCGAAGTGCCATTCATTCGTGTTCGAAAGGAGCACGAGCGTGTAGTGCCCCTTCAACGAACGAATCAGCTCCTCCATGCCCTCCACAGGATGGAAGATATCGGACCAGATCTCACGAATCACCTCCAGGCCCACCTCCAGGCTCAGTCTTTCCTTGCAGCCCCGTGCAAAATCGGAAGAGGAAATCCGACCCGACTCGTAGTCCTGCACCAGGTTCGATCCGAACATGGAGTCGTAAACCTCTTGCGGAGACCACGGACTCATGCGTGACATCCCCTGGCAGGCGCGCATGTGGTCGAAATGGAGAAGCACATTCCCCAGGTCGCTCACGACTGTACGGATCATTCGTAGGGTTTCCTGCGTGAAAAAAAAAGATGGGCCGGAATTCGTGCCGACCCATCTTTTCTTTTCGATCGAAAGAAAAAGAACGTACCCGTTACTTGCACAGCTTCTGGAACCCACCCAGGGAGAAGTCGTTTCGGTCGTGTTGCGCCAGGTAGCGTGTCGTGTTCTCCGGGCTGTAAAGGACAAGCACGCATCCGTGCTGGCTGCGGTCGTCAAAGGCCATCATATTGGACAGCCCCGAGGTCTGGTAACTCTTGTCTGCATTCTCGAGGACGCCCAATGCCTGCCACTCCACCTTCCAGTACGATTCGGACCGGTCGGAGATCACCTTGTACGTGGGTGTGTAGACACCTGCATCGACCCACATCTGCTGGGGCCCGTAATTGTAATACTTATCCTTTGCGGAACACTGGAGGATGTACGTCGGCCTGTAGGCATAGATGATGCCCTTCGTGGGCCACCAGGGTGCCCCCTGCCACCCATCCGTCTGATAGCCGTACAGGATTTCCCGCCCCTCGGACACGCTCTCCCATTCGCCAACGTCGTTCTTTACGAGCTTGACAGGAGGTCCGGGGTAGATAGGGATGAGTTGATCTTTCTTCTCTACCAGCTTCCAGTTGAAGGTATTGATCTTGCCTCCATACCCCCAGGCATCGTCCACGCAGAAATCCGAGCCCAGGAACGAATCGGACCGATTCGCAGGGCTCATCCTGCGGAGCCTGCGGATCGCGGGCACGTAGGCAAAGGTGCTGTCCAGCCTGTCGTTCCGATACCGCCAGAGCAGGATGTTCGTACCTTTGATGTCAAAAGGCGCCATGGCGATGATGAGAGAGTGCATCTCCACGTTTTCAGGGTTCGACTCCTCCCGGGCCGGGGGGTACCCGTCCAGGATGTAGGTCCAGTAGTCCATGATGATCTCGCGCTCGAAGCCCGTCTTTCGGCCCACCCAACTCACCTGAAAAGGGACCTGGATAGGCCCGACCGCGTAGCTGTAGTAGTGCTTGTTGTACATGATCTTGACTGCGGCCTTCGGGTCCTCGAGATCGATCTCCGGGAAGGGCATGCCGTCGATGAATTCGGGGAGCTTCCCGGTCTTGAGTTCCACCATCAGGTTATCAGCATCTACGCCATACTTGCCCTTGTTGCTCTCCATGTTCGTCTTGGCGGCCGGCGGCAGATAGTCACTCAGCTCGTAGGGCACTTCCCCTACCGTCATCGATCCGTCGCCTTTCTTGATCCAGTCAAGGACGGGGCCGGGTATGAGCCCCTCGGCCTGCTCGGCGTTCGTCTTGTCGATCACGGTTCCAACCGCCAACTCGGCAAATGCGGGCGGATTCGGGCATGATAGGATCCAAAGGACTGCTAGGAAGGCAACTGCCAGAGGTGTGCGTCCTCTCATCTTGTTTCCTCCTTTGTGTGTCCGTGTGGGTAACTGCCCGCTTCTGAATCCGTTATTCTGGCCCAAACATAATCCATTTTTTCGAACGATGCAACAAGAAAATATTCAAAATCAACGCGTTGCGTCAATCCGGTGGGCTACTCGCCGGTCCGGCGTTTTTCCATGAACATTTTCCGCTCCCGAAGAGCCACCAGTGCCTCGACGGAGCGGGACATGGACCCGAAGGCGGCCACGCCACGGTCGTGGAATTCGAGCAAGTGCTGGTCTGTAAAAGGTCCGTAGAGGGAAAAGACGACCATGGGCTTTTGAGACTGCCGGTTCTTCGTGGCGATGATATTCACGAGCCTGCTCGATATGCCCTCCGGCGCGAAGAAACCCACCACCAAGATCGCGTCCACCTCCGAAGCACACGTCAGGATGTCCAAGGCCTTCTCGTACGTCTCATCCGTGCAAGCGGCAGTAAGATCAACCGGATTCTGGGGCGATGCGAATGGGAAGAGCACGCCGCGCAGACGATCGACCGTATCCGTCGTGAGATCGGCGACCCGCATGCGCACGGGGCCGGTCAAGGAATCCAGCAAATCCGCCGCCATCACGCCGTATCCCCCTGCCGGCGTGATGATGGCGACCCGGTCCCCCTCCATGGGCGGGCAGAGGGACAGGACCTTGCAGAAATCACAGAACTGCTGGTCGTCGCGGACATGGTGAACGCCGAACTGCCGCCAAGTGCCGTCGGCCACGCGCCCACTACCCGCCAAGGCCCCGGTGTGGGAGGACACCGCGTGCGCACCCGCCGCGGTACGCCCCCCTTTGAGCACCACAACCGGTTTTTGAGCGCTGATCCTGTCCAGATGGCACAAGAACTCCCGGGCACGGGAAAAATCCTCGAGGTAGAAGCCCAATACCCGGGTGCCCTCATCCCGGGAAAACCACTCGGCCAGTTCGATTTCGTTCACGTCGCACTTGTTCCCCAACCCCACGAAGGCACGGAGACCGAACCCCGAAGACGATGCATACCCCAGAGCCTCCACTCCCACCGATCCGGATTGAGACACGACGGCGATCGAGCCTCCCGGCAGCAAGGAACGGTCCCCATGCTCTACGAAGATCGTGTCGAGCCCCGTGCGTGGCACGAAGATGCCCAGCGTGTTGGGTCCCAGAAGTCGTGCCCCCTTCTCCCTGGCCAACGAAACCAGCCGCTGCTCTGCCTCCGTCCCTGCCCGCCCGGTTTCGCTGAAGCCCGACGCCACAATGATAACCGCCTTGACGCCCGCCTGCAGGGCGTCACGCAGGGCCGCTTCGGAATGCCTGGCGCTCACTGCGAGCACGGCCAGATCCGGAACTTCAGGCAGCTCGCTCCCACTTCTGCTCACGGGAAACCCGTCAACGGACTCCAGGGTGGGATGAATCGCATAGACGGGCCGCCCGTATCTTCGAAGCAAGGAGAAGATACGGCCCCCGGGTTTGTCACTGTCGTTTGCGGCGCCGTAGACAACGATGGAACGAGGAGAGAAGAACGATTGCAGGGGGTGTCGATCTGTGTTCATAGTTCGACCTCTTTCTAGATGTCTTCCGGAAAGACCCAGCGCCCGGCTCGATCGGCCGAAGTGTATATCATCCTTCTCTTCATTACCAGATCACAGAACCTCAACAAATCGAGATCCAAGCGCCCAGGGAGGCGATGTGCGGGGCATGGTGCGATCTCCGCTTCGAATTTCGCTTTGCGCCGGGCGGCTCTGCAGGGGAGAGGGGACGGAGCCCCAGTGGACGGGATTTTGAAACGGAGATCGCACTTGACCCGAGCAGGGCCGTTGCATTATGTCTACCCTGCCAGATGTAAGCGGCCATTCACTTCATCCGCATCAAGGAGGATCACGAAATGGACTACCGGCTCAGTCGAAAACAAGAGGCATTCCGGAAGGAATTCGTTTCTTGGGTTGACAGGAACCTTCCTCCGGACTGGGACCCTTCCCGCTTCCGAAACTACGATACCCCCGAGGCCTGGGGCCGCGCTTATCGTGACTTTCAAAAGCGCCTCTTCGAAGGGGGATATGCCGCCATGCACTATCCCGAGGAGTATGGAGGGCAAGGCAAGACCTTGATGGAAGAGGTGATCGTCATGCAAACCCTCGCCTCCACGTGCATGGAGTTGCGAGGCCCGGGAATCATCATGCACGGCATGGCTGCCCCGACGATCCTTCACTGCGGGAGCGAAGAACAAAAACGGGAATTCCTGCCCAAGATCATCGACGGATCCCACATCTGGTGCCAGGGATTCAGTGAGCCGAATGCAGGCTCGGACGTGGCCAACGTGTCTACCCGGGCCGTGAAAGAGAACGGCCACTATGTGCTCAACGGACAGAAAGTCTGGACGAGCGTCGCACACATGTCGGACTACTGCATCCTCCTGGTTCGAACAGACCCGAACGTGGCCAAACACAAGGGACTGAGCTACCTCCTTCTGGACATGAAACTGCCGGGGGTCGAGATCAGGCCTACGACCCAGATCACGGGTGGGGCGGAATTCAACGAGCTCTTCTTCGATGACGTCCGTGTCCCGGTAGAAATGCTCGTGGGGCAGGAGGGCCAGGGCTGGATGATCGCCATCACCACACTCATGTTCGAGCGTGTGTTGGGGGATGCCGTCATGGGCGCGGCCTATGAGACGAACATCAAGAAAATGCTGGGATTGGCGCAGAAGACAAGGCGTTCCGGAAAACCTGTGATAGAGGACCCTGTCTTCCGACAGCAACTCGCCCAAGGCTTCATCGAGGTCATGGTCCTCAAATACCACGGACTGCGAAACCTGAGCACACAACTTCAGGGTGGAATCCCCGGCCCAGAGGGATCCATAGGCAAACTTCTCTGGAGCGAGCCGAATCAGCGGATCTTTGAAAATGCCATGGCCATGCAGGGCCCCTGCAGTCAGATCATGGGCGGGTCCCCATGGTCGGTTCACGACGGGTTCTGGCAATACGGATACCTGAGATCCAGGGGCAACACGATCGAGGCGGGCACTTCCGAGGTGCAGAGGAACATCATCGGCGAGCGCTGCCTGGACCTGCCCAAAGACATCAGCCGGGCCGCAAGGCAGCAGAAATAGAGGAGGCGTGATCATGGATATCAAGCTGAGTGAAGATCAGTTCGAGATCGCAAGACATGCGAGACGCTTTTGCGAGAATGAATCATCGATCGAATACGTGCGAGCCATGTTCGAGGACGAACGAGGATTCACAGACGAAGTCTGGGCAAAGATGGTGGAGATGGGGTGGATGGGCATGCGGATTCCGGAATCCTACGGCGGCCTCGAACTGGGCTTGCTCGACCTGGCCGTGGTGCTCGAGGAGATGGGCCGCGGAGTGACGCCGGGGCCGTTCTTCTCGACCGTTCTGCTCGCGGCAGAAACCCTCATGGCGGCCGGGAACGAAGGGCAGAAGGCAAAGTTCCTTCCCGCTATCGCCACGGGTGAGATCAAAGGCACATTGGCCCTGCACGAACCGGATGGAGGAGCGGATCTCGGCTACATCCAGATGGAAGCCCGTGAAGATGGGGAGGCGTACATCCTGAACGGAACCAAGATCGCCGTGCCCGATGCCCATATAGCCGACTTCCTCATCTGTGCGGCCAGAACGAAGAAAGGTAAGCAACCGGGCCGGGGCGTCACCCTGTTCATGATCGATACCGCCTCGCCGGGACTCTCGGTCTCCACGCTTCCAACCATGGACGGCACCCGCAAACTCTGTTCCGTGAAGTTCGGACAGACGCGGGTCGGCCGGGAAGCCATCGTCGGAGATCTCCACAAGGGGTGGAAGCCACTCCTTCGGGCCCTGCAGGTCGCCCAGGTTGCCCTCTGTGCCGAGTGTGTGGGTGGGGCAAAGCGGGCCATGGAGATCGCTACCGAGTACGCCAAGGTCCGCATCCAGTTCGATCAGCCCATCGGCGCCTTCCAGGCCATCAAACACCGGTGCGCGCAGATGTACGTAGAGGCTGAGAGCGCACGCTCGATTCTATACTGGGCGGCCTGGGCGCAAGACCACGGCAAGGCCAAGGAGGCCGCCCTGTCGGCATCCGTGGCCAAGGCCTACTGTTCAGAGGTCTTTCGGAATTGCTCGGCGAGTGCGATACAGGTGCTGGGTGGAACCGGCTTCTCGTGGGAGCACGACATCCACCTCTACCTGAAACGGGCCAAGGCAAACGAGATGGCCCTGGGAGACCCTGCCTACCACCGCGAACGGCTGGTACGCCTCCTCGAGACTTAGGGAGCGCGTCACCCGGCATGGGCCCTTTCAAGGTTGTCCGGTAGCGTAAACAGTATGGAACCCCCGAAAGCCACGGATGGCAAACTTCAAAGGAGGCAAGCGTGACCGACGAACTGCCAAGGGAGAAGCCCCCAAACTTCTTGGAGATTCATGCCGCCAACCATCCAGAGAAGACGGCCGTGATCGGTGTCGATCGCTCTCTGACCTATGCAGACCTGAGGGAGCGGGCAAGGGCCCTGGCCAAGAGCCTTTACGCTTTGGGGGTCAGGCCCGGAGACCAGGTCGCCCTGATGACCTACAACAACCCCGTCCATCCCCAGGTCGCAAACGCGCTCCAGTACCTGGAGGTCGGGCTGGTCATGGTCGGATACCGGATGAAGCCCCGGGAGATCGAATACATCGTGGACAACTCGGATTCCAGGGTATTGGTCTTCTGGCACGAATTCGCGGATCGGATCCTCCCCAACAGGGACAGCTACACGAAGATCCTGCCCGGCGGATTCGTTTCCTTTGGAGGTCCGGAAACGGAAGGCGCTCGGGATTTCGAATCCTTGATCCGGGAGGCCCCGGAAATGGACCTGGATGCACTCCCCCCTGCCGCCGAACCGGGCAGTTCAATGATTTACACCTCAGGAACCACGGGAAGGCCGAAAGGCGCGGCCCGGAGGACGGACTTTGTGGCCAAGCCCGGGGTGATGGACTTCATGTTCAGCACCATCAGCACCCTCAAGATGGATCCGAACGAGGTGCACCTGGTCTGCTGCCCCCTCTACCATTCGGCCCCTACCCTGTTCAACACGGTCAACTTTCTCCTGGGCGGCACCTCGGTTCTGCAACCCCGGTTCGACCCGGTTGAATTTCTCGAAGGGGTCGACCGACACGGAGTGACTTCAACCCACCTTGTTCCGACCATGGTCAGGAGGCTCCTGGATGTCCCGGTTGCCGTCACCGAAAAGCTCGACCTTTCCAGCCTGCGTACCGTCATCTGTGGGGCCGCGCCTCTGTTCCCGGAACACAAGCTCGCGTTTCTCGACCGCTATGGCGAGTGCCTCTACGAGTACTACGGATCCACCGAGGCGGGGATGAACACCCTGATCACCCCCCAGGAGATGCGCGATCGGCCCTCGAGTGTGGGGAAGCAGTTCACGGGCAATGAGCTCATCCTGTTCGACGAGATGGGAAAGGAGGTGCCGGACGGCGAGCGGGGCATCCTCTACATTTACAACGGGATCATGATGGACGGGTACTACAAGAACGAGCAGGCCACCAATGAGGCAAGACAAACGAAGTACATTACCGTGGGAGACGTGGCCATACGTGACGAGGAGGGGTACTATTTCATCGTCGACCGGGTCAAGGACATGATCATCCGGGGAGGGGTAAACATCTATCCGGCAGAGATCGAAGAGGTCCTGGTTTCCATGCCCGACATTGCCGACGCGGCCGTGGTGGGCACGAGCGACCCGGAATTCGGAGAAGCCGTGGCCGCCTTCGTGGTGTACCGGGAAGGCGCCCAACCCACCGAAGAGGATGTCCAGGCATACTGCAAGGGGCAAATGGAGAACCACAAGATCCCGGCCGTCCTCATCCCCGTCGAGGAGATCCCCAGGACCCCTACCGGCAAGATTCTGAAGAGGGAACTCCGGGAGCGGCTCAAGGGTCAATCCGCCTTCGCCAGGGACCAACGGCCTTAGCCGCACACGATCGGACATGCATCCTTCGGCCTTGCTTCTGAGAGCTTCGGCGTGATGTCGCCCCCGGGGCGCCGTACTGGTATTATAGGCTCACCCGTAGGGCTCCATAGATGTTTGAGGGCTTCTGATCACAAGCCACGAAGGAGAGAGACCATGTTCAGGATCGTTGCAGGCGTTTCCATTCTTGTTCTCGTCACGTGTCTCGTCATCGCCGGTTGCGGGGATGATGAACCGGACCAGAACATTACGGCATCCGACGCCCCTGTGGAAATCCAGGGCGTGCAGGTGCGTTTCGAGCTTGCCGCGGCTCAAGCCTTCTATGATTTTCCCTTTCCCACGGACCTCAGAAGAAAGAGCGACGGCAGTGGCCTCGACCTTTCCGGCTATCCTCGTGGAGGGGCTTTCCCTTTTGCAGACCTGGCGAACGGTTACGTCCTGTTGGCGGCAAAGCGCAAGGGATTCAGCCCGTCCACGGTCTGCTATTTCCGGTTCCACGAACCGATCCGGCAGAGCAATCTGCCGGGCTTGCCCCTCGAAGCCCTTGAGCCGGATTCTCCCATATTCCTAGTCGACGTAGATCCCTCGTCCGGGGAATACGGCAGGCGATTTCCCCTGCAGGTGCGCTTTTACACCGAGGCGAAGACCTATCAACCTACCAATCTTCTGGCCCTGACCCCCTTGCCCGGCTTCGTTCTTCGGCCGAACACGAAGTACGCGGCTGTCGTGATGCGATCCCTTGACGACGAGGACGGCAATCCACTCGGTAGTCCCCTCGCCCTCCAACAGGTACTCTCGGGACACACCCCCGGAGGCACGGAGGGCACGAGGGCCAGGCAGGTCTATGGTGACCTGGCCGACTTCCTTCGGCAAGAGGATATCGCGCCCTCCACTATCGCCGCTGCCACCGTCTTCACCACCGGCGACCCGGTCGGAGACACCGCCCGCATCTACGACTATGTGGTCTCACTGCCCGTGCCCACCCTTTCCAGGCCTCTCGAAAAGACCCGAGAGTATGAGACGTACTACGTGCTGGAGTCCTCGTTCTCCGCCCCACAGTACCAGAGGGGTACACCGCCTTACTTGTTCAGCGGAGGGGAACTCGTTTTCGACCGGAACGGCCACCCTGTGAAGCAAAGAGAAGAAGAAATACCCGTCGCCCTTGCCGTCCCAAAGGGACCGATGCCCGCAGAGGGCTGGCCCCTGGTCATCTACATCCACGGCACGGGAGGGGTCACGACCCAACTCGTGGACAGAGGAAGGTGGCCCACCCCGGATCAACCTCCCCCGGAAGGAACCGGCCCTGCCCTCACCTTTGCCTCCCGCGGGATCGCGACAGCGGGCTCTGCACTGCCCGTGCACCCTCAGAGAACGGGTCTCCTCGAGGGCATGGACTTCTACAATATCCTTCAACCGCCTGCCACCCGGGACAACATGCGTCAGGGGATGGCAGAGCAGGCATTGTTCCTGCGCCTGCTCCAGCAACTCACGATCGACCCCCTGCTTTGCCCGGACACGGATCCTTCGCTGGGCGTGGACGGACACATTCGATTCGATTCGAGCCTCTTCTTCAGCATGGGTCAATCACTGGGCAGCATGGTGCTCGACATCTGGGCCGCCTTTGAAGAGAACCTGTCGATTGTCATACCTTCGGGCACCGGAGGTCATTACGGTGCCGCCGCCCTCGAGATGCGCGGAATCCCGTTCATCGATTTCCTTCGTTTCGTTCTGGATATCCCTGAGCACGAGGAAATGGATCTCTTCGACCCCTTCCTGAACATCATCATGCTCGCCTGGGGTCCCATCGACCCGATTCACTACGCCAGGCACTATTGGCTCGAACCTCTGCCCGCCAGGGATCCGAAGCACGTCTTCATGACGCAAGGTTTCTACGACAGCTACTACACGCCTCCCTCTCAAAACGCCTTCATCCTGGCAGCCGGCCTCCAGCTCGCGGGAGAACCTTTTCCATCAGGTGCCTTCGACCGGATCGCCGAGGGTTATGGGTACGATTCACCCCGTTGCGGGTATGAGGTGCCCTGCTCCCTGTCCACGGTGGAAGCCATGAACATGACCGGCCTTGACGTGGCCCAGTACCCCGTGGCAGGGAACCTGATTTCCCGGGACGGTCCCCATGTTAGCGGTGTGGTGGTCGAGGCGCTGGAGGATGGGAATCTCAACGGCCATCACGTGAACTTCCAGCTGGATGAACTGAAGTATCAGTACGGGTGTTTCCTGCGAACCTTCATCGACACGGGCACGCCTGTCCTGCTGGAGCCGAACGACCTGTCCGCCTCGTGTGAGTAGGGCCGGACGCTTCAGGCTTACTCTGGGGGGGGTATAGAAACGGATCCGACCTGTCTCAGGCGGTCACGTCACCGGATCGCTTCTGCCCACGATATGTGTTCATTCTCTCGGCTCTTCGTACAGGGGCCAAATCGCTCGTAGATCTCGCCCCGATCGGGAGAAGCGCAGAAAAACTCCTCTCCGAGGGGCATCATGTACATGCAGTCCAGATCAGGGGGAGGCTTCACGAACAGGATCATCTCGTAGACATACTCCTCGATCTCGCAGGGACACACCCCTCCACCGGCCAGGCATGAATTGCCGCGCACGCGTCGGGGGATGGACGGCACGGCCTCTTCTACCTCGATCTGTGACATGGTTCTTCTCCTTCATCAAGAGAAAGGCGGGAAAGCCGTTCCATCGGATCAAATGCATAAAACCTTTATCCCTTGCTTTCGGACACCCCCCTTCCCTCAAGAAATCGGGGCGTCAAATGGATGGATCCGCTCGGCGACCCCAGAATTGTGTAAAGAAACACCGAGAGTTGTCCGATTGATGGACCAGTACGGCTGCCGTCAAATGTGGAAAGAAACGGCGAAGATTGTCCGATTCATGCCCCTCTGCAGCAGCACGCGAAGGAGGTGGATCATGCAGAACAGGAACCGATTCACGGTCTTGAGTCTACTTGAAGCCAATCGTACCGGGAGAACCATCACACGGCCCAAACCGGCAAGGTGGTCACGAAGAAGGAATACGGCACTCTCTGACCGGCTGCTCACCACCGCTGTACAGTGGCCGAGCGCCTTGACAGGTCCTTACAGCAAGAACCTGGTCCGCACGTCCGTGTAAAGCCGAAGAAGGGCCGGGACAGAATTGGATGCCAGATGAAGATTCGGTTTAGAAGAGAACGCCGGCGGTCCGGAAGGTCCGGGTTGGACCTCTCTGTTACGTTTCGAATCTACCTTCCGTCCTGCCCGGAGATCTCCTCCTCCTTCCTCCCGGCACGACTCTACGACGTCTCCCAGGAGGGGCTGGCGCTGCTCACGAACGCCATCCATTCAAACAGCCTGCACATGTTCCACCCGACCGCCGCTTCGGCCGAACAGTGCCTTCTGGAAATAAGAATCCCCAATGGAAACCGAGACCTGACTCTCAACGGTAGGGTTGTCTGGTACGACCGGATCGACACCGAGGGCCCTTTTGTTTTTCAAGTGGGGATCGAAGTTCTTGATCATCCGAAGGATCTGAGGAAGCAAATCGAGACGTCCATCCGGGAGCACCCGTCCGCTTCACAATCGATGGGAGCATAATCCAGCTGGCAATTAGGTATTAGGTATTAGCTCCCATTGACTACCCCACCGTCAGGATGAGCGCCAAGAGGAAGGGAGGTGGGCTAATACCTAACGGCTAATACCTAATACCCAGAACTCACCAATCACCTCGCAACTCCTTGAGAGGCATTCCCACAGACCACCTTTTCCAGAGCCAGGATCTTCGAGCGTAACGCCCCGTCACCACCGTCCGGATGGAGCACGCGGATCATGGTGAGCACTTCACATGCCGCCTGTTTCCTCCCCATCTTGCTGTGGGCCAGGGCGATCCGGTAGCGGGCGTCGAGCCAGGCGTCGCTCCCCTCTTCTATCCCCTTCGAGTAGGTTCGCCACATCTCGAGCGCCTGCTCCCAATTGCCCCCTTTCTCATAGATCCGGCCCAGATTGGAGAGTGCATCGGCTGCGTCCGGCGTTCTTGTCAGGATCTCACGATAGAGGCTGCTTGCCCTGTCCGCTTCCCCCTGGGACATCAGGATTTCCGCCATCCTGAATTGGACGATGTCCAGGTATTCCTGGTAGCCGGCACGCTTCGAGGCAATATCCTCCATGCCCGTATAGACTGCCAGCGCAAGCCCCATCGAGGCAGTTCTCCTGTCCGGGCTTCCCTCCTTGTACCATCTCTCCGCTTCCGTATCGTATGCCTCAGCCCACTCCGCCAGGAAGTCCCAGAGATCCCGGTTCACAGGGTACCCCTGCAGTAGAGACTCGATGGACGTTATCGCCGGATCGATGAGCTGCTGGTCCCGGTAGCACTCCAGACGGAGATTCATGGCGGTCAACCAGAGGGGCTTGTTCTTCGGAAAGCGTCTTTCGAATCCTTCCAAGGCCTGAAGAACCCCTTGACAGGCCTCCCCCGAGCCAGAACGAAGCAGGCGGGCCTGAAGAATCGTCATGTGCGGCGATATCTGAGCGATTTCGGGTTTCGCCTTCTGGGCCTTCGGGAGCCGCTGAAACTTTTCGAACTGAGACGCCATGGCCGCATAACGTCTCTTGGTGGAGGCTCCTCCGGCCTTGCCAGCCGCCTTCAGTCTCTCGAGGTCCTCCACATCCGACTTCAGGATATAATACCTGGCGGGCCAATACTGCGGTGAGCCCTCTTCGACGGCGGAGAACTCCCTTCGGGCCTCCCTGGTCTTTTTCTGCTGCTCGTAGTCCTTACCCACGAAGAAATGCGCCCCGTTCTTGTCTCTCGGGTTCGGACATTTTTTCAGATACCTCTTGCTCGATTTCAGGTACCGGGCGTAATTCGATCGGTTCGAGGCCTGTTTGTAGTTGCCGGCTGCTGCCACGTACTCCAGGCATACTGCCTTTCCAACGAGACCCGACCCCGGGAACTTGGCGTAGAGCCGGTCGAAAGACGCCAGAGCTTCCTTCCAACGTCCAGTCTGGCAGTAGGCATACCCGGAACGGAAATAGACGTCATCCATCCTGTTGCGCATGTAGACGTCCGAGGATGTCCACAGGTGCCGGTACCCCTTTGCCGCTTCTGCGAATCCTCCCTTCTTGAACCAATCGTCGGCCAGTGCCAACGTTCCGATCGCCCCCAAATCATCGTAGGAGAGCTCCGAGAAGGAGGCGGCATTCTCTTCCACCAGGCGGTAGACCTTGGTCGCGTAAGCCGCATCATACCGCGAGAGCCTCTTCAGCACTCCAAGGGCCTCGTGGCACAACCTTCTCGCCTTTTCCCCGCCCTTGTCCGTTTCCTTGTCGATCTGGGCGAGAAGCGCCTTTGCCCGGGGCTCCAGAGCGGCCTTCTCACGCAATCTCCTGTGCTCGTTTCCCAATACGTCTGTAAGTGTCTTCGCCTCGATCCCGGTTTCCAGTTCTTCCAGAAGTCCCAGCGCGCCTTTGTGATCCCCCGCCTTGTAGCGGAGTCGTGCCTGTTCGTACAGGCTCCACATGTACAACGGATCGTTTTGTCTCACGTGCTTGGTGATCGACTCGAGGTCCTTGGCCGCCTTCCCGTCCTTCCCCAGTTCCTTGAAGCAGAGGGCACGACCGAACAGGCTCTTCGCGACGATGGTCTGTTCCGCAATGTCGAAGAGGGTCAGGGAAAATCCCGCTACGGCCTCGTCCAGGAGTCTCTTCTTTTGCGCACTGTCCGATGGGTAAAGAAAACTCCGATAATACCCGCTCCAGCTCATCCAGTATCTCGAGAGCGAGATGAGCCGGTTCGGCATCTGCCACTCCGGGGATTCCAGGAAGGCCTGTGTATCCTCCACCTCGTCCAGCTTCTCTTCCTGAAGCGTGTCGATGACCTCTTCGTTGGACTTTATGATGAACCGAAGAATCTCATCGTTCTTCTCGAAGGCGGCCCTGAATGCCTTCGAGACCTTCGGGTCCGAAAGCCGGGCACGCTTCTCCAGCTCGAGGATCTTGCTGATCGACTCGCCGGCTTTCTTGAGGGTTTGCTCCTGCAAGTCGAAAGTGAACCGATTGTCCTTCTTCGCCCGCAGGGCCTCTCCGTGGAGGTTGTCGAGCCAGGCTTGCATGGCGCTCAAGGAGTCGATCCGCGCGAGATCCACGGAACCGGCCTGGGAGGAAGAAGGGGATCCGTAAAGGACCGGGGGCGAGAGGATGAGGGCCTGCCCGACCAGAAGAACCAGCAAGACTCTTGTTGCCACGAGGAGCGATCTACGCATTCAGAGGACCTTAGCAGCTACTCTCCGCCCTGTACCGCATTCCCGCGGGGTATGGTAAAGGAGATGTTCGTTTTCTCCGCTTTCACGCATGTATTGAACACGCTGATCACATGTTTGTACGCCACTTTCTGTTCCGGCTCGATCACGATAATCACGTCCCTCGGAAGGCGATGCAGGTTGAGAAGAAGATCCGACAACCCCGCCACCCTTCTCTGCTGCAGGTAGATCTGCGGCCCTGCCTTGCCCCTCGCCACGTGGATTCTGACCAGTTCCCAGTCCTTCTCCCGTTCCTGCGGCGTCGACCTTGCCTGATCCGGCAGCCGGTTTTCCAGAACCCCTTCCGGCACCAGGAAATTCAGGGTCATGATGAAGAAGATCATCAACAGGAAGATGACGTCGATCAAAGGCGTCATCATGACCGCAAATCTGCGGTTGTTATCCGTCGCTTTTGTGGGAACCTTCATCGTTCATTTCCCGCTCGTAGGGCTTTCGCGTCGCGAAGTGAATACGGGTTATGCCTGCCTGGGCCACCTGTTGCATTACCTTCTGCAGCACATCAAAAGGGGCATCCTTATCGCCTCGCAGTTCGACCGTGTGCCCTCGCGGATCCGGGAACATGGCCCGGATGATCTGCGTCAGGTCGGACACGCTCACCTTCCGGTTCCCCAGGAGGACGTATTCCTCGGCCGTAACGGTAATCGAACACTCCGTGAGCTCCGTGTTCGACTTCGCCTCGTCTGCACTCGGCAGAATCACATTCTTCGGGAGGAATTCATAGAAACTCATGATCATGATGAAGAAGATAATGATCAGAAACACTACGTCTATCAACGGGGTCATGTTGACCACGAAGGAGGCCCATTCCCTCTTTCGAAAGGCGCGCACAATCAGCTCCCCGCCTGGGTGCCGTCCGGCTTGAAGGTCCCAATGATCTGCTCTGCCGCGACCGAAGCCTCGCCCGCGAGTTCATCCAGACGGTTGCGGAAGATGGCGTAGAAATACAGGGTGGGTATCGCAACGATCAGGCCCAGACAGGTCGTAACCAGGGCCTCGAAGATCCCGGCGGCCAACTGCTTCGGATCGATGGAACCGCTGACTTGCGATATCTCATTGAAGCAGCGGAGCATGCCGATGACGGTCCCGAGGAGCCCCATCATGGGCGAAATGTTGCCGATAACATTCAAGTGCTCGATCCTACGTGCCTGCCGCGCCGTACGGGCTTCGGCCGTATCTTCCATCGCCTTGATCATGGCCGGATAGCCGAGATTCGCCTCGTCCAGCCCCGCGGTCAGAACGTCGGACAGGAAGGTGGGTCTCTCCGCTGCAACCTCTTTGAGTCTCGCAAAATCCTTCTTCTCGACCAGATCCTTGAAGGTGGCAATATCCTCGACCGGGGCGAGCTTGGCTCGCCGGATCGTAATCGCGTAGTCGATCACCAGACCGAGAGCCATGCAGGAGAGAAGAATGATCAAACCGCCGACCACACCGCCCTTCATGATGAGCTCGAACATGGTCATCTCTTCGTCGAGCAGCAGAGCGTCCAACGCCTCATCCTCCGGATCGACTATCATCTCGTGGTCGGCAGGCTCCTCCGGGGCATCCATCCTCTCGCCGACCGGTTCCTGCTCTTCCGCACTGCCTGGGCCCGTCTCCTCGGCAACCTCCTCTTGCGCATAAGAGACGGATAGGCCCGCAAGAAGCGCAATCACGAGACAGAAAACAAACGGTTTCCACCGATTCATATACCGTGCCTCCCTTCTGGATTGAGAACCCCTACAGGTTCTTGATGAACACGTCCAGATAGTCCTTCCAGTCCGACCCAAAGACGAGCATCACCATCATCTCGTTCATTCGTTCCATCTCGTTGAAGCGCAGGCAATCCCCACCACCCCTCTCCGCGAGAAGCTTGAATTCGTACATCAATTCCCCGTGAAGAATCACGTCGCAGGGGGGTTCCACCCCTGCCGGGCAGCCATGGTACTGGCCTCTCAACGGGATCGGTCGATTCGTGTCTACCGCTGCCAGGGTCCCGCCCATGCTGTCGTGGAATTTTTCTACCAGGTCACTTGCCTTGCCGATGTCCGCCTGGTGCGGTGGCGCATCCCCGATGAGCACGATCACCTTTGCCGACTTCTTCTTCCAGTTGAGGCCTTCGATGGCTACCTTCAGCCCCGCATACACGGCCTCTTCCCTGTCCCCCCCGCCTTCATAGTCCGTCTCCTCCAGGAAGAGCTCGAGCCCGCGCGTTCCATGGGTCAGCTGAACCGCACGCGTGACGTAATCCATACCGAGATCTCTGTACGTCACCAAACCGATCCTGGCGGCAGGCACCAGCTTCCGTATGGCCCGTACGAGACTCCGGATCTTCTTCTTCACGTGCTCTACGTACAGGCCCATACTGCCCGTGGAGTCGAAGACGAAGACGATATCCAGGCCTCTTTTTCGCATCGTCTGGATGTGCTTCGCGAAGGCGCCGGCAAGCTCCTGCTCGCCGGTGAAGTGGGGTTGGCGATTGACCGTGAAACTGGAGAAATTCCGGTCCATCGTGTCGACCCGAATAAGATCCAGCTCCTGTCGGAGGGAGGGGTCGAGCTGGAAGTCGATCTTCGGCAAATCCGGGAAATGTTCGACTTCGGGATGAGGGTACAGGACATCCTCCCTCTTCCGGGTTCGATCCACCAGGCTCTTGTCCTGGTATTTCAGCCGGTCCGCGATGCCCCCTTCGTCCTCGAAGAGGATCGAGGCCGCAGCCCGTTCTTCCCTCTTTTTGGGTATGTAGTAGGTGGTGTGGATGAAGATGATGATGATGAGCAGGTGAATGAGAACAGACAGGACCCATGATTCACGAGCCCGGATGGCATTCAGGATATTCTGGAGGCGTTTCATGCTGTCCAGTTGAACCGATGAATGCTACGTTTCGAACAGATATCCTGGGTATAGTGCTTACTGCCCTATTGGATTTATCTACTTTATCAATAGCATTCTTTG
>Ga0180434_10000624_pt1 | contig 51910 bp, 52 predicted proteins | sample SS_ome_7_FD_132453 | JGI IMG/M metagenome (GOLD analysis project Ga0180434, IMG submission 132453) | Hypersaline lake sediment archaeal communities from the Salton Sea, California, USA - SS_1_D_2 metaG | ecosystem: Environmental > Aquatic > Non-marine Saline and Alkaline > Hypersaline >... | reverse complement strand
TGCCGGTTCAGCCTGTCGGCGATAGCCTTGAACCCGAGGCTCGAACTTCCCGCATACCAATCGAAGACTTGGCGCACGACCTGGACCCGCTCAGATATGCCTGGTAGCAGTCGCACGTGCTCCGTATCGGAGGCCTTCACCTTCTGGCCAAGCTTCACTGTCCGAACGGGCTTTCCTTCTGGATCGAGGATCAGCTTCTCGCCCTCGTCCGTGTAGCGGACGATCTGGAAGAGCCGTCCGGTTTGGTCGAAGTAGCCGAGGTCATACCCATAAGGCGCCATCCCTCCGGGCCACCAGCCCTGATCAGCCAGGGAGACCATTCCCCTGATAACCGCCTTGGACAACGTCGCCGATTCGTCGCGCGCCGCCTCCTGCTTGAAGAAGCGCAGGAACTTGTCAGCGCTCGTCCCGGTGAAACCTTCCGAGGTGTAGATAATCTCGACCCCGGCCTGCTTGAAGAGCCATCTGTAATGACCGGCCTCGTCGCTTGACATCCGCCCGAAGCGCTTGATGTCCCACACCAGGATGCTATGCCAGGCCCGCTCGGGAGACCTCGCCTCCTCCAGCATCGCGAGGAAGCCCTTGCGCGTCTCCCCCGATGTACCGGATACGCCGTCGTCCGTGAACTCGGCCACGACGGCGAAGCCGTGTTCGCAGGCGTAGCGGTGGATGTCCCGCCTCTGGTCCTCGAGCGACTTCTCCTGGCGGTCCGTGGAACGGCGCAGGTAGATCGCGGCCGGTTTCTTGCCATTGATATCAGGCTCCATGTCACCATGAGCGCTCACCCGGCGCACCGGCATCAAGTCATTTCTCCAGGCCGGTAAGTGTTAGTGTTTTCGTGACTTGGGGCGCCGCCCTGGGTGTCTGGCGCTTGAGCTCTGGTCGCGTCTGGGACGTGGTTCTGGGCGACCGGGGCCTTGGCTTCAGGAATTGGCCGTTGGGATCGGGCACTTGAGGCCTCAGCGATCCGCGCCCTGCCTTCCACTGGATGCCAGCGCCCGCGGGCTCGCACAGCCCACTTCACAACGAACTCAAGAGCATCATCGAGAGCGGCGGGATCGGCCATCGTGGCGCTCTCGACCACAACGATGTGCGGATCGGTGATTACGACTGCGGCGTTGCGACGACTGCGCTTGCAATCGGCATCGGACATTGGAGTAAGGCGAGCCCCGTGCCTGGCGACGTCGTACACCGCCGTGGGGCGGCTCTCGTGGCCTGTATCATGGGGCCCCCGTCGCGCGCTCATCACTCACCGTACTGGCCGGCGTCGCTGTTGCGGGCCGTATCAAGTAGTCTCACCAACGCTCCGACAAGCGCTTCCCGCAGTGCCTCGCTGGCCTCCCGGGTAACCGGATTGAACGTGCTGTGCCGCCTGCCGGTCGCTGAAGGTTTGCTCGGATAGACAAGAACCAGGCCGCTTTGCCGCCCTCGTTCAATCCGGATATCATTGAGGGCCAGACAGCCGTTGATAAGGCACGATGCGTAGGCAACCACCGGACCCGACTGATCCGGAGGAAACCTGAGCCGGACCTCGCTGATTCGAAGAGGGCAGTCCGAACCGGCAGCGCAGACATTGCGATCCAGCCAGGTCAAGGTGTCCTCCCTTCCTCAGGTGGGGAGTCAGGGGAGTGAGGGGAGTCTGTTTTCCCCCATCCTGATTTATCTCTACATTTCTTCTTCATTCCTCTCCTTCTCCCTTTTTCGCGATCAACTTTGCTGAAAACCGCTAAAGAAGGAATCTGACTCCCCTGACTCCCTGACTCCCCCGACGGTCCCTTCGTCGGTCCCATCTTCAGTCCCTACCCTTGCCACGCGCCAAAGTGCGGCCCCGTGTTCCTTCTTCTCCATTGTCTCCAGGACAAGCCCCCCGGTGATCCTGCCCTTCCACCGCCGGAAGCGATCCCCAACGGTCCTTGCACGCGGTCGGCGGCCGTCGCTCTTGGTGTCGAGACCGGCCAGTGCGGCTGCGAGATCTTCGTCGCCGCCCACCGCAAAAGCCGATTCAATCGCCCGCGCCAGCGTCTGAGGCTCGCTCCCGAACGCACGCCACCAGGCATCGAGGACCGTCCCAAGTGTCTCCAGATCCGTGTCGGATTCCGTCCGGACCCGGCGCCTCCCCGCGGCGGGATCCTCAAGCCCCAGCCACACAAGCGCGGCCCTGATAACTGAGTCCCAACCCTCGAAAGAGCCGAAACGTGACTGGCCGTGGTCGGGACGACCGGCGGCGTAGAAAGCTCGCAAGAGTGTCAACGCCGCTACAACCAGGCGCGGCCTTTCGCGGCGAACCCATCGGGATAGATCCTGCCGGCGAAACGTCCTGTCCTCGGGAAACTCCACCTTCGGGTCCAAATCGATCGGCAGTACCCTGCGCCCCAGGTCCCCGCGGAATGTGATGTTGTTCCCTGTCGTGAGCCACACGGCTTCCATGGGGACGGTGACGAGGCGGTTTGTGCCCAGCACTCGATCAGTGATCTCGCGAGCCGTAAGCGCAGCCGCCAAGGCCGGAGAGCCAAGCGCCCCCTCGACGTTGTCCAGCAGCACACAGCGCGTCCCTTCCAGGCCGATCGTGAGCAACCGCTTGCGGACCTCCTCGTCCTCGCGCGAAACGGCAAAGAGCGTCGGCTCCCGCCCGGTCGCGATCAGAGATATCGTTGACGCGAGGAGCCCCTTCCCCGTGCCCGGTGTGGTCGCACGTATGGCGAAGAGCGGTGTCGGCCCGTCAATGGCAGACCGCCCCACCAGAGTGATAACCGCTGCCATAGCAGCGGACCTGTCGCTCTCGGCCACAAATGGAAACTCGCTGAACGGTTCGAGGAGCTCTTGTGTGGCCGCCTGGACTTCTTCCTCAGTAGGCTCGTCGGGGACGTGCCGGAACTCCGCATTCGGTTCGTAGAGGAACCCGGTGGCCGGATCGTAGCCTGGCGTGTCGAGAATCGTCCCGTCAGGTCTCAGTGTCGGGGTCTCGATCACGCCCTCAAGCCTCAGGAACGGCCACTCGCCCCGGGCAAGCAGGGTCTCCGACACCCACTTCGGTGGGATTGCCGGACGCAGGCCTTCCTCCCTGAGTGCAAACCACCGCGCGCTGCGCGCCAGGCGGTCCCGGAGGTGTGCAACGTCCATCGGTTCGATCACAGGCGTCCCCGGAGGCCGGGTCAGGCCCGTGATCTTCGGCGCTTCCTCGCGCACGACCCTGACCAGCATCCTGGCTCGCTTGTATGTCCCGTTGCCGGGCCAGGCCAAGAGAACCCCCTGGGCCTGGTCCGCAAACTCCGCCAGGTCGTTTCGGATCACAATGTCGGGGCGCTGGGCCGGGGCCCCTGTATTCCTCGCCTCACCGCCAAGATTCTGTGCTTCATCCGGCGTGAGGCTTGTATGGCCCCGTTTCTCCTCAGGCGGCATGTCGACCGCTCGAAGCGCCTCTCCCGCTCGCAGCAACGCCCGCTCGATCTCAGCGCTGGTCAGCGGAGCCGATATACCTTCCGCTGAAGTAGTCTCGGGCTGCTCCTGGCGCCCATCGTCGCCCCCACCAGGACCGTCTCCATTGCTCCCCTCCCCGTCGCCCTCCGAGACAGCGTCGGCCAGACGACTCTTCTCCTCTTTGAGAGCCGCCCGGATCAGGCGGCGCCGGTCAGGGTCGCGATCGAGGCGCACAACGTCCGCGGCCAGCAGGACTTCCCCGCGGGTCAGGGCGATCCGGGCTTTGGGCAGGCCATCCGAATCTCTGCCGACGTGCGTGATGACGATCTGGGCGCCGGTCTTCCCGATGGGCCCGCTGATCGCCGCAGGGAGTTCGTGCAGCTTCGGTCTCATTGACGAGCCTCCTCGCGCAAGGCCGTCGCCGGCAGTGCGCCTCCTCGCCGGCGCGGCGGCGCACAGGAAGCCAGCGGCCAGTCGTTCAGATTGATCGAAAGCCCAGCGAGGATCGCATCATCTATTCCCTTGTACCGGCTGTCCCACGTGGCGATGGCGACAGGGTGGCCGGCCCAGAAGATCGCTCGGGACAGCTCCAGTTGCTGCCGAGCCACGAGCGGGTTTGTGTCGGCGTCCGCGTCGTAGGCGATGGCGACAGCGACTTTGGGAGTGAGCAGATCAAGTGCTCGACGCCAGTTAGACACCCCTGGAACGCCGATCACGTGAGCGCCCAGGTGCCAGGCAGCGACCGCCGCCTTGAGACTCCCCTCGGTGATGAAGATCTGACTACCGGTGGTGATCCCCGGCTTCCAGCAGGCTACGCGAGCTCCGGGAGAGATGCCGCCCGGCTTTCCCCGCGATGAGTACCAGATGTAACGCGGGCCGGCCGCCCCGGGGCGGTCGTGGCGAACTTGGAAGGCTTGGATATTGCCTGCTGGGTCGGGAACAGGCACCACGACGCCAGGCGCGGTCGCACGGCACACCCACTGGCCGCCTTGGTCGAGGTAAAATCCGGGCACACCGTGCAGGGCATCTGCATTGCCCAGCCGATCGATGACGCGGTCGGCAATCCGCCTCCTGCGCCCAAGATCCCGCGGGGGCGTTGAGGCGAAGCCATCCAAAGCGGCGATAGGTAGGCCACGGGAGTTCAGCAGGTGATCCCTGTGGCGAGTGTGCAAGCCAAGCTCGGCAACCAAGGCCCGGTAGACCAGGTCGCGCTGGTGCGGAGGAGCAAGTCCCATCGGTCCATTGATGAGATGGATTGATGTAGATGGGTAGGAGGGTTTATCGGTGAGCCGGTGGAGCCAGCCGCCGTTTCGAAGCGCGCGTCCGCTTTCAACCCTCATGCAACAGGCCACCATGCCGTCGGTGCTGACACCGCACCAGTCGGGCCTGCTGCATACCGGACAAGGCGTGCGCCGACTGACTCGGTTCCAGCCCCCAGAGGCGTGTAGATCTCGGCTCATGGCACAAGTCCTCCAAAGAGTTCATGAAGCATCGGATGTGACTACTCCGAATCGTGACGAATTCGAGAGAAGCCAACCAAACTAAATCTAATTTAGATTGGTTGCTCGCTCCGCCGCGTGGTCGAACGTACATACGGGGTTCTCGAAGGCGACATCTGTGCCATCAGAGCCCAGCAACCGTCACACCCTCCCACAGCTAAAGGGGGCACGGCCGCGAAAACGGGGACAAGGGCAGAATCGGAATGGAAGGCGGGGCTTAGAACGAGGAGCGATGATACAAGACTGGAGATTAGCGCCACTCGATTGGGTCAGCCAGAGTTGGCTGACCTCTGTTGATACGAAGGGGCTCCGTAGCGTCGGCAGTTCGGCAATGTCGTTGCTTGCGGGCCGTACCGGTCGGATGCCGACCACCGCGATTCTTAAAGCGTGGGAGACAAGTGAAACAAGTTGGCATACCCGCGACGAGAGCAGTCGCTTCAACGATGCGGGGCGAGCCATGGCCTTGAATCCTAGCGGTATGCGCATCCCGACCCGTGTCGGCTTTGTCGGGTTGTACACTACGGGATGTCACCAACTGACCGTCTTACCGTGACGCACTGAAGGGCCATGACGGTACGAGCGATTGGTGTCTTCAGCTCTGAGGCTTGTTCCGGCCACTACTAGTATCCACACCAAAGCTTACTGAGTCAGGTGGGGCAAAGACAGCCACCCGGTTCAGCGCTTCGTCACATACGAAGACATTGCCGTTCCAAGCAACTTCAAGCTGACCTGGGGATTCGATTCTGCCCTCTCCGGCCTCGTCGCCCACAGTCCCCCGATAGCTCAGGTCCGGGTCCAGGATCACCACCCGGCTCAGGGATCGGTCTGATACGAAGAGAGTACCGTCCATACCGAAGGCCACGTCGACAGGAGCGGCGAATGACTCGCCCGTGGTGTATTCTGACACGACCTCATAGTCCGTTACGGCTTGCCTATAGATCGAGCACACGACCACCCGGCGGTTTCCAAGATCAGCGATGGCGAGAAGGTCATGCAGGTACCAGGTTGCGACACCCATTGGGTCTCGCAGGTCCCGTGGCTCCTGTCCGCCGGCCCCAATATGCCAGGGATCGATTCCGGAGAGAGAATTGCCAAAGAACTCGATGGTATCGGTGCCGCGATCTGCGAGGGTCCAGCCGGAATAGCTGGACGTTATGTCGGTAGGCGTCTTAATCGGCCGGCTCGTTCCAGGAACTTGGCTGAACTCCTTGTAGAGAGCTCCGGACCCAACGAGCCAGAGGACCCTGTGCCGATCAGGATCACAGATGCGGTAGTCCACCCCCGTGTAGTAGATGGCTGAAAGTCGCCCTGAGGTCTGCCCCAACTCAGGAGCGACCTGCACTACACGAGATAGTGTCCCATCAGTCGAATAGTGAAGCACGCGCCGGGCTGCCCCGTCGCACACGGTCAGCGAATCGGGGTAGTGCAAATAGAGGCCGGTCGCGGAGGTAAGAGAAACCGTGCCGTCAAGTCCAATGGAGTACAAGTATCTGTATTCAATCGGATTATCAGGTTTGTCCGGAGCCACTGGCGGAAGATCGCCCAGCCAGCTCGTGTCCCGGTGCCCGGGAAGCTCCTTGGTTAGCAGATCGCATCCGGACACCGCCACGAAGAACAGCAAGGAGAATAGAGCGGCCAAGCCCAAAGCGCCGCGATGCGCGGAGCCAGAGGTATAGGGTGCTACTTTGAATCGGAGAGTTCGCACCATGAAGTCCCCTACCACTCCCACGAGCTCTTATCCTTAGTGCGCGTGCGCACCCGGTCGCCCACCCTGACGTCCTTTCCCTTCACCTTGGCCCAGGATGACCGCTCGCCCACGTCCTCGAGCTTAACTTCACCGAGATCGATATCGGGGACAGCGATTGGTTCACCGGTATCCGGGTGGAGGATGCGCCCTCCGCGGCGAAACAGGTCGAGCTTCATCCCTTTCTTCAGGCCATGTTCTAGGCCCAAGTCAATCAGCACCCGATTGCCCTCGACTTGGATGACGACTCCTTCGAGCCGGAAGGTGTTGCCAAACCTGCGGACCAGTTCCTCGATCGCGCGTGCGGCGGCAGAGGTATGGAGCACTTCGATGGGGGCTTCGTTCTGCCAGCCAACCTCCGTCTGTGTCGTGTTCTCATCGAAGGTAATCTCGCCGGTCTCTACCTCCACGACGCGTATGGCCAACCGGACATAGGCCATCAATCTGGTGTGGTACTCCAGCCGCTTCTCCGCGACCCAAGATTCCACAGATCCATAGCAGACGTAGCGGGCGGCCAGTAGCTTGCCCGCCTCCAGCGCATTGTCATAGTCACGCTGATGGCTCTCCGCAATCCTGTGGAGCACGTCGGCAACGCGCTCCTCTTCGACTAGGCGGAATCGATGGGTTTTGCCGATCTGTTCGCGAAGCTCGGCGGTCGCGATCCCGCCAATATCCTCACCGTGTGACTCGAGGGGGATCACAGCCATGGTCAGCCCTCCGGGTTCCTGGGCTCCATGACTGACCGAGGCAGGGATCATCCACAAGGCGCATAGGCTGAGCCAGGTCAGGAAAGACCGATTAAGGGTGAACAAGAAAGCACGAATGCCACAACACAGGCGAGGGTCTTTCGGACGGGTGTCAATCATCGCTTACTCCGGGGCCCTTGAGTAACCTCTGGTGGAACGTGAACTGGACCGCTATGACGATAGCCTCCCGATTGAAGTGGAGATCTTTCCACTGAGCTGGATCGTCTGGATGCTGCGCGTAGGACCGGGCGTCAGGAAGCTCTCTTCCTACGAGGCGTTCATCTCCAGCTTCGGTGACCCTAAGTGTTCCCGGTCTCGCCTTTAGATACTTGACTCGCAAACCGAAGGCGAAGGACGGATGAACGAACGCGTCAACGCCGGCAATGAGGAATCCATACCCAAGCCGCTCGCTTGCCATGATCGAACCAGGCGTATTCGCCTCGTCCAGACCTTCGCCGTCCAAGCTAAAGAACGGGACGTCCATGCCAAGACCGGCCCCCACGTAAGGTACGAACGGGCCAGGCGGCCTTATCAAGTGCACCGCGTAGTGGACGTCGACCGAGACGTGGCCGGCGGTGGCCGTGCATTCCTGGCCCGCTGCGTCACGCCCTGTCGTGGAGGAGAACAGAAGCCCGATCTCGATACCCGCGCGCGCGGAGCGATTCTTGAAAATCGTGGCCCCAACGCTACCTCCGAACTCCTTGTCGATCTGGCCGAATCCGACCCCCTGGGTTACGGCGGTGTAATCGATCCAGTCCCGGAGCGCACCGTCATCTCTCATCTTGGTGAACGATGGGGCGAGAGTGAACCCAAGACGGTCGCCGCCCTGAGCGACTCCAGCCACGGCCGAGATAAGGCAGACGGCCATCACAACGGCCCGCATCAGAAACGAAGCCATACCAACCCCTGCCGAAGGACGATCTCGTTCATCCCGATATCGCCGAAGTACTGGCCGACGCGGAGCTCGATGAACCATGTGCTCTGCATCGTCTCATCCTCGATTGAGTCGCCCCACCCAGCGCGGTAGGCGATGCCAACGATCGCGCTGGCCTTCGGTTGTATCCCAGTGTTGTAAGTGCCCTCTGGGAGGCGCTGATAGAGGTTGCCGCCGCCGCCGCCCATACCAACGTAGGGGCGAAGCTTGCTCGGCAGGAGTTTGGGAAGCCATAAGAGAGAGACATCCAGAGAGTAGATATCGTCCGGCTGGAGACCCCAGACTTCGATAGAGCCTTGCAGAAAGATGTTCCCGGCAGCGATGCCTCTCTTTCTAGTCTCGACGCCATAGGTGCCAATGTACATCCCGGTCACACCGAGACCGATGGCGTCGTTGTCGCCCACCGTCCCGTACCCTACGCTTAGCCCCTTTCCCAGGGAGCTGCTGTTGAACGTGGCTTTGCCCCACGCAGGCCCGGCCGCTCCGGTTGAAAAAACCACGGCGAGAACAATTGCAAGCCGTTTCACTTTACTCCCCCAGGCGATTGACGGTGAGAGGCACCAGCTTCTCTTCGATCAACGCGGCTGCCTTTCTCAAGGTTTCCTCTGCCGACTGGATCCACGGCTGGTCAGGGCCGGCCAGCCCAGCGACATCCGACATGTCCGCCGATGCGACGATGTCTGACCGCACAAGCGAGTAGAGAGAGACGCGCCCACGAGCGACGGACCACTTGCCTCCACCTTCATTCTCATAGTCTTGGCGAACGTGAATGCGACCATAGAGGATGTAATCGCACAAGTTGTAATACTCCGAGCGGACCGCGTCGAACTCCTCTCTTTCCAGCGACTGCTCGAGTTTCTGGATGTTGCTCTTGCCGATATCAGAGACCCCAACGACCCTCACCCCCCGGTCGACAAGCGCGGTCGTCAGGCGATCGGAAAGGATCGATTCCTCGGCGAGTCGATCGAACACGATTTCGTCGATGAGTACGAGCACGCGGCTTTGAGACTCATGCTCGAAGGGGAGGAACTCGAATTGAGCCTTTCGCGCCGCCAACGAAGTGCGTGCATCGCTCAGGAGCCGTTCCCCCTCCGAGCCCGGCATGGCGAACCGGAACGGAAGGGCTGGGACGTCTATTCCGATATCGTATCTCGGCTGGTCGCTTCCTGTAATCTTCACGACCTGATGCGTGACCATCCCGGCGGCATCGCTGGCATTCTCCCCGCGCACTTCTCCGGCCCCCGACGCCCAGAGCCCGACGACAGGCACTCCAGCGGCAGCAATCACCCTGTCACCGAGCTCCAATGTGACTCGGGCCTGGAGGGCCTGTTTGGGTGGATGCTGGTGGGAGGCTGTTTGGCGATCCCCCGTGACGGACGTGATTCGAAGCCCGTCGAGCATCTGGTAGACTTCGCGCAAGACCGTATCTTCCATCTGTACCCCGCCGATTCGCAACGCCCGTTCGTAGTATTCGAGTGACGCGGGCACCGCGCCCCGATCCCGTTCTTCGCGCGCCTTGGACAACAAGTTGGACGCCTGTTCGACACTCAGCGATGGTGCGACGTGCGGGACGGACCCCGACTGCACTGCCGGCTTCTGGCTGCACGCAAGTACTAGAATCGCGGCCGCCGCGACGGCTCCCAGTGCGATGCGTTGCGCTGTCACTGCCCACCTCCCATCTCCTGCAGCTTCCGACGAGCTACGGCATGGGTCGGATCGACTTCCAGAACCAGCTGGTAGTAGCGCTTGGCCCCTGCGTAATCTCCAGTCGCGCTACAGACCTCGGCAGCATGGATCAGTATGGGGATGTTGTCCGGATTGAGCCGGGCGGCCCGCTTCGCCTCCGCTACCGCCTGGGGGGACGGCACAGGTGGAGTGGTGGATACGACAGCTTCGCCCAAATGCCGGCCAGCACTCTCCGTCCCCCTGGCCGCCGCCGCAAGCGAGTCAGAGAGGATCTGTCGGCCCTCCTTCCAGGCGAAGTACTCCCGCGCTGACTCCTTTGTCATTGGGAGCAGCGGCGTACTAAATCGAGGGTGGTACCCGGGAGCGTTGAAGAGCTCGAACGCCCCCGTTTCGGAGCGATAGTAATAGGCAAGCGGGGTCCCGGTGATCGGATCGAAGAAGTGGGTGTCGTCACTCGTCTCGGCAAACACGACATGCTGGGCGGCTTTTGCGCGCTTGATAACTTCCTCCGTCACTGGCAGACGAGCTTGTCCAGTCTTCGGATCGAACCCCGGACCATCGAAGAAACGATATCCATCGGCGCCAAACGTATAATAACGCGTGTGTTCCCCTGTCTTGGGATTGAACGCGACCTGTTGAGTGAGATAGTACATGGTCACGTTGAAAGCCACCATCGTCGCTAACAGAACGATCAGGCCACGCCGCCGCCTGCGAGCCCGGATGGAAAACAAAGAGGCTATACCGTACGACGAGGCAGCCAAGAATATGAGAGCCAGTGTCCTCGCTATCCACTTGTTCAACGCGGCCTGCTCTCTGAAAGCGCTGACCAGGTAGTGGATGCCCGCCGTGGCACCAATGGCTGACAGCACGAGCACCGTAGCTACGATTAAGAGCACGATCCTCAACAGAGGTATGACCCATCTACTCGCACGCGACCCGGCGGGCGCCGCTTCCTCCGAATATGCGGATCCTTCTGGATCTTGCACGCCCTTGATGGCCTTGCGGGGGGCCCGGCCATCATGAGAGCCTGCTGCACCGTGCGTCTCGCTTCGCCGATACCACCAGCTCACGACACCCGCACCCACGAGGGCCGCCACGACATGAAGCACGATGATGGCGATTGCCTTGGACCCCCACTTGCATGAGCGAAAGAACAGCGAGCGAATCGAAGCTGGATTCACCGTGCCTCCCTTCTGTTCCGACACCTTTCGCGAGGAAGAGCTCTAATAGGGCAAGTGCATAGCGACGACTCAGACAATGCAATCGAGTCATCGCGCCTGGCGCGCTCCGGTGGCGAATCTTCACCAGCAACCACCAGGTTTTTACACCGCTATTTCGGCATTGAGAGACGAGCTGTCAATCCCGGGGCCAGCCGCCACAGAGAGGGTAGCACTGCTGATCTCCTGGAGCAATGCTCTTTCGGTTCTTGGCGACTCTGCTGTCAGGATGCCCGGCCACTAGCATTGAGAGCAAGAAGTCATTAGCGCGGTGCTGTGACCCCTTCGCCGGACGGGTACTAGAAGGACAGGCGACCGTCAGAAGTGCCGGACATGATCAGTGTTGCAAGCTAGCAAGTACTGCCAGCGATCGATCACCCTGTAAGCCGTGTCGCCCTGGTACAGGGGCCGGCTCCCGGCAAGGATGACTGAACGCCGCTCCCTCCCCCGCCACGCATATCTACCCCGGCACACTCGGACGCCGGTGGTAGCGTCGAGGGCCCCGAAGCCGCCCGACAGCCTCGAGATGCTCCGCGACACGACGGACATCCCATTCGAGCCCGGCGGCCTCGCCTTTCTCTGGACGGACGCTTATACCTGGGAAGCGCAGACGATCGCCTCCCTCGAGGCCGACCGGTTGGTTCTCCAAGTGGCCCTTCGTAAATCGTGGGTGGCTGGGCTCACCGTGGTGCTCCCTATGGTAGTGGGCAGGCTTTCTACTGATGAATCCTTGACCTGGGAATCGCTCTTGGCGGCTTCGACCGCTCTCACCTTCGATATCGATGGGGTTACGCCATGAGTTACCTTGGGTTTGATGTCCTCGAGCTAAACTACAATCGCCTCGGTGCCTTCCAAGAGACGCATCACCGTAAGTTCGTTCTGCTGGATTCCAAAACGGGCAAGCGCGACTCCGATGAGCAATCCCCTGCACCCGCGCCCGTTCTCCCATTCACCTGGACAGCTTTGGGAAGCTCAGAGATCGCCGCAATGTTGGCATTCCTCGACGCGCGCAAGGGCCGCGCGGTGCCCTTCTGGCTCCCGAGTTATCAGTGGGATTTGTCTCTCGCGCAGGACGTGATCCAAAACCAGACGATCGTCACCATCCACTGGGTGCGCTACGTCCAGCAGATGTGGGGCACGACCGGGGCACGGCGGCACATCGCCGTCTGGACACTGGGATTTCCCGAGATGGATTTTTACCGGATCTCCGACGCCGTCGACCCGGGAGATTACCTCACCGAAACCCTTACGCTCGACCCCCCGGCGATACGTGATTACCCCGCGGCCCAAAGGATCCTGTCATTCAATAAGCTGTGCCGCCTAGAGGAGGACGAGGTGGAGGTATCTTACCCGCGCGTGGGTGTGGCCGAGGCCACTATCCGCGTGCGCGAGCTGCCACTGGAGGCGCCGTTGTGACCGATTACGACACACGCGAGACTCATCGATTCGAAGGCCAGCCGGTTGAATGCTACAAGTTCACCCAGGGCGATAACGCGTGGTTCTATACCTCCGCCGACCGCCAGGTGATTCTCCCCGCGGCTGGCACGTTTGAACCCGCGATCATTACACGCGGCGAGCTGGATTTCTCCCATGAAGATACCGGCGAGATGATCGACTTCACGGTGCCACGCAGTAACCCGGTCGCCGCGCTCTTCATCGGGGATCTACCCTCCACCCCGATCGGAATCACGGTCTACAGGGCACATCGCGGTGATGAGGATGCAACGATCGTGATCTTCAGCGGGAAGGTGATCCGCGCCCGGTTCGAGGAATCGCAAGCGATCTTGACCGGCGCAAGCTTGATGTCGGTGCTGGACCGCGCGGTGCCGCCGCTCGGGATGCAGACTCCCTGTAACCACGTCCTCTATTCCCAGGAGTGCGGAGTGAATCCCACCATCTGCCGCGATGGCATCGTGGTGGGCACGGTAAACGGTGCGACAGTCACGTCGGACGACTTTGCGGCGCGCGCGGATCAATGGTTTCGAGGCGGCCGGCTCGAGACTTCGGAAGGCGAGACCAGGTTTATTGCCGATCACGTAGGGGACACGGTTGTGCTGCTTTCCGCGCTGCCCGGGCTCGCCTCCCTTGATGTCGTATGGGCCTATTGGGGATGCGATCACCTCGAGGACACCTGCGAGTCAAAGTTCAACAACCTCGCGAACCACCTCGGGTGGGCTCGCCTGCCGGGGCGGAATCCCTTCGACGGGAGGATCGACTGATGGTCGTCTGGTGGGTCGTCGCGCTTATCTACATCGGCCTCACCATAGGCTACGAGCTCCTCCGGCCCAAACAGGAATTCGACGAGCCCACGCCGGGCGGCCTGGGCGATTTTCGCTTTCCGACGATCGGCGAAGGGCGCGCCATTCCCATCGTGTGGGGCACCTGCAAGATTGAAGGCCCGATGGTCGCTTGGTATGGGGACCTCGACATAAAGGCGATCACGAAGGAAGTGAAGACCGGTCTCTTCTCCTCCGAGGACGTCACGGTCGGCTACAAGTACTACCTCGGGCTGCAGCTTGTCTTGGCGAGCGGCGTGATCGACGAACTCGTGAGCATCGAATTCGACGGGAAGGTCCCCAACTGGTCGCAGTCGCAGCTCGGTGATCATGTTCGGGTCACGGTCGATTCCCCGGGGCTCTTCGGCGGCGAGGAATCCGAAGGCGGCGTCCAGGGAAACATCGACTTCTACAAGGGCACGCGGACCCAGGGCGCGAACGACTACCTCGAAACCGCCGTCAATGATAGCCTCCCCGGATGGCGCGGCATCTCGCACATGATCTTTCGCCGGTTCTACGTCGGCACGAGCCCCTATATCAAAGCCGTGGCCGCCAACGTTCGACGATGCCCGAATAAGCTAGGCCTCGTCGACAACGATCACAACATCAACGGCGACGCTAACCCGGCAAGCATGATCCACGATCTTCTGACCTCGCCGGTCGCCGACAACGGCTTGGGGATACCAGAGGGTCTGCTCGATCTCCAAAGCTTCCGTGACGTGGGCGCGACGCTGGCCGACGAGGGACTGGGGTTGTCCATCCTCCAACAGCGAAAGCAAAAGGCAAAGGATCTGGTCCTTGAAATACTGCGGCACATCGACGGGATCATCTACGTCGAGCCGTCCACCGGGCTCTTAGTCTTGAAGCTCGTCCGGTTCGACTACACGGTCGGTGAGCTCCCCGTCCTCGACTCGAATAACTGCACGGTGAAATCGTTCTCGCGGCCTTCCTGGAGCGAGTTGAAGAACACGGTTCGTGGAACCTATATTGATCGCAACGCAGGGTTCATCGAGCGGACCGTCCAGGCCCAGGACCTGGCCGCGATCGAGGTAAACGGCGGCGAGGTATCCGTCCACGAGCTCCAGCTGCGCGGACTCACAACCGCCGCGAACGCGCAACAGGCGGTCGCCCGCGGGTTGATCGGCCTGGGTTACCCACTCGCAGCGAGCGTGATTGAAGCCGACCGCACCGCGTGGGCCTTCCGCCCGGGCACCGTGTTCAAACTCAACTGGCCTCCCCTGGGGATCTCAGGCCTGGTTTGCCGGGTGTCGCGGATCAAGGGCGGAAACCTCGGGTCCGGCAAGATAGAGCTGGACGCCTTGGAGGACATCTTCGCGGTCGACTGGACGGCGTACAGCGCGCCTCCGGCGACGGGATGGACCGATCCGATCACGGACGTGCCCGCGCTCACGGACTGGGCCTGCCTCCTCGCGCCCTATGAGGCGGTGAAACTCTACGGGAGCGGCGGCGAGGACGTCGAGCTCGCGGTGGTGATGGCGGCGCGCGGGCAACCGGGTATCTCCACCGGATATAAGGCGTGGGTTAAGGTCTACCTGGGAACCGGATGGCATCCGCCGACCACGATCGACTTCTTCACACCTTCCGGGACGCTCAATGCCGCTATCGATGAGAAGTCCACCTCGATCGTCATTGACCTTGGACCCGACGTCGAGGACGTGGAATCGGTGGGTGATCCGGACTTTGCCAAGGGCGTCAACGTCCTATGGATTCAGCAGGCGGGCTCGGGCCTGGATGAGTTCATCGCATTCAAGACGGTGACCGCCGACAACGGCACGATCACGTTGACCGGCCTCGCGCGGGGATGCCTCGACACCGCGCCTACCGCCTTCAATGCGGCCACGCGCGTGTGGTTCATATCGTACAGAAGCGGCGTCGTCAATGTCCCCGCGCCGGCCGTTTCGCCCGAGAACCTCTTGCGGTTTCAGCCCTTCAATAACCAGAGCGAGTATGCATTCGGATCATCGTTTGATCGCAACCTCTCGACTCCGAATGACCCCGCCCGCTGGCAGCAGGTCTACTGCCCCACCGATCTACGATTCAATGGTTTAAGCTACCCCGATGAGATCTCAGGCGAACTCACGGTGTCCTTCGAACACCGGAATCGCCTCGCTTCCTGGAGCTACAGCGACTCGGGGAAGAAGGACACGCCCGAAACGGGCACGCAGTATAGGATCAAAGTCTATGGCGAGCTCGGAACCCTCGTCCACACGGAGAACACGACCGACAAGACTTGGACCTACCTCGAGGCGGACGAGATCGCGGAGTCCGGCCTTGGGCGGCTGAACAATCACCTGCGCGTTACGGTCGAGACCTTTGACGTGAATCTCGATGAGGCGTGGCGGATGCTCGAGTGGGAGTTTGATCGGGTGTGAGGCCTGGTTCCGATGTCACTGAAGGCCAGCAACCCTGTGCCGACCGCACCCCGGTCCCACGTTTCGAACTTTCACCGGCTATGCCAACCCCAGAGACCGAGGCCTTTCGTCTTTGCCGCACGACCCAGGGGGGAACGCTGCTAGTTCCGGGAGAGAAGATGCGTCGCGATGAGGTGCTGACGCGAGGGGGCGATGGCTAGGCTAATGACGAGTTAGACGCATCGTACCAATCAAGGTTATCGCGCCGAATCCTCAGAGCATCACAGAGTCCTGAAAACAGCGTCCAAGCTTCACTTAAGCAGCTCTCTACCTGTATTCTCCGAGGTCGATATCCGGCGTGGTGGACGACATCGTTCCGAATTTCGTGGACCTTCACACACTTAACCGCGGCAAGAAGATTTGCCAACTCAGGCCGACTGCATCCTTCTATCAGGGAATCAGAAGGAGTATCCTCCTTTGGGCTCAGCACGTCAATCTGCCTCTCCGCCAGAGAATATGAACGAATACTAAGGCCTGTGGCAGCCCACTTGAGAAAGGTGTTTCTCAAACCTGCGAAGGTAAAATCACCCAGTTTCGTGCCTAGGCGACCATACAACTCCCTGAACCTAGCGAGATTGCGATCGTTGGCATAGGGCACGTATAAGAGCGTATAGCGTATATACTGGCTGAAGAACATCTCGTAGGCTTGGGAGATGTTAAGGATACAGTAAATGTAGTGCTTTTGCTTCATGAGGTCAGAGCAATCGATCAGGAGCATCTCATATGCACAATTGACGATGTCACCAGTTATCCAAAGGGGGAATCCACAGTCTGGGTTGAGGCAGGAGATCTCCATTCCGCCGACGGGCTCATAAGTCTTCAGGTCGTCGACACGACTAAATATGTTCCTATGCCCACAACGTTTGCACTTGGCTATGACTCTCTCGTAGCTGGGATCTATTTCTGCCTCAAGTCGCTCCACATTGTCCCCCTGTTCGCAAAAAGTATGTCACATCTGCGGGTGACCCTGGAGTCTGCCTTGCTCTGCACTATGTGTGACAGGACCGATCCGTTTGCTTCACGCTGTCATTTGGATTCTATCTCCTTAAGCGTCTTCCCTTGCTTGTCTTTCCAGGCGATCAAGCCGTTTGCATGACCTCCATGGACTGCCGCCGCGGCAGCGCTCGGACTAGAGAACTCAACATCGCGTGTGAAGACAAGATGATCAGACTCGACAACCAAGGCCCCCTCTTCCTTTAGCCGCTGTCGTATGTTGAGTGCCCAGGGATATTTCTTGGCAGACGCCCGCTCAGTCAGTACCGCGTGGGAACCTGCCAGAACGACGATTCCATTTGGGGACAGGTGACCACGTGCCTGGATACCTTTGATTTCACAAAACAGTGTCTTACCCTCACTGTCGCCTTCAGGCTTAGCAGATGATGGAACTAGCAGCTCAACGCCCAACACTGGCAAGAGCTGATTGACCTTGTTTAGAAAGACGTCCATATCCTCTCGATCGGATTCTGGGAGTCGGGCACCACTGCTTTGGCTGTTCATGCTGACAGCTCTACCTGCTGAACGGACCTGCTCGAGTAGCTTTCCTTCTAGATAGCGTATGTGTGCCTTTGTTAGGTTCTCGTCCTTACTGATGAAGTAGACGACCTGGTTCCAGAAGTCCTTGTCTAAGTGGGTTTTGATACGATCTCGGATACACTCGGCTTCACCGACATAGATCGCTGGCTTACCAGATTCTGTATCGCTTCCGGTCAGGAAGTAGACACCCGACTTGTGTGACTCTTCACGGGCCAAAACGCCATCGAACTCGCTCCTCGGCCCGGCAACAGCCTTTCCTGTCCAGTTAGATAGCTCTGCGGTGCGAAGCCTTTTCGGGTCGCCGTTGACGAGGAATAGCCTGATCGTTGCGCTTGGCATTTTCGGACTCCCTAGAGCGTCAAGTTAACTTAATGCTAGACCCCGCCGTGAACAGCCACGAGATCCTCGATCTTGCTAAGCAGATCACGCGCGTAAGTGTGAGAGTCAGGATCTAGGTGAAACGTCGCATCGAGCACCCTGACCTCCTCGTAAGCATCTTCGAACTGTCCCTGGGCATAATGGCACTCAGCAAGAATTAGTCTGACGTCCCGCCAGTCATAGCTGGTTTGGTGTTCGAAAACAAAATCATCATCCAAAACCAGGGCCTGCTTTGCGTACCCAATCGCAGTTTGAAAATCCGGGACGTCACGATATATCGCCGCAAGACCTACAAGAGGATCCACAAGACTGGGGTCCCGTTCAAGGCACATGGCGAACGCCGCAATCGCAGCATCAAGTGAATCTAGGAATGAATACGACCAAGCGGCCCCGTCATAACCCTCGGCCCGTGTAGAATCCAAGGCCACCGCGGCTCTGAATTCTGAGAGTGCGGAGCCGTATTCGCTTGTCTGGAAAGCTTGCCAGCCAGCCTGGACTATTTCGTCATAAGTGCGAACTGGCGGCTTTGAGGGCTCGTCAGTCCCGCAGCCAGGACATGCAATCATACTTGCACATAGAATCAATCCGGCCATACGATACCATGGCGATGGAAAACTCCAGTTACTCATGATATGCTCACCTCCGCGAGGGTCAGTTATATTCTCTACCTTAACAGGATCACTTTTCTAGTCGTGGATGTACCACCAATCCGCATGGAGCACATGTATACCCCTGCAGGGGCTCTTGATTGATCCTCGGACATACCATCCCAGCCGACTATGTAGCTGCGGGGTGGTAGGTTCTCTCTCTTCAATAGGGTCCTGACAAGCCTACCCTTGGCATCATACAGGGAAATTTCGACTCCCATTGCCACGGGCAAACTGAATGTGAAACGAGTCTCGGATGCGAATGGATTTGGATAAGGTCCCTGCACATGTATCGAGTCGTGTCCGCCGGGTGGATGAGGGCTTGCGGTTGACAATCGAACCTGGTATGTACCAAACGATTCGATGAATGAGACGAGTTCCTCCCCCAAGGTATCCCAGTGGCTGTCTATTTCGATCCATCTCTCCCCGGTCCATCTGAAGATCCCGAGAGGTGAATCTCCCGCGATTCTGTCTGTTCCCAATCGAAACCTCAGCTCAGCAGAGGCGCTTAGCTCCATCGATGCAGGGCTTACTGTGTAAGCCGAAGTCAGACTTGCAGTTTGGTCTGCTGCATACCCAGCTGTCAGATCTCCATCGGGACTCTGAATCGCTTCCTCGCCGCGACAAGCTTCATCCTCAAGAATCAGAACGAAACCACTGTGGTTCAGAACGCCCGGACCCAGGACCACCGTAACTGTTTCATCAATGCTGGTAGCGGTTCCCCCATCGTCTGCTACGACATATGACGCGGTGAAAGCCCTGCATGTATCAGCAGGTAAACCTGCAACGTCGCAAGCGCTAGAACAGATGGTAATCACACCTCCACCAGTCAACTTGTAGTCGCCTCTGAATCCGTCACTCCGCCCAGGGATTCGATTCGTTTGGATCTCTGTACCTTCGATGCTTACAGATACACATGTGCTGTCTAGCGGCTCGGAGCCTAGCAAATATATGTCCACGTAGTCGGTCAATATCGGATTCTGCAGTATCCCCAGCCATAACAGCGGGGCGGTCTGATCGAGGATAATCGTGTCATAGCAATCACTGCTTGTGTTGCCGACGCTGTCTGCAAACTGGGCAAGAACCTTCTTGCTCCCGTCACCGCTCAGTAATGTCCACGACTGACTGCTCACATAGGATTCCCACGGACTCCACGATCCGCCCTCGTTCATGAGTCTCACCTTAGCCACACCGCTACCGGCATCCGTAGAAGACAGGCCAAGTGCAACAGTAGTAGTCGTGGTATAGGTGGAATCATTGTTTATCACTATCCCGCACGTCGGATTTGTTTGATCTAGAACGATCGCGTCGCAGCACTCACTGCTTGTGTTTCCTGCGTTATCCTTGAATTCCACGCAGATTGCTTTGCTACCGTCACCATCCGGGATCGTCCATGGCTTTGTCGTCGAGTACGGCTCCCAGGCACCCCAGTTTCCACCAGCTTCCCTAGCCCTCATCTCCGCCACTCCGCTGCCGACGTCACTTGATGATAGCGCCAGATCAACAAGAGTATCGGCCGTGTACGTGGAATCGTTGTTTATCGATATGCCACAGGTGGGCACAGTCTCATCCAGAATGATCGCATCACAACACTCATTGCTGACATGCCCCACGTTGTCTTTAAACTGAACACAGACCGACTTGCCACCGTCACCGCTGGGCAAAGTCCACGATTTCGTCCCCGCATAAGCCTCCCATGGGCTCCAGTTCTCTCCGGCATCTCTGAACCTCATCTCAGCTACACCACTGCCGCCATCGCTTGATGATAGTCCTAGCCCAACAATAACGGTCGCAGTGTATGCAGAGTCGCTGTTTATGGCTATCGAGCAAGTGGGAGCCGTCTCGTCCAGAATGATAGTGTCGCAACACTCGGCACTCGTGTTGCCTACGGTGTCCTTGAACTGCGCACAAACAGCCTTGCTCCCGTCGCCACTCGTCAATACCCATGACTTGGTGGTCGCAAAGGGTTCCCACGAACTCCACGATCCGCCCTCGTTCTTGAAGCTCATTTCAGCCACACCACTTGCAGTGTCACTGGAGGATAAATCGAGTGTGACGTTAGTGGATGTAGCATGCGGGACTCCGGCATCTATAGAGACTGAACACGTAGGTGGAATCGTATCTAGAACGATGTCGTCGGAGCACTCACTCGTGTTGCCTGCCGCATCTTTAACCTGCATATAGACAGTCTTTGCGCCATCGCCCACCGCGAGCACCCACGACTTTGAACTAGAGCAAGACTCCCAGTCGCTCCAAAGCGCTTCATCGTTGCTAAAGCGCATTTGACAATCATTCGCGTCAAAAGCCACAAGGGTAAGAATGACATTCTCCGAGCCGGTGTATGAGGCATCATCATTTACAGAAATCGCGCACAGAGGAAAAGTAGTATCGAGAATAATGTCATCCGAACACTCCGTCGTGTCATCCAGAGCGTCCATGACCTGCATGTAGACAGTCTTAGTTCCATCGCTACCAGGAAGAACCCATGATTGTGACGTACTACATGACTCCCACTCGGTCCACGTCACCCCATCATTGCCAAAGCGCATCTGACAGTCTAGAGCCCCGGGATCCTGGATACTCAACGTGACATTTGGTGACGATGTATACGAATCGCCGTCGTTTATGGAAAGGGAACATATCGGTCCCGGAGTTTCTCCACAACCCACAGGTAAAGCCCCCACGAGCCCGCATCCAGCCGGTGAATTGTCAGCGGCACAGGGAGAATCGCTCTGCAAATAGTAGTTGTCTGACCCGGGATCTCCGCAAAACTCTGGATCTAGATAGAAATTGTCCCCCCCGTCAGTTCCACAGATTCCATCGCCGCCCGCATTGCCAAACAGATTATTGCAGCTGTAAACCGGATTGGCGTCGATGCAGAGTGTCGCTGGCCCCACTGGAGAGTTGGCGATGATATTTTGCGTAACTACAGCAGTGACGTTGTTGTGGCAATAGACTCCACCGCCATGAGTTGCAGAATTCGAGACAATCGTGTTATTCGTGATCGTAGGCTCACAGTAGTACCAGACACCGATGCCCCCAGCGTTGTCGGCACTATTGCCGGAAATGATGTTGAAGCTGATGGTTGGATCAGAATGGTCGTGTACATAGATCCCGCCACTTCCGTGAAGCGCCGTGTTGCCTTTAATCGTATTGTGTGTGATAGTGCAGTTTGACCCATTAATGCAGGCTATTGCAGCTCCCCACCAACCCCAATTAGATGTAAGGACGTTATCGGTAATTGTAGGGGACGACGATTCGCAGTAAATGCCACCACCGTAGTATGTCGGATCGCCCATTCCCCTGCCACCTCTAATAGTGAAGCCCTCTATAGTGGCCTGGTCGCTAATCTCCCAGCAAATTATCACACGGCCCTGATCCTCGGCATCCAAGACTGTCGCTTCTGCACCAGAGACGCTGTGCAGCCAGACTCCAGGCTTCATGGACAACATCGAGGAACCACTGGCACCTTGGTTTGTCCATGTGTACGTGCCTGACTCCACAAGGACATCATCGCCAAAACTCGCGGAGTCGATAGCTGCCTGAATTGTGGGAGCGTCACCTGTTCCATCAGATTTGACGTACCAAGTGCGAGGCCCCACAACGGGCAGCGGCAGATCCGAGGCAATCCAAATTTGCTTCGATCCCGACCTGTCGGTTTCGATGGCCATTTGTGTTCCGTCAGGAGACCAGCTCATCGCGCAGTCGTGCCCCGGATATGTTGTCATCTGGATAGCTGCCCCACCAGAAGAAGGTATCAGCCAAATGTCATAATTGCCTGAGACATCGCTGGCATACGCCAACCAGTTGCCGTCCGGAGACCACCTCACTCTATATTCTCGAGCGCTGTCATTGGTGATCTGCCTGATGCCATGGGATTCCCCTTGTGAGTCCATCACCCAAAGATCCCACTGACCACCGCGTCTGGATGAGAAGACGATCTCCGCCCCATCTGGAGACCAAGTAGCAAGCATGTCCTCAGCCGGACTATCTGTCAGCCTGGTCACCGGCGGCTCGCCCGAAGCCGGCATTACATAAACATCGTTGGGAGGCGTCCTCCCCGAGTGGAAGAGAATCTGCGAGTCGTCCGGCGACCAATCAGGCCAGCCGTCCCAAGCTCCGTTGAAGGTGAGCTGTGTCACAGGTGGCTCTCCCGTAGCCGGAACCACCCAGATATCACTGCTTCCTGTGCCCCTGTGCCAAGACGTGAAGGCGATCTTAGTGCCGTCACGCGACCACATAGGCTGGAGATCTTCGCTACCGAAGGTCACTTGGGTCGGTGCTCCGCCCCCGACCGGGATAACCCATGTCGTACTGTAGCAGGACTGGTATGCGATCTTTGTGCCATCCGGTGACCAACTTGGCTCTCCTGCCCAACAGGGGTCATTGGTCAACTGTGTGAACGTCACCGCCCCAGAACTGGGAGCGCACGCAACAAGAAACGCTAAGATTGCCGCACCGCGGATAACTGCCCTAGCAACCATCACGACCTCCTAACGTAATGATCATCTGCTTTCTACGGAGAGCTACGGTGAACTGAGCACGTCCACGTTGACTAGAGAGTCGCCACATATTCCACCCCGCGTGTAGTCCATGATTATGGACCAAGATGGCACGATTGGTGGTCACGCTGTCCACGCCTTTGGGAAGGCGCCTCACCTGCCACGTGGATGCCGGCAGATCGAACTCGTGGAGCGGCCTGAGCTTTCTCATGCGGTCCCCCGACCCGTCTATCTTACTGCTCCGCAAATCATTGCGCAACCCATCAATGCTTCGTTGGAACGCCGTAGGGCGCGCCCTGTCCCCCTCTTCTGGCTTCACACCCCCTTTAGCCTTCGGAGGCGGTACGTCCTGGGCCGAGCCGCGGCCGGAGGCGTGGCCGCACGCTCGATCCAGGGGGAAGACGATGTTTCGACAGGAGGCCCTGGCCAGAGGGCGCTACAAGCGAGTCCCCTCGCGCTGGGAAACCGAATTCGGTCAATGGGTTAGCGACTACGGTGTGCCACGCATCGTGAGAGCGCTCGCCCGCGACCCAGACCTGCGCGTCACCAACCAGGCCGTCTACGAGTGGCTCCAGGGCCACGCACCCCGGCCAACCAGGGCCATGGCGCTGGTCGAGATGTCGCGAGGCCGCCTCACCCTCGATGCGATCTACGAACATGGACGCCAGATGCGAAGCCGTGAATCGACGGGGCGACAAGAACGATGAAGATAAACCTCCAGGTCCATAACGCGTTCTTGGTCCAGCGCCTCCAGAACGGCCAACGCAGGCTCGCCTACGCCGTCGTGAACGCGATCAACAACACGGCAAAGCGAATCCAGGAAGCGGAGCGACGGCGCGTCGAGGAGGAATTCACGGTCCGCAAAACAGCCTTCATCCGTCGCGAGGCCGCCATCATCAAGCCCTTCGCATCGGTCAAGCAGGGTAGGCCGTTCGCAGAGATCTCCGTGGGGAAAAAGCCCCGCCTCCTACTGTCGCTATTCGAACGGGGAGCTACACGCAAGCCTGCAACGTCGGGGGCGAGGCGAGTCGCAGAACCGGTCGTCGGCGGGCCAGCACGTTCGCAATTCAGACTTCCGGTGACGCCCGAGTTTAAGCTGCGGCGATTACGTTTCGATCGCACCTCAACCGGCAAACGGCGCGCGGGCGTAACGCAGACTAAAACCTATCTCGTTCCGGGCGTCGGGATCTTCCAGCGCCTCGGTGCTGAAGCGGCGCGCGCGGTCTACATCTTCACGAGCGGCAAGAAGCTCAAGCCGCGCTTGCGGTTCGTCAAGACCGCCGAGCGGGTCGCGCAGAAGTGGTTTCGCGAAGAGATGGAGCGGGAGGTCGTCAACGCAATCGCTAGAGCACGGGGGAAAGGTCTATGAGTAAGCTTTGCATCACCTGCGGGAAGAACCCGCGGAAGAAAGGCCGCAGGCAATGCGGCCCTTGCGCCTATCGCTCCGAAGATCAGGAGAAGGCGCGGCTACGCCGCCAGAGGGGGCGTGTGCAACGTCGGGAATACAAGCGCGCTCAGCGCCGAGCCGCAGGTTGCGAATTGATGGAAGTCAAGCGGAAGCGGGCCGCCAAGCGGCGGGCGGAGCAGGAAGCCAGACGCATGCAGAGGTTAATCGAGAACGACCCGGCTCTGAAGCCGTGGCTTCAGTATCCAGATGGAAGTGCCGCTAGGTATCGTTCGCGCTATCACAACGATCCGGCGTTCGCCAAACGCGAACGCGCACGGGCAATCGTGTACAGGTTCACTCACCCAGAGATCGCAGCGAAGTCAGACCGCGGTGATCATTGGCAACTGGCGGCCTTGCGCGCGGATGGGTCGGTAACGGAGGCAGTTGTTCGCGGTTTGCTAAGAGCGAAGTCGTGTTACCTGTGCGGGTGCGAGCTGACCGCCGTCAATCGCTCCATAGACCACAGAGTCGCTCTAGCGCTGGGAGGCCGGCATTCGGCCAGCAACCTCGCGGCGTGTTGTCTGCCCTGCAATCGGAAGAAATCTCTCAACGAGAGACGATCAACTATACCGCACGATGACGCGAGCAAAGTTGAAGGCCGACAATTGCATTTTAGTTACTGTAACGCCATCTGAAACGCGGGTGCCGGCGACCGCGGTTCTTCGAGCGTGGGAGGGTTCCGAAACAACCGAACGAACGCCGAACACCCGAACACCACCCACGCGGGTGAGCAAGGGCGAATACCGTCATCCGCCGCGGAGGCAGAGGCGGCCGGACCTCGCAGGTTTCAGAGAGGTAATCTGAGAGCCCACAAGTGGCGCTGTCTTCGCCGGAGGCCGGGAGAACTCAAGACCACCCAAAACCATTGCGCTGGCCCCTCCGTCTGATCCACACTCCTTTTGGACCGAAGAACAATGTGCCGGGTTTCGCTGGCGGAAGCGGGAGCTCACTCATTCAGGGCTGACAGAGCGACGGCCGTGTCTTATGATGTGGCTGGCCCCAAGCACTGCGATGTTATCGTTGAAAGGCAGCAGGCGGCCACGGGCCAACGATGGGGTGTCTGAGTCCGACAGAGCCGTCCTGGAGGCGGTTGCCAGTAACCCGGCTGATCGAGGTGAGCAAGTATGGCCAGCAAACAAAAGAGAGAGCTTATGTCCCAGCGTGAATATGCGCGCCGCTGTGGACTATCCCCCTCCACGGTAAATGAGGCAATCAAGCGCGGCCGAATCACGCTTGTAGAGGGCAAGATAGATCCGATTCTGGCCGATCGGGAGTGGGCTGAGAACACCGACCCAAACACGCCCCGAAACCGCTTCACCGGGAATCCCAAACACAGAAAGCCTCGAGGCCAGCCGTCTCTGCCTATGGATCTGCGAGCTCGAGACGGAGGTTCCGAGGCTAATGCGGACACCGCTGGCTACTTGAAGGCGCGCGCGGCCCGGGAAATCTACCATGCCCAGCTTGCCAAACTGCAACTGGATCGGGAGCGTGCTGAACTCGTGCGCGCGGACGAGGTCAGGATTGGCACCTTCAATATGGCGCGGAGGGCGAGAAAGCAGCTCCTGGCGCTGCCGGAGCGCGTGGCGGCCACCATAGCAGCAACCGAGGATGCGGCTGAGATTCACAAAATCCTCGACGAGGAGATCGAGAGGATCTGTTGGCAGCTGTCCAACGGGGACGGGTGACCTGACCCGCTAACCAGCCTATCCCACAGGCTCGACCAGGGAACCGGGATTGAAGGTCATCACGGGGACTTACGAGCACTGCTTGATTAGAGACCGTGTGCTTCACATCTTTATCACTCCAACCTGCCGAAGTGCTTGAGCGCTTTCCGGGGCACCGTAGCGCTGGCCAGGAAGAGCGGCGCTCAGGCACCGGCGTGGCCACCGATGGCGCCTCCGGCCGGGCTACGGGGGTGGATTTAGGGCTGGCGGGGGTGAGTTGAGTCACGCCTCTACGTCAGGCTGAATCACTGAGGGATGGCAACCTCTTCAGCTGCGTCAACGCGAGAAGTGCCGGTGTCTGAAGAATGAAACATTCAAACGGTCGTCTGCTAGAGCTACAGGTTCAGTAGCTCAAAGCTGTCAGTGCGTACCGTGCTCAGACATCCACTGGATAAGATCGTCGTAGTCTTTTAGAGCAAGCCGGTGACGAAGGGCCCTCTGGAATACTCGGGCGGGCGCCGTGAAGTAGCTCGTGGTCGCAACCATCGTCATCGTCGCCCTCCGCTGCTCCCCGATCCCAAAGAGAGAGCGGACAATCTCGACGCCGACCTTTCTCCTGGGAGCATATCGCTTGCAGTCGACGAGGAGCAGAACCTCGCCGACTCCATTCTTCTACGTGGCGATTATGTCGACGCCGCCGTCAGCTCCCTGCGCTGTGAGCTGTACGGCGTACCCGAGATCTTTCAGGATGGCCGCTACCAATTCTTCAAACCTGCGAGGGTTGAGTTCGTACATCCTCTCAGGATGTTTGTTTAGATAGTCAATGAGCTGCTTGTCAACAGCCAGGACGTCAATCCTCGCAAGAGCGTCTTCTGCCGGGGAGCGCTGATCAGAATACAGCAGGCGCGGCGCGGGCGGTTTCCGTTCACTGGCCAAAGTCGATTGGCCGCCGAGGCGATGGCGAGCTATGTCCGGAATCGAATCAATCTCTACCTCGACGATTCCCCGGGCATGACGATAGGATCGCTGCGCTTCTCGCCACACAGCCCGCTTGACGATGCGCTCAAGATCCTCAGCAGACGCGCAGGCGCCAGTTTGGATCGCTCTCACTCCTTCTATTAGCGCATCAACTGCTATGTCACCAGGGTCAGCAATGTGCTTCCTGCGAGCCTCATGCCAAGCCACCATGTTCGCGAATGCCAGTATACGGCGATAAGACTCTTCTTCGCCATGAAGGAGTCCTATAACGTCATCCGTTGTAATGTGCATCTCAACCATCGTCGCGTTGCCCCGGCCACGAATCGAGCCCGCGCAAGAAGTCAGACCGATGCTCACAAAATGGTATATCTTTCTCTGGGAAGCTTCATAAGAGCCAAGAAGCTCACGTGACGCCACCAAGGCTCTTTGGCCACGTCTGACGAATGAATGCCAAACCAAGCTTCGTGGCATGTAGCCCAAATCGATCTGGATTCTTCTGATCATCCGCCACAGCGTAGTCCAGCTCGAGCAACCCTCTCGCCTGGAGTTCCTGTGCGGCGCTATTGAAGACAAGCTCCCGCATTCGCGGATCAGGAGAGAGATTCTGGTCCCCCGACACGGCACCGACGTGAAGAGACAGCCCAACTTGAGTCAATCTCATGCGCCCATACAGATTGAGCAGGTAGACCGCCTGTGGGCTCAGCGACTTGCGAAGCGTCGCCATTCGGGCCCCCTGGAGAGACTCGAATGTCCGTGCTCCCTCGACAAGTGCGCGAGCGATATCGTTGACGGCATTGCCCTGGTCATACGGGATCACGCGGTTGTCCTTGATGTCAAAGTGGAGGTCATGCAGGTTGCCCTGCGCGATTAGGATAATCTGGCGCGGAGTCTTCAATGATAGAGCCACTCCCACTTCCACAAGCACACCGTGGTTTGCTAGCGTCAAATCAGCGATGAAGAAGTGGTCGAACATAATCCGTTCGACGATCTCCTCAGTGATCTCCGACGCATTGGGCGCCAGCTTGTCCGACCGCTCCGGAGGGGTGGCGAACAGTCGAGGAGGATTCTGCATATTAGCTTGCTCAACGGCCTTCTCAATTACCTGGCTGAACACATCATCAGAGCGATAACTGAATTGATTTCGGAATGGCATTGCGACAAAGACGCCATACTTGCCCGCCTCTACCTGGTGGGCCAGAGCGTCGTTCGAGAGTTCACGCCAAATCCTATCTGGGTTCATTCCGCTTCCTGACTGTGGTTACACGGAGCATTAGCACGGGATACGCGAATCCCTGGACCAGAATACCCGAGACTACTCCCAACCTCAAGAGGCCAGCTTGGTTAACCTGGGTCGCGTCGCACTCCATGCAACTGTTCGTTCATTCTAACAGTGGTGACAGCTTGTGAACGTCTGCAAGCGTCGCTTTCGTATTGCCAACGATCTCTCTGCGCATGGCCAGGAGCACAGTGTCAAAGGCATCTGAGATTTGGTCCTTCTGCCCTTCAGCGAGATCGCGCCGTGTCAAGAGACCTTGCAGCAATCCGAGTTTCTCCACTACATCGTCAGAGGCAAAGAGAAACACCCTTGTCCTCCAGTATACCTCATCCGCCACCGGTGAGGCTCCTCCTTGCCGTCTATTGTCGATCCCCTCGAACATCGTCTTGAAATACATGGTGTACGCTTCGCGACGCTGGTCCGATAGAGCCTGCATACGTTGTAGGCGCTTCTGCACGAGGTACCCGGCGACAGCGAACGTGCCCGCAACCGCTGCTGCAAGAATTGGAATCCACGATGTCATACTGCATCCTCTGCTTCCAAACGAAGGCTCGGCATCAACGGGGGTGCGCAACGCCGTCCGCTGCATCCCGCTTGGGCGGCGTCTTCACACTGCGTCCCTTCGTCATACTCACTGGCCGGATTCCGCCTCGCCTTGAGACCCCTGGTCCTTTCGACGAGCGGACGGACGCGCCTTTCTCATTTCCAGAGTCCTTCTCAATGTGTGTTCGAGCATTCGGGGGAACTCCATCGCGAACATGTGAGCCTCCTTCCCGCCGAAGCCAAGCTCTTCCATGAACGGGCCGCGCATCATGAGTTCCGAGAAGCGATGTAGCCTCTTCATCTCCCGCTCGATAGCCTCTATGTCTTCCTCCTTAGCAGCCCTGTATACCTCCATGGACAGCTCATAGAGCCAAGGCATGTCATCGCGGACCAGGCTCGCCGCCATGAGGATGGCCACGGGATCGCCTACCTCTCCAGACATGTCCATGAGCTCCTCGAACATCATTGGATGGAAACGACGTAGTCTCCGGCGGCGCAATGGGTCGCTCGTCTCAGCGAGCCGCTCTGCGACACGCGACGGCAACGATTTCATTTCCTCAGCGAGTTTTGCGACCGCGCTTTCTTCGGCCTCCTCCCTCGTTTCCGCCTTCACATCGCCTGACGCGAGTTTCTTCAAGAGTGCTGTCTCCGTAGCTTTGAATGCTGCAACCTGAGTCTTGACGACATCGGTATCGAGCTCAAGGTTCGGGACTCGTCGGGCAAGCTGATTGACCAGCTTCGTGAGGTCGCCCTCACTGTCATCCATATTCATGAACTGATAGAAGGGACCCGCGCTCACGCGGCTGAGAGGAACGCCAAGAGCGACCCCAACGACGGGAGTATTCAACTTGCCCTTTGCCACACCTGCCTCAAAGAGAATCCACGGACGGTCGAGGCTGCGCTCGGTGAAGAGACAGACAACATCCGATGTGGACTGAAGCTGTGCCATCAGGCGCTTGTACCATTCCTGGCCGAAGTCAATGCCTTCCGTGCCCTTTTTGTCGGAGGACCGGAACGTCTTGATCATCCCGGCGCTAACGCTTCTGAGGAGTTTGCCGAACGCTTCTGCAAGCTCTGCATCCCGCGCATCATGGCTTATGAAGACGAGTGGGGTTGATACGCTCGACGGCGCGAGCTCGGCGTCCGATGTGGCTTTGGATTCGTCCGATTCATTCATACCTTCTCCTTACTGCTTGCCCCTCAACGGACTCCTTCACAGCCCGCGAGCCAGGGCACGGGTGCAACGCGGTGGACAGCCCGAACATGCAACGAGTTCACTCCTTCCTGCCTGGGCGAGTAGTGTATCCCCCTGGCAGCGAGACGCTGCCATCTGGGAACCTCTCCACATCGACTTGCTTCGCATCCGGTGGAATTCGGTCGACTCTCGTCAAAGTGAGGTCACCGATCTGATAGACCCGCGCCGCAGGGATGGGCACGACCTTGCGTTTCGACTGATCGTCCTTCAGGATCTCCAGACGGACGAACTGGCACAGACGCAACAAAGCGAGCGGCCCGCCGTAGTGGCGCCAGTCAAACGGTGTGCCGTGGAGACCCGTTGTATCCAGCGAGAGGATTTCAGGAACGGCGAAGACCTGGTCGCGGCAGTCCGGGTCGATCGACCAAGTTGGAGCGAACGGATCGTGTGCAAAGGCATTTCGGATCAGCCGCGCTGTTTGATACGCACCCCGGACAGCTGAGTCGGCGGATGTCTTTGGATCATGGACGACAACACGGGTCGCGTCCTTCATCGCAACTGCCATCAGGAAAGTCGCAGACCGGTGGAGAAAGCATGCGGCATAGTCAGCTTGGTCAGGGCGCAGCGCGACCTCGTTGTACTTTTCAGAATGCTGACCGTGACTCCACTCCAAGGGCAAGTCGAGTGGCTGTGCCTTCGTCGTTGTAGCGAACCGGACAGCCGAAGCAAGGCCAAACTGAAGCTCCGCGGTAAAGAGCTTCGCGATGTGCTTCTCACGCTGGGTCATCCAACTCCTCTGTCTGCCCAACTCTTGGCTACACAGAACACGGGTATCGGATATCGCAGCACCCTGACCAGAGTATCCGAAATCGCCACGAACCTCAACAGGGCAGCCTCCTTGGTGTGAGCCCTTAACCCCCACTTGCCTGTCCGTCCCCTACGCTGGACGATCCGCCCCCTTTGTAGTTGGGCGGGCTCCTGTTCCGCCTGGGGCGGGGTCCCTGCCGGGTCGCCCACACGTCGCCACAGGCGTGCCGTGTCCGCAGATCCCCGAATTCTCGCCCGAGGCGCTACGCCCCGGGGCCCAGTCTGCGCCCACGGGCCGCGCCTCCAACCGGAGAAAAAGGGTCCGGTTGGATCGGCGTAACCGCCTGTAAATAATGGTGTTGCGCGGTAGATTTGCCTTCCTTCTCGGCGCCAATCGCTCGTTACTGTCCCTGAGCCGCGCATAGGGCGCGGCCCACCACACGAGGAGGGACCTCATGACGGTGAACGAGATGATCGAGCGACTTGAAGAGGTCGCGGAGGGCGGGTTCGGAGCATGCGAGCTGCGGCTTGCGTTCCAGTTCGCCCGCCCCCAGTGGGCGCTCCAGTACAAGATCGGCGGCATCGCCGTGCCGGGCGACAGGCCACGCGACTTGGGAGAGCCGGACGACGAAGCGGATGACGCCACGTCGGCGGTCTACATCGTCGACGGCGAGTACCCAGATGATGACAAGCCGTACGCGCCCCCATGGGCGTTCGCGGCGGCGAAATAGGAGGAAGAAGGTATGCGGTTCGGACCTAATGACAAGTGGTATGTCGTTGTCGATGCAGGCCCGCACAGCACGCTTGAGGACATCCTGTTCGAGGCGTCGCTCAAAGACCTTGAGCTGCAGTTCAAGGGAGGCCTCACGACCGAAGACAACCCGACGCTCTTCACCGACCACCGGGAAGCGGAGGTGGAAGCGTACGGGAGATTCATCGCCTTGAAAGCAACGCAGGCCATCGCGAGAAGCGGAGCCGGGGCGAAGCTCCAGAACGCCACCCGTCTCGAGGTGCTCGACGCCGACGGCAGGATCGTCTTCGAGATGGATCTTCCCAGGGAGGTGAAGTGACCATGGCCCCCAGAGCACCGCGATTCGGCCTGAAAGAGCACGAGCTGTTTTGGAACGACCGGGGCAGCGTCGTCTGTGCGTGTTGTCACATCCCCTACCCCGGCTCGGACACCTGGGTGTGGGAGCGATGGGAGGAGATAACGCCCGAGATGATGGTCGAGATAGACCGCGTAGGCGGGACAGTTGCGTGCGAAGGCTGTGGCAAGGAGCCTCAGCGTATCGTGCGCGTTACCCCAACCGAAAGGAGCATATTGTGAGAAAATCCAAAACCACGAAGAAGAAGGCTACGGCCAAGACGGCAAAGCCAGCCGCTGCAGCCGCAAAGGCGAAGACGCCGAAGCGGGCCGCCGATGCGTCCCCGAAGGCGCAGGAGAAACCGGACAAGAAGGCCGCACGGGAGCAGCTGTGTGTGTTCGCGTTTCGTCTGAGCGCCGAGGAGCGCGACGCGATCCACAAGGCGGCTTGCCCGGGCAAGGCCTCCATGTTCGCGCGTGGGCTCCTGGTCGCCGCCGCCCGCAACGACGAGGCGGGCGTCAAGGCGGTCATGAAGGCGGTCCACAGCAAGGCGTGACCCGCCAAGACAGCCCTCTCTTCGAAGGCCTCTCGGTGTTCCGAGGGGCCTTCCGCGCTCAGGATTGATCCGCGTCGCGGGAGGTGCTACCCGCCAGGCCAATGCGTTGACAAGTGTTCTAACTCATGATATGTGAATGGAATGTGGCGTTGAGTGTCACGTGACCAGATCGCGGCCGAAGGTAACTGCGTGGAGACGGCCTAGACCGTAGTTAGATGGCCCGGTCGCGCCCAGCGCATCTCTCGTCGTGGTGACTACCGCTGGATTATCACACAAGCAGGGAACCAAGCACCTCGGAGGCCAGAGTCCAGGTGATCAATGTCAGAAAAGCCTAAAAAGAAATCCCGGCGCCAGCGCCAGGCTGACATCCAAAATGAGACCTGTCTCGCGCAGGTCAAGAACAAGACTCATGAGTGGATCCGCCTATCACGCGTCACGTACTGGAAGAACCGGTCTGACTTCCTGGATCTGAGGTCGTTCTTCAGGGGGTATGACGAGGATGGCGATCGGGAAGTGCTCCACCCCACGAAGAGGGGCATACAGGTGAAAGAGGACGTTTTCTTGGATTTGCTCGCCGGGCTGGACACCGTGCCACCCTGGCTCGTGCATCCTCGGCTGCGGGGTACCTGTCTCAAGGCGCTGCGCTCCGGGGATTACGAGCGAGTCCAGTTCGAAGCGCTTCGATCCGTCGAAGTCGCGGTGCGCAGGGTCGGAGGCTTCCCGAACAACCTTGTGGGCGTGCAGCTCATGCGTCGTGCATTCGAACCTAACAAAGGGCCGCTTGCTGATCTGACCGCTGACCCTGCTGAGCAAGAAGCAGCTGCCCACTTATTCGCAGGCGCGATTGGCGCCTTGAAGAACCCCACGAGTCACAGAGAGGTGTCTCCATCTCGCGAGAAGGCTGCACAGACCCTGGTCTTTGCGAGCTACCTCCTGGGTGTGGTGGACGATCGAGCTGCTGGTGGAAGCGGTACCCCTTAAGGGGAATCTGACGCTGGAGCAACAGACTTAGCAGTCCCTGACGGGTTGCATTCACGTCGCGGCCCGGGCATGGCATTGTGGTGGGCCAGCAGGAGCCCAAGCTCGTCAGAAGAGAGGATTCAAGCATGTTCGAGGACATTATCGAGAGTCCGTTGGGCAAATCTCTCGAACGCCACGTATCTTCAGGGGATTTGCATAGCGTGAAGCCAAAGCACATCTTTGACCTCAACAGTCTTGTCTTCCCAGAACCTGGACTGACCACGCTGAGGGAGGGAACCGACGCCGCATCACTAAAACTGGCGCAGCTCGCAATAATGCACGATCACTCTTACTCGTCATGGTTAATGCTTATTGATGCGTTTGAGACCTGTCAGAGTCCCATTGAGCGCCTGTTCCTCTCTGCACTAATCGCGGTTGCTGCCGATGACTCTCATGAGATAGTACTCTACGCAGAGAAGCATCGTTTCGACTTGTCCCCCCCAACATGGCCAAAGTTGCACATCCAACCACAGTGCGTTATAGGCGACTATAAAGTAGATTTCCTCTTGTTGTGGGAAAGCGCCAGGAATTCGTCACAGGAACAACAAGCCCCAACGGTATCGCCTTTTCCGAAGACCCAGTCAAGCCTTGTTGTCGAATGCGACGGTCACGACTTCCATGAGAAGACTAAGGATCAGACTTCACGGGACAAGGAGCGTGACCGCACATTACAGTCTTGCGGTTTTCATGTGTTTCGCTATTCTGGTTCTGACATATATAGAGATCCGATCAAATGCGCGATTGAATGCAGAGAGTTCCTTGTCGAGCAAATGTGGCGGAAATGACTCCCGTAGCCATTCTCCTGTTTCTTTATGCTTAGCCACATCAAGTGTCCTGCCGCCGGACACTGTGGGAAATACGGCATAAAGCCTCGCCATCTAAGCTCGCATGCACCTGACGGATCGGCCGGTTCATGGACCTTGCAGGTATTGCGCTCCCCGGCTAAGGGCTTTCGCTCAAGAGCAAGGTCCACGCCGGGTCTGCCTGCAGGCTATGCGCGCTTTCAAGTCATCTTCGGGAGGGCAAAGCAATGGAAACGAAAGCAGCAGAAGCGGCAGAGGCAACAGCAGCAGCAACGGAATACGCATCTCCTCATAACAGTATATCTCAGCGACGAGAGCGCAAAGGATAAGGAGCGAATCCGACGTAAGATTGACGAGTTCGCATCTAAGGTAGGTTTCGAGATCGTCACGTGCTCACTAGAAGAGGCCTTATCTCTGTTTGGTGAAATCCTCCTGAGATCTAGGAGACTAATTGATCCCGGGAGACTTGCTCGACTCTTGTTGCGAATAGCTGAAGCATTCCGCGAAGGAACCCCTGGAGAGATAGTAGGTCCCATCTCCGACATACTGAGAGAACACGAAAGCGTAGTCATTCAGATAGCGACAGTGCTGATCATCAAAACAACAAATGATCGTGGACAATCGGATCTCGCGGTGCTTCAGCTATCCAAGGAGCAGATCGAGTACCTTCGTGACAACAGGGGATTCTTGACGGAGCCATCGGAAATAAAGGATAGGCTACGACGGTCTTTCAAGACGGATAACACGGCCATTCAGGCCGACCGCGCTTCGCGCGGCGGCTGAAGGCGAAGCGTTGTGCGGTAGGGAGGGAGTGGTCATGAGTGATCGAAGCTTGGTTCACGTTATTGTGGTTCTCGCGACCTCATTGGTCGTAACTCAAGCATCCTCCGCTACTGTTGTGCAGCCTGACTCTGTTGCTCACGGGGCAGGCCTCGGTGTGACTGCCAGTGAACAACAGCAGCCAGTTCTTGTCTCTTGTGATCATGGCTGGTATGAGTATCCCATTGCGGTCGTCACCGGTGTGCTGGTGAGCTGGGCCACGATTCGGCTACAATCGCGCCACGACCGGAAGGCGCGTTTGCGCCAGGAGGCGCGCAAGTATGCAGTCGTTGCTCGCTCCGCCCGTGATGAACTCCGTCTTTATGAAGATAAGCTCCGCCAATTGTCTAGTGAGTTCAAGGACATCATTAGTGCTCTCAGGAATAGGAGTGAAAGGGTCTTTCTGGTCCCGAGCTATGGGGTGTACCCTGCCTTTCTGGAGCACGTCAAACTCCAGTTAAGCGAGTTCTATCGCGAAGAGTCATTGGTGCGACAGCTGAGCGCATGCCACTTCGAACTGGAACACATTCGGGATCGGTTGGAAGAAGCGAAGCGGGCCTTGCGAGCATCGCCCCCCGAGCCTGCGGGGTATCCAGCTAATTTGGCTGGTTTCGTCTTGCTGCTCGACAATGACGTAAAAGTGTTCGCAGCCACAGCGCAATCCCTTGACGACGAGGCACGCAAAGCAACTGATGGTGGACGAAGCTAACACCCTGGAGCAGGTGGACAATGGCTGGTGCATCTGGGGCCGGGAAAAGCAGCTAGTGGACAGACATCCGCACAATAAGTGCATTCAGCAGTCGAGGGCCAGCGCCGAAGCAGCGGCGATCGAGTGAGGTGGAAAGAGTGGTCCTCGCCGATGATGAACAACGCCATCCGTGTCCTCTTACGATGGACCACCTATGCAGTCCGGCGGCATGGCACGCAATCAGTTTTCTTCGGTCCGCGAGTCTGAATTTCTGCTATCATAAGTAACTGGAGGTCGAAATGGCCGACGGGCCTGCAAAAAGCGCAATGCGAAAATGGCCGACCACAACACGTATTTGGTCCCACTCCACCGACATCCTGTGGCTAAAAGCCCAACCCGTGCCCAAAGACAAACCCCATCCAAAAGGGCCGCGCTTGGTGCAGCCCGGAAGCACCGCGTTAAGTACGACTCCCGATGGACTATGGGTCGCGACGGACTCCGTTGCTTACTGCGACGCCGTAGTTGTCGAGGCTAGCTCTAACCAGCAGAATATTCGGGACAAGCGATCACGCTACGCCTCCGCTACTGTCGCTCTTTGTGTTGAGATGACGAAGCCATGGCTTCTTGAAAGAGTTAAGAGACAAGGCAAGGGTGGCACTTGGAGTGGGAGATGGGGGTTGCTGGGTCTCTTTGCTAACGAGAATGAGGTAACGGATGTATGCCTGCCGGTACGTTACCTTCGTGTTCTCTACGCCGTCCCTCGGGCACTGTTCGACAAGGTTGCGAACTCCTTGGCACTGGAGGCCCATGAGTATCTAGTTGGGGAGCCGAGGCTAAATCAAAGGAACTCGCAAATAGTGCAGGAGTTCTTCAGGCGCATGTCGCCGTATAATCGTTCGTTGCGGTAGCTTTGCTCGACCCGGGCGGAGACGGATAATAACGTGATGGAGCCGACGTCGTCCAGGTCATCGATTCTCCCGACCGCTGTGCAACGCCGTCCGCCGTGCTATCGCTACCGTCAAGCTGGCCACTGGACGACGCGCCTTTTTGCGGGCGTTATGATGAGCGTTCAAAACCGAGCCACTACTCCATGGCCGTATGCAGACTGATTCGACGGTGCCTTCATGAGCAAAGACTCGCCAGAACCTATCGAGCTCGATGAACAGTACGCCACGCTTCTGCCCAAGGCAGAGCGTTTTGCAGAGCAGTTGGCCTCGCAGCTTCAGCAACTCATCCGTCAGCACGGTTTCACGCTCCCGTTTCCTATTAAATGGCGCGTGAAGTCGTGGGAATCCCTCTATGAGAAGATCAGCTCAGGTCGTGCTGACCCACCCATAACCCATGTCCAAGACTTTGTAGGCCTCAGGATAATCCTCCTCTTCAAGAGAGATGCGGAGCAAATCTGCAACCTCATACGGCGTACTCTGAACGTCTTGCGAAGCTACGATACAACAAACCGGCTCGACCCGCAGGAATTTGGTTATCTCTCATCGCACTACGTGGTCAGGGCACCAGGCGCCTGGCTGGCGCTACCGAGTTTTGCCGGGCTGGATGACTTCCAAGCTGAGATTCAGGTGCGGTCGTTTGCACAACACTTGTGGGCCTCTGCCTCACATCTTCTCCAGTACAAACAAGCGCGAGCGATTCCTCGGGACATCGCCCGATCTATCCACAGGGTGTCGGCTCTGCTGGAAACCGTCGATCTCGAGTTCGAAAGGGTTCTGCAACAGAGGGACACCTATAGATCGAAACTCGACAACCTTGAGTCCGATGAGCCAATCAATGTTGACGTGCTTGCTCGAACTCTCGATATGCTCTGGCCAGCTGACCACAAGGTAGAGGACGAGCGGTACGCCTTTCTGGTGGAGAGGCTACAGTCTGCTGGCATCCGGACGCAGACACAGGTCACAGCGTTGATCCGAAAGCATCGTGCTTATGTGCTCGAAGAGTCAGCGCGGAGGGCAACGGAAATCCGTGATGCCGCAGAGAGGTACGGTGTTCGAGACGGCAAGATTGAGTATCAAGACGGAGACAGACACGTCAGTAGCCTCGTAGACGGTGATACCTTGGATAGAGTGCGACGAGGGATATTCTACAGCCACGTAGCCCTGACAATGGAAGCACTGACGAGGGAGTGTCCTAAGAACTCGAAGAGCTGAATTCAGCAATTTCGACTCAGGTTCACATCATGACAACTGCATGAACCTGACAGGCTTCTCCGTCAAGGCGCTTGCAGGGCGTCCGCCCAGCCGGCCTGGGCCTTCGGGTTATGCGCATGTTGTGTCTGTAGAAAAAGTCAGCTCGCCCTTCACGGATGGCCCTATTGTGTCTGTGGAGCCCGGCCTCGGAAAACAGAATAGGGGGTTCCGTGAGCATCGGCCGGACTTATTCTACAGACTCGTTAAGTGCAGAACAAGCGTAATCGTCCGCGATAACCCACGGACCGAGGACCTCTCGGAATCTTGAGGGGTCTTCGCCGTTCAGGGCTGGTCTTTTCCGCCATCGATCCCGAAGTAATTCTGTGTATTCTGTGCATGGTCCCGGCCTTCGCAGGCAAAGCGAGAGAACTGCTTCGCTGAATATTGCGTATGGTCCTTCCGGCCAGTGCGCATCTCTGCCGACAGGATAGAGGCCGTAATCTCTCCCTTGGAACAAAGATTGACCCACTTGATGGGGCAACTCGCTCTTTCGAAGCAGAAAACGCTGGCGGTGCTGTCGCAATGGAACGAAGGTCTTTGCCGATGGCGGCGTACGGGGAGACCCCGAGGATTCTCGCCATCCGGATCCTTTGCTGACTACGCCGTCGCGGACACATCGCGTTTCTGGATTAGATCCCAACATGTGAGTCTTTTCGTAACCATAGGGCGTCTTCTGCCGAGTCAAGGTCTGGGTCCGGATCATACATGCAGTGCTATGCGGCCGTAACGCCTTGTCTGTGACTAGGTCCCGCGACCTAGCGTTGGAAATCGTCCTGATGGCTCGCTGATTTTCTGACAAGGTAAGGCCAGCGTTCACCTAGCGGGCGCTGCGGCCCATTGCGGTGCTGGAAGATTCCAAGGACCAGGCGTCCCGGTTTCAGGAGATGGTCGAGCACCTCCGATAATCGCCAATCCTCGCCAAAGATTCACTCTTCGTCGCATCCGCTATGTCGTTAGGAAAAACGCCTCTGAACTCGCACCCATCGTTGCGACAACTGTGGGATCAGGGCGATCATCGTCATCGGGTTCTTCACCAGGAATATTCATGTAGACGTTCAGTAAACGCACCCGTTGACCCGGTTGATGATCGAATACGTGATTCCCGGTTCGCAGCAAGATTGGGCGACCCTTTCTCAAGCCCGGCCCCAATTCAACCATTCCATCCCAACTGGTCGGGCCGTGTTGACCAGACAGTCTGATCTGAACGTCGCCAAAACCAGTCCTCGCCGACTCGTTGCTTGGGCCTTCTCGGGCATGCCAAGGCCAATAGTCCTCGCACAGGTGTCGTACAGCACAGTACGCACAGTTCTCTCGGGTGGGGCGCGCCTCCGGCGGATCAACTTGAAGATCAGCTAGTGCCTGTGCGGTTCGTGTTGCGAGTGCATGCTCCAATTGGCGAAGCTCCTTCTCACTTGGGGCCCGAACCGAGACGTCGCCCTCATCGTAGGAAAGCACAAGTCTGTCCGCCAGTCGCCCATCAGGATTCAGGTCCCTGTCTCTGGCCCACAATAGCGCGTAGACCTGAAGTTGGTATTCGTGCTCCTCCTTTGCCTCACCAGTTTTGAAGTCTCGGATCTCGCATCGCGTGCTGGCGATTGTGAGCAAGTCGACGATACCATGCCATCCCATATAACCTGCTCGCAGTTCTACCTCTCCATACGAGCCGTGTAGCAGCCGTCGCCGCGATTCACTTTCTGGATGGCTCATCGTCTTGGCCGACTTGCCAGTCCCACACTCAGGATCGATGCGAACCAGGAACCTCTGGACTCTCGACCGGAGTTCTGGAACTCGCGCCGCAAATCGGTGCCGGATTCCCTCAAGGACAGCTGCCGCTCGCGGATTCCCTTCATATGGCTGCAGCGCCCGTTTCAGACTACTCATAACGATTGCCGTGTAACCGCCGAGTTCCCTTAACGCCCCGCTCGCACTCTCGTGGGATAACGAAGGGCAGCCGCGATCCACAAGAGCTGCCATCACTCTCTGGAGACTCAGGTGAACGACGGTGCCTTCAATAGCTGCCGGTCGCAACGGACGAGGGTAACCGCTCTCGTTCCATACATGTGGATACTCCGCTAAGCTCAGCGCCCACCGCCGGGGGCATACTTCCAAATCCGATAGCGTCGAGAAGGACATCCACGGCGGCGCCCCGGGCCATTTCGACGGCCTTAACACATTCCACACATCCATGTTTCTCTCTCCGGACATCGCTCTTATCCTATTTGCGAGATAAGGCGGCTGGTTGCGGCCGGGAGGTTTCGCCGTACCACCATCTCATCCACAAGCAACACGGGAATAGACGCGCAGAATTCTTTGACCTCTCTGAGGGTTGTATCAGGAGGATCATCAGGTGTTAGTGGTCCATGAAGACCAATGATCAACTCGGAGCCAGAAACCTGCTTCACGTATATAGGAGCAATCACGCTGCCAAACCCGGGGAGCGTCATGAGATGATTCCGCGTGATAGTCACGCCTTCTAGGTTGTGGCGGCGGAGGTCCTCAAAGAGCAGATCTACGGAGGCTGCGAGCCGACCAGAATCCAAGGCTGGGTAGCTGCCGTGAACAAGGAATCTCAAGAGGCTTGCGCCCAGGTGACGATCCAGAAGGTCGTGCTCGAACTTGTTCTTGTAGCTCCGCAAACAACGATAGCAGGACCGGTCACAGTTGTCGGGGCATACTTCCAGAATCTGAAGCGCATCCTCAAAGACCGCTAAGCCCAGTCGACCCACCCGCTGAGAGAAACCGGCACCGCCGGGCAGGGTGTCATAAAGGTAGATCTCAGCCTCGCGACCTTCCCGCCCAGCGGCGGTGAGCGCGGGCCGATACTCGGCCTGCAACTCGTTGGCCTCCAGCTCCAGTCTCGCGCACGCGGCCTTTGTAAGCGCTTCGCTGATCGTGCGTAAGGCGACATCGGTCGACAACAGGCTGGGACCGAGCGTGAGCGGCCGATTAACGCTGATGGAGACAAGGAGTACATCGCTGATGAAGTCAGTTCCAAGCACGAGCCCCTTGCTGGCACCCCCGCCCGGGCAGTTCTCGTCCTTCGGGTCGGGGTAGGGCTTCCGGTGTGCTGCCCCGACGATCCCCTTCGGCAACGCCGTAGGTTCAATGAGTCCGCACTTCGTGCAATACGTATATCCCTCGTCACGTGGGCCGCGGTTCGTGACAAGGAGGTGCTGCCTCGTGTAGTGCACACGGATGTAGTCATTCAGCCTGGTCCATTTGGCCGCATCCGGCGGGGTATGCATCGTCAACTTGGCGCGTGTTGCATAGCTCCGCGCCGGCTGATCATCAGGCGAGGTTCCTTCCTCCTTGCTCACAGGATGTGCGAACCCGGGGGGGCGCAGCCAGTGCCTCGCCGGGCCGAACGTGCCTACGCCTCCGCAGGCCTCACAGTCCTTCGTCTCCCCGCGGGTCCCCTCTTCGAGCGTCGTCGTCCGGGCGTAATGGCAGTATCTGCACTCGTAGTAGAACCGCCGGGCCAGCCACGCCCGGTAGCGGTCGTTGCGCATCGGAGAATAGACGGCTCCCGAGGTCCAGAGCTTGCTCGCGATCCACACCTCTTTCCCAGGAGCATACTGTGATAGCGCGATAGGGAGTCCCTGCGATGGCGTAAAGCGAAAGGCCGGTCGATAGTACGTGGAGCGATCCGGATCAAAGACGTGAAACGCCGCCACATCCGTCGGAAAGGCGTATCTTGGCAAGACGCCCTTGTACAGCAGCCTGTCCAGGAGATTCTCCGAAGCGGGATCCCGCCCGGGTCGCTCCTCGCCCTCCTCGTCGGGCGCTTCGAGGCTCGTCCCAGTATCCTCACCCTGCCCCGCGGCTGACTCGGTGGCCGTTCCGGCCGCGCTAGCACCGGCGCTGGGGTTGTACTCGATCGCCTCGTCGATCGGCTGCAATGTGCCCTCGATCAACACGTCAAGAAGCTGCTGGCGGTCCCCAGCGCTGATCTCCGTCGGGAGCCATGCGGCGACCTCAGCCTTCAGTGTGGCCTCGTTCGACCGCAGCCACTGCCCCAGATCAACTCGATTAAGGACCTTTTTCTGGTTTTTGAAGTCCAGCACGGTTCCGAGAACGGCAAATAGGTGCGGCTGGGCCTCCGGCTCGATCTCCGGAAGCTTCGCTTGGTGATACCGCTGCAGCAGGTACGCGGTGACGTGACGGCGTGCGATCTCAGGATTGTCGAGCGTGAGTGTCGGATCATCGACCGCGCCCCGGATCATCTGGTCAGGGTGGGTGAAGTAGTGTTCGTCGTGGCTATCCGCGCTGCCGAAGGCGGTCACGGTAGCCACTGCGTTCCCGCGACGGCCAGCCCGACCAGCGCGCTGTTGATAGTTCGCGCGGGCCGGCGGCATATTCCGGAGCGAAACGCCCGAGAGCGTGCCGATATCTATGCCGACCTCCATCGTCGTCGTACAAGAGAGGACATCGATCGCCGGCCGCTCACGCCCCGTCTCTTCTGGTCCCAGGTCCACGTCTTGGAAGAGGAGTTCGTGCTCCTCGGCCTTGGAGAACACTTCATCCGCCTGGGCAGTGTTTAGCTGCGCCGTATGCTCCGCCGCGATGAGCGCCATGGGCGTCGCAGGCGGCGTCCGTAGTGCGTCAATTGTGCTCGCGCGGTAGTATCCCTTCCGCGCCACGAAGACGGGGTCTGCATCCGGATCGATGGGCGCAGCAGTGTCCTGGCCGCAGTTGACGCATGTCATTCGCCCAGGAAACGGCCGCTGCGCCGTCCGGCACGATTGACAGTAGGCCCAAGTGCCGCCGATCTCGAGAGAGAGTTCGCTGCCTTTCAGCCGGAATTTGCCCGGCGCGGTCTGCTCCGCGAAAAGCCCCAACAGCCTTGGCAACCACTCCTTGTCGAAGAGCGATCGTACGGGATTCTCGCGCAGCAGCCGATGCATGTCCTTGAACTTCCCGGACCGGGGCTGCACGTCTCTCAGCCACCACGCGGGAGGCATCCGGCTCAGCCAGAACCCCACGCGGCTCCAGCAGCGAAGCCAAGCTCGCCCGAGAGCGATCTTCTCGTCCTGAGACTGTGCATACCCAGGCACATCAGGAAGGGCGTAGATCTTGGGGGAGTGCTCCGGGCGCTCGATGACAGACGCGAGCGCAAGGGACTCCAGGCCGTAGTATCGGTCGGCAAGCGACTTCGTGATCGCTCGGAGCAGTGACTCCGGAGGGGCAGATCCTCTGAGCCGCACCAGCAGTTGCAGGATATCGGTATCTCGGGTCAGCGCCCCATTCCTGACGGCCTCCTCCACGAGGTTCTCGTCCTGAAAGCTTTCCCCGACCTTCAACTCGGGGCGGAGCCGCACACCCATTTCCTTCGCGGCGATCAAAACGCCAAGGTAGAGGTCCTCCAGAGACAGGAGATTCGCGATGATTGGCGAGCGCGCCAGCCGCGCGTACCCGGAGACAATCAGCGGTCGGAGTGCATCCTGTGTGGAGTACGTCTGCAGGTTCGGGGCGAGTCGCGCCGCCGTCTGTCGCGAGTCCGAGAAAATTAGGACCTTCCTGCCGCGAAGGGGTGCCAGCCTCGTAGCCGGAACGGGGTTCGGCGGCTGCACCTGGATCTGCTTGGCGATTAACGCCTGAAACGGCTGGTCACCCTTGGTCTGATGATCTTGAACAGAGCTGCGTCCGAATGCGGCGCTCTCGCCACACACGGCACACGGCCGGAATTCTCCCGGAGCGGCGTTCCGTGGCTTCTCCTCGGCATCCCGCGGCCCGAGGCGGCCAGCTCGCAGGTACACTTGGCGGTTTCGGGACCCGAGCTGGTGTGGGTTCAGGCGCCCCGTCGCCAGATCGTACTCTGCAGGCTCTACCGCATCGACGAAGATAGGCTTTTCGAGAAGCAGGTCGACCGGCGCGAGTTCCTCGAACTGGCCGGAGAGGGTGCGGAAGGCGCCGCCTGGTTCGGACCACAGGAAATTCGGATCTTCTACGTCGTTGGTGTAGGCGCGGCCATACGCGGTGCCGCAGTTGCGGCACGTGTAGAGTTCGAGCACCCGCGCTCCGCAGTGATCACATCTATCCCGAGGCTGGCTGAACAGCACGCCAGCGGGTCCCCCGCGCTGTGCGGCTGGCAAGCCCGTGCACTCCTGGTCCATACAGATCCAGAGCCCGGCGAGCCCCCTGTAGAAGGAATGAACTCTGCAAGGCAGCAGGCCCGGCTCGCTCGGATCCCGCCTTGCGACGCTGCCGAGGGCGATGAGATTGGTGACGGCCCGTGCCGCGACCTCCGGTGAGACCTTTTCGAATAGCGCCTCGCCGAGTTTGTCGACTGGCTGGGCCTCTGTCATCGTGAGGTTGATGAGGTTCGCCATCGGTGCGAAGCAAACCAAGGCGTCGTAGAGCGCCCGCTGCAGCTGCCACGGGCGGCCGACCTTCCGATACTCCAGGAACGATGCGATCTGCGACAGCCGAGCCTCCTTGGTTTCCGATTCGTAGAAAACTCGCAGATCGACCGCGTCGAGCGCGGCGGCGTCTTGCTCTGTGCCTTTCCCCGCGCCGGGGCGATGGAGAAGATCTCCTTGCACCTTTCTGAAGTCGGCAGTCTTCTTGCCCGTCAGCTGCGCGCCAAACTTCACGGCGTAATCGGGGTCTTTGAAGCTCGCGCTCGTACAGATAACCTGGAGCCGCTCTGCCGGAATACCGAGTCGCATTCGAAGCCGACGGATGAGCAGCGCCACCTCTGCCCCGGCGGCTCCTCGGTATAGGTGTGCCTCGTCGATGACGAGCAGGAAGCGCTCTTCAGGGTTTGCGTTGAGCCAATCTCGGGTGTGATCAAAAATCGGTCGCTCGAGAGGACGCATCAGCATGTATTCGAGCATTGAGTAGTTCGTAACGAGAACGTCAGGAGGGGCATGCTGCACCTCATGGCGTGTGAGCAACTCAGGGTCTCTTGGGAGCATCACGCATCTCCTGAAGTCACCGCTCTTCGCGTCCTTCCATCGTGAGCCCTTCTTCCCATACCAAGCGACTAGATCTGGCTTTGCGGGCCACTTCCCTCGTTTCTTTAGCTCGCGTACTAGCGATTCGGCGGCGGCCTGCTCAGGAGACGCGGAGCCCTGAGCGAGTTCCAAGTTGCGTACGTAATACTTCCCTATCGGGACGAGCCTATCCTTGTCCTTCGCTTCGTCGCGAACTCCGGGGTACAAGGTTCGGCTGGTGTATCTCGTGAATCGCGCGGGCCTCCCGGACCACTCCATGAACTTCCCGACAACCCGCTGATCGCCGAACAGAAGTCGAAGCCGCCCGAGCTGATCGTTCACGAGTGCGTTCATCGGGTAGAGGACCATCGCGCGTACGGCGGGAGTCGACCCAAACTCCTCCCCCTTGCTCTGCGCCTCACGTGCGAGCTTACCGAGGATAGGCAGAAGGAAACACTCCGTCTTGCCGGAACCCGTGCCAGTCATGACCACTAAGCTTCGGCCGTCGACAAGAGACAGTTTCGTAGAAGTGGCCTGGTGTTGATACGGCGGATCGTGAATGAGAAGGCCCAGGTCCCCTTCTGCCTTCGAGATAGCCGCGAACACCTCCAGCGGTGCAGCGTCGAGACCGAGTTCCCGAAACGCCGGACCGGTCTGGTAGCGGGGCGTGCTCTCCAGGTACGGGCGCTGGTGAATAACACCAGGCTCTTCGAGAAGCTGGCGACGTTGCGCTACGAGCGTCGGGTGGCTTATATGGTACGTCGCCTCCACGTAATCCCGCAGCGCGCGATGAAGCTGCTGAATGGTCTCGCCGATCGTCAGGGACATCTTGTCATCCTCTTCATGCTCACTTCACGCCCACGGTAGTTCCTCAAGCCACAGCTCCTCACGAGCAAAGCGGGCTTCCTCGGCAACTTCTGCCTGAGGAAGTTTGTAGGCGAAGAGACACCGCGACCTTGGAATCGGCTCGCCGACCGCGTCCCACCTGCGCTGCGCCCACATCGGCACGGGTGAGAAGAATTCGATGATGCCTGTGTCCCCGGGACCAGGACACACCCTGAACCGCTGTGGTTCCCCACGCTGTGCATCAATCGCCATCTGCAAGCGCCACGCCTCATCACAGCCGCGCCACCGGCTACCACCGACTGGAAAATCGATAAGCCGATCGGGATTGCCGTCATGCAACTGTACATAGGACCACAGTTGCGCACCGTACGCCTGACTACGGCGTCCCACGAACCTTCCTGACCGAGAGCGCACCTCAACCCATCGACCGCGGTAGTAACCGACGGGGCGTTCCGGGTCCAGTAACGATAATCCAGGCACGTCGCGCGATGGCTGCGCGGCATCCAAGAGGCCGTCGAGGCGCGATAGATGCTGGGCCGATGTTTCGTACCGAGGCCCTTTGAGCCAACGGTCGTACGAGATCTCCATGAGCCCAAGCTGCCAAAGCTCGGCGCGCAGGTTCTCACTTGGACGCGGACTCAGGCGTCGCAAGTGGCTCACGTACTCGGTTCGCGCCTCGATTTCATCAGGCAGGGCGGAAAGCTGATCCGATGCGACGCCGAGAAGGATCACAGCGCCACTCTCTCGCGCTACAAAGCTCGCTGGTGCAGTATATAGCAGCGTCGCCGGTCCATGTTCCGTGTCATCTTCCACGTCACGCTGCTCGAGGATATCGCCATGAGCAATCATCGCCTCCAGCGTTTCCTCCACCACAGTCTTGACGCCCTCGATGTCGTCCACCAAACCTCGGAGCGGCCGCACAACGCCGCGCACCAGCGTCGCCGCTGCGCAGGGACATAGAAAGCTCGCCGTCCTCCGCAGCGCTCCCGCTATAGCCTCAGTTGACGTGAGATCCAGCGCGCTTGAATCGAGTCCTAACTCTGCAACCTTCTGAGCGTGCACTTCTACTCCGGTTAGCCGTCTCATCTCCACTCCCACCCTGCGTAGAGTTCACCAGGCCCGGCTTGCGACTGGTGGTGACGGTCTATCGAGAGCACAAGAAACCGGGCGGCTCTCGCCAGCGTGGGCAATTCCATGAGCCCCGCCAGACCCGCACGCAACCGCGTCCCAGCCCATGTATTCACCCCGGCGGCATCGCTCGCCAGCCTGAGGGCTAGTTCCGAGAGCCATCGCGCATCGGCTTCATCCGTGGGAACCGTGGATGGTAAGAGATGGAACCTGGTTGCGAGCGAGGCGACCCGTTGCACCCGCTCCCTGCAAGTTCTGGTTGCGAGGTCGGCGCAGTCCCGCTCAAGGACTATACCAATGGCGACCTTGTCACGTCGCCGGGACACTGCTTCCTGCAGCCGCGTCATGCCATCGGCGCCCTTACGCGCGGCAAGTTCAGTCCTCCCCCAGTTGTCTCCGCAAAGCAACCACGTAGCGTGAGACCCAAGCGCAAGCAGTACATCGCGCCTTCGTTCCGCGGACAAGAAATCGCCGGGCAGCCTCGCATGACCCCATTGCTGAGCGATGGCGAGAATACGCACTATTGATTCCAGCGACCGCGGCTCCTCGTCGATGACTGGAGCGCACCTAAGATCACGCAGGCCATGGATCACCGGAGGCACAATGATTCCGGCTGTCAGCTCGCGGAGCCGCGCCACATACATGCCGCCCGGTTCACGAACGTCATACTCAGATGCCAGGCTGATCCTCTCTTCAATGGTGGGCGTCTCGAAAGCTAGACGCGTCACTGTGGGCTGAACATCGTCTCCGCTATCATCAAGTAGGCGGACAAGGTAACCTTCACCTCGCCGGCGCAGTGCCCACCGAAGAGGCGTGAACTCTCGCTCACACCGAACCGTGAACGCCCCCAGTTCGTCGGCTGTGAACGCAAGTTCGCAGCTCCGCGCGGCATCATAGGCCTCTTCTGCACTTCTCGTCCTACGAAAGTGCTTCTCGAAGTGATTCCGCCAGCCGTCTGCGGAGACGGGAAGGTGCATCGGTGGGAGCTTTTTCGAAACGGTCGCGGCGTCGCCTTCTCTCTCAAAGAGAGAGATTGCACATATCAGGTTGCGGCCAACCGGCCCCCGGATAGTGACTTCGACGTGACCCTCCCACATCTGCTCCAGAGATGGCTCTGGAGGTTCCATCTCCACGACCAACGGACCGTGAGGACTCACACCTTGTGACCAAGGCCGAGCCTCCCTGATACGGATTACGACGTCAAGATCGCCCACGGCCTCGGCATCCACTTCTGGACTCATGCGAGCGGAAACGCGAACGCGATGAAGACCCACAGGCAACTGCGGGAGTTCGACGAAGGCCGGTTCACCAGGTGTTATCGAGCTAAGCTCAAGTGGAGGTTCAGTGCCATCGCCCATGGAGACCAGAAGTCCGTCGATAAGGTGATCGACGCGAATCGCCAAACATGGACGCTCGGATGCAAGCCATTCGCCGTGACCCTCTCGGTCCCACACCACCGCAGCGAGCCCCGCTGGCCAGACCTCGATCGTCTTCGCTTGCCCGAGGCCAAGCTGGCCGAGTGTCTCTTCCCAGTCGGCAGTGAGTGCTGAAGGCAGATTGAGAAGCGTACCAACGGCTCCCTCGCAGTGCAGACCAATCGAGCACGTATGATTCGTGGACACGAGCGGCCCACCCGAGCTCACGACGATGTACCGCTCGCCGGGACGGACCCGCAGGCTCCGTGACTCGTAGGCGAGGCCGTCTGAGGCGATCCTGAATAGCCAGAACGGTCCGGGTCGGAGGAGGCATTCCGTGCGCAGAAGGTACTCGAGCTGCGGATCGCTCTGCTCGAATTGGAGCAGTACCTCATCGGCTCGCGGCCACCGGGCGAGCGTGATACGCTGCGCACCATGTAAACACCTGGTCCTGGCGAGGGGTCGGCCCACTGCACCGGCCACCACGCATCGTGATCCAGTCAATATCTCCCTAGTTCGGGGAAAACGGAGGAGGAGATGAGACAGGTCTGGGATCTCGATCGACACTTCCCAGGAACTGCCTTGCGGGTCTGTCGGTCGAAGCACGAGTCGCGGTTCGATCCCGAGTGCCGCGATCTCTGCTCTTGCCTCTTCCGGGCGACTGATGGCGGATGTCGTGCTTCGGCCCAGCAAGCCAAGACCCCGGACCTGTGCACGTTCCTTGGCAAACCGGCGCGCGCCTCGGAGCCACTCACGCGCACGGCGTTCACGATCCAGGTCCTCACCGATCCGCCTAAGCGTTGCCGGGTGTATGAGATTGTCTGAGCCAGACTCTTCTTGTAGAAGGAGAGCGGCTGCAATCTGACCCACAAGCTGCGTTTCCTGCGCAAGGTTCTGGAAGCGCGACGTAGCGTTCCAGCTTCGCGCAGCGATGAGTTCTCCCAGCATCGCGGGCGACTCCAGGAGTTCTCCAGAGAATAAGTGTCTCAGCTCATAGAGGATGCGGGCGAGCTGTCGCTGCAGATCCTCGGGGAGGACAGCGTGCGTGATCGGCCAACAGATGATGGAGAAATGCTCAGCCCACGCACCGGACGGCACCGCGCCTCCGAAGTCCCTCTGGAACTGGCGGTAGCAATCACGAATCCAGTAGCGATTCCCGTTGAGGGTCCAACCCGGAGTCTCCAGTTCGAAGGTTTGCCAGTATTCGTCGCCTGAATACCGGTAGCCCAGCTCCGAGGAGTACACGATCCAAGCTAGCGCGTGATCTCCTGACGGCGGACGGTCGGCGACGTACCCTCTCACGGCGGTCGCAAGCGCTTGGACTTCGCGCGGATCAAGACCATGCTCGAGACCGAAGACTGGTCGCTCGGCCCCATCCCCACACCGACGGCCTCGAAGCTCTGCGAAGTGCCGCGCAAGGCGCGTTTGCCAATCTCGAAGTTCAGCATCCATCACCATGCTGACCCGGGTCCGCCATTGAGGAGGCAGTCCATGATCCTGCGTCGCGCGAATCTCTTGTAACGTTTATCCCTTGACGCCCTCGGCACTATCCAACGGCCCAGACAGAAGTCGGCTATCTCCGAGGCCGGCAAGGCGCAGGAACGAACATTCTTCTGCCTCCCCAACAGGATGTCCTGCCAGTTATTGGCTAGCGGGATCGCGTAGACCTCCCGCTCTATGCCGTGCTTAAGGATCGCATTCCCATCAATGCCTATCTTCTCTAAAGCGGTCCTGGCAACACGGATTCTCCAGTTTGGCCCCATGCCGAATCGGTTCCCCGAAGCGTAGGGGTGCCCTATAGCCTCAAGGTAGCCTCGCAGCGATTCGAAGATCTCCCCGGACAAATGAAAGTGACCGAATCCCTTTGTTGTACCAATCCTCAAGAAACGAGTACCGTTTGGTATGGCAAGTCGGTTGTAGATGGACGAGCGCCCTAAGGCTGATGTTGTCGTTAATAACACAAGCCGGGCGCGGTTTTCCCTCTTGCTGATCACGGCTTCACGCCCCAGATATTTCCGTTCGTACGCTTTCTTGACTTCTGTGCTTGCCATCAAAGCTGCGACGAGCTTGCCACCTATCACCTGCGAATAGGGGGGAACAGCGCCAACCACATAAGCATCCATGACGTGAATGAGTCGATCACATCGATCTTCATGGGTCCACCCGATCCAGCTGTCGCGGGCAGACAGATTGAAGACGGGGTCACCTAGAGCAAAGAGCCCAATCAGGGATCCATTCTGACGGTCTCGAACAAGGAATCGCAGGCGGCGCCCGAAGCCTTGGGAGACAGGCACCGACCACAGCAGACACGCGAATCTGAAGAGGCGGGATTCCAGAGATTCGGCACTAACTTCGACGAGTTCCGGATCGATCGATGCGGGATCGACCTGCCTGCCGCTCGCGAAATAACATGCCAACTCCGCACCGTGGGCTGAAACAAAAGGCCGATTCTGCTCCAGGACATCCTGACGCTGTGCCGCGTGGAGATCCCGGATCTTTTGCTTCGTCAATTCTTCCTCGATGAAGTATCCATCGCAGTTCTTGGAGAATCCGAGGCTTAGCAGCCGGCGATGAATGGCTCTCTTTAGCGACGTCGCGCTGGGCAGGTGATTCGCAGAACGGGAATCATCAGTTGCCACAGTCACACGTCCTCCTTCTTTTTAGCGCCGGATTTGCGGCCGGCAAGCCTGGCCATTCCTTGTGATGCCTTGGTCGATGAACTCGGCGGGGGATTAGCTCCGTCGGCAGTGGTAACGAACTCGTCCACCTCCGAAAGTCTGAAGCGCAGCAGGCGACCTACGCGGTGAGCTGGGAAGCCCTTCGAGTCGATCCAGCGGCGGATCGATTCCTTGGCGACCCTTAGATGGGCCACCACCTCCTGAGTGCCAACCCAATCCTCTTCAGCAGCCATGGCAGATAGCACCCCGCATGTTAGGAAAGCGTCTATGTCTTGACGTTACAGGATCAAGAGAGTCCACGAAAATCAGTTTCTGCCGCCAGAATAGCGCATTTGACCGTGGACTGAAAGGCCGGATGCACGCGGGGGTCGGATCTTTCTATGCCACAGCAGTAGAATGGCTTAGCTCAGGTAGGTGATACAGCTAACCAGCGGAGATAGCCGACCCAGAACCTCGGAGACTAATAGCGGCTCTCAAGTCTGGCCTATCCTCCTCGAAGAATCCGCATGACCCACCTGGACCCTACCGCCCCCCACCACCACCAGCACCCTCCCCCGGGCCGCGAACCTCACCCGCACCACCTCCATCTCCCGCCCCCGATTCCTCTTTTGGACTTCACAGCGGGCCCCCGCTGATATGGAACGACTGACGTCAAGCCCTATTTACAAGCTTTTCTCCTCCCGGTTCATTCAGCCATCATTGAGTCCCTATCCTTCTCAGGCGTTCCAGGCAGCGGACACCGGGGTCTCTTCGACGACGAGTCACTCTGATATTCGCGGATTACACCGGTTGCCCGGTGCAGTGCCTGCATGACCGTG
>Ga0180434_10000623_pt1 | contig 51951 bp, 43 predicted proteins | sample SS_ome_7_FD_132453 | JGI IMG/M metagenome (GOLD analysis project Ga0180434, IMG submission 132453) | Hypersaline lake sediment archaeal communities from the Salton Sea, California, USA - SS_1_D_2 metaG | ecosystem: Environmental > Aquatic > Non-marine Saline and Alkaline > Hypersaline >... | reverse complement strand
TGACCATGATGTTCTCAACCCCGCTCTCGGTTTTGAAGGGGTTGCTGCGAGAGGTGCCCAGAATGGTCCCGCCGCGCTGGACGATGCCGGAGACCGAGCCTAAAAAGAGCGGCTCCACGTCATCATGGATCAGTCCCCCCCAACCCCGCTTGATGCCGATGACCTCGATTCCCTCGGCGATGGACACGCGTACCACCGCCCTTATAGCGGCATTGATGGCGGAGCTGTCCCCCCCTCCGGTCAGTAATGCTATCCTCATTCTCTCCTCATCCTTCCCTCAAGCCCTGCCCGCGCAGTCGAAGAGACGCATCTTACGCGCCACCACCTCTCGCATAGCCTTGCGGGCAGGCGTGAGAATCTTTCTCGGGTCTATCTGGTCCGGGTTCTCGTCGACAAAGGCGGCCACCGCCTGGCGGAAGGCGTTCCGCACTTCGGTGTCGATGTTTATCTTGTCCACCCCGATGGAGCAGGCCTCCCGGATCATCTCGTCGGGAATGCCGCTGGCCCCATGCAGAACCAGGGGTATATCCACCTTCGACCTTATCGCCCTCAGGCGGTCGAAGTCCAGCTCCGGCTCCCCTTTGTACCAGCCGTGGGCGTTGCCGATGGACACGGCCAGGGCGTCGATGCCGGTGCGTTGGACGAACTCGGCAGCCTGGTCCGGGTCGGTCATGGAGGCCTCCCGTTCTGAGACGGATATGGAGTCCTCCGTACCCACCAGGCGCCCCAGCTCGGCCTCGATGGAGGCGCCGCGGTCGCGGGCCAGCCCCACTGTCTCCCGGGTAACCGCGATGTTCTCCTCGAAGGGGAGCTTGCTGCCGTCGATCATCACCGACGAGAAGCCGTGGTCCAGAGCCTTCAGGACATCGTCCATGGACATCCCGTGGTCCAGGTGGAGGGAGATGGGAACATCCGTCTCATCGGCGGCGACCCTGGCTATAGCAGCCAGGTAAGCCACCCCCGCGTACTTCATGGCCCCGGGCGATACCGCCAGGATAAGTGGAGAACGCTCAGCCGAGGCGGCCTCCACGATGGACTGGGTTATCTCCATATTGTTGGTGTTGAAGGCACCGACGGCGTACCCCTCCGCCATGGCCTTGTTCATCAGCTCCGCATTGGTGGCAAAAGTCATGATATCGATCCTCTCTCCTCGATTGCTCCTTGTCCTATTATGCCCCCCAAGTGCGGGATAGTAAAAACAAAACCTGACCCCATTTATATAATGGTTTATTATGATTTAGACACCAAGGGGGAGGGATGAGATCATTCTCCGGTAAGAACGTGGTGGTAACGGGGGCAGGCGGCGGCATCGGCAGGGCCCTTTCCCGTGCCTTCGCCCGAGAGGGAGCAAGGGTCATCGCGGTGGATATAGACCGGGATGAGGCCCTGGAGACCACCTGTACCCTGGAGGAAGAGGAATTAGAGTGCATCCCCTTCAATGCTGACACCACCAGCAGCGAGGACATGGAGAGGCTGGCCGAAGAGGACTACTCCAGGTTCGGCCAGGTGGACGTGCTCATGAACTGCGTGGGGATAGGCTCGGGCGGCCGCGTGGAGCAGTTCGGCGTCGAGGACTGGGAGAAGGTGGTAAGTATCAACCTCTGGGGCACCCTTATCCCCATAATCACCTTCCTCCCCCACATGATCGAGAGAAGGCAGGGGCATATCGCCACCATCTCCTCGGCCAGCGGCCTCCTCCCCTCCCCCTATACCGCTCCCTACACCACTACCAAGTTCGCCCTGGTGGGCCTGGGGGATTCCATACGCGGGGAGCTGGCCGGCTACAATATCGGTGTGACCACCATCTGCCCCACGGCCATAAGGACCAAGTTCATCGAGCACTCCCACACCAAAACCGCCGGCGCCTTCGACGAGAAGGTGCAGCAGGTGCTGCTGCTGGTATGGGAGACCTCCTTCGACCCCGACAAGGCGGCGGGGATAATCGTCAACGCCATCAAGCGCAACAAGCCCCTGGTGATCATCGGTTGGGGCATCCGGCTGGTATACATCTTCAAGAGGGCGCTGCCCCGCATATACTATCTGATCCTTGATATATGGGGGAAGGCGGCGGCGAAGATAGCGGTCAAAATGTAATATAATGAAGTATTCCTGGGCGCTGAAAGAAGGCTGTTTAACGAAAGGAGAAGGGCTATGGAATTCAACGTCGGCACTTTTCTGACCAAGAGGGCGGAGCTGTTCCCGCACAAGGAGGCGTTGGTGTGCGAGGATGTGCGCCTGACCTTTTCCGCGCTCAACAAGCGCACCAATCAACTCGTCTACGCCCTGGGCAAGCTGGGGGTGGGGAAGGGCGACCGCGTGGCCATACTCGCCTTCAACGAGCCGGAATATTACGACCTCTTCAACGCCGCGGCGAAGATGGGGGCGATAATGGTCACCCTCAACTACCGCCTGGCCGGGCCCGAGCTGCAGTACATCCTGGATGACAGCGGCGCCAAGGTCCTCATCTTCAGCAGGGAGTTCGCGGAGGTGGTAGATTCCTTCCGCGGTGACATCCCGGCGGACCATTTCATCGCCATCAGCGATGAACCCCCCGAGTGGGCCTCGTCCTACGTAGAGCTCACCAAGGATGAACCGGTTGAGGAACCCGAGATAGTCGGCGGAGGGGACGATGTCATGGCCATCCTGTACACCTCCGGCACCACTGGCAAGCCCAAGGGAGCCATGCTCACCCACAACGGCTTCTTCGTAACCTCCGACACCTTGATCGCTACCCTCGGGATGCCCGGCGACACCTTCCTCATCGTCCTTCCCCTGTTCCATATCGGGGCCCTGCCGGGAGTCATCCTTTGCACCCAGTTCGGCCTGCGCAGCGTACTCTGTCGCACCCTGGACCCCGTGCGCTTCCTGGAGCTGCTGGGCGAGGAGAAGGTGACCGCCTTCGGCTCGGTGCCGGCCCTGCTCCAGATCCTCAAGATGGTCCCCGACTTCGAGAAGTACGACTGGGGTTCGGTGCAGCTCATACTGGTCTACGCGGCCCCGGTCCCCGTGACCCTTCTCAAGGAGTACGCGGAGGCGGGTATCGAGGTGAGGCAGCTCTACGGCCTTACGGAATGCACCGGTCCAGCCGCGGTGATCGACGGCGAGCACGCCCTGTCCAAGGCGGGCTCCTGCGGCCTGCCCATGTTCTACATCGACATCCGCCTGGTAGATGAGGACGGCAACGACGTGGAGCCCGAGGAGCTGGGCGAGGTCATCATGAGGTCTCAAAACGTGATGAAAGGCTACTGGAACCGCCCCGAGGACACCGCCAAGGCCATCAAGGACGACTGGCTATATACGGGCGATATCGCCAAGATGGACGAGGAGGGTTTCCTGTACATCATGGACCGCAAGAAGGACATGATCATATCCGGCGGAGAGAACATCTATCCCGCCGAGATCGAGGATTTTATCCTCAGCCATCCCAAGGTCATCGACGTGGGAGTGATCGGTTTCCCCGACGAGAAGTTTGGTGAGGCGGTCCGGGCGGTAGTTGTTGTCGCGGAGGGGGAAGAGCTCGATGAGGAAGAGCTCATAGAGTACTGCAAGGGCAATATAGGGAAGTTCAAGATCCCCAGGAGCGTGGTCTTCTGCGAGGAGCTACCCCGTACGCCCACGGGCAAGATCCTGAAGCGCGTGCTGAGGGATGAATACAACGAGTAAAAAGGCCGCGTAGAAATATTCAAGCGATTAGATACGTCGGAGGGCGCTTTTAAGGCCCTCCACCCTATTCTGTTATGCGCCCTTCCTCCCTGAGTTTGGCGGCGCAGACCCTGAGGCAGATGGAGCAGCCGCGGCAGCGGGCGAAGTAGGGATAGCACCTCTCGTTATCTATATGGGTGACGATATCGCCCTGCCTGGATATGGGCTTCTCCAGCACCGCCCCGGCCGGGCAGGCCTCGATGATACGGTCTTCACCAGGTAACGCATGAGGTTGAAGTTCAGATAGGCCATGAAGGATAGAGCGGCTATTATGGGATTTTTCCTGCGGCCCTGCTGCATCTCCCTGACCCTGGCTTTATGAATTTTTACCGCCATTTCTCGTATACCTCAACAAGATACCGCTTTGATCGATGCTTCCCATCAATATGCACCGTGCTCGAGGACGTAATCCAGCATGGCGCGGACGTTCTCGTACCTGGCGTTGTCCGGTATGCCCAGGGCCCCACTCAATATGAACCCGCCCCCGGGGGCGACCTCATGGAGCAGCCTCTTGCAGTATTCCCTGACATCATGGGGACTTCCGGCCACCATCATGTTCATGGGCACGTTGCCCGCCACGCACATGTGCCCATCGAGGATCTTCTTTGCCTTGAAGATATCCCCGGTGTCCACGTTGCAGACACAGACGCCCGGCGGAAACTCCAGCATGAACTCGAAGAGGTGGGTGCAGTCCCCCTCCAGGGTTATCAGGGGGACCATCCCCCGCTCGATCGCGGCCTCCACGACTTTCTTCAAAGTGGGCATGGAGAACCGGGCAAACTGCTGCGGTGAAAGAGAAAAGGATCGCTCGCACAATATCACCGCGCCTCGTAATCCCGTCGCCAAGGCCATGTTTTCCAGGGCCATGATGGTCACCGGGACCAGCATCTCCGTCACCTGTTCCACCATCTCCGGGCAGCGGTAGAGGTCCCTGGAGATACCGGTGAGGCCGCGAAAGAGCAAAGTGGTGAGGTCATAGGGCTCGAAGGACATGGCCGCCGTAAACACCGGGACACCGTATTCATACTCAACCACGTTGAGCATGCGGCTATAGAACAGGGAGTAGGACAAGAGCTCCACTCCCATCCTGGCCAGAAGTTTCCACGCCCAGCCCTTACGGGAGTCGTAGAGGGGGGTCATACGTGGTACGATCACCTGCCGGAAGAAATCGTACTTCTCCTCCAGGAATCTCGGATATTCCTCCGGTCTCAAGCGCTCCTTTTCCACGAACTGGAAACATACATCGTCTTGGAGATCCACCCCGGGCAGCTTGAGGATATCCAAGCGGGACATGGCCATAAGCCTGCCGTAGTTATTCATATGCGCCGGGAACATCATGTCGAAGTCGGTGTTCTCCCGTGCGAACTTGAGAAAGGCCTCCCCGCACTTCTTCCTATCCATTAAGAAATCGGCAAAAGATATGCCGGAGTAAAAAGCCGGATAAAAGCTCATGCCGTTGGTGATGACGGGAACACGGTCCGGGACACCCAGCGCCACAGCGGTCCTTGTACGGTCCTCCTTCTCGCGGAAGCGGCGCTCGGCGGCCTTGTCCTTGAACTTCTCCCGCCTGTAAACACGGCCGAACAGCTCGGCCCCCCGCAGCATGAAGCTCTCCTTGCTGCCCTCCTCGCAGAACCTGCGCCACGCCTCATCCAGCTCCCGCATGGCCTGGAGGCCGACCTCGTGACTACCCAGGACCTCCGTCATAAACAACGTCCCCCCTTCTTGGAATCAATAAGTTTGCGCACTCCCGGCTACCTGCCATTCACTACCGCTCTTGCGTTCTGTAGCGGCCGAAATGTTTGGCCACCAGACGGGCAACCATCCTCATAAACGGATACCAGACGAAAGACAGGTGCCTTTTCAGGAAGTACGCACCCTTGGCGACAGGGGTGGTCACCACTAAAAACCTGTTCTGCTTGACCGCCTTCACCAAGGCACGGGCAGTGTCCTCCGGCTCCTCCCCTGAGGCCAGAAGGAGCTTCTTCAGTTCCTCCCTGGCACCCTCGTTGAATCCCCTGAACACAGCGGTATCGTAAATGGGGGTCTTCACCCCGCCGGGGCAAACACAGGTCACGCCGATGCCGTGCACCGAGGCCTCCATCATAAGTTCCTCCGAGAATCCCACCGCCCCGTATTTACTGACGTTATAGGGGGCGTTGTACTGGTGAAAGACCATCAGCCCGGCCAGCGATGCCACGTTTGCTATATGGCCGCTCCCCCTCTCCAGCATATGGGGGTAGACGAGGTTGACGGTATGGAGCATGCCGAAAAGGTTGACGCCGAGGACCTTCCTCCAGTCGGAGATGTCCAGGAGCTCCAGGGGGGCCGCTACGGCGGTTCCCGCCACGTACACCAGCACGTCTATCCTTCCCACCCGGTCCAGAGCTGTTTCCACCATTTCCCTTACAGCCCCGAAGTCGGAGACGTCTGCGGGCAGTCCTACCGCCTCGCGATCAAGGTCCCTCAAGAGGGCGGCGGTCGCCTCCAGGCCCTCGGCGTTTATATCGTTCAGTATCAGCGGGTCCGCTCCTTCACGGGCGAACTCCAGGGCGGTGGCCCTTCCTATGCCGCTGGCCGCCCCCGTTATCAGCACGGCCTTATCCCTGAGATCCTGCATGAGTACTCCTTTTTTGTTCCCCGGTCCCGCCTGATTCTCAGATCAGCTTTTCGCCGGCCTGAACTTGGGCAGGGTGACCTCCTCGGTCACCGGGTCGAAGACCACCTCCACGGGCATGTCGCATTCCAGCTCGTCGAAATCGCACTCCACCATGTTGCTCATCATGCGGTAGCCCTCGTCCAACTCGATTATGGCTACGCAGTAGGGCACCTCGGCCATGAAGGCCGGCGGCGCGAAATTGTAGGTAACGGTAAAGGTGTCTATCTTGCCCTTGCCCTCCGATTCCAGCCATTCCAGGTTGTGGCTCATGCAGTTGGGGCAGAGATACTTGGGGAAGAAGATGACCTCCCCGCAGTCCTTACAGTGCTGGTAGAGAAGCTTTTCCTCCTTGCACCCGTCCCAGAAGACCTTGCTCAGGGTGGTTATCACCGGCAGCGGCAGGTTGTATTCGCTCATCTCTCACACCTCGTTTCCCAGAATCCCGACGTTGAAGTCCATGCCGATACCTCCGGAGGCGGTCTCTACGCAGTATTTAGCGTCCTTGACCTGCCTCTCCCCGGCCTTGCCCATGATCTGCCTGGCCGCCTCCACCAGGACGGCCATACCTCCCCCGGCCCCGGTGTGCCCCTGGGCCATCATGGCACCGTTAGTGGATATGGGGAGCTTGCCGCCGGGCGCGGCGTGGCCTTCCTCGAAGAACCTGCCCGCCTCTCCCTTGCCGCACAGGCCGAGCAGCTCCATAGTGATGAGAAGGAAGGTGGGGAAGGCGTCGTAGAGTTCCGCCACATCGATATCATCGGGTCCTATACCCGCCATGGCATAAGCGTCGTCGGCGGCGGGTTTCCAGGTCTCGAACATGTCCCCCTGGCCCTCGGTGACGGTGAAGTTGGTGCACCTGGAACCCACTCCCAGGATGTAGGCGGGCTTGTCGGTGAGCTCCCGGGCCCTCTCCGCCGAGGTGACGATGAAGGCACAGGCGCCGTCGGCCAGCTTGTTCATCATCCTCTTCCTCACCGGCGAGGAGATGATATCCGACGCCAGTACGTCATCGGCGGTCCTTATCTCCCTGAGCATGGCGTTGGGGTTGAGGGCGGCCCACTTGCGCAGGGTCTCCACCACCGAGGCTATCTGCCTCTCGGTGGCGCCGGTGTCGTGCATGTAGCTCTGCTGCAGGAACCCAGCCAAAGCCAGCTGGGAGAAACCGAAGGGGGCCTCGTACTCCTGGCTGATGGACACCACGGCGAACTGCTGGATGGCCGCCGCCATGTCCAGCCCGGTGCCCAGGCGGTCGGAGTGCACCACCAGCACCGCCTTGGACAGCCCGGCATTTATCAGCCCCATGGCCGTTTTCAGGGAGTTGGCGGAGCTGGACCCCCCGGAGGCGCAGACGAAGTTGGCCTTGCAGGTCCTCCCCATCCCCATCTCCTCCACCAGCCAGGAGCAGACCATGTTGGCGTTCTCGACGGGATTGGCCACCACGATGATGGGTATGACCGTGTCGATCTCCTCCTTGTCTATCCCCGCGTCCAGGATGGCCTGCTCCGAGACGGTGACCGCCGCCTCGATCAGGGAACGCTCGGGGTACATGCCCGTGGGCACCTCGCCGATGCCCACGATGGCCGTCTTGCCTCGAATGCTCTCCATATCCATAATCCTCCTCGTATCGTTCCTTGCTATATCTCTTTGGGTATCTGCCAGACACGTTCCTTAAGCGGCAGCAACGGTCGGGTATTGTACTTCTCTATATACTGCTCCTGCCCCATATCGGGATTGACCACGCATCGGGAGGGCAGGCCCAGGATGAACCTCTGGATGCATCCCTTATTGCAGCGGGCGCACTTGACGATGTCCTTCACCCTTCCCTCCTTGACCTTGTTGGGCCACTCCGGATCGGCGATGAGGGCCCGGCCCTGGGATATGATGTCCGCCTTGCCCTTGGCCACGGTCTCCGCCGCCAAGTCCGGGTCATGCACGGAGGGGCATATGACGGGATAGTCCTGGCCCAGACCCTCCCTTATACCCGCCTTGATGATCCCGGACTCCTCCACCACCTGCCCATCGGTATCCGGCAGGAAGTAGCGCATAGACTCGTAGGAACCGTCAGAGAGGTGGATGCCGTCCGCTCCGGCCTTGATGGCCATCTTTGAGAACTCGATGGTGTCCTCGACATGGAAGCCGTCCTCCTGGTGCTCGTCGGCGCTGATCCTCACCGTGAGTAGATAGTCGTTCCCCAACCCTTGTCGCATGCTGCTGATACATTCGCACATGAAGCGTGCCCGGTTCTCCATGGAGCCCCCGTATTCGTCGGTGCGCTTGTTGGAACGCGGGGAGAGGAACTCGTGCAGCAGGTAACCGTGGGGGGCGTGCAGCTCCACACCGTCGTAGCCGGCGATCCTGGCCAGCCGGGCCGACTTGCCCATATCCTCCGCAAGAACTTCTATCTCGTCCTTCCTCAACTCGCGGGGCGTCTCGGGCACCAGGGTCGACGATCCCCCCAACAGTCCCATCATCTGCGCCATGTCCTCCATCTTCACGCCCTTGGGCATCATCTCCTCCTGGGGAGCCCAGGGTATGGGCGAGGGAGCCACGGGTTGAATGCCGGAGTATTCGGAGCTTCCCTGGCGGCCCGCCCCCGGTGCGATCTGGCAGATGACCTTGGCCCCATGGGTGTGGATGGTCTCCACCAGTTCGGAGTGGTCAGCCGCCTGGTAAGGGTAGACCAGCATAAGGTTGTTGTGGGCCTCGTAGGTCTTGACCGTCTCGTGGTCCGTCCCCCCCACCGCCTCGATGATTATAAGCCCCGCTCCCCCCATGGCCCGCGCGGCGTAGTAGGCCGTCTGCTGCTTGCTGACCACGTGATTGGGGCCGGTGAAACATACGTTCATGGGCGCCATGGCGATGCGATTCTTCAGCTCCACGTTCTTGAGCTTGATGGGCTCGAACAAGGCGTCATACTTTCTCATTAATCTTTCCCCTTTCCTGGTTAGAAGTCTTTACAGCCGATAATCTCAAACCTGGCGCTCCTTGCCCTCCCAGTAGGGCGCGCGCAGCTCCGTCTTGAGTATCTTGCCCGCCATGTTCTTTGGCAGGGCCTCGATGAACTCCACCGACTTGGGCTTTTTATAGGAGGCTAGGTTGTCCTTGCACAGCCCGATGATCTCCCCCTCCGTGGCCTCCATCCCGGGCTTTAACACCACAAAGGCCTTCACCGATTCTCCCCAGGTCTCGTCGGGGATGCCGATGACCGCGGTCTCGAACACCGCATCGTTCATGAAGATGACGTTCTCCACCTCCTTGGGGTACACGTTGTAGCCGCCGGTGATTATCATGTCTGTTAAGCGGTCGGCGATGAAAAGGTAGCCGCCCTCGTCCAGGTAGCCCACGTCCCCGGTGTACAGCCACCCATCCCTTATAGCCGCGGCGGTGGCCTCGGGGTCCCTCCAGTACTCCTTCATCACCAGCGGGCTTGAGACGGCGATCTCCCCCAGCTCGCCCGGGGGCAGGTCGTTTCCCTCCTCATCCACCACCCGCACCTTGGTGTAGATGATCTCCCGTCCGGCCGAGCCCAGCCTCCTGGTCTGCTCCTCGCTGCCGCCCACCACGTGGTCATCCCTGGAGAGCATGGATATCACCGGGCACTCCACCAGCCCGTAGGCCTGGGCAAAGACGCTTCCGAAGACGTCCAGGGCCTCCTTGAGCTTCTCCACCGCTATGGGGGCGGAGGAATAGGGCAGGGACCTCAGTGACGAGAGGTCGAAGTTGGCCCGGTTGGGATAGGCCAGCAGGAAATAGATGATGGTGGGGGCCAACCACATGCTGGTCACCCTCTCCTTCTGGATGACGTCCAGAATATAATCGACGTCCAAGTGGCTGATGAGGATGTTGGGAACCCCCATCATCAGGTGCGGCGGCAGCAGGATGCCGGCGCCGTGGTTGATGGGCGCCACGTAGATGACCACGTCCTCCGGTTGGACGCCCAGCTCGATGGCTGTGAAGCTGGCCAGCAGGCTAAAGCTTTTATGGGTGTGCACCACCCCCTTGGCCTTTCCAGTGGTCCCGGAGGTATACATGAGGGCTACGGGGTCCTCCTCGTCGATATCGATGTCGGTATGTTTACGGCTGGCCTTGGCCATGAGGTCCTCGTAGCGGTCCATGCCGGAGTAGCCCTCTCCGTCCACGATGAAATGCTCCACCGTCTCCAGCTCATCCTTGACCGAGGTGATGCCCTCGGCGAAATGCTGCTGCAGGATGAGGGCCCTGGACTCCGCGTTGTTGAGGTGATAGGCATGCTCGGTGGGATGGTGGCGGAAGTTCAAAGGCGCCCACACCATGCCGCTCTTCTCCAGGGCTATCATGGCCTCCATGGCGGTCATGGAGTTCTCGGCCAGCACCGAGACCCGGTCGCCCTTCTCCAGGCCCAAGCCGTACAGCAGGTTGACCAGCTTGTTGATGCGAGCCTCGAACTCCCTGTAGGTCACCCGCTGCTCGCCGCAGATAGCGCAATCCTTGTCGGGGTGATACATAAACCCCCGCTTCATCAAGCTCCACATATCCATGACTCTCACCCCTATTCTCTTGTCCAGTAGCGGGGAACCGGGTAATCCCCTTGAATCGTCTTCCCCGCCTTCACCCTCCCTCTGATGTCCTCTCTATCTCAACAGCATCCTGGCGATGACGATGCGCTGTATCTCCGATGTGCCGCCCCCGATGACCGAGGCCTTGGCCGCCCACAGGGTGCGGCCGACGAACTCATCGGTCATGCACCCGTAGCCCCCGAAGACCTGGACGGCCTCCAGGGCGTTGCGCAGGGCCGCCTCGGTTGTGTACAGCTTGGCTATGGCCGCCTGCAGGTGGATGACCTGGCCGGTATCGAACATCCAGGCCAGCTTGTAGGTGAGCAGGCGCGCCGCCTCCAGTTCCACCGCCATGTCCGCCAGCTTGGCCTGGATGAGCTGGAACTTGGAGATGGGCCGGCCGAAGGCGTGCCTCTCCTTGGCGTAGGCTATACAGTCATCCAGGTTGCTGGCCATCCCACCCAGGAAGCCGGCAAAGGCCAATCTCTCCCATCCCAGGGAGGTGAGCATGGCGGCGAAGCCCTGCCCCTCCTCCCCCATGAGGTTCTCGGCCGGGACCCGGCAGTCATCGAATGCTATCTCCCCCACGTCCGAGCCCACGGAGGGGCTGTATATCTCCAGGGGTTTTCCCCTGACGAAGCCGGGGAACTCGCTCTCCACGATGAAGTTGGAGATGCCCTCGTTACCGGCCTCGTCGGTCGTCTTGGCGAAGGTGACGAAGGTGTCGCCGTAGGGGGCATTGCAGATATAGATCTTGTTGCCGTTGAGGATGTATCCGCCATCCCTCCTCACCGCCTTGCTCTTCATGGCGGTGGCGTCGGAGCCCGCCTCCGGCTCGGTGAGGGCGAAGCCGCCGATGCGGGTACCTTCGCACAGGTCCGGCAGGTACTTCCGCTTCTGGTCCTCGTTTCCCAACACGGCGATGGGCATGGCGCAGATCATGGTATGGGAGCCCCACTTGATCATGAGGTCGAAGTCGCGGCAGTACCTGGCGAAGACCTCGTTGGCCAGGGTGGTGGTCACCGCGTCGGCACCGCCGCCGCCGTATTCCTCGGGCACGGGCAGGCCCAGCAGGCCGAAATCGGCCAGCTTGCTCCAGATATCGTGGGGAAACTCCGCCGTCTGCTCCCTCTCCCTGGACCCCGGAGCTATCTCCTTCTCCGCGAACTCCTGAACGGACTTGGCGAAGGCCTTCTGTTCGTCTGAGAAATCGAAATCCATTACTCACTCCTTTGAGGGCAGGGCCACCACGGCCGTGCCTGTTATCTTGCTGTCCCCATCCGGATTGGTGACGGAGAGCTCGCAGTCGATGCGTTTCTCCCCGTGCTCCTCGTACTTGCTCTTCACTATGGCCTTGCAGATGATTGTCTCCCCCGGCCACACCTGTCCTGTGAAACGGATCTTGTACAACCTGAGGGTGCCCAACCCCACCCAGTCGGTGAGGGCCCGGGCAAGGTAACCACCCTGCATCAGCCCCATGGCGAAGACCGAGGGCAGGCCGATGGAGGTGGCGAAGGCCTCGTCGGTGTGGATGGGATTGAAGTCCCCGCCAGCCCCGGCGTATTTCACGATGTGGGTCCGGGTGACCTCCAGGGAGAGTTCCGGGCTCTCGTCGCCCTCCGATACGTCCTCGTAGTAGAGCTTTTTCTCTGCCATCATGCCACCTCCCTCAGACCGCCGATTCCCGCTCGATGAAGAGCATGCGGTCCTTCTGCACCGGCTCGCCCTCCTGGTTGACGTAGGTGGCCTCCACGGTGATGAAGTTCATCTTGCCGCCGCGCTTGCCCTCCTTGCGGTAGTGGTCCTTGACCCTGGCCTGCGCCGTAAGCACATCCCCGGCGCAGATGGGCGCGAGGTACTCGAACTCCGACTCGCCGTGCACGCTGGTGGCCACGGAGATGCCCATCTGCTCCATCATGTTGAGGAGGAAGTTCTCATCGGGCACGTGGTGCAGGAAGGAGGCGGTGTAGGTGGGCGGCGCGGGGATGGAGCGGAATCCCACGCTCCTGGCGTATTCCTCGTCGGTGTAGATGGGGTTTGAATCCCCCAGCGCCCGTGCGAACTCCTTGATCTTCCCCTTCTCGATGAGAAACTCGAAGGCGGGAAACTCCATACCGACTATGGCCTCGTTTACCATGGTTCCTACCCCGCTTTCATCTAGAGCTTGAACAGTTCCTTGGAGTTGGTCTCGGTGATGATCTCTATCTCCTCCGGGGTGAAGGCTATCTCCGTTTTGGGATTTGTATGGGCTTCCAACCAGTCCTTGGGGGGCATGAGCACGTTGGGCAGGGGGGTATCGGTGCCCCACAGGACTTTCTCCGGGCCGCAATCATCGATGAAACGGCGCAGCATGGAGTAATACTCCTCGGCGTGCAGGCCGAATAGCAGCTGCCAGTAGGAGCAGTCGAAGTAGAGGTTGGGCAGGAGCCTGCCGAACATGATGGCCTCCGGCCACCAGTCCATCCCGAAGTGGGCGGCGATGAACTTGGTGTCGGGGAACCTGCTCGCCGCCTCTGCCAGCCACACGGGTCGGGCGGTGTCCAGGACCACCGGAGCGGCCGGCTGGGCGCCGGAATGGGAGAGCAGGGGCAGGTCCCACTCCGCGCACTTCTCGTAGACGGGATACATCACCGGATCCATGGGGTTGAAGCCGGCGGAGGGATGCAGTTTGATCCCCTTCATCCCCCACTCCTCGATGCACTGCACTATGTGGTCCATGGCCCCCTTTCTACGGGGGTCGATGGCGCAGAGGGCCGTGAACCTGTCCGGATGGGCCTTGCACAGGTCGGCGTACATCCTGTTCATCTCGAAGATGGGGATCTCCGGCTCTCCGAGCTCCTCGCCGAAATCCACTCCGAAGATCACCGCCTTGTCGATGCCGGCCTCGTCCATGTGGGCCAGGTACTTCTCGCCAACCTCGTCCTGCAGCATGGGGTAGAGCATCTCCTGGGCCTGCTCGAAGGTGAACTTCTGGCCCAGGGCTCTCCCAGCCGCGTAGGCCATGGTGAGGATACATCCGTCCTCGTAGGACTTGGGGACCATCCCCGGGATCCAGATGTGAACGTGACAATCGACGATCATGGTCATCCCTCCTAACGCTTGAACATAGAACTGACAAAAGCGCGTACCCTCTTCTCGTCCAGCATGGATATGACGTTCATCTCCTTGGCGAGCATCAGGCTGTAATACTGGCCCACGTAGTCCCAGGCCATCAGCTCCGTATCGGTGCCCTTGCCCAGATCTCCCGCCTTTTTCGCCTGGTCGAGGGCCTTCTTCACGGTGTTGACGCTGGCCATGAAGTAGTCCTTCAGCGGCTTCTTGAGCTCCGGGTCATAGGCGCTGCTCAGAAGATGCGAGAAATACTTGGAGCCGTTGACGGATTCATTGATATACCTCACGTAGGCGACGGCGCTGTCCTCCAGGTATCCCAGGGGATCGTCGGGATTGTCCCTGTAACACTCCCTGTAACGGTCCATCAACTCGTTGACGATCTCCTGGAAACAGGTGATGAAGAGCTCTTTCTTGCTCTCGAAATGCTTGTAGAGCATGGCCTCGGAGATGCCCGCCTCCTCGGCGATCATGGCCATGGTCCCGGTATCGTAGTTCTTCTCCGCGAATACCTTTATGGCGGCCTCGACTACCTTACTGTGTTGCACCTCGTATTCCTGATATTTCTTCTTGGCCTTATCGACGATGCTCAATTCATCCCCCAAAGGTGAGGCAGGGCTTACAATCTGTGAGTGATGGCTCACAGATTATCATCACTCCCTCGCGATGTCAAGCCAGTAAGGTCATCAAACCGCAGCGGGGGTTATAATCGCTAAAGAGAAGTGGAGGAGCAATACGAGTCGGTGCAGAAACAACTCAGTGTAAACCACTACGGAGAAGGGGGATGCCATGCGGGACCTCAGGGATAAAGTCGTGTTGATCACCGGGGCCGCCAGCGGGATAGGGAGAGCCACCGCCTTGGAGTTCGCCCGCGAGGAAGCCGGCCCCCTCATCCTGTGTGACATAAACGCCGACGGCCTGGAGGAGACCGCCGTGATGATAGAGGGGGTAGGCCGCAGCGCGCTGGCTATCCCGGCGGACGTCTCCAATCACGAGTCGGTCAGGAAGATGGTGGAGGCCGCTATGGAGCAGGCCGGCCGTATCGACGTGTTGGTCAACGTGGCCGGTATCGGTGTAGGAGGTCCCCTGGAGGTTATCAGCATGGAGGACTGGAGGAAAGTCCTGGGGGTTAACCTCTTCGGTATGCTGCATACGGTGAACCTCGTCTATCCCCATATGCTGGAGAGGGGCAGCGGGCATATCGTGAACATCGCTTCAGGGGCGGGCCTGGTGGCCCCCAGCCCTTATAACTCTCCCTATAACACCAGCAAGTTCGGGGCGGTGGGTTTCTCGGAATCCTTGATGCTGGAAGCGGGCGCCCACGGTATCGGCGTGACCTGTGTCTGCCCGGGAGTGGTGAAAACCCCCATCTACGAGACCTCCCCCATAAAGGGTTTCACGCAGGAAATGAAGCAGAAGCTGCCGGTGATCCTATCCGCCGGAGAGGAACCGGAGGACACCGCCAGGAGCATCGTAAGGGCGGTCAAGAAGAACCGCTTCCTGGTGGTCACCACCTTCTTCATGAAGGCCATGGTCGTTCTGAAATGGTATTTTTCCTTTATCTGGTTCCCGATGAACAAGATGATATCTCGCCGCCTGGTGAAATACCTCGACCGCTACAGGCTGCGATAGCCCGGCAGAGGGGAACCATCGTGGTATATAAAACGTAGTATGAATAGAATGGGTGGGGACAGTCCTTAATCAAAAGCAAGAGCAATAGAATGAGTGGGGACAATCCATCATAGAAAGGTAATTGATTATGCGGAGTAGGCATCGGCACTTAATGACCGCGGTCACGATCCTATCATTACCGATAATTTTCATGCTTCTCGTATCTATAGGCTGCGGCGAGGATGAGGCCGGTTCCAGCGAAGTGGAGGGCATGATAAAGAGGGCGGAGGAGGCCGGCGAGCAGGTCGATTCCTACCATATGGTCCTGACCATGTACATCGAGAGCGGGGAGGCGGGCAGCACCATAACCGAGGAACTGGTCCTGGAGATATCCGGCGATGACGCGCGCATGCTGGACACCATATACGATCCGGAGACGGGCGAAAGCCTGGGGTCGGAGGAGGTCATCCGGGTAGGAGACAGGCAGTACCGTAAAAACATCGGAGGCGACCGGTGGGTTGAGGATGAGGAGGCCACCCTGAGCGAGGAGGCGGCTGGCGGCTATACTACCTATATAAGCGAATTCCTCACCAACTCCACCTCCAATGAGAACCTGGGCGAGGAAGAGATCAACGGCGTCACCGCCGTTCACCTGCGGTTCGAACTGAGCCCCGAGAACATCAGGAGCCTGATGACCAATGTCCCCGCATCCAGCCTGGAGGGCAGCCCGGGCGGCCAGGTGGATATCTGGCTGGAGAAGGAGACCGACTACCCGGTGCAGTACGAGCTGCTTTTCCGCGGAGTCACCCTGGGCCAGTACATCGAATCCGCCGATGTGAGGATAGTCATCGATATCACCTCTATCAACCAACCCGTAAACATAAATCCACCCGAGGGCGGGGGCGAGTAGCCAGTCAATCCTCCCCGCTGTGCAGTGCCTTGATCTCCTCCGCCCTGCTCCACCAGTGCCACAGGCCAAACCAACTCATCCATTGGCCGGGGGCTTCCTCTATCATGCTCTCCGCCACCTCCACTGCCTTGCGCATGATGGCCTCCACATCTCTTCCACGATCGCCGCTGATAGTGAGGGACAGAGGCTCGTAGAACCTGAGACGGTGCTCGAGAGCGCTCCGGCCGTAGAGCAGGGAGAAAGGGACTATGGGCGCGCCGGTATCGCAGGCGAAATGGGCTATCCCTTCGGCGAGAGCGGCGGGGCGACCTAAGAAATCCACCACGTAGTTGCCGTCCACATCGAGTGCGAATCCCACCCGGCGTCCCGCGTCCAAGCTCTTCCGGACCCGGGCTATGGTGTCGTCCCCGGCCCAGAACATCGGGCTTATGGGATCGCATCCCAGAGACAAAGCATAATCATCTACGGCCGCCGCGCTGCGAGGGACCGGGAGCGCCTCGGGATGGAACATGACAGGGGTGAAGGGTTTGTCCAGGCTGGTCAATACTATGGGTGATGTGCCGTACGCCCCGATATGGATGAAGAGCAGCAGGACGCCTCTACCCTCCCTGTCGGCACTCTCGATATTATCCCATCCCTCTATATGCAATCCTCTCATGTACTCTTCCCTGTGCCTGCCGAAGATAAGCAGGTCGAGCATGGGCTTGGTGGCGGACACGCAAGCCTGGCGGCCGATACGCGCGACCTCGCGCTGGTCGTTTATTCCGGGCATCGCATCCGAGATCTTATGCATTAAGTCCCTGCGCATGGCCGGCCTGCAGTAGAAAACGGCCGTCCCGATAAGCCGGAAAAGGGCCTGCAGCAGGGAGGGGGGCAAGAACCTGGACAGAATCCCGGTCAGCTTGAAGATGAACCAGGCGAAGTAATCGACCAGGAGCAAGAACAGCCTCCTGGAAACCGCCGGCTTCATCTGCCCTTATGCCTCCACGATCCTGATATCTTGGAATCCGCTAATGAGCCTAACATAAACATCCGCCTTAAGGCATATCGCTCCAGGGGCTTACGAGTCCTGCTTCCCCTCCTTCATCGCCTTGGCCTCCAGGATGTAGTCGAAGGGTGTCCCGGTGCGGAGGACCGAGGCATCCTGGATCTTTAATCCCTCTTTCCTCCAGGTGACCAGGTCATCGAAGGGCGTGGCGGGAGGGCGCAGGGGATTGGGGTGGTCGAAATATATCTCGGGATGCACCTTCATGTCCTCCTGCCAGGCGATGATGATGTCCTCGGTATTGGCCAGCTTCTTGGCCGGATTCCCGCCCACCACCGTCCCGTCCGGGACGTCCTTGGTCACCACAGAGCCCGCCACCACGCCGCAGAAATCCCCGATGGTGACGCCGGGCATGACGATAGTGAAGTAGCCGAGGAGGGAGCAGTAACCTATGTGCGTGGTCTTGACCCGCATGGGCAGGTCGACGGGGATGTTCACGCTGGCGTCGTGGGCGATGATGGCGGAGCCGTAGCCGATACCCGCGTAATCCTCGATGACCACCGACTGCGGCGTGGTTACCTCGATCCATACCCCCAGGTCTACCCCGGCATGATCGCCTATACGCACCCCGCGCTTGCGCAGCAGCCTCTTGCGGCTCTCGTAATCCGGATGCCACATGGATAGATAGATCAACAGCCGGTAATCAAGCCAGGCCAGCAGGTCCAGGGTCTTGTTGATCACCTTGCCGGCCACCATGCTGCGGCCCAGAAACCAGTACCCCCTGGTGAGGAGCCATTGGCGTTCTAGATCCATATCTCAACCCCCTTTTCGGAAAATTCGAAGGTCCCTATCCTCTCTATATATCGCCCCACTGCTAAGGGTATATTATCCCGTTATTCCTTATTGGTCGCTTCCGTCCTTCTGCAGCCACCTGTCCATTATCTTCCTGACCGCGGCCCTATGTTCTTGCGAGAGGAGCATGATGGGCTGCACGTGGGCCTCCAGGTCCAGGACGGACTGGAGCTCCAGGTGCTGGTACTTGTTCATCACCCGCTTGGTCCAGGCCAGGGTCTCCGCCGACCTGCGGGCGATCTTCTGCGCCAGCTCCATCACCTTGTCGGATATCTCCTTATGGTCCACCACCTCGTTCACCAGGCCTATACGCAGGGCCTCATCGGCACCCACCACCTCACCGGTGAAGGCCATCTTTTTCGCCCTTACCAGTCCGACCCTCTCCGCCAGGAAATAGGAGCTGCCCATGTCCGGGGCGGCGGCTATCCTGATGAATCCCATGCAGAAGAGGGCCCTCTCCGTGGCGTATGTGATGTCGGAGGCCAGGGCCAACCCCAGGCCGCCCCCCACGGCGAACCCGTCCACCTCGGTTATCACCGGCTTGGGACCGGTGTAGAGCTGGTAGATGAGGGACCCCATGGCCCTCATGGCCTGGTTCAGGAAAGGGGGGTCCAGGTCCGCCCCCAACAGGTCCAGGTCGGCCCCGGAACAGAAATGGCCTCCCTCGCCGCGCAGGATTATCACCCTGACCGAATCGTCCGCCAGCACCTCGCCCATCGCCTCGGCCATGGGGTATCCCATCTCGGTGTTGAGGGCGTTCATGTTCTCCGGGCTGTTCATGCTGCAGCGGGCGATATTCCCTGTTATCTCCACCCTGAAGAGATCCGTGCCCATAATCATCCGCCTTCAGGAACTCAGCTTCTCGACCAGCTTGCGGCGGCCCCCGTCCTCGGCCAGCATCTCCTTGACCTTGGCCCAGGTGGGAGAGCAGTTCTTGTACTCCACTCCCACGATGCCGTGGATCTTGCGGTCCAGTTCCTTCTTCTTGTCCTTATCCGCCTTGACCTCTTCCAGGTCGATACCGGCTTCCTCGAAAACGTCGGCCATGCGCCTGAAATAACAGGACATCGCAACCTCCCTTATAATGCCCGCAAAACGCCATATCTAATCTATCACAACCCCCTGTTTCTTTTGTGGTAGCATTTATGTAGATTTATGGCGGAAGCTGATCAAAAGGCGCTTGGGGGCAGATGAAGCGGAATAAGATATCGGCCTGGATCTCAAATCGCAAAGAGGCTCTGCGCTATGGCTTCTACTCAAAACGCGCGGGTTACCTGCTGCTTATTAACATACTACTTGTCATCCTTATCGGCGCCTTGGTCGTTTTCCTCTTCGAGAGGGGAAGGAACCCTAATATCAACGGCTATTGGGATGCATTATGGTTGATCTTCGTCACCATCGCCACCATAGGGTACGGGGATATCGTCCCGGTCACCAACGGAGGAAGGATAGCGATAATCATCACCATCATTCTGGGTGTAGCCACCTTGAGCGCTTTCATCACTTTGATGGCCAGGAGGAGAGCGGAAAAGATAACGAGGAGGTACAAGGGTTTGCATGAGGTAATAAAAACCGAGGGTCATGTCGTGGTATGCGGTTGGAACTCCAGGGGCACCTATGTCTTGAACAGGTTGAAAGAAGAGCTGCAAAGGGAGATCGTCCAGGTTGTTCTCTTGTGTGACATCGAGGAGGACCCCGTTGATGACGGTTATACTTACTTCTTCAGGGGGGATCCCACCAGCGCCGACGAACTGAAGAGGGTCAACGCGGGCAAGGCCAGGGCGGTGATCCTGCTGGCCGATGAGAGCAAGGGCGGCAGTACAGGCGACGTCGACGCCAGGACGGTGCTCACGGCCCTCACCCTGAAGGAGATGAACCCGGATATAAAGATGACGGCGGAGGCCCTGGAAACGGAGAACATCCACCATCTGGAGCTGGCGGGAGTAGAGGAGATCCTCGACACAAACTCCTTCCTTGGAAACCTCATCGCCAGGTCCGCCCTGCATTACGGGTTTATAAGCACCGTATCCGAGTTAGCCTCTAGGGAAGCGGGTATGCATACATACGTCATCCCCGCCGGCAAAGAAGCGGCGGGCAAGACCAGGGGAGAAATAGAGGCCATACTGCGTGATGAATATGACTCCCAGCTGGTGGCCATAACCGTCGGGAAGGACCTCAGGCCCATCGATGATGATTACGTGGTAGCCGATGGCGACAACCTGGTGATCATCGCGGAAGAAAAACCCCAATTAGATTAAGAATGGGGTCAGCTCAGCTGACCCCATCTTAGTAGGTATAGAAGCCGTGGTTGGTCTTGCGCCCCAGGAGGCCGGCCGCCACCATACGGCGCATCAGGGGCGGTACTAGAAAAGCGGGGCTGCCTGTCTCCTCGTAGAGGGCCTCGGCCGTTCTCATCGCCGTGTCGATACCGGTGCTGTCCGCCATCTCCAGGGGGCCCTGGGGGAAATTGAAGCCCAAGCGGGAAGCTTTATCTATATCCTCAGCTGTGGCTACCCCAGCCTCCAGCAGGCGTATCGCCTCCAGTAGAACGGACAGCATGAGGCGGTTTATTGCCTTTCTCAGCCTTTCCGCTTTCTCCTCCTCCGTTTCATCGCTCCTATAGGCGGCCCCGGTATCCACCAGGTCGTAATTGTTCCTTTCACCGCTGGAGTAATCATAAAATCCCTTGCCGGTCTTGCGGCCCAGGAGACCGGCCGCCACCATGCGTCGCATCAGGGGAGGAGGCAAGAAGACGGGATCGCCGGTATCTTTGTAGATGGCCGTTGACGCTCCCAGGGTCACGTCCACCCCGGCGTTATCCACGATCTGCATGGGCCCCACACCGAAATCGAAGCCCCCGGTGGCTCTGTCGATCTCCTCCGGTGTCGCGGCCCCCTCCTCCACCATGCGCACAGCCTCCAGGGTAGCGGGTATGTTGATACGGTTGGCGACGAAGCCGGCGTGGTCCTTGCGCACCAGCACCGTCTCCTTCCCTACGCTGCGGGCCCAGGCATCGGCGGCGGCGAAGGTCTCCTCCGAGGTAAGCAGGCCGCTGATGATCTCACACAGGCGCATGAGCGGCACGGGCCCGAAGAAATGGGTACCGACCACCCTATCCGGACGCTCTGTGGCCGCCGCGATGGAGGAGATGGGGATGGCCGAGGTATTGGTGGCCAGGATGGTAGACTCCGGGCATATCCCGTCCAGCCTGGCGAATACCTCCTTCTTCAGCTCCATGTTCTCCGGCACCGCCTCCACCACGATATCGGCATCGCGGGCCTCCTCAATGCCGGTGGTGGTATTAAGGTTCTCGAGGGCTGCGTCATGCTTATCCTGGGTTATCTTCTCCTTGGATAATAACTTGCCCAAGGACCACTTTATCTCCTCCATCCCCGCCTGCAGGCGCTCATCGCTGACATCGCTCATGGTCACCTTGTAGCCGGCCAGGGCTGTCACCTGGGTGATGCCGTTGCCCATATAGCCGGCGCCCAACACGAAGACTTTTTTAATATCCAACCTGTCCTCCGTTTCGAGGCCGCTATTTAATTAATCGTTACTCCTCAATCCCGGTCGGATTAGCTATTCATCCCAGAATGCCATGGCGGGCTATCCACATGAAAATGCTTCTGCCCCGTTCCGAATTGAGTAGAACGCCGATGACCTTGTAGAGAGTTTCGGGGAACATCCTTTTCATCAGCCACAAAAATTTAGCGGAGGGCTGCGGGAGAACATAGAAGCGGTTCCTCTCCACCGCTCGCACCACCATCCCCGCTATCTCGTCGGCAGTCATCCTGGCGCTCGTGAAAGTAGCCTGGGAGAAATCCCTCTCCCATTCATCGGTGCAGGTCATGTCGCTCAAGAGGTTGGTGTTGAAAAAGGAGGGACATATCACGGTGACCCCGATGCCGTAGGGCGCCAGCTCGGTGCGCAGGGTCTCCGACAGCGAGATAGTGCCTGCCTTGACCACGTTGTAGGGGGCCATCTCCGGCAGGGAGGCTATCCCCGCCAGGGAGGCGGTGTTCACTACGTGTCCCCTGCCATGTTCCTTCATACGGGGCACAAAGGCGTGGCACCCATATATCACTCCCATCAGGCTGGTCTCGATTATCCTCTCCCAGTCCTCTATCAGGATATCCCCCACGTAGCCGACGTCGACCACGCCGGCATTGTTCATAACCACGCCCACCTCGCCCCAGGACTCGAAGAAGTGGTCGGCCATGGCCTGAACATCCTCAAGCTTTCTCACATTGCAGTTGAAGACCTCCCCAGTGCCGCCGGCCCCCTCGACCATCTCCAGGGTCTTCCCGGCACCTTCCATATCGATGTCGGCTATGCCTATTTTCCATCCCTTTTCAGCCCAAGCCACGGACATGGCCCTGCCGAATCCGGAAGCGGCCCCGGTTATCACCGCTGTTCTCGCATATTCTCCCCTCATGGGCAACCTCCATAATGTTTAAGACTTATAAGCATGGCATCAAAACCAGCCTATCTTGGATATGGTGTAGAAGATGGGCTTGAGCCATCCCACCCGGTTGAGGTTGGCGAACAGCCAATGAAAACCTCCCGGAGAAACCCTCTTGATAGCCCAGAACAGCTTGGCGGAAAGCTGGGGGAATAGATACAGTCTATTGTTATCCACCGCTCTCACTATCCTCTGGGCCACCTCCTCCGTAGTCATCCTGGCACGGCCGCAGGCATTCTGTAAGACCTCCGACTCCCACTCCGTAGTGCAGGATGCGGTATTCTGGATATCGGTGTTGATGAACATGGGGCAGACCACTGTCACGCCGATGTCATCGGGAGCCAGCTCGGCCTTCAGGGTCTCCGAGAGGGAGATGACCGACGTCTTGGTGATGTTATAGGGGCCCATCTCCGACATGCAGACAATCCCGGCGGAAGAGGCCAGGTTCACTATATGCCCCCCACCCTGCTCCTTCATGCGGGGAATGAAGGCGTGGCAGCCGTATATCACTCCCCAGAGGTTTATATCTATGATCCTTTGCAGCTCCTCTGCAGGGACATCTCCGATAAAGCCCAGAACGGCGATGCCCGCGTTGTTCACTATTATGTCGACCTTGCCCCAAGCGGCGAAGAAATGGTCGGCCATGGCCTGCACGTCATCGAGATTACTCACGTCGCAGTTGAAGACATCGCCCATGCCGCCCACCTGCTCGACCATCCCCAGGGTCCTCTCGGCCCCCTCCATATCGATGTCGGCTATGCCTATCTTCCATCCCCGCCTGGCCCAGGCCACGGCGAGAGCCCTGCCTATCCCCGATGCGGCCCCGGTGATCACCGCGGACTTCGAGTCGCCATCGTTCATCATCCACCTCCATATGAAGCTGAGCAGCCTTTCACCAAAGCATATAGGGAATGGGGTCAAAGCTTCAATCTTCAATTCTTTGAGGTGCTGAATTCTCGTTTGTGTGCCTGACACTGAGATGTTGCGTCTGGAGGAAAAGGATTCATCATAGACGAAAGATAGTTTACTTGATAATGTATGAAGCTTATAAACGGCAATGCCGATGCGGTAAGGAGAGATAAAGACCATCTAGCCGGGTGGTGCAATGAAGTTAAGCGGAGAGTTAAAACAGAAGTTCCAACGGGAGACCTTGATCCTCTTCCTGAAGATGCTGGCCATCGTGATCCCCGTCTGTGTAGTGGGAATCACGGTTATCGTTATCCTGTTTTTCACCCTGGGAGATAATTTCGTCATCCCCGCCATACCCATAGGCCTGGTGACCGTACTCGTAGCCGCTTTCCTGGCGGTCCTGTATGCCTCCTTGACCTACATCAAGCCCCTTCTACGGATCGAGGAGTTCTGCAACCAGATCAGGGCCGGGGACCTCAGAGCCCTCGATGACCTGGAGGGCGCCGGGATCATGAAGGGCGTAGCCGAGACCCTGAATGGGCTGAGTGAGGCCCTGTCCGAATTCCTGGCAAACGCCAGAGTCACCTCCGGGAACCTCACGGCTACCAGCGAGAACCTGTTGGAGATATCCGAGAACAGCAACACCAACCTGCAGGAGATAACCAGGACGGTGGTAGGCCTGGCGGGCAAGACGGAGGACCAGATGAGCGGAGTGTCACGCGTGGACAGCGCCACCGAGGAGATAATGAAGAACATCAACAGCGTGGAAGAGGCAGCGAAACAGGCCCAGGACTTCTCCGAACAGGTGGTCCAGACCGTGGCCGAGGGAGCCGATGCCGTAAAGCGGGCGGCGGACAAGATGGGGGAGATCAAGAACGCCACCGACGTCCTGGCCGGACTGGTCGGCGAGCTCGATGAACAATCGGGGGAGATCGGGATGATCGTCGAAGTCATCTCCTCCATCGCCGATGAGACCAAACTCCTCTCCCTGAACGCCTCCATCGAGGCGGCCAGGGCGGGAGAGCAGGGCCGCGGATTCGCGGTGGTGGCCAGCGAGGTGGGGAGGCTGGCCGAGGGCTCCGCCGATGCCGCCGCGCAGATAGAGAAGTTGATAACCCAGATAAAGAGCAGGGTGGATCAGGCAACTCAGGCCATGCTGGAGGGCAGCGAAAGGGTCACCGAGGGTGCCCTGGTCACCGATGAGGCGCAGTCCATGCTGCTGGAGATAAACGAGTCCTCTGTCAGGATCTCGCAGTTTATCGAGTCCATAGCCGAGGCCACCCTGGTCATGGAGCCCAAGAACAAGAGGGTGGTGGAAGCGGTTAAGTCCATCGCCCTCATCACCGAGCAGGTGGCCACCAACATGCAGGAGGTCTCGGCCTCCATACAGGAACAGGCGGGCTCCGTGCAGGAGATAACCGCCCTTATGCATGAGTTGGACGACATGTCCAGCAATCTGAACGCCCTGATATCCGCCTATGTCCCCTCCAGGACAATATGAAGTTGATTGTTGCAGCAGTAAGGGATTTTCAGTCGAAGTCGATTATCGCAGGATCCTCACAGATAAAACGTGCCAGGCCCCCACATTCGGGAATATGGAGGCACAAACACCGTCGCGCCACCTACAGCGCTGGCGCTTACGCGCTGCAAACATAGAAACATGAAGAATGGGGTCACATCTTTAATCTTTAATCTCTGTTTATTACTCCTGAATTAAACGTCTATCCGGAGAGATTAAAGATTAAAGATGTGACCCCATTCTCTACAGATGAGAGAATTCGGTGCGGGATATGATGTCGTTCTGTATGGACTTGCCCAGGTCGGTGAAATAAGCGCAGTAGCCCGAGACCCTTACCACCAGGTCGGGATATCTCTCGGGATGGGCCTGGGCATCCTTCAGTGTAGCAGTATCCACCACGTTGAACTGGACGTGCCTGCCCCCCAGGGCGAAGTAGGCCTCGATCATGGCGGCCAGCTTATCCGTGTTCTCCTCCGACCGTAAAAGAGCGGGCGAAAGCCTGAGGTTCAAGGCGGTGCCGTCGCTCAACAGGGCGCCGCCGGCCGAGGCCGCCGACTGCATGACGGCGGTTGGCCCGCCGGATTCGGTGCCGTTAACAGGGGATATCCCGTTGGATACCGCTGCGCCCGCCTTCCTGCCGTCGGGGGTGGCCCCGAGAGACATGCCGTCGAGCACGTGCACCCCATAGGAGAAGATGCCCGGACGGTAGAAGCCGCCCCTGGAGCATTGATGCTTCCTTACCTCATCGCAGAAGGACTCGGTAATCCACTCGGCTAACTCGTCCGCCATCTTATCATCGGTGCCGTACTTGGGAGCCTTTTTCGAAAGCTCCTGGCGCAACGGTTCGGCATCCTTGAAATTGCTGCGTATATGGTGGATCAATTCCTTCATGGTAAGCAGTTCTTTTTCGAAGACCGCCCAGCGGATGGCTGCCAACGAATCGGCCACCGTCCCCAGCCCACGACCGGTCACGGAGCCATAATTGTATTTGGCGCCGCCCCGGGTCATGTCCTCGCCGCTCTCCAGGCAGCCCTCCAGGGTGGCCGAAACCAGGGGGCTGGGGAAGGCCTCGGCGTAAGCCTTATCCTTCAGCTCGACCGCGCGAACAAGCTTGTCTACATTAAAAGACAGCTGCTCGAGGAAGGCCTCCTTTACATCTTCGAAGGTCTCGAAGGTACAGGGGTCGGGGGTGGGAGCGCCCACACGCTGGCCGGATAGGAGGGTACGGCCCTCGTTCAAAGTCATCTCCAGCACCCCGGCCAGGGAGATATCATTGCCGGCGGTGCAGGCGAAGCTGTTCCCCGTGGAAGTGGGCTCGACACACCCGACGATGGAATAGTCCCGCGCATCCTCCAGGGCGTAACCGTCCTTGACCAACTCCCCGACGATGACCTCGTCGTTGAAGAAGGCCTGCCCGGAAGTGAAGAGATGGGATTCACAGGCTTTAACCAGGAAATCCCGCGGGGTCTTGGAGGAGATCCTTACACACAGGTTATTGGCCAGTGCCCTCAGGTTCTCGTTGGTCTCGATCAGTAGATGGGAGATCTCGTTGGTGGCGTCGTTGCCCTCCCGGTCGAGACCACCGATGGTGATGGTGTTCGAGCCCACCCCCATCTCGCTGGCCGTCTCCTTCCCTATCTCCACCAGCATGATGAGAAAGGTAGCCAGCTTTACATAGAAGTCCTCGACGGCCTCGAGGGCCTTATCCCGGTCGATGCGCCCTTGTTCCAGGTCCGCCTTATAGTAGGGATAGAGGTACTGGTCCACCCGCCCCAGCGATAGTATCTCGGCCATGCCGTAGCTGATACACATGGCCACCTGGGCCATCCATATGGACTGCAGGGCCTCCATGAAGGTGCGGGGCGGTTTCGCAGGCACCCGCCTGCATCTCTCGGCGATATCCTTAAGCTCCGTCTTGCGTTCCCCTTGAGCCTCCCGGGCCATCTCCTCCGCCAGGTCGGCGTAGCGGTTAGAGTGATCGATCACGGCCCTTGCGGCAACCTGGACCGAGTCCAGGAAATCTACCTTGTGCTCGTAGTCCCCCTCCTCTTCATCCAGCTCATTCAGCCGCCTCTCCGCCCATTCCGCTATCCCCTCCATGCCCAGCTCAAGCACCCGCTTATGGCCGGGCACGAGATGGCCCTGGACGTCGAAAACGGTCAAAGCTATATTGGGCCGTACCCCCGCCAGCTCCTTCATCATGGCGGGGAGCCTGGTGGCGGTCTTCAGGCTGCCCCCCATGGCCAGCTTGCCCATCTTGGCGGCATTCTTCAGGCCCATACCCTTGATGATACGGCGAATCGAGACGGGGCCCAGCATGGGTGTCTCGTATATATCCTCTTTCTTCCACAGCTCCATCTTGCGCCCGCGCACCGTTTTATCTCGCCAGTAGGGGAGAATGTCCTCCATCAGCTCGCGGCGTTCCTCGTCGGATATATGAAAACGGTGTCTGTCCCGGGTAGTGAGACGGCCCAGCTCATATTGGATGACGGTGTTGAACTCACCCCTCTCTACAGGGATGACCCCTGCCAGCCTCTTGGCCGTTTTCATCCCCACCAGCAGCTCGTCTTCGTCGATGCCGATGGTCATATGGCGCAGGGTCTCCTCCAGGGCGAGGGCCGCCCGCATACAGGGGCTGGTATCCTCCGTTTCCTTCCATGTTTTGGTGTAGAACCTGGCGCGCTCGATATCCACTTCATAAGGACTGGAGAGCAGGCGCTCCTTAAGCTTGAGTCCTCTCACGGTGGGAACACCGCGGGTTATGGTAGCATCCACTCCTGGCTCCTCCCTGCTAGATGTCCAGCAGCATACAAATAACATCTTCAATTCTAGCTTATATGGTTGTATCGCGTAAGCGATAGCGCCGCAGGTGGCGCGACTACTTCGGTGTCAGACACCGAAGTGGGGGCCTGGCACGCGTCATTTGTAATAACCGTATTTCTCCGCCGCCTGTAGCATGGCCTTGACGTTTTCCGGCTTGGCGTTGGGGGCCACCTCACACCCGGAACCCAGGATGAAGCCGCCTCCCTTGCCTACCTCCTCGATGAGGCGGTGGCAGTACTCGTCCACCTCTCCGGGCTCGGCCAGGGCAAGCATTTCGGCAGGAACATCCCCATATATACATATACGGTCGCCGATGATCTTCTTGGCCCGGAAGACATCCGTCCTGCCGTCGAACTGCGCCACCACCCTGCCCGCCGGGAGTTCTCTCAGTATCTCCAGGTTGAGGTCCCAGTTGCCATCGAGGTGCAGGATGGAATCTATCCCCACCGCGGCCAGCTTCTCCACCATCTTCTTCAGGGAGGGGAAGGAGAGCCTCCTGAACATATCGGGGGAGATGAAATCGTTGGAAGAACGGTGGACGTCGATGATACCCCGCCTGATCCCCAGTAAGCGGCAGACCATCACGAACTGAAAGACGTAGGAATCGACCAGGGCATCCGCGGCCTCCGCGACCTCATCAGGATGCCTCGTCGTGTCCCTCACGAAAGCCATCAGGCCCCTGGCCAGGGAGAAGGTGTCGAAGGGGGCCTCCGCCCCGACGGCATACAGCAGGGTCACCCCCCGCTTTCGCCACTCCCTGAACTCCCGCGCCATCAACATGCCGTAGCGTATCATGCGCGGCAGCATGAAGGCGCGGCATCTCCATCCCACATCGACATGCTCATGTATCCTGGGGATCAATCTGAAATACAGGCGGAGGTAGGCCAGGCGCGGGTTCCTCTCGCTAACCTTTATTATCCACTCGTAGTCCTCCGCCTCCATGACCTCCTCTTCAACGAACTGCCTGATGCTTTCCGTGGGAAGCTCGAATCCTGGCTCCTTCGATTTCATAGGCGTCAGGAAGGCCACCAATTCGGGATCGTAGACCTGCATGAAATAGTATGCGTCCCACGGCCCCAGCTCGTAAAACACCCTGTCGATGGCCTGGTTGTATTTCTTGGGATCGAATAGATCGTAATTGGTCATCCCCGCGTAATAGGCGGCGAAATAATATATCAAGGGGGACACCGGGACACGGTCCGGCTCCTGGAGATGAATGGCGGCCCTGATGCGCCGCTCCGAACTCATGGTGTCCTTGTTGTACAGCTTCTGCATAGTCCCCTCTTTGCGGATAAATATATCAGAATGAAAAGCCGGGCGATGCACCCGGCTTTGCATATGCTGGTAGCGGGGGACGGATTCGAACCGCCGACCTTCGGGTTATGAGCCCGACGAGCTACCTGACTGCTCCACCCCGCGACGATGTCTGGTTTTCAGTGTTCACAATATATATGTATCAGGTAAGAATGCTATTGTAAAGGCAACGCGAGGTTTCCTGCTTTTAAAAAGGCCGTCAGAGATGCCGATAACAACATTGTCAACACAAGCAACAAACATATACAATTTTAACAGCAGATTGTGCCGGCAGATGGAGCTAGGGAGGGTGATCGCCCCTGTTCGGTCGTAAAGGAGCCATAGTCGCCATCACCTTATCAGTGGTCATAGTGGCGGGCCTGGCCTTTCTGGGCCCCTATCTCTACAATCGCCTTCGCAGTGGTTCGGCGGAGGCGCAGGAAGAGCTGGAGGAGCGGGAGGAATACACGGCCCTGACCCATGACGAGCTGCTGGGCGCCCCCCTGTCCTTTGAAACCCCGGCCTATATCCGCATTCCCATCATCGAGGTGGACGAGGAGGTGCGAGAGGGCAGCGACAACGAGGAGGAGCTCTACGTGGCCCTGGAGCTGGGACCGGTACACCTCACCCATACCGGGTTCCCCGGTTGGCCGGGCAACTGTGTCATCTCCGGCCACCGCACCACCTATACCAAGCCCTTCAACCGCCTGGACGAGATCAAGGCGGGAGATCCCATCTACATCGAGAATCCGCGGGGGATATACGAATATCAGGTATATGAGGTCTTTTTCATCGATCCATGGGAGAACGTCACCCTGTACAGCGAGGACCCTATTCTCACCCTTACCACTTGCGCGCCGGAGGGGGACGCGACACAGCGGTTGGTGGTACGCGCATCGCTTAAAGGCTTCGTCCCGGTTGAGGAGATAGAGGAGCCCTCCTAGGTGGTTCTTATCCTCAATTCCAAGAGTTTGGAACTGGGAGTATGGAAATCGACCGCCGCCAGCTCGCCCTCCACATGCTCGAATATCCCCGTCACGCTACCCGCCAACAAGGGTGGGAGGAAGGGATTCTGGATGACCATCTCCAGGTGGCTCTCTCCACGGTTCATGCTCACGACCTCGCCGAATCCGCTCATAGAGATGTTTCTGGAGAACTCCTGGTAGACAGCATCCATGTCGCCTATAGGCATGTGGCGTACATGCTGTCTCACGAAATCTTTGGAGATATCCATGACGAGAGGCCCCAGGTCTCGTCCGGTCCTTCTTCCCAGCTCCACGATAATCTTCTGCAAGATGTACCCCGAGAAGAAGACGTAGCGGCTCTCCTGGCGGCGGTGAACGATGGTCCCCTCCCAGTCTCTCCACCGCAGGTCATTCAAGTTCAGGGGCAGCCCACAGGAGGGGCATCGCTCCCCGGCTCCATGTCCAATAGAAAGGTGCCCGGAAGATGCTTTGGAGGTCACCTTCTCCTCATCCTCTTCGATCATTCTCTCCAGCTCCACCATTTGATCCCCTGGACTCACGGGCTTGAAGACTACAGTGATAATGTAAACCCCATTCTCCCTGGTCCAGGCAACCTCGGACCCCTTCCCCTCGATACTCTCGGATATCCCCCTTACTCCCCCAGCCAGGCTGACGATATCGTAGGGACGGCGCACTCGTATCACAACCATCTTTCCCCTGCGATATTCCACGAACTCAAAGACCCCGATACCGTAAATGGCGACTTCTTTGGAGATCGATCTCGAAAGGAGCCGTACCGGCAAGTGACGTAGTGCGTATCTCCGCCAGCCCAGAAGGACGTTCTCCTCCTGGTAATACCGCACGGCCATATGCTGGCTCTTGAGCACAGCATCAGCAACCGGCAGGTCGAGCGCTGTTTCCAGCTCATACCACAGGTTCGAGAGGTAATCCGCCTCGATGAATAACATGCGCATGTTGGGATCATGGCCCGCGTAGATCGTGCCGTCCCCGGGCCAGATAAAATCGCTGGCCAGCTTGCGTGGGAGGCCGCATTGCTTACACCGGCGTAATGTCATGGTCCCCACAAACCTCTTGCGGCATCGAACATGCTGTATAAAACGAGGTTAATCAGCCGGGCTCGCCCACCGGTTAGCCTCGAATATCACTGTGGGCCGGCAAGGTCCGCCATACGGGTAAGGATCTGGTTGAGCACCTCCAGCTTCTGACCGTAAGTCGCCCAATCACCACTTTGCTGGGCAGCGATCATCTCGTCGTATACCTGATTGGCCTGCACGGCCAGCTGCTCCAGGGTCTCTATGACCTCGGGCTCCGGCTCGGGTTCGGGTTGCGGCTCGGGTTCTCCCTCCGGCGTCACGCCGAAGATCTGGGCCAGGGCTTCATCGAGGGTTTCACCCATCTCCACCTGATTACCATAGCCCACTATCACCCGTTTTATCTGGGGTATAGGGGGATTGGTGGCCAGGAGATAGAGCGGCTCCACGTATATGAGTGAATCCTCGATGGGGATGACCAGGGTGTTGCCGCGGATAACGCGGGAGCCTGCCTGGTTCCACAGGGATATCTGGGCCGATATCCCCGGATTCTGGTCCACCAGGGACTCGAACTGCTGGGTGCCGTTGACCAGCTTGCTGGCCGGGAAGGAGTAGTTGAGCAGCTTGCCGTAATCGGGGAAATCGCAGCCCGCCGCCACCCAGTTCACCATGTTGTCCTTTCCGCGGGGATTGAAGGGCAGCATGAGCACCATTTCCTCTCTCTCCGAGCCGGGTATCTTGAGGATGATGTAGTAAGGCTGTACCGGCTGCGGCTCTCCCTCCGCCCCGTAGGTCTCGGTGGAGCGATCCCACAGGTCCTCTTTCTGGTAGAAGGCGCTTATCTCGTTGATATGGTAGGTCTTGTACAGCTCCATCTGGATGGTGAAGAGGTCCTCGGGATAGCGCAGGTGGCTCTTTAGATCGTCGGGCATCTCCTCGAAGGGCGTGAGGAGGTCGGGGAAGATCATGCCGTAGGTAACGGCGATGGGGTCATCGGGATCTATGAGGTAATAGGTAAGGGTGCCGTCATAGGTATCGATAACCGTCTTCACCGAATTTCTTATGTAGTTGAAGCGGATGTCGCCGTAATCGAAGAACTGGGCGTAGGGGTAGAGGTCGCTGGTGGTATAGGTGTCCTGTATCCACTTCTGCCTGCCCTCATCATCGATGACGACGTAGGGGTCCCCGTCCAGGGCCAGGAAGGGAGCCACCTCCGTAGTCCTCTCGGCGATGGTGCGCCGGAACATCAGCCGTGACTCCGGTTTTATGTAGCCGCTGAACAAGAGGTTGATGTCCTTGAAACGTATGGTGAAGGCCAGGCGCTTTAAGAAACTGGATACCGTTATCCCTCCCTCGCCCTCGTAGTAGGGCTCCACGATCTGATTGGTGCTCCCCAGCGGATAGTTGATCTCCTCCGCGCCGGTGCGCGTCAACACGTAACCCTGGGTCTGCTCGCCATAGTAATACTCCGGCCGGGTGACCTCCACGCCCAGGTCAACATCGGATTCGGGAGGTATATCCTTGATCACCAGGGAGGGGTCTCCTTCTATAGTGATCTCGTTGGTGGGGCTCATGCAGGGACCGTAGCCGTGGGTGTAGGATATGTGGTCGTTCTGCCAGGTCCTGGCGTCCTCGCGCAGCTGCTCGATGACCAGCTCCCGGGCGGAGACCAGCATCTGGGTGTAGGTTCCGTCGAAGACGGTATAGCGGTCCACGTCCACGTCGCTGAAATCGTACTCCTGGCGCAGCTCCTGGCGTTGGACGAGCTGGTCCTTCATCAGCCGCGGGTCCCACAGGCGTATGTTCCCGATGGTGGTCGCGTTGGCCAGGATATCGTCATATGTCAGATCATCGTCGGCGGGAAACTCCGTGTTCACCACAACCGCGTTCTCCCCCTCGTTCTGTATGCGGAAGGCATCCTGGGTGAACTCGATATTATATCCGATATACTCGGACTCTCTCTCCAGCTCGTTGGGCTTGACCACGTAGTTCTGGATGATGAAGGGGAACAAGGCTCCCGCCAGCAGGCCGATGACGATTATACCCACGATTCCGGCCACGGGAAGCTTCCATCCCTTGTAGCGCACATTGAGCAGGAAGAGAAAGGCGCATATGAAGCAGGCTCCTATCAGTATCCAGTAGGCCGGGATCTGGGCATGGACATCGGTATAGCTGGCCCCGATAACCGTGCCCCGGGGCGAGTATAAAAGCCCGAACATATCCAGGCGGAAGCGCCAGGCCTGGACCAGCAGGATTATGGCCGCCAGGACGGAGAGGTGGGCCTTGACATGGGGGGCGAAGCGCTGCTCTTTGCTGCTGAAATTAATGGCCCCGTCGAGGAAATGCACCAAGGCGGTGAGGATGAGTACGAAGATAAGGGCGGTGAGAAGCCAGCCCGAAAAATACTGTAGGAAGGGGTATTCGAACAGATAAAAGCCTATATCCTTGCTGAAAATGGGGTCCACCGTTCCGGTGGAGGCGTGGGTGAAGTATTTCAACACGCCTTCCCACTGCCCGGCCGAAGCCCAGCCTACGATAAAGGAGATGATGATGGTCACGATGAGGATGCCGCGGCCAAGCCACCGCCCCGCGCTCTCGCGGAACTTGCCGATGGACTCCTCCACGGGGGAGATATCCCCCTTCGGCTTCTCGTAACGAGGCGTTAAACGCCGGGCCAACCAGACGTTGACATACAGCAGCACGAAGAAAAGAGCGGCAAAGACGAAGAACAGCCAGACCTGGGTCCATATCCTCTTCCAGAAAACCGAGGTATAACCGACCTCGCTGTACCATAGGTAATCGGTGTAGAAGGTGGAGAGCCAGGAGGCGCTGAGGATGAGGACGATGATTAGGATGAGAATGATCCCCACTATCCACTTGGTGCGGGGCTTTATCTTACCCCACCTCTCCTTGAACTTCTTACCGAATTCCTCTCCATCTTTGCGGCGGAAAAGGGAGGGGAACTCTCCTTTATCCCCGCCGTCGCCGCCCCGGAACAGGGAGTCCCAGGGGAATTTTTCCTCTGGCACGCTATCCTCCTTGCTCTATTTATCCAACCCGGCTAACTTCTTGTAAGCCTCCACCACCCTCGGGAGGGTCTCCCCTGCCTTCCCCAAGCATATCAGGTCGGCCTGGGAATCGTGGCTGGTGGTCATTGTATTGAAGAATATCAGCTTTCCTTTGTTCCTCCTAGTATAATCCGGAAGGGCCGCCGCTGGGTATACCTCCAGGCTGCATCCGACCACCAGCATCAGGTCCGAGCCGGATGCCAGCTCCGCCGCCCTGGACAGGACCCTGGAATCCAGGGGTTCCCCGAAGAAGACCACATCGGGCTTGATGGTGCCCTCGTCCTCGGGACAACAAGGCACCTCGGTCCCGCCCTTGGTCATATCCTTCATCTCCTCCAGGGTGAAGGTACAGCTGCAGTTCATGCAGTGGCCGCTCTTATGGGTCCCGTGCAGTTCCAGTACGTCGCTGGAGCCCGCCCTTTGATGAAGGTCGTCAATGTTCTGGGTGATAACCGCCCTGCACTTCCCCATCCGCTCCAGCTCCGCCAGGGCATTATGGGAGGGATTGGGCTCCGCCTCTTCCAGGGTGGGATTGAGCTCCCTGGCCATCTCCCAGAATCGCTCCGGATGGTTTACAAAGGACTCGTAGGTGCCGTATAGAAGAGGATCATACCTGGTCCACAGGCCGCCAGGGGAGCGGAAGTCGGGGATACCCGACTCAACCGAGGTGCCCGCCCCGGTCAAAGCCACCACCTGGATGGCCTGTAAGATCATCAGCGCCGCGCGTTGGATATCGTCGTCGTCGACCAAGCGAAGCTCTCCTTTTATGCGGTTTACGCCGTACTCAGCTCACATCTTGAGATTATAGCATGCACGTCTATCAGCAAAACGATGGTGCTCAAGAGGGGTGAATCAGGGGCTGCAGCCTATGGTGTTATGGCCTCCATCCCAGGCATCGTGGTAAGTGAAATAAAGGGAGCGCTCCACCACCAGGCCCTGGTCGCTTTCCACCTTCACGGATACATCCCTGTCCGGCCCCACCACCTGGTTCACGGCAATGGAGAAGCGCTGGCCGGGCACCATGGTCAACTCCTGCAGTTGGGTGCCGCCGTCTGAGAAAGCGTAAACGACGTTTACCCGCGCATCCAGGTCGCCGGGATTGGAAAGGCACAGCCACTCCTCGAAGCCGGTGCGGGTAGTGCCCTCGGCAAAATACCAGGTAGTCTTGGTGGTGGGGGTCCCGATGGTGATATGGCCCCCGTCCCACATCCAGTTGTAGCTGAAATACATGGGGCGTTCAGCCACCACCGGCTGGTCGGATTCCACCTTGAGGGCTGCATCGACGCCGGGACCCAACACGGAGTTTACGTTGATGGTGATGCGCCTGCGGGCTGGAATGACCAGGTCCTGGGTGGTCTCCCCGCCGCTGGCCAGGTAATAGGTGACCCGCACGGCGGCCGCCTCGTCACCGGGATTGGCCAGGCACAGCCACTCCTCGAAGCCGGAACGGGTGGTGCCCTCGGCGAAGTACCAGGTCTTGTAGGGCATGGTCGTACCGATGGTGATATGACCTCCGTCCCACATCAAGCGGTAGTTGAAATACATAGGGCGTTCGGCCACCACCGGCTGGTCGGATTCCACCTTGAGGGCCACGTCCCTGCCGGGCCCCACAGTGGCGTTGACGTTTATGGTAAAGCGCTTCATGGCCGGCACCACGCAGGGCAGGATCATGGCTTCGCCGTCAGGGAAGATATAGGTCACCTGGACGGCGGCATCCTGGTTGTTGGGGTTGGCCAGGCACAGCCATTCCTCGAATCCGGCATGGGTGGTCCCTTCCGCGAAGTACCAGGTCATACTAGGTTCCAGGGCGGGGACGGTGCAGTGCCCTCCCGACCACTCCCCCTTGTACCGGAAATACATGGGCCGTTCCGCCACCAGCCTGGCCGTGGAGGTCACGGTCACGGATACGTCGCGGTCCGAGCCGATCTCCGCATTGACGTAGACGCTCACCCGGGTATGGGCGGGGACGTTGTAATAGCGTATGCGGTTGGCCCCGTCGGCGATCATGTAAGTGACGGTGGCCACCAGGTCCTCATTCCAGGGATTATAGAGGGTCAACCATTCCTCGAAACCGGCGCGGGTGGTGCCCTCGGCGAAATAGCAGGAGAAGGTGAGCACTTCCTCGTATACGGTGAACTCGTAGGCATTGCTGGGGCCATCGAGGGTAGTGACCACCGCCGGGCCGGAGGTGGCGTTCTCGGGTACGGTTATCACGATATAATCGTCGCTCCAGAACAGGGCCGTGCCGGCATCCACTCCATTGAAGGTCACCGCGCTTATCCCCGGTACCTGCAGGAGGCCGAAATTAGTGCCCTGGATGGCCACCGGGGTCCCCGGCCAGGCGGCGGGAGGGATGATGAGTTCGATGGCCGGGGCCTGCTGGGCCACCACCTCGGCCCAAGCCGGCGCCGAGGCCAGGATGAGTACAAATGCCAATACTGTGACCACCGTCAAGGCCCTTGCTCCTCGCATCATAATCCTCCAGGTTGTTCTCAGGTTTCGGCCCGGTGAAAGCCCTGATATTGCAGCCGCCGATTCTCGCCGGGCCCCATAGCTGAGTTCTACATCTCGTAATCTCCTATATATTACATTCTCGGGGTGATAGCAAACCGACTCGGGGAGTCTACAGCCTCAATACAACCGAGAGGAAAGCCCTGCCTGTTTTTCCCGGGCAGTAGAGTCGGGGGAGGGGTTGCCCCCTCCGCCCGCTGCTTCTAACCGCACGTACGGTTCTCCCGTATACGGCTATCCTTGACGGTTGCCCCGTCGCAGGGGGCAAGAGCCAGCTTAAGGTCCGAAAGAGACACCAGGCCCGCCCTGACAAACAGATAATTGGGCAGGCGCTGGTTCTGGTGGTAGTGAGCCCGTTTCTTCTCCAGGAAACACCGCAGCCTCATCCTTATCCACTTGTCCAGGGAGCGGAAGAGGGTCTTGGTGTCGCCGTGCTTGTAGTAGTTCCCCCATCCCCGGATAATGGGGTTGAGGTCGGCTATGACCATCTCCAGTTTCTTGGGCTGCTGCCTCCGGGTAACGTGCCTCACCTTGTCGCGAAAGGCGTCCACCGACTCCGGCCGGGGGGACTTGTACCCCCTTATGAAGCGGTAGCCCAGGAAGGTGAAGCCGTCCCGGTGGCCGTTTACCACCTTGGTCTTCTCGGGATGGAGCTCGAGCCTCAACTTGACCATGACCTTCTCGACCAGTTCCAGTATGAACCTGGCCTGCCACCTGCGGCGGCAGAAGATCACGAAGTCGTCGGCGTAGCGCACCATCTTAAGTCCATTCTCCTCCATGACCTTGTCCAGCCGGGTTAGATAGACGTTGGCGAGCAGGGGGGAGATCACCCCGCCCTGGGGGGTGCCGGTCATGGCGTAGCGGATCTCTCCCTCCTCCATGACCCCGCTTTTCAGCCACCGCTTGATGAGGAGGAACACCTTCCTGTCCTTGATCACTCTGCTCACGTCGTAGAGCAGGATGGAGTGGTCGACCGACCCGAAGAAATCGCTGATATCGGCATCGACCACCCAGTGGTTCCCGGACAGGTATTCCTCGACCTTGCGGACGGCGTCGTGGGGGCTCCGGCCCACCCTGAAGGCGTAGGAGCAATCGCGGAAGGTCCCCTCGAACAGGGGATAGATCACCTGGAGTACCGCCTGCTGGGCCACCCGGTCGGCCACCGTGGGTATCCCCAGGGGCCTCTCTCCCCCCGAGGGCTTGGGTATGTATACCCTCCTCACCGGCGGGGGCTGGTAACGCCCCTGGGAGAGGAGCCGGGAGAGCTCGGATAGATTGCGGTCCAGGTCAGCCTGATACGCGGCTATACTCCTCCCGTCTATACCCGGCGCTCCCTTCCTGGCCCTGACCCTTGAGAAGGCCTCCCTGAGATTGTCCTCGTCCGCCACTCGCTCGATAAGCTCCATCTATCGCCCTTTCCTCGCCAGCCCGGCCTTCCCCTTCCCTCCGGTTCGCTTACCATCTGCCACCGCCATCATCCTCAAGAATCTCGTCCGGCGATGGTCGGGAGCCCCCGGTGGTCGGTTGGGCCACGGCTTCCGCCAAGCAGGACCCCTTCGCCTCACCTCCCGGCCTTTTGGGCCGGGGGCCGGTGGGGTTCTCCCCACTCCCCCGGGCTTTGTCCTCGCCCCCGTCGCCGGGGGGTCACCGGTCCCGGTGTTCGTAACTACTATGGGTCCCTCCGACTTCTCGCACCCCATCGGTCCGGCTTTCCCTCTTCGGGTTATACCTCGCCTACCTCTCCTCAGAGGAGGGTACGAGACCTCCCCCGGTCACCTGGATGGCCCTCTCCTGCCGTTCCGACCCTAATCACCCCCCGGAGCCCCTCTCCATCGAGGCCGTCTTTTACGGGAGAGGGCGTAGGAGCTTCCCCGTAAACATGGCGGGTCGCCGCGTCCGGGAGGCCACCTCTGGTTCGCTTGCGCTCCGGACCGGCAGGCGCCTCAGGCCCTTCAGATTCCACCTCGCGGTGGACACCCTGCCAGACCTCACTTGAGTGAGGCCCTTTCTCTCGGCTTCCACACTCCAGACGGCAGGAGCATGGGAGGGATTCTCACCCCCTTGCACATCCAGGCTGCGGGGCACGCATGAAAAAGGGCGGCCTTTACGGCCGCCCCTCTATCTTCTCAGTTCGTGTCTACGGTTGCCCCCCACCTACCGCGCCGGTCTGCTCCTCCAGGACGTATATGCTGGTTGCAGTCTCGTAAAGGGGGTCATCCACTATGTCTGGCAAGCTGGTTACATCCGCCACACTCCCGACATCCTGGACAATCCAGCCGTACCCTATCGCGGTATGCTGCGTGCCGTTGGGCGCCTCCAAGATATTGTATTTCACCAATACGGCGTCGAAGGTCCCACCGGGAACCGTGATCTCTCCTTCCGATACCACCTCGTAGGTATACGAGACCGAGGTTTCGTCAAATATTCCCCCCTCGATATAAACGGCGTCTATAGCGCCCGTACTACCCAGGGTCAGGGGGAAAGATGCAATCACTAGATTCGCACTTGTTTTCTTATCATGTGGACTGCGGTAATGTATCACTTCTTTTGTCGGCTCGGTTTTTCCCTGCTCAAAATAAACTCTCGTGAAGCCATGTTCATACCACTTCTGATCCGCCTGGCTGTTGCTGCGATAGGCCGTGCCCGTTATGCGTCTTCCACCGGACCAGATGATAAGAAAATTCACGGCATAAGTTGCCTCCGGGTATAAGTGCGCATCAGGAGCCTCGTGGATGCCGATGACTTCCTCAATATACTTCCAGGGAGTGGTCATGTTGAAATACCACGGTCCCTCCAGTTGGAAATAGCAGGGGTTCATGTTGCTGATGGCCTCGACGCTCCTGTAATAATAATCGGAGTAATCAAGGAAATCCTGCCTGATTGATATCACAGGAAAGAAGGTTGAGATCCATACATCGAGGTCATCCCAATAGCCGAGATACGAAGTACCGTATATATCACCATGAACATCCATGCCGTCTTCGGTGAAATATACCGTCCTGGTGCCCAGTTGGGGTTCCCAATACTCGATAGTCAGCTCGCCCAAGGACTCCTCCTCGGCGGGAGGCTGTTCCTCGGATATGGCCTCCGCCTCCTCCCCCGTCTCCTGGCCTTCCTCCGCGGGAGTCTCCGTGCCTTCCTCCTGGGTCTCCGCCTCCGTGCCGGTATCCTCCTGCGGCGCTTCGTTTTCCGCATCCTGGGCCCATCCCATCACACCGAAAACGAGAAGGACGCTTCCAGCCAGCAGCAAGGTACAGAGTATTACCAGAAGGCGCTTCCAACCCTTCCTTAACCCTGTATCGCCCGTCATTTTCGCACCCCCTTGTTCATCCCGCCCCGGTACTCGTCCAGGGCGAAAGGGATATCCTGTCTTCTTCTTCTTCAAACCTCATACTTGGGACAACAGCATTTCGACTTGCTATGTTATTGCCCATTATTCCCATTTTAGCAACATATTATGCCAATTGGGACTATGTCCACTATACAAGTAATTTTTCGGCTTGGACAGCTGGAATCTGTAGTAAAATGTGGAATATCCTGCCTCTTAGGGAAATCCCGTTGGTAGTTCCTCGCCGAATACGAGGGGGGTTACCTCGCGGGTCTCCAGGTTGACCTTCCATTCGAACTTCTGCTGGTAATAGCCACCGGAGACGTCGCTGTACTCCTCGCCGATGTAGGAGATGTCGAAAAGTGCCGTGACTAACATATCGTCCGCGGGCCCCGAGGCCTCCCAGTCCTTGAACATAGCGATATCGTAAAAGCCCTCGTTTTCCTCGTATTCCTTGACCAGTTGTATGGCCTCATCCGGATCACCGGAGCCTCCTCCCGACAGCACCACGACCAGGACAACCACTATGGCTATCAGTAATGCCCCGCCGGCAACTGCGGCCCATATCACCTTCTTCGAGGATGATTCCATTTGCGTGGGAGGTATATAGGCCTGCCGCGGCGCCGCTTCGGGAGAGGGCGTTTCCCGAGCCATATCAGGGCTCCACTCCGAGGCCGCCCCGGACGGAGCATCTCCGGCCGCAGCATCCCCGGGCGGGGGAAGAGGGCCGGGTCCGGCCTCGACGGCCGGCCCACCTGCCGGCAGAAAGCCACCGCAGGTCCCGCAGGTGAAGGCGCCATCCGGGTTGCCCGCCCCACACTCAGGACAATCAGCCATGACCGCCTCCTTTCCATGTCCAAAGCTTTTCATGGTGAATATCGTGTTACGAGGGGCAATCCTTGAATTGTGAACAGCTTTATGATTGCAGCGCGTAAGCGCCAGCGACGTAGGTGGCGCGACGGTGCCTGTGCCTAAAAGGAAGGGGTCAAAGCTTCAATCTTCAATTTTGAATGGTAGAAGACAAGAGCTAGTTAGAGATATGCAAGAAATTGAAGATTGAAGCTTTGACCCCTTCCGCGGAGCCTGGCACGCGTCATCTGCGATAAACGCTTAATGGATAAGGGAACATGGCGCGCTGTACGATAGAATAATGTAGAGCCATGTCAAAGGGGGAAGGATGCAAGGAAGAATACTGATCGTTGACGACGAGCCCGAGATCCTCAACGCGGTCAAGTACTACCTCGAGGACGAGGATTTCGAGGTACATATCGCCGAGGAGGGCAATGAGGCCGTGGCGTTGGCGGAGACCCTCCAGCCCGATCTCATCGTGCTCGACGTTATGATGCCGGTTATGGATGGTATCCAGGTCTGCCGTCAGCTCAGGTCCAGGAGCCGAACGCGCTTGATCCCCATCATCTTCCTGACCGCTCGCGAAGCTCTGGAGGACAGGATAAGAGGCCTGGAGGCCGGCGGCGTGGATTACATCATCAAACCCTTCAACAACCAGGAGCTCATGGCCAGGATCAAGGCCCATATAAGACGCAGCAAGGAGGATGTCTCCTCCCATCCCGTCACCGGGCTGCCCGGAGCCCACAGTGTGGAGCACAAGGTAAACGAGCTTCTGCAGGAGGGGGAAATATTCACCGCTGTCTTCTGCGGTATAGAACACCTCAAGGAATACCGGGAGGCCTACGGCGTGAGCCGCAGCGAACGCCTTCTGCAGCTGATGTCCCAACTGCTGGAAGAGGTCCTTTCTGAACTGCCGGGGGACAAGGTATTTCTCGGGCAGCCCGCATACCAGGAGTTCCTGTTCGTATGCCCGACCAACAAAGCGGTCCCCATATGCGAGCAGATGATCGAGCGTTTCGAACAGGAGAAAGCGGGATACTATATGGAACAGCACCGTAACCGCGGGGAACTGACTTATTACGACTACCGCGGTGACCTCACCCACGCTCTGTTTATAGACCTGGCCCTGGGAGGAGTATGCAACGCTCACCGTTTCGTCGCCACTTATTCCGCCCTGGCTGAATGGGGCGCCCAGGTCCTGCTCAAAGCCCGGGCCATGGGGAAGAGCTCCTATGTCTTAGAGGAATGAGGGGATAAATGGCCGGAGAACTCATACTCGTGGTCGACGACGAGGCCAACATCGTCGAGCTGGCTCGTCTGTACCTTGAGAAGGAGGGATTCCGGGTAGAGGAAGCTTCTACGGGCGAGGAGGCTCTTAAGGGCTTCGAGGACCTGAGCCCTGCCCTGATCATTCTAGACATAATGCTCCCCGCACCGGATGGATGGGAGGTTTGCCGCCGTATACGCTCCCACTCCCAGGTCCCCATCATCATGCTCACCGCGCGCGAGGACGAGGTTGACAAGGTAGTGGGGCTGGAGCTCGGAGCGGATGATTACTTGACCAAACCCTTCAGCCCGCGCGAACTGGTGGCAAGGGTAAAGGCGGTCTTACGCCGGGCCCGGCCCGTATCGGAGGCGGAGGAGGTCCTGCATGTTGAAGACCTCATCATAGACGCCTCGCGGCGGAGGGTCGCCCAGGGAGACAAAGAGATAGACCTCACTCCTCGCGAGTTCGACCTGCTCTACACCCTGGCCCTGAACAGGGGCATCGTGATGAGTCGGGAAAGGCTGCTGGAGCGGGTATGGGGTTACGATTACTACGGAGATACACGCACCGTGGATGTACATATCCGCCATATGCGGGAGAAGCTTGGGGAGGATTCATCCAAGCCCCGCTACGTGGAAACGGTGTGGGGAGTGGGATATAAGTTCAGAGAGGGGAAGAGCTGAGGAGAATGGCAGATAAAGGCAGGGCCGGTTTCCGCTCTCTCCGCAGCCGGTTTCTTTTCTACTTCCTCTTCCTGGCCATCTTGAGCCTCCTTCTCTTCAGCGTCCTCTTCGCGTTCTTCCTGTGGCGGCAGACCAACCAGGAGGAGGAGAACGCCCGCGCTGAGCTCGTTGACCAGGCCCAGGAGATGGCCAGAGACCTGGAGCTGGCCCTGCAGCTGGGGCAGCAGTTACCCGAATCGCCCTTTTTAGCCAACCAGGAGAGGGTAACCCAGCTGCTGCGGCTGGAGGGCAAACTCATCGATGCCACCAGTGTAGTGGTGGACGACCGGGGACAGGTCGTCGCGCCCAAGCCCACACCTGCGCGCATCCAGAGAGAGATCGATCCCGAGCTGCTGGCGGACACCGAGCCCCGGTCCTCGGAGGCGAACCTGGGCCGCCTGGGCGACTCCTACGTAGTGGCCGTGCCCTTGAACACCCCGGACCCCGCCTATTACAACCTCGTGGTAGCCAAGCGGCTGGAGGAGCTGCAGGTCACTCCCAGCGGCGTTTTGATGCGCTACATCATCATAGCCGGCGCCATCGCGCTGACCCTCTCCATCATCCTCGCCCTATTATTGAGCAACTATGTACTCAGACCCTTGCGACGCCTCAGCCAGGCCGCATGGGACCTAGCCCACGGCGATATGGACCGAAGGGTGGAGGTTGTTGGGCAGGACGAGATATCCGAGTTGTCCAGATACTTCAACTATATGGCTGAGCGTATACAGCGCAGTTCCCAGCTGCAGAAGGATTTCGTGGCCAACGTCTCCCACGAGATACGCACCCCCCTGACCTCCATCGAGGGATTCTCCCAAGCTCTACTGGATGACGTGGTGGAGAAGGGCGAGGACCGGGAACGCTACTTGCGCATCATATCCGACGAGTCCCGCCGCCTGAAGAGGGTGCTCTCACAGCTCCTGGCTCTATCCCGCCTGGACGAGGGCGCCTGGGTCATCCATCCGGCTCCCCTACCCATATCGGATTATATTCAGGAGACGGGCCACAAGCTCCAACCCCTGGCACAGGAGCATGATGTCCGCCTGGTATTGGAGGCGCACGATAACCTGCCGGTTATCGAGACCGACAGGGATGCCCTGGAGATGGTGATCAGCAACCTGTTGGATAACGCCATCAAGTTCACCCCCGAGAAAGGCGAGGTGGTGCTGTCCGCGGACCCCCTTCCCAAGGGCGGTGTCCGCCTTCAGGTGCGAGATAACGGCAGCGGTATACCTCCTGAGGACCTCGAGCACATCTTCGACCGCTTTTTTCGGGTGGACCGTTCCCGTTCCCAGCGGCATGGGGGGTCCGGACTGGGGCTGGCGGTATGCCGGGAGATCCTCAACCTGTTGGGAGGGAGGATATCAGTGTGGAGTAAGCCCGGTAAAGGCACGGTGTTCACCATCACTCTCCCGCCGCGGACACCCGACTTGCCCCTGGAGGCCGGCACGGATACATCATAGAAAACTTGAGAGCAATCTGGTACAAGAATAATTGAGGATGGGGCGGGTTACGCCCCAAGACGTATCTTGTGGAGGGAATCCCGATAATGCCGGAACTTCCAGAGGTAGAGATCATCCGCCGTCAATTGCACGGCGAATTGACAGGGGCCCGTATAACCAGATGCGAAGTATTGCTTCCCCGTCTGGTCACCCATCCCTCCCCCCGGACGTATGAGAGAGCTTTGACGGACTCGGGTATCAGGGGCGTTAACCGCAGAGGTAAATACCTCCTCATCGACCTCGATGACCATCTCGAGTTGATAATACACCTGGGCATGACCGGCTCACTCTCCCTGGTGAGCCGCGGAGAGGAGCGGCCCCGCCATACCCACCTGGTCTTTTATCTTGCGGACGGAAGAGACCTCCTATACGTTGACCCGCGTACATTCGGTGAAACGGCCCTGGTGCCGCCCGGGGACCACCGCTTTCTGCGCGGCCTGCACACCATAGGGCCCGAGCCCATAGATGAGGGATTCACCTGCGATGTTCTGGCCTGTGCCCTGGCGGGCTCAGCCAGGGTCAAGTCAGCCCTCCTGGATCAGTCCAGGGTGGCGGGAATAGGTAATATATACGCCGACGAGATGCTCTACCGCGCCGGCATCCACCCCTGCCGCCGCCTGGACGATATCACCCCTCCGGAGATAGAGCTTCTGCATGCCTCCATGCGCGAGGTGCTCAACCAAGCCCTATCCCAAGGGGGGTCCTCCGTCAGCGATTACGTCGACCTGGAGGGAGAGCCGGGTACCTTCCAGTCTATGCACCGGGTCTACCGCCGCGAGGGAGAGGCCTGCCTGGTCTGCTGCGAGCCCATCCGCCGCATGAGGGTGGCCGGCCGCAGCAGTTACTACTGCCCCCACTGCCAACGCTAGGGGCCTAGCCCCAAATAAAAAGAGGCCGGGTCGAGCCCGGCCTCTTTTTTTGGTTTGGTTACCAGGTGCCGTAGCCGATGGAGCAGGAGCCTCCTCTCATTATCTGTCCGCTGAGAGGATCGGTGTAGGTGAAGTACATGGCCCTCTCCACAGCCACGCCGATATTACCTTCACCGCCTGCCGCTGCCGCCTCCATGGCTCGGGCGGAGATGCTGGTGGAGACGTCCGTCGCCGCCAGAAGCGGATCCACGTCGTCCACCTTGATAGTCAGGCGATAATTGGGAGGAACGTCGTACGTCCTCTCGATGACATCGCCGTTGGGCGTCATGAACCTGGCGTCTACCTGCTGCCAGCTGTCGTAGGGGTTCACCACCAGCACGTAGGTATCGAAACCGCCTCCGGTGTACCCCTCGGCCAGATACCAGTTGCGGTAGGCGCAGGGCGTTCCGATCGAGGTATGTCCGTCGGTGGACGCCTCGTAGTGGAAGTACATGGAACGTTCCGCCACGATGTTCGCCGGCACCCTGTCCACGGTTAGATCCACCTCTCCGGCGATGTTGTCGGAGAGCTGAGGGACCTGGGATTCCGCAGACTGGTCATTAACCAGGGTGGTGACCTTGGGCTTGAGGTAGTTGAAGGCCTCCTCGGCGCTGACCGAATCGTTGCCGTTGGTGTCGGCGGCCTTCTTGGTCAGGCCCTCGACGAAGTAATAGGCGAAGGCGCCGTTACCGTTATCGCCCGTGGCCGCCTTGAAGGTGTCCTCCGTGAACTCGTGGTCGGTCTCTCCCTTCTTACAGGAGGCCATGAGCACGCGGCCTTCGCCCTCCAGCTTGGGGAAGAACTCATCGCTGCTATCGGCACTCAATAAGCCCACCAGCTTCTGGGTCTGCAGCGCATCGAAGTATCCGGCCAGCTGGTCGTCCGAGATAGACCCGTCGAACAGATCGATGTAGTTGTTGGCGCCAGCCGCATGGCTGGTGCCGCCGAAGTAGAAGAACACCAGGTCGCCGGAGCCGGCCGCCTCGGCCAGCCACTCCATATCCTCCTGGAACTTCTCCACGGTGGCGCCGTCGTTAGCGCGGTAGCGCATGTTGGAGTAGTCGAATCCGCAGTAGTCAACCAGGCGGTGCTTGATGTCGTACATATCGTCCACGGTATACTTGGGATCGGCCGCTCCACCGTACTCCTCCACGCCGTAGAGCACAGCGTACTTATTGGCTCCTTCGGCCTCCGCCGCCTGCAGTTCCACCGCCCTGGTGGCGGTGACCTTGGTGGAGACATCGGTGCCCTCCAGCCCCGGCACATCATCCACGTGGATGGTGTCCCTGGACCAAGGGGGTACGTTGGCATGGGTAACGCTCACCGGCTCGAAGCCGGGCTGGTTGGAGTAGAAGGTGTAGGTTACGTCCACCTCGTGCCAGTTGGGGTTCATGGCCATCACCCAGGTGTCGAAGGCCGCCCCGGTGTAGCCCTCGGGCAGGTACCACTCGGGAGCCGCCGAGGGGGCTCCGATAGAGGCGGAGCCTCCGGCCCTGCCATAGTAATCGAAGTACATGGCCCGCTCGGCCACAATAGGCTTGCTGGAATATACCGCGGTAGCTACGTCGGTATCGTCGAACCTTACCTCCAGGGGCTGCTCCTCTTCTCCGCCCCCTTCACCTGTGGCGATCTTGTTCTCCGTACCTTCCACATAGACGAGATCGTCCAGCTTGACCGTCTTCCTCTTGCCGGCGGGGACATCCACCTTGAACATGTAATACTTGCCGTCTTGAGGCTTTAACAACTTGAGCTGGGCGTCGATCACATCCTCCTCTCCGGGGTTCATGAGCAGGACGTAGGTGTCGAAGCCGCCGCCGGTGTAGCCCTCGGGCAGGTACCAACAACAGCTCGGATTTGTCGCACCTATGGAGGCGTGACCCCCGGCCCTTTCGCCGCCATTGCCCTCATAACTGAAGTACATGGCCCTCTCGGCGATGATGCCCTGTCCCTCACAGATCACCTCGGTGGACACCTCCAGGCTCTCGATGCCGGGCACCGAGTTAAGATATACGGTATGCCTGGACTGCCCCGCGATGATGTAATCCTGGGCTACGGGCTCACCCGTGGGCGTCATGAACCTCAGGTGGGCGGTGGTGGGTTCCTCGTTGGGGTTCTGGATGAGAATCCAGGTGTCGAAATCGCCGCCGGTATAACCTTCCGCGAAATACCAGCCCTGCCTGCCGCAGCTCGTCTCCACCTCCCCTGGAGAAGCGACGGCCATGGTGGTAGCGCAGAAGATGCCGCTTACCACCATGATGAGCAGAATTTTAAAAACCGCTCTCTTTCCTCGCATGATGAAGCTCCCTCCTTTGTAGGTTACGAGAGACGGATTAGTCTGCCCCCTTCTCCGGCCCCCTTGGCGTTCCCAGGCCCTTTCTCGCTTCGCTCATTCTCTTAATCGACTCCTTCATACTGTCGCTTGAGAATGAAACCGCAGTTCTTCACACATTAATGTAAACGGTTTTCCCCGTGAAGAATTACAGAAAAACCTCCCTTAAATGGGGTCAAAGCTTCATTCTTCAATTCCAATTGAAAGAATCTTAACTGTCATGATTATTAATAATTGAAGAATGAAGCTTTGACCCCATTTAAGGGAGGGCGTTGCCGGAGGAAGCGGTATAGACTGGAGTAGTCGCTTCATCTTCCGGAAGGGGGGAGCGAGCCGGGGAATACAATAAATCAAGGGTCGCGCCCCAGGCCATCGCCAGCCCCTTTAATCCTCGTAATGAAGATCTGCCGTTGTACCGCGGCTCCATTTCCACCGGTACCTCTTTGACGGCGACCTTATTGTCGGCGAAGAGACGCAGGGAGGATACCTCGGGATACCGAGGAGGATGGGCGCTGGTCATCAAGCGCATAGCATTTCGGGTGTAAGCTCTGAAGCCTGAGGTGGGATCGGTGAAATGCAGCGACGTCCTCCAGCTCAGGATAGCGCTGAGGAAGGCGATGCCGATACGCCTGGGAATCGAGACCTCATACTCACCATTATCGTCCTGCAGGAAGCGGGAGCCCACCACCACCTCCGATTCTCCCTGTTCGAGGGGGCGCAGAAGGTGGGGTATGAAGTCGGCGGGGTGTTGGCCGTCCCCGTCAAGACGCACTGTGAAACGATAGCCTTCCGTTAAGGCATAGGAGAGTCCGCGGCGTACCGCCTCGCCTATTCCCACGTTCTCCATAATCCTCATGACCATGGCGCCGGTCTCCAACGCTTCGATGCCCGTGCCGTCATGGGACCCGTCGTCGACGACCAGCACGTCTATCCCCGCAAAGGCTTCCCTGATATCCGCAACCACTTGCCCCACGGCTCCTTGCTCGTTATAGGCGGGCACCACAGCCAGGGCGTATCCCCCCGATCCCGGTTCATCGCCTGCAGGCGGATATACCTCGGGGGGCGGCGGGGGCATTCCCGGCGGGGGGGACCCCGGCTTTCTTCTAAACATGTCCACCAATAGAAGCGCGAGAGCCAGGAAAAGCAGCATATAGGCCGCCCACAGCGGCAGGGCCGCTGAACTTACCTCCACATCCCCTCCTGCATCGTCTGAACGCACGTAGATAGTGTATTGCCCCGTCTGCGCCGCCTGGGTCCATTCCTCCCCCATCCCCTGGCTGGCTCTACCGCCGATGCCGCCGCTCTGTCTTGCTGCTTGAGGCATCACTGAGACCACCAGCAGGTCCGCATCGCTGGAAGGGTCCGGGCTCTGCTCCGGCTGCACCTCGTGGAACATCCCCTGCATGGAATAGCGGCCGGTCATGGCGTATACGAGGTCCCCCAGCCGGGGATCCGTGGTGTAAACGATATCTCCCGGCTCGCTGTTCTCCTCGATTACGCCCATCAGCGCCGCGGTCTCCTCCCCGAAGACCTGCTGCTCGCGGTTATTGGGCTGCCGGGGCGCTTCCCATCCCAGCAGCACCAGGAGGGTCGTGGGCTGCAGGTTCAGCTTGAAATCCCCGCTATCCAGGTCGCGAAGTCTACTCCGCAGAGGCCCATTGCCGGCTCGGTCCTCGCCCCCCGGTACGGATCCCGGCAGTGCGCCATCCACGGAAGGCGGGGGAAGGAGCACACCGTTATTCGGCTGCTGAGGCGCTGAATAGCCTTCAGGTCTGTACGGTATCTGCTGTTGAGGGGAAACTTGCGGCTGGTAAGGAGCCGATACCCCGGGAGGTAACTGACCTTCACCCTGCCCGGGGGGCACAGGGGGGAGGGGGTTGTCTCCCCCCAGCGGTTTTAATACCTGACCATCGCCGGACAGGCCGGTGCCGGCCTGGCTGGGACCATAGCTTGACGGCCCCTGCGAGCCGTAAGCAAGGACGGGGTCGACGCAGAAGACCAGGACCAGTAGGAGGGCCAGGACTCCCGCCGCTATGGCCCGAGCATATGGGATCTTGACGGCACGATGGCCTAGGAAGCGTTCGAGTACCGCATGAAGCTGGTCCAGGGCTATCGCGCCCAGCATGGCCAGGGGCAGGAATATGTGGCCTTCCCAGAAGCGATTGGAGTAGAAGAAGACGATGGGCACCATAGATAGGAAATAGGCGGGCAATATATAATACTGCTTCTTGCGCAAATAGCAGATAACAAACCCCGCCAATGCCAACAACCACAGGAAGAGATGGAGGATGATATTCCCGCCTCCCAGCGCCTGCGAGGTGCTAAAGCTGGACAGGTTGGCGAGCACGACTATGCCCCAGGGCAAGTACAGGAGATATGAGAAGGCAAGTATGGTAAGGATGCTCTTCCAGTTGTCTCTGCGGTGGAGCATGTAGATGAACAGCGCCAGGGCGACCAGGTGTCCCATAACAAGGTGGGAGTACAAGCACATGGCTAAAAGAATCACGGCCGCTATCCTGCGATCCTCCTCCACCATCACGAAGATGAGTGGGGTCAGGGCGAGGACTATGGACGCGGCGATGGTAACCCCGGATTGCCAAAAGAACATATAGGGCACCCCTACCAATACCAGGGAATAGAAAGCGGCGCGAGGGCCGAAGAGCTTTCTCATCGACCACCACAGGCACAACATGATGAGGGGGAACATGATAATGCTCACAAGGGTGGCCACGACCTCCATGGACAGGCCCATATCAAGCATCAGGGACATGGACACGTGAAGCAGGGGCGGGTAGATATGGGGCCGTCCTTCGGGGGCAAAATCCCAAAAATCCCAGGTAGTGACGCCTCCCGCCTCCTGGAAGCCCTCGGTCACGGCCATGTGGTAGGGAATATCCAGGTAAACGGGGTACATGGAGAGATTGACAATAATGAGCACCAGGCATAAGACCAGCAGAAGCATGGCCAGGATATCGTAGGTATTCCGCCTTCTCCACCGGGCCTTCAATCTTCCTTGCATCCCGTCATCCTCTCCTATTGTCACCTTGATGCCGGGTCACCGGGGAGGAGGTCCTCCAGGGGGGCTGGGATGACCTCCGAGGAATCCCCGGTACCAGCGGCTGAAACCATCTTGAAATCAGCCCTCCAGGGCCTGATTGAAATCCCTGAGCTCTTGGTTCAGCTCCTCGATCTTCATTAGCGCCTCGTCCAGATGAGAAAGGGCGGCCTCGAGGTCCTCCTCGCCCCAGGCCTCCCTGGCCGCGGCGATATCCTCCTTGATGTCGCCAATGCTTTGCCTGATGCCCTCGGCGATAATGCGATACGGGCCTAAAGCCTCATTGAAGGCATTGGCCTCTTCTCTGCATTGAGACACATCCTCAAGGAGCTGAGATCGCTTTTCCCTGCGAAACCTGAACCTCTCCTCACCCTCGAGCTCTTGCGCCTCTTGGCGCCACCTGTTCACGTCCTCGCGCAGCCCATCCATCTCTCCTCGCCGGAAATCCCTTTTCTCTTCCTTTAAATCACGGGCCTGCGACCTCAGCGGTTCGAGAGTCTCCCTCAACTCCTTCAAAGCGCTCTTCAGCTCATCACGCTTCTGCTCGAGCTCGGGCGGGATCTCTGATTCCTGCTCTCCCTCCTGCTCGGACTGACCCAGGGCCGGAGAGGCTGCCACCAGGAAAAAGGTAGCCAATATGGCCAGAACCGCTATGGCGATCACCCATTTCGCCTTGTTGTTCGTCATATACCCTCACCTCCTTCGCTATATATCATCGCAGCAGGCTTTTAATACTCTGTTGGGAAAATGTAAAGAATTGATTAAGAATGAGTCCACGCACCATATCGGTGTCAGACACCAAAACGGTGCGTTTTCCTATTACGTTTCTCATTAACCCCCGCCGTTACGAAAAAATGCACCGTTTTGGTGTCTGACACCGATATGGTGCATTGATCGCTTTAGTGTTGGAAGTACATGGGCCTCTCGGCTATGATGGGGACCCCGTTGGTGGTCTGGACCCTGGCTGAGAAGTCGTGGGCTTTATCGTCTCCCTGGCCCAGGAAGGACTTCACGGGCACGGTGAAGCGGG
>Ga0180434_10000622_pt1 | contig 52096 bp, 39 predicted proteins | sample SS_ome_7_FD_132453 | JGI IMG/M metagenome (GOLD analysis project Ga0180434, IMG submission 132453) | Hypersaline lake sediment archaeal communities from the Salton Sea, California, USA - SS_1_D_2 metaG | ecosystem: Environmental > Aquatic > Non-marine Saline and Alkaline > Hypersaline >... | reverse complement strand
GCCGCGCGGACACCCGGCCCGGGACCACGGCGATGCCGCGGACGCGGATCGCCGAACCTCCGGCTTCGCCGGAGGATTCGCCACCCACAAAGGTTTTCCTTTCCGTGCTGTGGGTTGCATCAATGCGGTGGCGGCAAAGCACGGCCAACACGGGTCACAGACAATGAAAAATGCTGCAGCCCCCTTGCACTCCTGCCATGGATCGGGGGTGAACGGTCCCGAAAAAACCCGTGCCCCCCCCCTGAGGACTTGACATTCGAGGGTCACCCCGGGGTCTTTCCATGAAGGGGAGCTACGAAAAGGAAGGGAGGACCACGACTTATTTGCAGCGCGAAACGCTCTTCCCGGCCTTTCCTATCAAGGCCGTCCGGTCATCGGGCGATACAGAAACAGGCGGACCGGCGGTGCCGAGGCCCGGAATCCACCGGTCGCCACGGTTTGGTTTGGAAGGGACACCCATGAAGAAGGGATTCTTCAAGAAACACGCAAGCGTCATCCTGGCGGGGCTTTGCTTCTTCGGCTTCTTCCCGTTCCTCGCCTTCGCTCTCACGGACGGAGGGGCTTTCTGCCCCCCCGTCACGGCCTCGAACACCGAGGCCGTGGCCAAGGCCCCGGTGCCGAACGACACCGGCGCGGTGGAAGCCGAATCCCGGCACCCTCTGCTCGAGCGCTTCCCGCCCGACCAAGGCTGGGGCGCAGAACGCCGTGAGGCCATCCTTCTGAAGACCATCGTCGAAGGGGAGACGCCCACCGGGGACGAGCGCTTCTTCTACATGAACTACGAGGCGTGGAAGAAGGCGCTGGATACGGCCGTGCAGGAGTAGCGCGGGGCCGGGACACTCGTAAGCCGGCGCCGTTTGTGGGAGGCGTGTGTCCCGGGCCACGCGGGCTTTCGGCCCGGAACCACGGCGTTTCCCGCGGGCTTGGTTGGCTGAAATCTGCCGGCTGAAACCTGTAAAAGCAAGGGATGACCATGACCTACGTACAGCGCGAAACGCTCGGATCTTGACTCCCCTCTGGATGCGGATCCCCCCACCGGCTATAATCCCCCCTTTCATCCCGTCTGACCCATCCCCCGTGGAGAAAGGAATCGACTTGAACGACGATGAAGCGCCCCCCGGAAACGGCGAGAGGAAAAAGGAGCCTCCGGAACCCGACGTCCGGCTCGAGGACCTGCCCCCCTCCCTGCAGGAGGCCGCGGGACGCGCAGGCTGGTCCACGCTCATGCCCGTGCAGGCGCGCGCCGTGCCCCTCATGATCGAGGGCAAGGACATGCTCGTCCAGGCGCGGACCGGAAGCGGGAAGACCGGGGCGTTCCTGTTGCCCATGCTCGAGCGGCTGGACAGCGGCCTCGACGCCTGCCAGGCGCTGATCCTCGTGCCCACGCGCGAGCTGGCCCGGCAGGTGTGCCGGGACGCGGAGCTGTTGTGCGGCGAGACGGGCCTTCGCGTGACCGCCGTCTACGGGGGCGTCGGATACGGCCCCCAGATCAAGGCCCTCGAGCAGGGCGCCCACATCGTCGTCGGCACGCCGGGGCGGGTCCTCGACCACCTCCTGAGGGACACCTTCCGCCTGGACGATCTCGGGGTGCTCGTCTTCGACGAGGGCGACCGCATGCTCTCCATGGGCTTCTACCCCGACATGAAGGCGCTGAAACGCCACCTCCCCGGCGGCCCCCTGCAGGTCGCCATGTTCTCGGCCACCTTTCCGGGGCCGGTGCGGCGGACGGCCGGCGAATTCACGACGGATCCCGCGTTCCTCACCCTGAGCACCGACCACGTCCACGTGAAGGAGACCGATCACCTCTTCTACGTCGTGCCGGGCATGGAGAAGGAGCGCGCGCTGGTCCGCATCATCGAGTTCGAGAACCCGCCCTCGGCGCTGATCTTCTGCAACACGCGGGCGCGGGTCCACTTCGTGACGACCGTTCTCCGCCGCTTCGGCTACGACGCCGACGCGCTGAGCTCGGACCTGTCCCAGTCGGAGCGCGAGCGGGTCCTGGAGCGCGTCCGCCAGGGGACGCTCCGCTTCCTGGTGGCCACGGACGTGGCCGCGCGCGGGATCGACCTGCCGGCGCTCACGCACGTTTTCCTCTACGAGCCGCCGGAGGAGCTGGAGGCGTACATCCACCGGGCGGGCCGCACGGGGCGTGCGGGCGAGGGGGGCGTGGCCGTCTCGCTGGTGAATGCGGTGGAGCGCGTGGAGCTGGAGCGGATCGCGCGCCACTACGAGATCGAGATGGAGGAGCGTGCGCTTCCCTCCGACGAGGACGTGGCGAAGCTGGTGTCCGAGCGCCTCGTCGCGCTTCTGGAGGCCCGCCTGCGCGACCGCGACAAGCTGGCCACGGAACGGGCCCGGCGGTTCATCCCGCTGGCGCGGGAGCTGGCCGAGCAGGAGGACGAGTCGGCCGTCATCGCCATGCTGCTCGACGACACGTACCAGGAGACGGTGCACGGCAAGCCGCCGGCGCCGGAGGAGACGCCGCTCCGCGTGAAGGAACGCAAGGGGGGCAAGCGCCGCACCAGCGGGCGCCGGGAGAGCGGCGGCGGCGGCCGCCGGAAGCGGAAACCGCGAAAACGCAGCCGGTGAGGCCTTGTACAATGATGCTGCGAACGGAAGACCGGTTCCGCGGATCGATGCTGGGCCTGGCGCTCGGCGACGCGTGCGGCGCGCCGCACGAGGGCGGCGTCCTCGCCGGGCTCGCCTGGAAGGCGATGGGGCGCGCGCGGGGGGAGACGCTCCGCTGGACCGACGACACGCAGATGGCGCTGGGGCTCGCCGGATCGCTCGCCGAATGCCGGGGGCTGGATCCCGACCACCTGGCGAAGCGCTGGGCGGAGAACATGGACGGGTTCCGGGGCTACGGCCCCGGCGCGAGGGAACTCCTGACGCGCATCCGCCACGGCGTGGACTGGCGGGAAGCCAACCGCTCCGTCTTTCCCGACGGGTCCTTCGGCAACGGGGCGGCCATGCGCACGGCGCCGCTGGGCCTCTTCTTCCACGACGACCTGAAGGCGCTCGCCGGAGCCGCGTCCCACGCCGCCTCCATCACGCACGCCCACCCCCTGGGCATCGAGGGCGCCGTGCTGGTCTCCGCAGCCGTGGCGCTGGCCATGCGCGAGGACTTCGAGCCGGCCGCCTTCGCCGACGCCCTCTACGGCTTCTGTTCGCAAGGCGCGTACACGACCCGGCTCGACCTCGTGCGCGGTTTCCTGGAGGCGCGTCCCTCGCCGGCGGAGATCCGCGGGGCGCTGGGCAACAGCGTCCTCGCCCACGAGTCGTCCGTCACGGCGATCCAGATCTTCCTTTCCCACCGGGACGATTTCGGCGATCTTCTGGAAACGGTCCTCGACGTCGGCGGCGACACGGACACGATCGGCGCCATGGCCGGGGGGATCTTCGGCGCCCACCGCGGATTCGCAGGCCTCCATTCCAACCTCCTCGATCGGCTCGAGGCGCGCGACGAGATCGAACGGGCGGCTGCCAGGCTGTACGGGGCCTGGAGAGGGACCCGGGGGGAAAGCGCTGAGAGACGGTGAAAAACACCTCCTTCCGACCTGGCGCGCTGCCGGCAGGACCCGCCGTCGCCGCCTTGCCGATGCAAGGGCTATGGCGGGGAACAGCCGGCGGTCCGGGGCGCGGGCCGACGTTCGTCGTGAGCCACGGAGCGGTTGCGGAGTGGCGCAGCAGCGTTGCCGAGGTGAAGAAATATTTGCAGCACTCCGCCTTCGGCTCCGTGGTTGACTTTGACGCTTGCAATCTTCTTTTCTTCGCGATGATGCGATGGGGTGGAATGTCTCGAAAAAACCAATGGACCCCTTTGAGGATCAAGAATACGAGGGGCAACCCGGGGTATTTCCCAGAAGCGGGATGATAGAACGTGGGAGAGATTCAGGACTTGCTTACAGCGCGAAAGCCTCGCTGCGGCTTCGCATTGCTTTCCGGGTCCGCTTGCCGCAAGATGATTCGAGGGCGCGAAACGTTTCCGCGGACCCCCTTCATTCTTGATCGAGGTGCACCTTGGCTCGCGCGAAATCCTCCCGGCTCCTGCCGGCTTTCCTTTCCCTGCTCTCCTTCCTGATCGCCGCCCCTTTCGCTCTCGCCCAGGAGGCGGAGCTCATCGCCCCCCCCGCGAAAGAAACCCTGGACGCCATCCAGCAGAAGATCGAGGAGGGCGAGGGCTGGATCGAGCAAAACGCCGGCGCCGCGCCCGAAACCCTCTCCGCGCTCGAGCAGGGCTACGCCGAGGCCCGCAAGGGGCTGGAAGCGGCGCGGACCTGGATCGCCGAGGCGGAGACCTCCCTCCAGAGCCTGGAGGAAGCGCCCGCCGTCCTGAAGAGAATCCGGGAGGGGACGGAACCCCCGCCCGCGCCCCCCCTGCCCGAAGGGGCGGACCTCAGCGAATGGACGGACCGGTACAAGGAAGCCGAAGCCGCTCTGGAAAAGGCCCGCCAGAACCGGAAAACGCTGCTCGAGGAGAAGACCCGGCGCGATGAGCGACGCGCCGGGCTCCCGGAGAAACTCGCCGAGGCGCGCCGGCGCCTCGACGAGGCGCGAAACGCCGTCTCGGAAGCGCCGGAAGGCACGGGTCCCGGCGACCCGGCCCGCGCCGAGCGCACGAAACGCCTGGCCTGGCTCGCGGCTTCCCGCGCCCAACTTTTCGCGCTGGACGCGGAGCGCAGGAGCTACGAGGCCCGGGAAGAGGTCCTGGAAGCCAGGCTGGAGGACGCCTTGCGGGAGGTCTCCCGGGCCGAGGAACGCGTGGAGACGCTGGGCGAGGTCGTGCGTAAGCGAAAGCGCCTGGAGGTCGAGGCGGATTTCAGGCGCGCGCGCGAAGCCGCCCTGGAGGCGGCGGACGCGCCACCGGCGGTGCGGGCGCTTGCGGAGGACGTGGCGGAACTCGCCGGGCGCCGGGCATCGTCGTCGGGCCCGATCGCGAAAATCGAGGCGGAAACGGAGCGGCTGGAGAGGACGCGGGAGACCCTGGCGTCGCTTGCGCAGGATTTCGAGAATGTCCGAAAGCGCGTGGAAAAGGTCGGTATGACACGCGCCCTGGGTCTTCTGCTTCGCGCCCGCCGCGCGTCCATGCCCTCCACCAACGCCCGCCGGCGCTCCATCCGCGCGAGACAGAGCGAGCTGGAACAGGTCCAGTGGGATCTCATCGAGCTGGAGGAGGCGCTGGCGGATCTCCGGGATCCCGGCAAGGCGCTGGCACCCGTGAAGCAAGCCCTCGAGGGACCCGGCGAGGCTGAACGCGAACGCTGGCTTGACTTTTCGCGGAAGCGCCTCGCGGCGAAACGGGAGGTCGTGCGGGGGCTTCAAGACGACACGGCCTCCCTGTTCGTCCTGCTGGTGGACCTGGACGCCGCGGAACAGCAGCTGGTGAAGCTGATCGATACGTACGAGGCCTACATCGACGAGCGCATCCTCTGGGTGCGGAGTTCCACCCCGATGGGCCTTGCGGATCTCGAGCGGGCGCCCGGAGGCTTCTTCTGGATCTTCCGGCGGGGCCACGGAAACGAGATCCTCTCGGCCTTGATCGAGGACCTGAAGGAGAACCCGATCCCCTTCGCGGCGGGCGCGCTTCTCGTGGCGGCCGTTTTCGCGCTTCGCCTGAGCCTTTCCCGCCGGCTTCGGGCGACCGCCACGGGACGTTTTGAACGTTTCCTGGACACGGTGAAGGCCTTCCTGATCACCGGACTCCTCGGCGCCTCGGGACCCGCGCTGGTCGCCTTTCTGGCCTGGCGGCTCCAGGCGTCCCCGGGAGGCGGCGACTTCGCGAAAGCCGTGGGCGACGGCCTCGCCGGCGTCGCTTCCCTGTGGTTGCCGGCGGCGGTCCTGCGCCAGGCGTGCCGGAAGCAGGGGCTCGGCGCGTCCCATTTCAAGTGGCCGGCGGAGAGCCTGGCGGCGCTTCGACAACACCTCGCCTGGCTCCTCGCGACCGTCCTGCCGCTCGCCTTCGTCGCGGGGGTTCTCGGCGCCCAGGACGCCGGGATGCACAAGGAGACGCTGGGCCGCCTCGCCTTCATGGCGGGAATGATCCTCCTGGCGGTCTTCTCGGCCGTCGCGTTGCGGCCGGGAAGCGCCTTCGCGTCCGGCCTCTTCGCAAGGGCCCCGAGGGGGTGGCTCCGGCGGCTCCGCCACCTCTGGTTCGGCGCCTCGGTGGTTTTGCCCCTCCTGCTGGCCGTCCTCGCGGCCTTCGGCTATTTCTACTCGGCCCGGTTCCTGGCCGAACGCCTCTTCGAGACCGCCTGGCTCTTCCTGGCGCTCCTGCTGGGCCACGCGTTCGTGACGCGGTGGTTCTTCTTCCTCCGCCGCCGCATGGCGCGCGCCGTCCAGAAGCGCAAGCGCGAGGAAGCCTCCGATACCGCGGAAGAGGAAGCGCCGGAAGAAGACGTCCCCCCTGTGGAGGAGGACCTCACGCTCGACCTCTCCACCATCCGTCTCCAGGTCAGCCGGTTCCTCCGCTACGCGACGCTGGCTGCAGCCCTGGCCGGCCTCTGGCTGATCTGGGCGAACGTGGTCCCCGCGCTCGGCATGCTCGAACGCGTGGAACTCTGGTCCGTCACGGAGACCGTCACCGAAACGGCCGCCCTGCCCGACGGGACCGAAACCGCGCGCGCCGTGGAAAAGGCGGTCCCCGTCACCCTCGCCGACGCGCTGCTCGCGCTGCTCGCGGGGATCTTCACGGTGCTCGCCGCGCGCAACCTGCCGGGACTTCTCCAGGTGAGCGTGCTGGACCGGCTCCCCGTGGATCCGGGCGCGGTCTACGCCATGCGAACCGTCTTCATGTACGCCTTGTTCCTCTCGGGACTCGTCATCGTCATCGGGATGGTGGGCGTCCAGTGGTCGAGCATCCAGTGGCTGGTCGCGGCCATGGGCGTGGGGCTGGGCTTCGGTCTCCAGGAAATCTTCGCCAACTTCATCTCGGGCCTCATCCTTTTGTTCGAGCGCCCGTTGCGGATCGGCGACACGGTCACCGTCGGCGACGTCAGCGGCACCGTCACCCGCATCCGCATGCGGGCCACCACCATCCGCGACTGGGACCGCAAGGAGCTGGTCATTCCGAACAAGGAGTTCATCACCGGCCAGCTGATCAACTGGACCCTCTCCGACAAGATCCTGCGCATCATCGTCCCCGTCGGCGTCGCGTACGGCTCGGACACCCGAAAGGCGCGAGAGATCCTGTTGCGGGTCGCCGCGGAGCACCCCGACGTGCTCGAGGATCCGGGCCCCCAGGCCTTCTTCCTCGGCTTCGGGGACAGCACCCTGAACCTGGACTTGCGCGTCTTCGTGCCGAGCATCGGCTTCCTCCTGAACGTCAAGCACGACCTCCACACCGCCATCGACGACGCGTTCCGCGAGGCGGGCATCGAGATCGCCTTCCCCCAGCAGGACGTCCACCTGCGATCACTGGAGGCGCCGCTCACGGTGGTCGACGCGAGGGGCGGAGAGGGCAAGCCCTCGTAGGGGCTGGCGATTTCAGATTGCAGCCGTCGGATTTCAGCCAGAGAAGCGAGGACGCATAGCCTTCGGCTCACACCCAGATTCATGAAGCAGCAGAGCCGCAACCAAAGCGCCTTCAACACGCCTCCCACAAACAGCAACCCCGGAAACGGTTTCCAAGAAAACCACCATTCGACGTGCAGGGATCCAGCCACGCATCTTCCCTGGATCCCCGGGCCCGGATGTGCGATCTTTCGGCCATGGAACTGCGCATTCCAGAGGGCGCCCGCTTCCGTTGCCTCTCCTGCGGCCGCTGCTGCCGGACCAAGTCGATCAGCCTCACGGCCGGCGAGGCCGAACGCCTGCAGGGATTCGCCACGCCGGAGATGGGCTCCGTCGTCTCGGCGATCCCGACGGCAACGGGCACGCGGTACCACATCCGCCCCCGGCGGGACGGCTCGTGCCCCTTCCTCGGCGAGGACGGGCTGTGCGCCATCCACAAGGAACACGGACCGGACGAAAAGCCTCTGGCCTGCCGCCTCTATCCCTTCCATTTCGTGAGGTCCCCGGCAGGGATCCTCGTATCCCTGAGGTTCAGCTGTCCCGCGGTGGCGGCGGGAACCGGCCCCCCGGCGGCGGAGGCGGAAGACGCGCTTCGCGGCCTGGCCCGGGAGGTCGGCGAGATGACCGGGATCAAGGCCGTCGGGGACCGGGCGCACTTCGACGAGGACCGCCGGATGTCCTTCGCGGATCTGTCCGTTCTGCAAAAGCACCTTCTGGCGATCCTCGATGCGCCCGCCGACTCGCTCGCGTCCCGGATCCGGGCCCTGGGCGAGTTCATGGATCTCGTGGCGTCCTCGAGCCTGGAGGCGCCCACGCGCCGGCGGTACTGGGAGGGCATCCGCAAGGGCCTGGGAAAGCGGATCCTCGCCAGGCCGCTTCATCCCGTCTCGCCCCCGGGCCTCATGGAACGACGCCTGTTCCGGCAGGTCGCCTTCGGCCTCTCGGCCCTGAGCAGCCCGGCGGCCCTTCGCATGTCCTTGCCGGGCCGCCTGGTCTTCCGCCTCGCCCAGGCGTTGCGGGGAACGCTCTACATCTTCGGGCGCCGTTCCCTGGGCCGGGCCCCCGGCGCGGAATCGCTGGACGGGGCGATCGCGAGGATCGGCGCGGGCAGGGAGGAGGAAGCGAGGCCCCCGGGAGAGCCCCTTGTCCGGTTCCTGAGGATGCAAGCGGCCTCCTACGCCTTCTTCGCCGACCGCTACACGCCGACCACGGTCCTGGGCGGGGCCCAGGCGCTGCTCTTGGGCGCGCCCTTCGCCCTGTGGTTCGCCCGGGCGGCCGCCGCGCAAGGGCCCTTGACGTTCGAGCACGCCGTGGAGGGCCTCGTCCGGCTGGCCGACGCCTATGCCACGCCGGTCGCCTCCTCGCTTCTCGGCCTGGGCCTGTCGGGGCGGCTGCTCCACCGCCGGGGAACCCTGGAAAGGCTCCTGGCGTGGGCCGCGGGCACGGAGCCGGGAGAGCCGGTGCGCTTCGCCGACGCCTGAGGGCCGATGCCTGCCGCGCCGCACATGGATCTTCCCTTGCAGCGCGAAACGCTCGCCTGATTCCAACATTCCATCCATCCAATATTCCATGTATACTCAAGGTTTGCAGACAAACGGGAATCCCCCCCCGAGACCGAAGGAGGCTTCGACGATGCGAACGACGCGCTGGATCGCTTGGATGGCCGCGGCGGCGCTTCTGGCCGGCTGTCCGGCCGGAGATTTCGACGGGGACTTCGGCAAGCTCGGCGGTTCGAGCAGTCCGGTGGCCGCGACGCTGACCGTGGCGCAGGGGAGCAATCTCCCGGCGGACGGGACGGTGAACAACTTCCAGCAACACGTCTCGCTCATCCAGATTCGGCTGGAAGCGCAGGGGGGCGAGGACGTGACGGTGGATTCGATTGCCGTCGATTTCGGGGGGACGGCCGGCCTGACCGCGATCGACGAAGCCTCCCTCTACGCGGACATGGACGACAACGGCCTGTTCAGCCAGTTCTTCGACACGCAGCTCGCGAACACGAGCAGCCCCGCCGCGACCACCACCTTCAACGGCGTGAGCCGGACGATCACGGCCGGCACCTCCGAGAACTGGATCGTGGTCGTGGACTTCAACGGGTCCGATGCGGGCGGAAACACCTTCAACGCCTCCTTCGCGGGAGCGACGGCCGTGACGGCCACGGGAGCCACGTCGGGCGATCCCGTGACGGTCACCGGCACGGCCTTCGCCGGCCGCGAGGTGACGACCCAGTCGATCGGCACCCTGAATCTCTCGGCGGGCCCCGCCAACCCCGCGGACGCGGACATCTACGGCAACGAGACGGACCATCTCATGTTCCACCTGACCCTGACGGCGGGCGCCGTGGAGGACGTGGACATCACGAGCGTCCGCATCACGCACCAGGGCTCCGGATCGATGAGCCCCGACGTCACGACGGTGCGTCTCATCAAGGACGTCAACCTCAACGACGTCTACGACAGCGGAACGGACACCGAGCTCGGGAGCGTCTCCCCCTCCAGCCACCTGATCGACTTCTCCATCAGCGATACGGTCACGGCTTCGGGCACGAACGGCTGGTTCGTGCTCTACACCTTTTCGGGAAGCGCTTCGGTCGGCGACGATTTCCAGGCGACGCTCCAGGCCAACACGGACATCACCGCGCAGGGCGCCTCGACGTCCCAGGCGGCGATCGTCGTGGGGGCGCCGATCCTGGGCGGCACGATGACGATCCCGCCGGGGACGCTCGCGGTGTCCGCGGGGGCCCAAATGCCGGCGGGCGGCGCGGTGACGCCACCGGCGACCCGGGCCGTGCTCCAGATCACGCTCTCGACCACGGGGTCCACGGAGGGCGTGGACATCTCGTCGATCACCTTCGTCGACATCGGAGGGGGGGCCCTTTCGAACCTGCAGTTCGCGCATCTCTTGGTCGACAACGGGGCGACGAAGGGTGCGTACGATGCCGGGGGTGACACGGGCATCGTGCTGGGCATGCCCGTCAGCAACACCACGCTCACCTTCAACATCTCCCCCCCCTACAATCTCAACCCGGGCACGACCGAGGACTGGATTCTCGTCTACGACTGGACCACGGGACCCGGGGACTACCAGGCCACGATCCATCCCGCCGTCCACGTGGCCGCCCAGGGAGCGTTCTCGGCGACTCCCATCACGGCGTCCGGCTCGGCCGTCCAGGGCCCCGTCTTCAACGCCTCGGGAGGCGGCGCAAGCATGGCCTGGAATTCCGTCGCCGCCTCGTGGGGGCCGGGGGCGGTCATCTTCTCCTCGGGCCTGCACGATCCTGCGAACAACCGTTTCCTGGTCTTCGGGGGGTCCACCTCGAACTCGATCTTCCGCGGCGGCACGAACGACGTCTACGCGCTTTCCACGGGAACGGTCGGGGGGGAGGCCTGGACGCAGCTGAGCCCGGGGGGCACGTCGTCGCCCCCCCCGCGGTGGGGGCACAAGGTCGCCTACGATCCCACCCACCAGTACATGTACGTCTTCGGCGGCGCGGACAATTCGGGGACGGGAAAGGGGAGCACGTTGTCGGACGTCTGGCGCCTCTCGCTGAGCGGCGGCGGAAACGGCACCTGGTCCCAGGTACCCACGACGGGCACGGCGCCGGCCCGGACCCTGGCGGCGGTGGCCTATGATTCGAGCGCCGACCGGATCATCGTTTTCGGGGGGGGCGATACGGCGGCCGGGACGGGGAACCTGTACGGCGACACGTACCAGCTGGACCTGAACATCTCGCCGGCTCCGTGGACGCAGGTGTCCACGGGAGGGCCCACGGCCCGCAAGGGATCCATCGGCATGATCAGCCAGGCCTCGGGCGTGATGATGGTCTTCGGGGGAGCGACGAGCACGAGCTATGTGAACGAGACGTGGTTTCTGAACCTGTCGAGCTGGAACTGGACTCCGCTCTCGCCGACGACGCCACCCTCCCCCCGCGCGTGCATGGGGCGCACGTACGACAACACGAACGACAAGGTCTACATCTTCGGGGGAGAGACGGCCGGGGGCGTCAAGCTGAACGACGTCTACGCCTTCGATTTCTCCGGCCCGAGCTGGAGCCAGGTGAGCACCACCGCCACGCCCCCCTCGCCCCGCCAGGGAAGCGCCTTGGGCTGGGACGGGTCCAACACGCGCCTTCTGATGCACGGCGGCGGCGCCGCGTCCTTCTCGAATCCAGACACGCTGGCCGGCGACACGTTCTACCTGCAATGAAGTCCCTTGCGCGCGCGCGTACGCGATCCCACCGACCACGAGGGGGTCCCATGGCTGAACCCGACCTGATTCCGCCCCGGGCCGGCCTGCGCCGGTCCCTGGTGTTGAAACTGATCCTGATCATCGGCGTCCCCGTCGCCCTCTTCTCGGCGGCCTCGATCTACTTCTTCACGGATTGGGGGCGCCGGGAGTTCCTCTCGGACACGAAACGGATCGGCGAGGAGGGCGCTTCCGAGATGCGGGCCAACACCGAGGAGGTCCTCGACACCTCGCATGCCCTGGTGACGGGCGTGGTGAAGAAGATCACGGCCACGAACCGGCAGGCGCTGGCCGAGCTCCCCTTCGAGCTGTGGGGGATCGAGGGGGAAACGGAAGAGGACATCAAGAAGGAGATCCGGCGTCACGGGGAAGGGCTCGAGAAACGCTCCCTGCAAGCCGCCTCCACCATCAACAAGGTCTTCCGCCGGCGGGCCGAACGACGCCTGGAAGAAAGGACCCGGGCCATGCAGGACCGGCAGGAATCCGCCAGCGCGCTGTTCGCCCGCCGCCTCCAGGGACACACCGTGCTCTTCCTGGGCGCCTCCATTCTCCTTCTGGGCGTCGCCCTCTGGGGGGGGCTGTGGCTGACCGTCCTGAGACCCGTCCGGCGGCTTCACGAGGGCGTGGAACGCATGAGCCGGGGGGAATGGTCCTACCGGCTGGAGACGGCCTCGGGCGACGAGCTCGGCGATCTCGCCCGCTCCTTCAATCGCATGGGGAACGCCCTCTCCCGCTCGCTAGGCGAGGTGGCCGAGAAGCAGGACGCCCTGGAGGTGGCCAACCGGGAGATCCGGGAATGGAACCGCACCCTGGAGGAACGCGTCCGCGCGAAGACCGCGGAACTCGAGTCCTCCCTGTCCGAGCTCCGGCGAACCCAGCGCGAACTCATCCACGCCGCGAAGATGGCCGGCATCGGGACGCTCGCCGGGGGCATCGCCCACGAATTCAACAACATGCTGGGCGGCATCCGCGGCTGCGCCGAGGACGCCCTGGAGGAAGAGGACCCGAAGGGCGTGCAGGAGGCGCTCGGCGTCATCCTCCGCACCGCCGAGCGGGCCTGCTCCGTGGTGGAAAACCTCCTCGAGTTCTCCCGGAAAACACCGTTTCGACCCGTCGAGACCGATCTCGCCGGCCTCGTCGAGGACACGCTCCGGCTCCTCGACACCGAGTTCGGCCGCGCCGGCGTGACCGTGCGAAAGGACGTCGAGGGGCCCTGCCCCGTCCTCGTGGATCCGTCCCAGATGCAGCAGGTCCTGCTGAACCTCTTCACCAACGCCCTTCACGCCGTGGAAGACGCCGGCGAGAAGGTCGTCCGCGTCCGCCTGCGCCGGGCGGAAGGCGGGACGGACATCGACGTGGACGACGCGGGCCCGGGCCTCTCCCCCGAGGAGCGGGAGCGGGCCTTCGAGCCCTTCTACACGACCAAGACGGGCGCCGGGCCCCGCGGCCGGTTCGGAACCGGCCTGGGCCTGTCCGTCTCCTTCGGGATCCTGGAGGCCCACGGCGGTTCGATCACGGCCGGCGAGAGCGATCTCGGGGGGGCGCGCTTTCACGTGCGCCTGCCGGACCGGCCTGCGCAACCCGGCGACTCATCGTAAAGATCCGGTCATCCCCTCCTCGAGACGGGCCTTCTCGACACCGAGAACGCTGAAATCCATGTACGACGGTTTTTCACGCAGTCTTCTTGACCGGGGTCACCCGGGTCTTCATGCTGGATTCTCATGAATCGTGCGTTGCTTGCCGCCGCCCTGATCTTCACGGCCCTCCTTTCCCCCCTTCACGCCCGTGCCGAGGCCAAGGACGCGAAAGGGGCTGAACAGGCGCCGGCGGAAACGAAGCCGGCCGGGAACCGGAGGGACGTCCGCATCGGCGCCGCGCTGGAATACGCCGCGGGGCGGGGGGGCTTTCGGATCGCGACCTCCCCCTACTTCTCCCGCCTTGATTTTCCGCTGCAAGGCGTCTCCCTGCGCGTGTTCGCCTCCGTGGCGCCCGTCCCCGGGGAGACGCGCTTCCGCCTCCGCCTCGAAGCCGCTTCGAATCCACGACAGCAGGGCACGACCCAGGACACGGACTGGGCCGGAAGCGAGAAATGGCTCTATTCCCGGTCCGACACGGAGGGCTGGAACGCCCGTCTCGACGCCGGTGCGGCATGGCGACTGGTCGACCACGCCCCCGCCCGGCTGGACGTCCGCGCAAGCGTCTTCTTCGCCGAAGACGTCTGGCGGATGTCGGACCTGCGCCAGCAAAACCTGATTCCGGATCTGACGAGCCCGCCCGGCGAGCCCTACACCTACGTGGACGGCCCCGTGGCCTCCTATCGGCTCTGGACGGCGAGCCTCGCCATCGGGGCGGCGCTGGACATCGCGCTGCACGAGGCGGTCCACGTGAAGCTGCGCGCGGACCTCTTCCCCTTCTCCTACGCGGAAGGGATCGGGGACTGGAAGCTCCGGAAGTACACGTTCCAGCAGTACGGGTTTTCGGTCTTCTCGAGCCACCGTCTCGGGCTCCAGCTGGCGGTCTCCTTGCCCGGGGGAGGATCGGCATGGATCGGGGCGAACCGGATGGACTGGATGGCGTGGGTCTGCTGGGAGGACGGCTGGTACGAGGCGTCGCCCGAAAACAACTACCGGAACGCGGACATCGTGGACTGGATGCGGCACCGCCGGTACGGCGCGGAGCTCGGCGTCTCGTGGTCCTTCTGACCCCCGGCGCCTTGCCATGCTGTTTTCGCAAGCACCTTTCCGGTGCAGCGGTGTGTTCTCGAGCCTGATTCACATGATCTCTTTCCAACCACCCAATCACGCAACCCCCCGGATTCTCGACCACCCGACTCCAAGCCCCTCTGCGTCCTCTGCGCGCTTTGCGTCTTGGCGAGATACGAGCCGCGGCCGCACCGCTGCTCTCCCCATCCCCCATCGGCACGTCGAAGCCTGGCGGGGGACGGGCCGACGTTCTTCGTGAGCCACGTAGCCCGGAGTCCTCCGTAGCTCATGCAAGTGCAAAACAAGCGAAGGAGGAGAGGCGGAGTGGCGCAGCAGCGTTGGCGAAGCGCAGACAACTCTGCAGGGCTCCGTGCTGATTCGCATGCCCGGATGCGGTATCATGGCTTTTCGGGGTTTTTCCCGCACGCCGTGACGTGTGCCGGGATGTGGGGGTTTCCGAGGAGCCATGAAGGACGCCGGGCCGAACGAGGACGCCTATGGAGCGGAAATCGCCGGTGCGACGGGCCGCATCCTGGTGGTCGACGACGAGGAGAGCATGCGGCACTTCGTCTCGCGGGGCCTTAGGCGACGGGGACACACGGTGCGGGCGGCGTCCTCGGCGGACGAGGCGCTCCAGGTCCTCGGGGAGGAGGCGTTCGATCTGGTCTTGCTGGACCTGAAGATGCCCGGCCGCTCGGGCATGGATGCGCTCCGCGACATCCTCCGCCTGCCGGACGCCCCCCGCGTGGTGATGATGACGGGGTACGGGACGATCGAGACGGCGGTGGAAGCGATCAAGACGGGAGCGGCCGACTACATCACCAAGCCGTTGCATCTCGAGGATCTCGGGCGGGCGGCCGCCCGGGAAGTGGAGACCGTCCGGCTCGCGCGCGAGAACCGGAGCCTTCGCGAAGCCCTGGCCCGGAAGGCCTCGGCGCCGCTGCTGGGCCTCAGCCCGGCCATGCACACGCTCCGCGGCGAGATCGAGAAGGTGGCGGGGGGAACGTCCACGGTCCTCTTGCTGGGGGAGAGCGGCACGGGGAAGGAGGTGGCGGCGCGCGCGATCCACGACGGCAGCCCGCGGTCGGGCGGTCCCTTCGTGGCGGTGAACTGCGGCGCCTTGCCGGAGAACCTCCTGGAATCGGAGCTGTTCGGCTACCATCCCGGGGCCTTCACGGGCGCCGTGAAGCGCAAGACCGGCGTCTTCGAGCGTGCGGACAAGGGGACGCTCTTTCTGGACGAGATCGGGGAGCTCCCGGCGAACTTCCAGGTGGTCCTTCTCCGGGTCCTCCAGGAAAAGGAGGTCCTTCCCCTCGGCGGCCCCGGTCCCGTCCGGGTGGATTTTCGCCTGGTGGTCGCCTCGAACCGCGACCTCGAGGCGGACGTGATGGAGGGGCGGTTCCGTGAAGACCTCTTCTACCGCGTGAACGTCATCTCCATCCGCCTTCCCCGGCTGTCCGGGCGCCCCGGCGATCCGACGATGCTGGCCCGGCACTTTCTCCGGCGGTTCGCCGGGCCCGACGTGGAATTCGATCCCGAGGTCTTCGCGCTTTTCGAGGCCTACGCGTGGCCCGGCAATGTCCGGGAACTCATGAACGTGGTGGAGCGCTGCGCCGCCCTGGCTTCCGGGCGCAGGATCGGCGTCGAGGCCCTTCCCGAACCGTTGAAGGAACGCGCCGGGAAGGCGGAGGCGCCACCCCCGATGAAGGAAGCCCGCCTCGCCTTCGAGACGGACTACCTGGAGAGGCTTCTCGCGGCTTCCGAGGGGAACGTGTCGAAAGCCGCGCGCACGGCGGGCATCAGCCGTCCGAGCCTGCACGGGCGGATCAAGGAACTCGGTCTCGACCCTTCCTCCTTCAAGAAGAAGAAGCCATGACGCGTTCCCCGGAGGGTGCAGAGGCGGCACGGGCGGTGGCGGAAGCCTCCCGCCGCATCCGGGAAGCCGGAAGCGTCCGCGAGGCCTTCGAGGCGATGCAGGCGGCGGCCGCGGCCGCCGCCCGCGCCCGGGGCGCGCCGCCGGACGCGGGGCGCCGGATCGAGGCGGCCCTCGAAGCGGCGAGCGCGGGGTTCCGTTCGAGGGTCTCGGCGGCGCGCCGGGAAATCGCGTCACGCTGGAAGCCGGCGTCGTTCGCTTCCTTCGCGGGATCCCGGGGACCGGTTCCGGAGGCGGCGTTCCTGGGAATGGACGCCCGTTTCCGCGCGCTGAGCGACGGCCGGGTGTTTTCGGCCCTGGAAACGCTCTCGGACGGGTCTTCCTGTGTGTACGCGCTCGCGGGTCTGGGGATCCACGCCCCCGGGGCGTCGGCGATCGAGACGCACCGCCGGCGTCTTCTCGAACAGGCCCCCGAATCCCCCGCGGGCCGGGCGGCCCGCCGGCTCGGGTCAAGCGCGCTGGCGGCCCTGTTCGACCGGAACGTCGCGCGGCTGTTCGCCACCCGCCTGACCATGATCGAGCGAAACCGCATCCCCCAGGAACTCGCCGTCCGGCTGGCGGTCCTCCCCGGACTCGACTACGACGGCGGACGCCGGCGCGTCATGGGTCTCGTTCGATCGATGCTCGACGGCCGGGACGGATTCCTAGAACTTCGCGAGCTCATGATCCCCGAGCTCCGCGCCCTGCTCAGGCGACTTCTGATCGACCACCGGCACGCGGCCGTCGCGGAGACGGAAAGCCTTTTCGGCGCCTGCCGGAACTTCGAGGACCACGTCGCGGCCCTGGACGAGAAGCGAAGCGAGATCGCCTCGCTGGAAGGCCGGGACGCCTCGGAGATCTACCGGGAAGCGCTGGCGGGGTGGGAAGGGGGAATCCGCTCGCAGGCCCGGGCCCTCTTCGAGGCGATCGGGCGCTGGACGAGGCGGTTCCGCGAGGAACGGGAGGCCCTGTTCGACGACCCTGCCCTGGAGGGTCTTCGCGGGGAACTCGCCCGGGAGGACATCCACGCGCTGACCCGGCACCTCTTCCCGCGGCTCTACGAGGACGTCCCCCACCTGGTGGACCTGCGGAAGCCGATGATCCTCCTGGTCGGCGGGGCCACGGGGACGGGAAAATCGACCCTGTCGAGGATCCTGTCCGAGCGCCTCGGCATCCACCTCTATTTCTCGGCGGACCTCCTGAGGGAAGTGCAGCGCGGCGTGACCTCGCCGGAGAGTCATCCGGCGCTCCACCGCTCCTCCTTCGAGGCCTCGCCGCTTCTCCCGGGCTTCTTCGAGCAGGGATACCGCATCTCGGAAGCCGTGGAGGCGGTCATCCGGCGTCTATCGACGGCGGGGGTGAGCGCCGTGATCGAAGGGATCCCGCTGGTCCCGGGCTTTCTCGACGAGTCCTGCTACGAGACGGCGAACGTGGTCCATCTCGTGGTGACGGTGCCGGAGGAGGCGGCGCACGCGGAGCGGTTCGAGGCCCGCGGGGCGGAAGCGGCGGGGCGGGGCCGCGAGCGGTATCTGAAGCGGCTTTCGGCGATCCGGACGATCCAGGCGGCCATGGCGGATCTCGCCGGGTCCACGGACGCGTTCCTGCTGGAGAACCGGGATCTGGAGGCGGCGATCGGGGAGGCGGAGGCGTGGGTGAGCAGCCCCTTCATCGACCGTTTCCGCGCGCCGGACCACCCGGACGCGGTCGGCGCGAAACGGGAGGTGGAGCGCCGGGGCGAGGCAAGGCCCCGCCGCGGGACGCGCAAGGCGCCGGTTCCCGGGGAGGCGGGCGGCTTCACGTTCCTGGGGGAGCTCGACGAGGGGGAGAAACGCGCGTTCGAGGCCCTGGGAACGGCGAGGGCGAAACGCCTGGCCTACCGGCACCTGGAGGAGGTGGGGCGTTCCGTCCGGGCGTTTCTGGACGTGCGCAACATCCTCTTCGACTGGGTGCGGCAGCTGTCCCTGACGCCCGGACACAACTACGACGAGGCCCGGCGCAAGGTGGGCGCCCTACTGCAGGAAGGGGGAACGCTCTCGCCGTCCTCGCTGGAAGGGGTCTTTTTCCGCCGCTACCGTGAGACGCTGGAGGAATTCATGGCCCGCGACGGGGCGGGGGAACTGGCGCGGACGGAAGGCCTCGACCGCGTCCAGGACCTGGACGGACTGGAGGCCTGGGTGAAATCCCTCGACCGCCTCGGCGCCGGCCTGCAGGAGCGGTACCTCTTCTGGATCCGGAAACGGAGGGAGACGATCCGGGAGGAAGTGGAGCGTACGCTCGCCCGCGAAGCGGAGCTCTTCCGCCTCCACCGGGTCGGGGAGGCTTTCTTCAAGGCGGACCCGGACGCGGCGCCCGCGCTCGAGGCGGCCGGTCTGGCGGACGCGCTTTCGCTGGCGCGCCGGCTGTGCTTCCACTACCGGCCGTCCTTTCCCGGGGCGAAGGACCTTTCCCGGCCCACGATCGTCCTTCTGGGGGGGGCGCCGGCCACGGGCAAGGACTCGGTGGGCCGGGCCCTGAAGCAGGCCCTGGCCATCACCACGTGCCTTCGGACCGACCTGATCCGGGAAGTGATGCGCCGCCACCTGCCGGAGGAGGCGTGGCCCTCGCTGCACGCCTCCTCGCTGGCCCTTCCGCCGGAGGGGGAGCTCGCCTATCACCGGAAATACCTGGACCTCTTCGACCGGCCGCGCGAGCTCATCGAATTCAAGGAGCGCTGGCGGCGCGAGGTCCTGGGAACGTTCTTCTCCAACGTGGCGGTGAGCTTCCACGGCGTGCTGAAGGTGATGGACCGCCTCGTGAAGGAGAATCAGAGCGCGATCATCGAGGGGCCGGCGGTGCTTCCGGGCGCCCTGCCCGCCCCCTACTTCGGGAAAGCGAACATCATCCAGGCGGTCCTCTGCGTCGAGGACGAGCACGAGCATTACAAGCGGTTCATCGCCCGGGGCCTGCCGCGGGAAGGATTCCTCTCCAACCGCTTCATCCACAACGAGCTCAAGGCGATGGCGCGGTCGGCCGGCGCGGTCGTCGTGAACAACGACGAGATCGAGGGCACGGTGGAGCGCGTGGTCCGCGTCGCGGCGGGCGGCCTCTGCGACCGGCCGCGCGGGACGAAGCACCCGGACCTGTCCCGGGTGATGGCGGCCGTGAACGAACGCCTGCGCTTCGCGTAGGCCGCGGCACGACATCCCGGAAGGAGGAGGGGGCCATGAAACAAGCGGATGCGAAGAACGCGAAGCGCCGGGCCGGGCTGCAAAGCCTCGCCGCGTTCGTGGTCAGCCTGCTTCTGGTGGCCGCCGTCGCGGGCTTCGGAAGCCGGTTCACGCCGGGCCCCTGGTACCGGGAGATCGCCAAGCCCTCCTGGACGCCGCCGGGCTGGCTCTTCGGCCCGGTCTGGACGCTGCTCTATCTTCTCATGGCCGCGGCGGCCTGGCAGGTCTGGCGAAGGCGGGGGATCGGAGGGGCGCGCGCCGCCCTGGCGGTCTACCTGGTCCAGCTGGTCCTCAACGCCCTCTGGTCGTGGATCTTCTTCGGCCTGCATCTCATCGGCCCGGCGCTCGTCGATCTGGCCGTCCTCTGGGTCCTCATCGTGGCGACCTGCGTGCTGTTCTTCCGGGCCAGCCGGATCGCCGGCGTCCTCCTCCTCCCCTACATCGCCTGGGTCGGGTTCGCCGGCGCCCTCAACCTCGCCCTCTGGATCCTGAACCGGGGATCGCAGGCCTGAGAGGCTGTGGAAAAATCCCTGGTTCCCCGCGCGAGGGGATTTTTCCGCATCCTCTGCATCGGGGGGGGGCGCTGTCCCCCCCAGCCCCCCCCTGAAGTGTTTCGCACGGGATGCCGGCTGGACGCGCCGTCGCCGCCTTGCACAGGCAAGGGCTATGGCGGGGAACAGCCTGCGGTCCACGCCGTGAGATTCCGCGCGCGCTCACAGCATCGCGAGGATCCGGTCCCCCACGAAGAGGAGCGAGACGCCGGCGACGGCGACCAGGGCGCCGGCGACGGCGCGCAGGCTGACCCGCTCCTTGTGGACGACGATGACGAACGGGATGATGAGGACGGGCACGATGGACATGAAGGTCTGCGCGACGCCCGCCTCGATGAACTGGACCGCCAGCAGGGAGAGGGACACCCCCAGGAAGGGCCCGAAGAAGGACCCGATCGCCGTGTACCCCATGGCGGACGGCTTCCGGGCGGCCTCGAGGACGCGCGGCCACCACCCCAGGAAAACGAAGAGGACGCTGAAACCGACGATCCCGGCGAACACGCGGATCTGCGTGGCTGCGAACGCGTCGTAGGTCCCCATGCCGTACTTGCTGAGCACGAGCCCGCCCCCCTGGCCCGCCGCCCCCGCCAGGGCGAACAGCAAGCCCCCGAGGCTGGCCCGGCGGATCTTGCCGCCGGGATCCGGCGTGCGCTCCAACACGACCCAGCTCACCCCGAACAGGGTCAGCCCCATCCCCGCCCAGTCCATGACGGAGAGGGTCTCCCCCATCATGATCCAGCCGAGCAAGGCCGCGAACGGGGGAGCGAGCGACATGATCAGCGTGGCCAGCCGGGGCCCGATGAGCACGAGCGCCCTGAACAGGCACCCGTCGCCGAAGACGAGCCCGACGATGCCCGAAAGGGCCAGCCAGAGCCACGCGTGGCCCGTGGCGTCGAGGGGAAGGGCGAGTCCCCGGAACACGAGCCCGAAGGCTGACAGGAAGATCGCCGCCAGGAAGAGGCGGAGGAGATTCACGGAGAACAAGCCAACGCGCTTCCCCGCCGCCTCGAAGGCCATCGCCGTGAAGGTCCAGCAAAAAGCCGTGGCCAGCGCCGCGAACTCCCCGGCGTAGGAGAACGTCGTGGATGTCTGGGCGAGCGTCATCCTCGTCTTCCTTCACGGGCGCGGTTCGCGGACGAGGGTCCGACGAGCGCGTCGTAGGCCACCCGGGTCTTCGATGCCCAGTTGCCGTCGCGATCCAGCGCGTACCCCCGCCCCAGGACCGTGGCGATCCGGATCTCGGGCCGGTCCGCGCACGCCGCGCCCAGATCCTCGATCAGTCCCGGGGCCGAGCCCGGCGGCGCGCTCCGCCCGTCCAGGATGCAGTGCAGGAAGACGGCGCGGGATCCGGCTTCGGCCGCGCCCCGCGCCAGCGCCGCCATCTCCCGCCAGGTGCCGTGCGAGGACCGGTCCGACACCAGGCCCAGGACGTGGGCCACGCCGCCGCGGGACCGCGCCTTCTCGACCGCCCCCAGAAGCGCGGGGTGCCGGCCCAGGCTTCCGTCGCGGATCCCGGCCTCGATCCGCCTGTCGTCCTGCAGCACCACGCGCCCCGCCCCGAGGTTCATGTGGCCCGCTTCGGAGTTGCCCGCCTTGCCGGCGATCAGCCCCACCGCTTCCCCGGACGCGCGCAGCAGCGCGCCGGGACCGCGCCGGGCGAGCCCGTCGAACACGGGAGTCCGTGCCGCGAAGATCGGATTCCGCTCGGACGCTTCCCCCGCGCCCCAGCCGTCGAGCACCACCAGCACGGCGCGCTCCGCCGGCGCGGGAAACGCGAACGGGGACACGCCGGTCATGGCGCAGGGTATGGCCAGCCCCAGGGAAGCCAGGACCGCCGGCGCGACGTCTTTCAGGGCGGGCGCGCGCGGGCCGCGCGGGGCCGGAAGCGGCGCGCCGCCCCCCGGCAGGCGGACGTGGAAGGGGACGAGGGCGTCCGTGTGGCTCACGTTGGGGCGCCCGTCCGGACGAAAACCCGTTTCGAGCACGCCGTGGTCGGCGGTGACCAGCAGGCAGGCTCCCGCGCGTTCCGCCGCTTCCACGACCACACCGAGGGCCGCGTCGACGCTTTCGGCGGCCCTGCGCTTCGCCTCGAAGTTCCCGAGGTGACCGATCACGTCCCCGTTGGCGAAGTTGACGGCCGTGAAGGCGAACCGTTTCGAGCGGATCCCCTCCGCGCAGGCCCGGGCCGTTTCCGCCGCGGCCATCCAGGGAACGGTCTCGACGTCGACGTTTTTCGGGGACGGGATGCGGATTCGCTCCTCTCCCCCGAAGGGGGCGGTCCGGTTGCCGTTCAGGAAACGCGTGATGTGGGCGAACTTCTCCGATTCCGCGACCCGCAGCTGCGAGACCCCTTCCGCGGCGAGGATCTCCCCGAGAACGTCCTCGACCCCGATCGGAGAGAGGAGGCACGGCAGGTCCCGGAAGTCCTCGTGGTAGCGGGTGAGCGTGACGATCTCGAGGCCTTCGAGCCGCGGCCTCTCGAAACCGCGGAAATCCCGGTCGGCGAAGGCCCGCGTGATCTGGACTTCCCGCTCCCCCCGGCGGCAGGCGATCAGCAGGGCGTCGCGGGCGGTGACGCGGCCGGCGTCGTCTTCCGCCGCAAGCGGGGGGCAGTGGTACTCGGTCTCGAGGGAGCGCAGGGTCCGCTCGACGCGGCGCGCCCAGGCCTGGGCGTCCTGGGGTTTCATTGTTTTCGTGTCCGGATGATCATCTTCCGCGTGCCTCCCGGTCGGGTGAAGATGCAGAGGCTCGCCATGGATTTCTTCTCCTTCTTGAGCACCTCCCGGGCCTTGTCGAGGGCGACCTCGAGATCGTCGACGTCGAACGCCAGACGCTCCGTCCCCTCCTCGATGCCGAGGATCTGGACGAAGGTGCGGAAGATGTCCGTCTCGGTGATCATGCCCACCAGCCGCCCGTCCTCGAGGACGGGCAGGCCGCCGATCTTCTTTTCCTTCATGATCAGCGCGGCCTTCTCGATGGGGTCGTTCGCATCCACCGTGTAGGGATCCTCCGCCATCAGGGAATGGACGGTGGTCCCCTCCATGTGCGAACGGATCTCCTCCGAGCTCATGAAGTCCACCACGGAAGGGGAGGCCGCGAGGATGTCCTCCTTGGTGATGATGCCGATGAGCGTCCCGCCGTCGGCCACCGGCAGGCGCCTCACCTTGTGGATCAGCATCGCCTCCTTCGCTTCCTTGATGTTCCTGTCCGGCTGGATGGTCCACGGTTCGTCCGTCATGACGTCCTTGATCAGCATGGCGTTTCGCTCCTAACGGTGCTCCCTCGCGTTGCGCGCCCTTCCTCTGCCGCGTCTTCGCGCGCTAGAGGAGGACGACGTCGATCTCCTCGTCCCGGTCGAGGACTTCCAGGGTCGCCGGGATCTCGATGTACCCGTCCGCCTCGGACAGGCTCGTGATGTCCCCCGATTCCTTGTAGACCGGAAGGGCACGGTCCCCCTCCAGACGGACGGTGAAGATCTTGAGCCGTCCGAGGGACGTGGTGATCTTGGCGCCCAGGCGGGCCCGTACGGTCTTGCGCATCGGGGACGGGCGGCGCGCCATGCGAAGGGCCGCCGGCACCACCAGCATCATGGCCACCGTGAGACAGGACGTCGGAAAACCGGGCATGCCGAAAACCGGCACGTCTTCATACAGACCGAACAGGGTGGGCTTGCCGGGCTTGATCGCGATGCCGTGGAAGACCACCTCGCCTTCCGTCTCGAGGATGCCGGCGATCAGGTCACGGTCCCCCGCCGACGATCCGCCGGAAAACAGAACGAGGTCATACGCGGAGCCGCGCCGGAGAGCCTCCCGGATGGCGTCCGGCCGATCCTCGACGTTGTCTCCCCGCTCACACGTAAGCCCCGCCCTCTCGAGGAGCGCCGCCAGCGTGTAGGAATTGATGTCGTAGATCTTCCCCGGCGGCAGGGGCGAGCCGGGCGGGTGGATCTCGTCGCCCGTCGTGTAGAGAAGAGCCCGGGGCCTCGGGAACACGCCGATCTCCTGGCGGCCCAGCGCGGCCGCCACGCCGATCCTGGCCGGCGTCAGCACGTCTCCCGCACGCAGAACCTCGTCGCCCGGCCGGATGTCCTCCCCCGGCGCGGATACGTTCTCGCCCGCGTAGACGGGCCGGGTCAGCCGGACCTCGCCCCCCTCCAGAAGCGTGTCTTCCACCTTGACCACCGCGTCCGCCCCGGCCGGAAGGGGGGCGCCCGTGGCGATCTGGGCGCAGGACCCGGACGTCACCTCCCCCTCGGGGAGGCGCCCGGCGTGGAGCACCTCGCCCAGACGGAGGCCGCGGGGCTCGTACCGCGAGGCGCCCACCGTATCGGACGCCTTCACCGCGTAGCCGTCCATGGCAGCGCGGGCGAAGGGGGGGACCAGGATCTCGGAGACGAGAGGGGATGCGAGGACGCTGCCGGAGGCGTCCGCCAGGGGCAGGGTCTCGACCCCTTCGACGGCGCGGACGGCGTCGAGGATTTTTCCGAGGGCCTCTTCGACCGGAATCAGCGTCTTGAGGGTCTTCATGGACTTCGTCTCCCCGACCGGGTGGCGCCGGACGGCCCGTTCCGTCCGGCGGAGGCGAGCTGGATACGGTACCGGGCATGGCCGCGGAATGCAAGGGATGGCGAAGGGAGCCATTCGCGCTGCAGGCAAGTCGTAGGCCTCCCCTTCTTTCCGTAGCCCGCCTCCATGGAAATCCCCCGGGGTGACCCTTAGAAGATTGCAGCCGTCCAAGGGAAGCACGAAACGCGAAGTCCGGCATAGCCCTTGCCTGCACAAAACAGGCGGCGGCGGGAAGCGGAGTGCCGCAAGCCCTTTGGCTTGCAGTGCTGCGCCACTCCACTGCGTTCCGTGGCTCACTACGAACGTCGGCTCGCGCCCAGAAAAACGGTTACAGCGCGCACGGCTCAAGAAGCGCCTTCGCGCCGGGCGCGCAGCGTGTCCACGAAGGCCTCGAGACGCGTTCGGACGCCCGTGCCGTCCGTGTGCTCGTCGATGACGAGCCGCATCACGGGGATGGGGTGGTCCCGCGTCACGGCGGGAAGGATGGAGGCGGCCACCAGCTCGGGCATGCAGGTGAACGGAAGCAGGTGGATCACCCCGTCCACGCCCGCGCGGTGGTAGTCGATCACGCGGGCCAGCGTCACGACGCATTCGCCGCCGGGGGAGAAGGCCAGGTAGTTCCGGGCGACGCGCTTGGCCCGCTTCCGGTCGTTGCGCCGCAAGGGCCGGAAGTGCATGCGGTCGTTCAGCCACTGGCTGATCCAGATCCCCCGGAGGACCTCCACCCCCAGTTTTCCCAGCACGCGCTCGACGTGGAAGTTCGTGTCCGGATCCGCCACCGTGTAGAACTCGCCGACCACGCCCACCCGGAGGACCGGTTCCGCGGGCGGGAGGAGGGGCACCGCGTCCAGGATCGAGAACGCCTCCGCCGTGGACGCCAGGATCCCCCGAAGCGTCCTGGCGTCGGCCACCTTTCGCTTGGCCCTCGCCAGGGCCTTCTCCAGCGCCTTCGGATCCGCGGCGCGGTGCAGGATCCGGTTGGCCCTGTCCTGCAGACCATCGAGGGCCTCCAGCCGCCGGTAGAAGAGGTAGATCTCCCAGACGATCCGCTTCCGGCTGTTGGCGGGGGAGACGGCGACGAGTTCCTTCACGAGGTTCATCAAGGTGTCCGGATTGTCCGTGGAGACCAGATCGAAGACGTATCCCAGTTCCTTGAGGACGTCGTTCTGGGCCACGTCGTAGAAACCGAACCGGCAGGGCCCCCGGCCCCCGATCAGCATGAGGGTATCCGCCCCTTTCTCCAGGTTGAGGATCAGCTCCCCCAGCACGTGCTTGTAGGGAAGGCAGACGGTCTCCGGGCTGACGCGGGCGCCGGCGGCGAGGACCTCGTACCCCGGTCTCGGCGGCGGCAGGGCATCGACGCCGAGGTCGTCGAACAGCCCTTCCAGCGCCAGCGTCAGGTCTCCGATATGGGGGTAGGTGATCTTCATGCGACTCTAGAGCAGCACAACCGTATAGGTTCGCGCGCAAACAGCCGGAGTTTGTAAATCTTTCGACCCTGATCTACATGATTTCTATTCTGATCAACATGATCTTGACTTTGGTTCCATTCCTTTCCAGAAAGAATCATGTTGATCAGAAAAAGATCATGTGAATCAGGCTCGAAAAAACAACCTTACAAAACAGAGATCTTCAGTCCGCCTGTCTCCTCCGGAATGCCGTCGCCATGTCGAGAAACGCTTCGAGCCTCGTCCTCAGGCCCGCCCGGGCCGTGTGCTCGTCGATGAGCAGCCGCACGAAGGGAATGTTTCCCTTCCTGCGCGCGCGCCGGGCCACGATGTCGGCGACGAAGGAATCGGGCCCGCACCCGAAGGCGGACAGCAGGATGATGCCTTCGAGATCGGACCGGGAGAGGTCATGGACGGCGCACTGGACGAGGATGTGGGCGGATTCCCAGTAGACCTCCCGGAACAGGCCCGCCTCGGCGCGCTCGAGAACCTCCTCGGGAACGCTCTCGCAGGTGACGAGGCGGGCGCCGGCCGATTCGAGCCACTCCGTCATCCCCGAGGAGAGGTAGGCGTCATGGATGGTGTAGGGATGGCCGACGAGGGCGATCCGCGGACCGTACGCCTCTTCCCCCTTCCGGAACCGGGAGACGCACGAGGTCTCGTGGCGCTGCTGGGCCTGGCGGGCGGCCTGCAGGGCCTCCTCGCTCGTCTTCCGCGAGGCTCCCAGGCGGCGACCCAGATCCAGGAAGGCGAGACGAGTGAAATCCGGCCCCTTCTTGGCGTTGATCTCCACCGAGAGGATGGGCAGACCCGGCGCCTTCGCCCGGACCAGATCGGGAAGGGCCAGGAACTTGGGGCAGTAGTACCGGTTCGCATTCTTGCTGACGAGCCTGGGAACGAAGACTTCATCGCCCATCGAGGCGGCCCGCTGGACGTGCCCCATGTAGGCCTTGAGCGGGAGGCAGATGTCCGAGAGGGAGGCGCGGACCCCGGCGTCCAGGATCTCCCGGTTCGTGGGCGGGGTGACCGCGGTCTCGCAGCCGATGTTCTCGAAGAAGGTTTTCCAGAAGGGGTGGAAGTAGTGGTAGTGCAGGGCCCGCGGAATGACGATGCGTCTCGAAGGCATGTCAGGAGGATCTCTCGCGTTTCCCCTCTTCGTGGCTGGTCACGGGCCGTCGCCGGGCTTGTCCGCCCTCCTCGCCGGGCGCGTAGGACCATCGAGGGCAACGGCCCCCCCACCGTCCGGCCACGGCACCGTCGATCCGGACCTCGACGATCTCGCAGTGGTTCGAGCAACCGTCGCACACGAAACTGCCCAGTTTCACCTTGCGGGCCGGAAGGTCGAAGCCGTGGAAAGCGGTGGGTCCTTCGTGGGCCTGGGCCAGATAGGCGGCGCCCACGGCGCCCATGACGGCGAAGTGCTCCGGGATCTCCACCGGGAAGCCGAGTTCCTCCTCGAAGGCCTTCACCATGCCCTTGTTGGCGGCCACCCCGCCCTGGAAAAGCGTGGGCGAGGCCACCTCCTTGTCCTTGGCCAGTCCCGACAGGTAGTTGCGCGCCAGGGCGCGGCACAGGCCGGCGATGAGGTTCTCGCGCGTGTGACCGATCTGCTGCTTGTGGATGAGATCGGACTCGGCGAAGACCGTGCACCGCCCCGTGATGTTCACCGGGTTTTCCGCCTGCAGGGCGAGATCGCCGAATTGCTCGATGGGGACGCCCAGCCGCCAGGCCTGGTGATCCAAAAAAGAGCCCGTGCCCGCGGCGCAGATCGTGTTCATGGCGAAGTCCACCACGATCTCGTCCCGGACGATGATGATCTTGGAGTCCTGGCCCCCGATCTCCAGGATCGTGCGGACCCCGGGCTTCGACCGGATGGAGGCGACGGCGTGGGCGGTGATCTCGTTCTTGACGAGATCGGCTCCGACGAGCGCCGCCGCGAGATGACGACCGCTTCCCGTCGTGCCGACCGCCGACGGCTCGAATCCCGGACCCAGATCCTCCCCCAGACGGAGCAGGCCTTCCCGTATGGTTTCCACGGGCCGGCCCTGCGTCCTCTCGTAGCGGGTCCGAAGCACCTCGCCCTGCTCGTCGACAAGGGCGAAGCACGTGCTGATGGACCCGACGTCCACGCCCAGGTAGAAGGATTTCATGTCTCGAACCATGCTCCCGGAGGCGGGAAACCGGACGGGCCGGATCCGCGCGGCGGAGCGCGACGTCACGCCGTTCGCCGGACGTCCGTCTCAGACGGGCACCACTTCCTCCAGCTCCGGGATCCTTTCCTTGAGGACCCTTTCCACGCCGTTCTTCAGCGTCATGGTGCGCATGGGGCATCCCGCGCACGCGCCGAGGAGGCGCACGTGGACCTTGTTCCCCTCGATCTTCACCAGCTCGATTCCCCCTCCGTCCGCCTCCAGGGCTTTCCTCACGTCGGTCAGGGCTTCTTGCACTCTCTCGGAGTCCATCATCATGATCCTCCAGCGTGCCGGCGCGCCTCGTCCGCCGGAAGTCCTCGAATCGGGTCCGGTTACGTCTTGGACATTGTACGGGAAAAGCATGCAGTCCGCCAAGACGCGAAGATCGCAGAGGGTTTCGCGTCTTTGTGGTTGGGTGGTTGCGTGCGTACGCGGTTGGCGCCGCTGAAATCGGACGGCTGAAATCAAAAACGGTTCCGAAAATCCGGGAAAAACCTTGATCGGTGACCGCCTTGGAGGGCGAGGGTCTCCGAAGGACCCGCCATAGCCCCTGCTTGTGCAAGGCAGGCGACGGCGGGCCTCCCGAGCCCAAACCATGGCTCCCCAGGAAACGCCTGGCTCGGGAGGACCCTCGCCCTCCAAAACAGATCCATGGAACCGATACGTTTAGGTGTGGTGCGCTCTAGCCCTACAACGCGAATTCTCGTGGCCGCGTTGTAGGGCTAGGGGCCGTCGTGTTCGTTCTCGAGGCGCTGCAGCCTTTCCATGGCCCGGTCGTAGGCGTCGTGGTCGAAGGAGCCGTCGCCGGGGAGCGCTTCGATGGGGACGGGGAACTCGATGTCCCGGGGGATGGCCTCGATGAACTGTCTCCGGTAGCGGGGGGACTGCATCCGGCAGCACATCTGTCTCCGGCCGAACTCGAAGTGTCGGACCATTTTTTCCCAGATGGCCTGGAGGGGGATCTCGCGGACGGAGCCGAAGCTGACGGGGTTGAAATCGCAGGGGTTCACGTCTCCGTGGCAGGTGACATAGACCTGCGAGAAGCCGCCAAAGCAGCCGGCGCCGGCGGGGGAATTCACGAGGGCCATGGGGATGACGCCCATGGGGGATGCCGCCCCGTGGAAGCCGTCGGCCAGCGCCAGGACCGCTTTCTTCTCCTCCTCGGAAAGGATGAGATCGCATCGCCAGAGGAGTTTGCCGGACGGGATGCAGTCGAAGATGGTCGTCTCCTTCGCGCCGGCGTCCCGTGCCTGTTCGAGGAGGGTTTTCAGTCCCCCGGAGACGAGGTTCTCGCTCGTGGCGTAGGTGGAGACGCCCGCCATCAGGCCCGCGTCCAGGGCGTTTCGCAGGCCACGCCAGGCGCGTTCGTGGCAGCCGGGAAGTCCGCGGAGGCGGTCGTGGGAAGCCGGATCGGCGTCGTCGATGGAGACGTTGAGTGAGAAGAGACCGGCGTCCTTCAGCGCCCTCGCGGTGTCCGCATCGAGGCGCCATCCGTTGGTGAAGATCATGACGACGGCCCGGTCCTTGTCGACGTAGCGGATGAGGTCCATCAGATCGTCGCGGAGGAGCGGCTCCCCGCCGGTGAAGATGATCAGGTTGGCGCCGAGGTCGAGCGACTCGTCGACGATGCTTCGGATCTCGTCGCCGGAGAGGTCGGCGCGTTTCAGGCGTCCCTGGCGCTGGAAGAGGTCGGCGCTGCAGTGGGCGCACCGGCACTGGCAGGCGGACGTGACGGCGATGTTCACGGTGGCGGGAAAGACGTGGCCGTAGAGCATCTCCTTCAGTTTCCGCGTGAGGGAGCGGACGCCGGCGGGGGTGGGTTGCGGGGGGTTGTAGAGGTTGTAGACGTTGGCGCCGTCGACATGGGCGATGACCTTGAGGCCGTTGAGGGTCTTGACGAGCTGGTGGACGAAGGGGGCCGCGTCGTCGGCGGCGGCGCCTTCGATCCCGGCGACGAGTCGGCCGTCGTCGTCGCGCTGCAAGTCCAGCGAGAGGATGTCGTACCGAGGCATGCAGCCCTCCAGAGACCGCCGGTGTCAGATCCCCCGTTCCCGGCAGTATCGCTCCACGTCCAAGGCGGCCTGACAACCCATGCCCGCCGCCGTGACGGCCTGCTGATAAGTGGGATCGGCCACGTCCCCCGCCGCGAAGACCCCCGGGACGTTGGTCGCCGTCCCCTCGAACGTGACGAGGTATCCCTTCTCGTCCATGGCCACCTTCCCTTTCAGGAAACCCGTATTGGGGTCGTGCCCGACGGCGATGAAGAGCCCGTCCACCGGGAAATCGGACGTCTCCCCCGTTTTCACGTTCCGGATCCCGAGGGCCTGCACCCGCCCTTCCCCCTTCACGGCTTCCACCACCGTATCCAGGAGAAGATCGATTTTCGGGTTCTTCCGGACCCGTTCCTGGTTGATCCGGGCGCCGCGGAATCCCTGGCGGCGGTGGATCAGCGTGACCCTGGAGGCGAAACGGGACAGGAACAGGGCCTCGGTGAGGGCGGAATCCCCTCCCCCGACGATGGCGACGGGCTTGCCGCGGAAGAAGGCGCCGTCGCAGGTCGCGCAGGCGGAAACGCCGCGCCCGCGGAAGTCAACCTCGTTGCGCGCCCCGAGCCAGCGGGCGGAGGCGCCCGTCGCCACGACGATCGCGTCGGTTTCTCGCCACCCGTCGCAACATTTCACGCGGAGCGGGTCCGGGCCGGGGTCGAGATCCTCCGCGGCGTCCAGGATGAATTCGACGCCGAACTTCTCCGCCTGCCGCTTCATGCGCGACACGATCTCCATCCCCCCGATCCCCTCGGGAAATCCCGGGAAGTTCTCGACGTCGTCGGTGATGATGAGCTGTCCCCCCGGCTGGCTTCCCTCGAACACCTGGGTGCGGAACCCGGCCCGCCCCAGGTAGAGGGCGGCGGTGCAGCCGGCGGGTCCCGAGCCGAGGATGATCACGTTGGGCATGCTTCCTCCTACAACGTTCGGCGCCGGGCCATCCTACGGGAGGCCGGAAAAGGCGTCAACGAATGGCTCGGGCCAAGCGTTTGACCGGGGACCCCCGCCGGTCTATAGTGTCTCGATTCTTCTGAAAGGATTCTTCATGCATCTGTTGACGCTTTTGGACTGGACGGCGGAGGACGTGTCCAACGTGCTCCAGCGCGGCCTCGACATCAAGAAGGACCCGGAAGCGTATGCGAGCGCCTTTGCGGGGAAGACGCTCGCCCTCCTGTTCGAGAAGACGTCCACGCGGACGCGCTCCAGTTTCGAGGCGGGGGCCGCCCGCATGGGCGGGCACGCCATGGTGCTGGACGCCCGGAGCACGCAGCTGGCCAAGGGCGCCTCCCTGAAGGACGAGATCCGGTGTCTGGCGCGCTACGCGGACGCGATCGCGGCGCGCGTCTACGACCATGCGTCCTTGCAGGAGATGGCGGCCCATTCGCGGGCTCCGGTCCTGAACGCGCTGTGCGACCGCTACCATCCGTGCCAGGCGCTCGCCGATCTCATGACGCTTCAGGAGAAGATCGGCGACCTGAAGGGGAGAAAGCTCTGCTACGTGGGGGACGGGAACAACGTCTGCAACTCGCTGATCATCGCCTGCGCCCGCGTCGGCATGCGGATCGCCGTGGCCTCGCCCGAAGCGTACGATCCTCGAGAGGACGCCGCGGCCGAGGGAGAGAAGGCCGGGGTCTTCTCCCTGCACCGGGACCCGCGGGACGCCGCCGCGGGGGCGGACGCCGTCTACACGGACACGTTCGTGTCCATGGGCCAGGAGGAGGGCAAGGAGAAACGGCTCGCGGATCTGGCTCCATTCCAGGTGACCCGGAGTCTTCTGGGCTCGGCCTACTTCATGCACTGCCTGCCGCTGTACCGGGGCCAGGAGGTGGCCGAGGACGTCCCCGAGTCGGACAAATCGATCATCTTCGATCAGGCGGAAAACCGGATGCACGTGCAGAACGCCGTGCTCCTCACCTGCCTCGAGAAAGGATGACATGAAAGCGTGCCCCGGGCGGACCGAATCGAACACCGCTGATGGGAGGACACATGCAACGCATTCCTACGCTGATCATGGGTGCCGCCGGACGGGACTTCCACAATTTCAACGTGCGGTTCCGCCACGACGAGTCCCATGAGGTCAAGGCCTTCACGGCCGCGCAGATCCCCTTCATCGTGGGCCGCACGTATCCCGCCGCGCTCGCCGGCCCGCTCTACCCCGAAGGCATCCCCATTTTCGACGAGAGCGAGATCGAGGACCTGATCCGCACGCGGGGGATCCGGGAGGTCTTCTTCTCCTACAGCGACATCTCCTACGAGACGCTCATGAGCCGCGCCTCGATCGTCCAGGCCGCCGGCGCCGACTTCGTCCTGGCCGACCCGCATCCCCTCATGCTGCCGGCCACCAAGCCCGTGATCTCGGTGTGCGCCGTGAGGACGGGGTGCGGGAAGAGCCAGAGCACGCGGAGCATCGCCGGCATTCTCGAAGCGCAGGGCATCAAGACGGCCGTGGTAAGGCACCCCATGCCCTACGGGAAACTGCTGGAGCAGCGGTGCCAGCGCTTCGATACGATCGAGGACCTGAAGCGCCACCGATGCACCATCGAGGAGATGGAGGAGTACGAACCGCACCTGCAGAAGGGGTTTTTGGTCTTTGCCGGCGTGGACTACGAGGAGATCCTGCGGGCCGCGGAGGAGGCCGCCGACATCGTGCTCTGGGACGGCGGCAACAACGATCTCCCCTTCTTCCGGCCGGATCTCCACATCGTGGTGGCCGACCCCCACCGTCTCGGCCACGAGCGCCGCTACTACCCCGGCGAGCTGAACGTCCGCCTGGCCGACGTCCTCGTCATCAACAAGGAGGATTCGGCGGACGCCGGGAACGTGGACGCGCTGGCGGCGTCGCTGAAGGGCCTCAATCCCGAGGCCGCCGTCGTCCACGCCGACTCGCCCCTCACGATCCAGGATCCCGGGTCCATCCGGGGGAAGCGGGTGCTGTGCGTCGAGGACGGACCCACCCTGACGCACGGAGAGATGGATTTCGGCGCGGCGGTCCTGGCCGCGCGGCGGCTGGGGGCGGCCGAGATCGTGGACCCGCGGCCCTGGGTCCAGGGGACGATCGAGGAGACCTTCCGGAAATACCCGGGCATCGGCCCCCTGCTGCCGGCCATGGGGTATTCGCCGGAACAGATCCGCGACCTGGAAGAGACGATCCGGCGGGTGGAATGCGACGCGGTCCTCATCGGGACCCCCATCGACCTGACCCGTCTCGTGACCATCGACAAGCCGACGCACCGGGTGGAATACGAGCTCGCGGAGAAGGGGGATGTCAGGCTGAGCGCGATCGTGGCATCGTTCCTGGAGGCGCGCGGCATCCAGGGTTCGTAGCGAAACGGAATGCAGCCCTTCCCTCGGTACCACGCCCGCCAGGACCGCCGGCTGTTCCCCGCAAAGCCCTTGCCTGTGCAAGGCGGCGACGGCGGGTCCAGCCGGCGCCTAAGAAGAGAGGTTCTCGGCGCGCGTGAGGACCCAGGTCCCGTCCGGGCGCTTCCGGAAGAAGATGCGGAAGGTCCCCAGGAAGCGTGCCCCCATGGGCGAGGAGGCCGGCAGGCGGAGCAGGACCTGGACGCGTGCGCGGGCGAGCCCGTCCTCCAGGATCTCCACGTCTTTCTTCCAGTAGTCGAACCGCTCCATCTTCTGCCCCGCCAGGTGTTTCTTCACGAGCGCTTCGAGGTCTTCCCGCCTCATCTCCTCCAGGGCGAAATCGTCGTCGAGGTGGGCGAACGCCTCGTCCCAGCGGCCTTCGAGGGCGCAGGATCGGAGGTCTTCCAGGATCCGGTCGACGCGCTCGGCGTCCGTGACGACGAGTTTCTCGACGAGGAAGCCGAGCAGGACGGCGAGGGCGGCCAGGGGGAGGAGAATCCGCAGGCGGAGAAAGGCCCTGATTCCCGGAGGGGAGAACCCGCCCGTCGTGGAGGAGGGGGCGTCGGCGGCCATGATTTCACGCTCAGGCCTCGGAGGCTTCGTCCTTTTTCGCCAGCAGTTTGGTCAGCGTGACGGAGTTTCCCTTCTCGTTGTATTCCAGCCTGTCCGTGCACTTCATCATGAGCATGATGCCCAGTCCCCCCAGCCGTCCCTGCTGGTGGCGCTCGCGTGCGGCCATGAGGGCGTTGCCGCCCGCGCCGCGCTGCGTGTACAGGCGGTGGTCGAAGCCCTGTCCCTCGTCGGTGACGCTGGCCGTGATCTTTTCATCGTCGAGGAGGTAGAGGATGTCGATGATCTTGTCGCGCCGGTGCCGGTTTCCGTGCTGCGCGGCGTTTCCGATGGCCTCGCGGAAAGCGGCGCACAGGGCGACCTGTCCCTCGTCGTCGAGGCCGGACCTCTCGAAGAGCTGGGCCCCCACCTCGTTGGCGCGATCGATGAACGCGGCCTGGGTGGAAAACTTGAAATGGACCTCCTGGCGGAAGATCGCCTCTTCCTCCGCCATGCGCGCCAGTTCCGTCTCCGCCTTGTCCAGCAGGGCCTTGACCTCGAAGGGCTGGACGATGGACTGGTCGGAACAGATGCGGAAGGCGTCGGTCCGGTTGGGGTCCTGGCCGGAGGGGAGCATGGCGATGGTGGGGAGACGGGAGGTTTCCGGGTGGCATTTGATCCGTTCGAGGAGCTTCTGGGAGTCGGGGATGGGGTCGTCGAGGATGACCTGGTAGGCGTCTCCGCTCTCGATCTTGGCGAGCGCGGCTTCGGTGTCGGTGGCGATGTCCACGTTCCAGCCCGCTTTCCGGAAATGGAACTCGAGTGTCTTGGCGAAGAAGTCCTCCTCGGGGATCACGAGGATGATCGTGGAGGTCTTGAGGCGCGCGATCTGTTCGCGGAGATCGGGGTCGGGCGTGAAGGTGAGTTTCTTGTCGTCCCCCATCTCGGTCTTGAGGCCGGGGTCCAGGGAAAAGGAGATGATCTTTCTCGCTGGCGTGATGATCCTCTTCCCCTGCTCGTCCCGCCGGACGCCCGCCTTCTCCTCGGCGATATTGAGGGAGAGGAACTGATCGAGCTCGATCCGGTTTCCGCCGAGCAGGGATTCGCTCATCACCTGCAAGAGGCCCGAGAGGAATCCCCGGGCCTCGTCGGGGGAGAGCTGCATGTTTTCGGCGACGGCGCCGGCGGATTCGTCGGAGGGCACGGTCCAGGGCGTGTCCTCGGCCTGGGATTCTCCGTTCTGGATCTGGATGTCGGCGAAGGACTCGAGGCGTAACCCGATGCCGTCCTTGAGCTTTCCCTTCATCATTTCCAGGGCGGCGTCCACGCCGCGTGAAGCGCGATCGGCGTCGATGGAGCTCCGCGTCGAGAGCTCCTCCGCGATCTCCTTCTTGGAAACGACCTTCATAAGCACTCCGGAAGCAATGCGTTCACTTCCCCTCCTTCCCCAGGGCCTGCGCGGTCTTGCGCAACTCCTCCAGCGTGATGATCCCCTTTTCCACCAGCAGCGGGATCAGCGCCTTCTCCATCCCGGGCTCGATCGTTTCGGCGACGTCCTTTTCCGCAGCCGGTTTCGGCGTTTCCGGGGCCGTTCCTGGGGGCGGCTTTTCGTCCTCCTCGTAGAAAAGCTCGCTGAGCGCCCTTCCCACCTGGGCCCGGGACGCCATCGTGATCTCCACCCGGCAGCCCGCAAGGAACTGGATCTCGTCGATGGCCTCGAAATCCGTGGGGTCCGACATGGCCAGCGTCAGGACCCCGTCCTTGAAGTGCACGGGCACGACCTGGTGGTTCTTCAGGACCTCCCGGGGGATCTTGGTCGCAAGCGCCTTCGGGATCACGATGCTGGAAAGATCCGTCAGAGGCAGATTCTCCTGCTTCGCCAGGAATTTCGTGAGCTCCTCGTCGGAGACGAACCCGAGCTTCACGATGATCGTTCCCAGCTTGCCGCCGAGGATCTTCTGCATGTCGATCGCCTTTTTCAGCTGGTCGTCCGTGATCAGCTTGGCGCCGACGAGCATTTGCCCTAACTTCCCTTTTCGCATCTCCTTACTCCCAAACTCGCGTGATCCTATCACCGCGCCTTCCGGGTGTCAAGCGCCCGCTGGCCCGAAAGCGTCTTCCTCCCCTTCCAGGACGCGCTTGAGATCCTGACCCATGCGGTCCAGCTCCGTTGCATCGAGGCCCGGGTCCTTGACCCGGAACGTCTTTCCCGACTTCGGCTTGCCCAGGATCATGTACCGGTCCTCGCCTTCGCTGCGGACCTCCCGGTACTTCAGAACGCGTTTCTGGACCAGGATGATGCCCAGCAGGAACGTCATCGCTTCCTTGGCGGGATCGTCCTCCTCCAACAGCTGCTTGAAGAGGGTTTCCACCACGTGGAGGTTCACCGCCCGGGGTTTGGGCTTCTCTTCCTCTTCGGGTACCTTCGTCGACCAGTGGGAATAGAGGTCCTCCTTCCGGACGTTCTCCCAGCAGGCGAGGCACCAGTTCCGCCTCTCGAACTCGACGCCGGTGAAGACGAGCGCCGACATCATCTCCTCGCCCGCGCCGATCGTCCTGCCGCAACCCTGGCAGACGTCCCCGGGCCTCTCGAGGTTCCACTTCTCTTCCACAAGACCCTCCGGTCGATGTCCGGCGCCCCCTGGCGGGGGTCCGGCCTTCCGTCATTTCACGATCCGTTCGCGCCACCAGGCCGGATCGGCGCCCCCCGGCAACCCCGTGAGGAGGCGGAGCGCCCTCAAGATCTCCCTCTGGACGTCTTCCGCCCTTTCCCCGCGCGTCCTCTCGAGCGCGTCGACCAGCGCAACGACGCCACCGGCGGCTTCCAGCGTCACCAGCGCCTTGGCGCCGAACTTCACGACGGAAAGGTCCTCCGAGCCGAGAGCCCGGATCGCGGCCTTCTCGGCGGCGGGGCCGCCGATGCGGGCCATCGCGTCGATCATCACGCAGCGTACGAGCGGATCCGCTTCCGTCCGTTCGGCGTCCGCCAGCGCTTCCAGGGCCCCGGGATCGCCCATGCGTCCCAACGTCTTCGCGGCGTAGTACCGGCCGGCCCGCGTCGTCGGTTCCTCGAAAAGGCCGAGAAGGGCCGGCCTCGCGACGGCGCCGCTGCGTGCGAGGACGTCCGTGATGCGCTCCTTGACGGAGGCCTTGACGCCGGCCGTCCTCAGCGCCAGCACGAGATGGCGAACCGCACCGGCGCCGAGCGCGAGAAGCTCTTCCTGGACGAAGAGCAGGCGGTCCGCATCCTGGGTCGTGAGTTTCATGATCAGGCGGACGGACGCGGCGTCCACGCCCTCCGGGCCCAGGGCCTGAAGCGCCTTTCTCGCCGCCTGCCACGCCCGGGGGTCCTCTTCCTCGAAGCGTCCCGCGATCTCGATGATGCGTCCGATCCGGACGAGTTCGGCTCTCGCCTCGGTCCCGTCGCCCTCGACGGCCCGGGGCAGGAGCTCGAGGATCCGGTCGTAGACGAATCCCCGTTGCCGTTTCTCCATGAGGAGGAGAGACGCCCGCCCCTGTTGCCAGGCGGAGGGCTCCCTCGCGTCGAACCGCGCGAGGGCGTCGGGGAGAAGGGCGGCCCGTTGCTTCCGGATCCGGCGATTTTCCTCCATCCGGAGCTCCCAAACGCGGCGCCGCCTTTCGTTCTTCTCCCATACGCCCGGTGCGGGTTCCTCCGTGGAAGCGCAGGCGCACAGAAGCGCCGCAAGGAGAGGGAGCCTCCTGCCGAGATGGATCGTGGCCGCCATGAATACCTTTTCGTTTCCGTCTCCGGGCCTCACGCCGGTTGCTCCGACGCCTCCTCCTCGTCTTCGGCCGACCATCGCTTCCACAGGCGCCGGATCCCCATGTCGATGCCCGTGACGATCAAAAAGACCAGGAAAAGCCCACCGAACTTCAGCAGGAAATGGATCCCGGTCTGGAAAATGAAATGATCGAGAGCCAGGAGGATCAAGACCACGAACGCCCCGTCGATTTCCGGCGCGAGGCCGGGATTCCATTCCTTGACCTCCCGGAGCGTGAAATGGGCGAGCACCAGAACCAGCAAGACGAGCAGTCCGAAAAAAAGGAAGCCGACCTGGAGAGACGCCTGGAGGAGCGCCGAGAAGAGAAGCACCCCCGCCAGCAGGTAGAGGAAGATGCGGATCGCCCCCAGCGCGACATTCTCGAAGGATTCGTTCCGCGTCCCGCTGCACACCAGCGAGATGACGGCCGCGAGCGGAATGAAATGGACGATCGGCTCCATGCTCATCGCTTCCACCAGGGCTTCCGGAAGACTTCTTCCTTTCCCTCCGCGAACAACCTCGTCTTCCGCGCATGCTTCCCGATGACCTTGCGCAGCTCGGCCCGGTCCTTCTCGGAACATGACCCGCCCAGGACGATCAACGCGCCCGTCGAGGTCTTGAAAACCCCCCCCTGGATGGAGGGAGGGAACTCGACCCGGTCACCGGGACCGGCCGACGTGAAGGAAAGCTTCTTGAGAACCTGCACGGCCACATTCATGGACGGAAACGTCGCCATAACCCCCGACGCGGCGGGGGATCGCTTCAGGGCCTCGTAGGACTCCCGCGGGCCGACCCCCTCCTCCTCCGGCACGTTGATAAGAAGCCGGACGGGAACCGGGAACGCGGCGTCCATGATCACGAGAACGTTCATCAGGCCCGCCACCGTCGTGTAGAGGGTCCCCGCCTCCAGGCCCGCGCCCAGCCGGACCGAACGCCAGTCGGGCGAAAGCAGGACGGCGACGACCGCCGGAAGCCCCGCGAAAGCCTGCCCGAGAAACCAGTACGGCTGGTGCTGGTAGGAGACGGCGCGGAACCCGGACAGGAACAGGCCGGCCAGGAAGGTCCCCACGATCAGGACGAAGAAAAAGAGGGCCTTGCCGAACCTCCCCCCGTAGAGATGACCCCCGCCCGGAAGGATGAGCCCCAGGACCGCCGCCATCAGGGGATCATTCGCATGCCGTTCCATCGCCTTCATACGCCTTCTTGATCCAAACGTTCCCGAAGGGGGGCACGGGTTCTCTGCCCGATCCCGGGGGGGAATGGGAATTCTCTCAACTCCCATGCCGCTTTGCAAGGCGGGGCAAGGAGAGCCATTCGCGCTGTCGGCAAGTCGTGGGCCTTCCGTACCGACCTGAAACGAAGGAACCCGGCGAATTTTTTCACAGGCTCTGGAGTGCTGCGCTCAAGTGGACCGCCGGCTTCCAGCCGGCAGCACTGCAGGTCGGATCGCGGACATCCTGTCCGCTGCAACTCGGCCCGCATGGCGCCCGGTGAAACGCACCGCCGAACGTTTCCGGTGCAAAAGGGAAACCGTTTTTGCATCATGAGAAGGTACTACGGTCGCGGATTTCGAGGCTCTCCCCGTGGGTCGGATCGTGCACATCACGGGAACGGACACCGGCGTGGGCAAGACCGCCGTCGCCTGCGCGCTCGCTCGCCTTCTCGTCGGCCGGGGCGCCTCGCCCGGCGTGTGCAAGCCTTTTTCGAGCGGGGACGCGACGGACCGCATGCCCGCCGACGCCCGCCTTCTCGCCGAGGCGGCGGGATCGGCCGATCCCGAACAGACGGTTTCTCCCGTCCGGTTTCGCACGCCCGCCTCGCCCTGGGCCGCGGCCCGCGAGGAAGGACGTGATTCCGGCCTCGATCGCGCACGCCGCGCCGTCCTGGATCTGGACGCCACCCACGACATCCTCCTCGTGGAAGGGATCGGCGGCGTGGGCGTGCCTTTGTCCGAAGGACTCACCTACGTCGATTTCATGGCGACGCTGGGGGGGGCCGTCCTCGTCGTGGCCCGGGCGGGCCTGGGCACGCTCAACCACACACTGCTCACCGTCGAGGCCTTGCGGGCGAGGCGGATGGAGGTGGCCGGCGTCGTCCTCAACCGCACGGGCCCCGGGAGCGACGTTTCCGAGACGTTGAACCCGCTTGCGATCGAGACCTTCGGGGGCGTCCCCGTGCTCGCCGACCTTCCCTTTCGCCCGGAGGGGCCCCGCGATCTGACCCTTCCCGAGGGGATCCCCGAGGCGGTGGCATGCGGCTTGGGCCGTGCGTAGCCTTCGTGGCCCGGGACACACGCCTCCCCCAAGAGGCGAACCTGAACACAAGGACACGAAGACGCGGGCTCTAGGCCCCGTCTTCGTGGCCCCCGCCCCGCTGCATCCGTTCGATCACGCCGCGGACGGCGCCGGGAAGGCGCATGGGCCTTCCGTCCGGCCCGAGGAAAACGTGAAGCGTGTAGCCGTCGCAGACCTTGCGCTCCTCCCCCGTGACGCGGACCTCGTATTCGAACCGCACCTGGGTCTTTCCTTCCGGCTTGATGGAGGTTCTCACGGCGATCTCGTCGTCATAGGTGACGCGTCCGAGAAACCGCGCCCTCGCCTCCGTGACGGCCAGGACATGCCCTTCCTTCTCGATGTCCGCGTACCGGATGCCGCGCTTTCGCATCAGCTCGGTCCGGCCCACCTCGAAATAGACGAGGTGGTTCGCATGGTAGACCACGCCCATGCGGTCGGTCTCCTGGTAGCGGACGCGGAAGCGGACCTCGTCGTGCGCGTCTTTCATGGTCTCCTCGGAACGCGACGGGAAAGAAATGATTCTACGCCTTGCGGTTCTGGATGCAAAATCTCCCGGGATTTTGCATGATGGTGGCGACGGGACCGCGCAGGCCGACGAAGGATTTCGTGATGTCCAGCGAACGCGCCAACCGGGTCTTTCTCATTCTCCTCGCCCTGTTTTCCGGGGCGTGCGTCATGACGGTGGAGATGGCCGGCCAGCGTTCCCTGACGCCGCATTTCGGCTCGTCCACGTACGTGTGGACGAACGTCATCGGCGTGATCCTGGCGGCTCTATCGGTGGGGTACATGGTGGGCGGGCGCCTTGCCGACCGCAAGCCCGAGGCCCTCGTCCTCTTTTCCGTGGTCACGGCGGCGGGGGTCGTCTCGCTCCTCATCCCGTTCGTCGTCCACCCCCTGGGCAACGCGATGATTCCCGAGGGGGTCCGGCAGGCTTCGGCGTTCCGGATCGTCTACCTGGGTTCCTTCCTCATCACGCTGCTGCTCTTCGCCCCCCCCGTCTTCCTGCTGGGCATGGTTTCGCCCTTCATCGTCCGGCTCCTGACCCGCGACAAGGAGGAGGTCGGCCGGTCCAGCGGGGTGGTCTACGCCTGCTCGACGGTGGGGAGCATCCTCGGGACCTTCCTTCCCACGCTGGTCCTGATCCCGTGGATCGGAACGTCCCGGACCATGTTGCTGGCGGCCGGGGTCCTGTGCATCTTCGGGGGGGCGGGATTCCTCGTCCGGCTCGCCGGCCGCAAGCGTTCCGCGGCCGCCCTGCTCTTCGTGCCCCTCGCGGCCGGGCCGGTGACGCCCCTGCCCTCCCCCCGCGGGGGCGAGGAAACGCTGGCGGAAACGGAGTCGAGGTTCCAGTACGTGCGCGTCTACACGCGGGAGGAAGCGCGCGTTCTGTCCCTGAACGAGGGGCTCCAGACGTATCATTCCCTCATGGTTCCCGGGCGCGCTCTCACCGGCGGCACGCATTTCGACTTTTTCAACCTCCTCCCGCTCTATTTCGATCCCGGACGCGGAGAACGCCTGCGCGTGTTCATCGGAGGCCTCGCGGCCGGCATCATGAGCCGGCAGATCCACCATTTCTTCGGACGGGCCTTCCGCCTCGAAGTGGACGGCGCCGAGATCGACGAGGCGGTCCTCGAGATGGGCCGGCGCTATTTCGAGCTGGACGGCCCCGCGAACCGCAACCTCGAGGCCCGGGCCGCCGACGCGAGGGTCTTCCTGGCGCGCACCCGGGGGCCTTATGACCTCGTGATCCTCGACGCCTACGCGAACCAGATGTACATCCCCTTCCAGCTGACCACACGCGAGTTCTTCGAGCTGGCCCGCTCGCGCCTGGCGCCCGGCGGCGTGCTGGGGATCAATGCCGCCGATTTCGGACCCGACGCGACGCTGCTTTCCGCCGTGCGCAACACGCTCGCCGAGGTCTTCGGCCGCGTGGAGCAGGTCGAGATCCCGGCGGGGATGAACTACCTTCTCATCGCACGGCGCGGGGAACCCGTCCCCGCGGACGTCCTGAAACGCCGCATGGACCGGGCCGCGTTCCTGTCGCGGCCGGAAGCCCGGATCCTGAAACCCCTTCTGGTCCATGCCGCCGAAGCGAGGGAGATCCACTATCCCGTGCCGGGCGGGATCGTGCTCACCGACGACCGCGCGCCCGTCGAGGCGCTGATGGACGCCTCGTTCCGGCAGGCGCGCGAGGAGATGATCGCTTCCCTCGGGGAAGCGGAATCCGGCGACTAGCTCGCCTGGACCCATGCTGCGGGCGTAGAAACGTGCGGATCTCCAATGACATGATCGCGTGGTTCTGCCTGGCGGCCTTCCTGTGGTGCGCCCCCGCCCTCGCCCAGGATGGACCCCTTTCGGAAGCGAAGGATCGGCTCGGGAAAGGCGATTGCAAGGCCGCCTCCGCGGCCGCGCGGAAGGCCGTGAACGAGAATCCCGGAAACCCCGAAGCGCACCATGTCCTGGGGAAGGCGCTCGCCGGCCTCGGCCGGTGGGCGGAAGCGGCGAACGCCTTTCGCGAGGCCGTCGTCAAGCGCCCGCCCGGCGCCGGGCCGGCAGAGGATCCCACCGACGATCTGTGCGCGGCCCTGCTGCACGGGGCCGAGGAGGCATTCGAATCCGGCCGGTACGAGGACGCCCTCGATTCCCTCAACGACGCGCTCGTCTGGAACGTGGATTTCCTTCCGGCCATGCTCTTGAGAGCGTCCATCCTCGCGGAGATGGGCCGGACCGAGGAGGCGGAGGAGGAATTCGGCAACGCCCTCGAGAAGCAACCCTCCCATCCGGAAGCCCTCTACCAGGCCGCGCGCTTCTTCCTGCGCGCCGGACGCACCGCGGACGCCCGGCCGCTTCTGGACGATCTCATGGACGTCCCCGTAGACGCCTCCACCCGCAATACGGTCTTCTGGGCCCATCTCACCGCGGGCCGGATCATCGAGGAAGAGGGAGACAAGGCCCGGGCCCGGCGCCGATACCGGGAGGCCTTGGCGCTGCGCCCCGGCGACGAGGCGGCGAAGGCGCGGTTCGAGGCGCTGGAAAGCGAGCGGCGGGAGGCCGAGCGCGTCCTGCGCGCCGAACGAAGGCTCCTCCTCGTCTCCATCGGCGTCCTGCTGGTCTGGGCGGCGGCCGTCTCGGTCGTGTTCCGGCGCCTGGGCAAGACGGCCTAGTACAGTGCCACACCGAAACTGATCGGTTCAATGGATACGTTTTGGAGGGCGAGGGCCCTCCCGAGCCACGAGTTTCTGGCTCGCCGGGAGGCTCGCCCTCCAATCCGAACCGATAAGGATGAGGTGTGGTGCACCACTAGTCGTCCTTTTTGCGTTTCCCCTGCTTCAGAAGCTGCTTCAGAAGTTCCTTGAGCTCCTTCATCTCTCGCTTGATCTCGGCGATCTCCTGGCGCAGGCGGGCGGTTTCACGCGCGAAATCGAGCGCCTTCTCCCTCCCGCCTTCGCGGGGTCGTTCCCCCTCCCGGAGGTCGCGAAGGCGTTCCCGGATGGCCTCGGCCCGCTCGCGGTCGCCTTCCCGCTGGGCCCGCCTCATAGCCTCCCTCAGCCGGGCGATCTCCCGCCGGCCCTCCTCCCCCTGTTTTCCGTGCCAGCGTCCGCCCCGCTCCTCCCTCGGCCCCATGGTCCTTTCCATGACCTCGGCCTTTCGCCGCAGCATCCTCGCCTCGCGGATCCGGCCCTCGGCTTCCAGGGCCTCGGCCTCACGGAGCATGCGTTCGATCTCCTTCTCGCGGCCCCGGGGACCCCGCGCCTTAGGACCCTCGAGCGCCTCCTTGCGGGCCATCCCCAGAAGCTGCTTCACCTTCTTCATCCGTTCCAGGACCCATCCGATGCGCTTCGCCTCCTCCACGTCGCCGGCCTGAAGCGCCTCCTTCCTTCCCTTCTCGATGTTCTTCATCCCCTCCTCGACCTGCCGGAGCGCCCGCTCCATCGTCTCGGGGCTCCTCACCCGCTTCAGCATGCGGGCGAATTCCTCCATCTCCCCGACCGCTCCCAGGAGGCCCTCCGCCGTTTTTTTCTCGCCCCGCTCCTCGTACTCCCGGCTCCACGCCTTGAACCGATCACGGAGCTCCTCGAGGATTCCCGAGGCCTTTCCCACGAAGGGAGACGCCTCGCCTTCGGTCTCGCGGGCCAGAAGACCGTGGACCCGCTCCATCCTCTCCAGCACCCAGCGAATGAGCTCCGCTCGCTCCATCTGGCCCGTTTCCTCGGCCTCCTCCAGCTGCCCGTGCAACTTCCCGGTGGCTTTCTCGAGCTCCGGCAGGACGCGTTCCGCGATCTCGAAGGGACGACTGCGCCGGATCGCTTCCCCGAACGCCCTGACGCGTCCGAGACTCTCCTCGATGTCGCGGGCGGCCTCTTCGTTGCCCGCCTGGCGAAACGTGCGCATCAGATCCGAGAAACGTCGCGCCACCTCCTCGATCATGGCCAGGGCCTCATTCCGGCCCGGTGAAGGCCCACGCTCCCGGCGGCCCCGCCCGGCCATCAAGGACCGGATCCGTTTGAACTGCCCGGCGATCCAGGCGTTGCACTCCGCTTCCCACGCCTTTCCCTTTTCCTTCAACAGGGGGATGTCGCGGGAGGCTTTCTCCAGCAACCCGTCGATCTCGCCCGACAGCGCCTCCATGGCTTCCGGTGTCCGGCACCGCTCGATCTTCTCCCAGAAACTCTTGACGAACGCCAGGCCTTCCTCCATGTCCCGGGCCATTCCGGCGTCTCCGCGCTTCTGGACCTCCTCGATCCATCCCCGGAACTTGCCGATCGTCTCCTCCAGGATCCCGAGCGCCTCGTCATGCCAGTCCCGCGGCGGGGACGGCGGGGCTGGAATACGTGCTTCCAGCGCGCGGATCTCCGCCCGGAGCTTGTCCGCCTTCTCGAAGGCGAACTTCTCTTCCGCTTTCTCCGCCTTCTCCCGGAGCCTGTCGATCTTCCTTTCCAGCGCCTCCGAATGCTCTTGCGCCCCTCGGCCCTTCCCTTGCCGCAGGGATTCCAGAAGCCTCCGAGCGGCCATCGCCTTTTCCGGCGGGCCGGACGCCTTCAGCTCCACGAGTAGCCGCTCCAGCGCCTTGATGCGGACCTCCGGCTCCATGCCCATCAGGCGTTTCTCGAGTTTCTCCACCCATGCGGCGATATCGTCCCCCGCGGCTTCCCCTCCCGCTTCCTTTCTCCCGTGTTCCAGCTTCTCGTAGAGGGCGGAAATCCTCTTCTGCAACTCGATGTATTGCTTCCACCGCCCCTTGTCCTTGGCTTTCTCCAGCGCTTTTTGCAGCTTCGCGATCTCGCTCTTGGTCTTCTCGACCCACGTCTCCTGCGCTTCCGCGGTCGAGATCAGAAGACAGACCACCGCCGCGACCGACAGCAGCATGAGAACCGTTCGATGTCGCACCATTTCTTCAACCTCCTTTGCACAGCGGACCGGCTTCACGAAGCCGGGAAACACTCTCCGAACGGATTGCAAAAAGAGGACCAATCCACCTTTTCCGGCGGCTCCCTGGGCTCTTTTCGCAACGTCTTGTCTTTGTTAGCTTTAGAAAATGGACTCGCCAGCATCTTTTCCCTCCCCCGCCTTGGGAAGGGCTCCTGTTCGAGAATCCTACGACGAACCGTCCGGGATCTGGACAGGTAGTAGAGGAAGGGATCGTGCAGGGAATCAGGGCGACCGCCGGTTCGCGTCCTTGCCCGTTTCAATCTTCGGATCGGCTTCCTTCCGTTTCCGGCAGCGTATCGAGGATGGCTTCCAGGTCGCCGAGTTCCCTTTCCATCTCCTTCCGTCGTTTCTGGACCCACAGCAAGAGGTCGTTCGGGATGGTCTCGTTGCGTTTCTTCATGGACATCAAGGTCGACGTGAGACCCCGGAGCTCTTCGCGCAATTCGCGGCTCCTGGCGACCGCCCGGCTCAACCGCTTTTTCCAGTCCGGGTGGGTCACCGTCTTTCCCGCCTCGGTTTTTTCTGTTTGCCCCGTCTTGTGGGACGACGGTTCCGAGGGAGAGCTCGAGTCGACGTTGCCCGCGGAGCCTTCGAGGGCGTGGGATCTGGAAAGGTCCTCGCCGGGGGCCGTGCCGGCTTCGCGTCCGTGGACGAGGGCCAGAACGATCGCAAGCCCCAACAGCAGCGCGCCGGCGCCTCCCGCGGCCACGAACAAGGGATTGCCCAGCCATCCTTTGACCTCCCGTTTCACGTGCCCCGACGTGTGGCCGAGGGTGCGGGACATGGAACCCGAGACGCGTGAGAAGAAGGAGTCTTCCTTGTTCTCCCTGGGACGGGCGTAGGGGTCGGAGGGGCCGGGAAAGGGCGTGATCTCGCCGGCCTTGGTTTTCCGCAGGGCCTGCAGGAGCGCATCGGGATCCTGGAATCTCTCCCCCGGGGACTTGCCCATCATGATTTCGATGAGCCGGGCGGTCGCTTTCGAGATGGAGGGATCGACGCGGTCGGCCCGGGGGACGGGATCGGAGATGTGCTTGACGAGCACGCCCGCCGCGGAAGGCGCGGCATAGGGAGCGGAACCCGTCAGCATGTGGAAGAGGGTGGCGCCGAGGGAGTAGAAATCGGAACGGATGTCCAGGTTTCTTTCCCCCTGCGCCTGTTCGGGAGAGATGTAGGCGGGGGTGCCGACGGCGACGCCCGTCTGCGTGATGGCGTTGGATTCGCTGGCCGTTCCGGGCCCGATGGCCTTGGCCAGGCCGAGATCGAGCAGCTTGGCCAGTCCGTCTTCCGTGGAGATCATGATGTTGGAGGGTTTGATATCGCGGTGGATCAGGTTTTTCCGGGCCGCATGCTGGAGGGCCTCGGCCACCTGTTCGACGATGCCGAGGGCCTCTTGTTCATCGAAGGCTTCCCGTTCCCGGATGAGCGCGTCCAGATCCCGTCCGCGCACGAATTCCATGGCGATGTAGTAATGCCCGTTGCATTCACCGGCGTCGATGCACCGGACGATGTTGGGGTGGTTGAGCTGGGCCGCCACGCGTGCTTCCCGGAGAAAGCGCTTGAGGTAGGTCTCGTCGCTGTTGAAGCGAGGGGGCAGGATTTTCAGGGCCACGTCCCGGTCCGTGGAAATCTGTACGGCCCGGAAGATGGCGCCCATGCCCCCCTGCCCGATCTTTTCCCGGATCTCGTAGCCTTCGATGATCTCCTGGATGGGCTTGGCGCCTTGCTCGCGGAGCACGGACAGCACCTGTTCCTTCGTCATGGACTTTCTGCGCAGGAGGATCTGCCCGATCTTCTCGGACATGTCCATGCGCCTGAGGTTTTCCTGCACGGAGAGGGCTTCGTGGATCCCTTCGGACGTGGCGAACCCCTTGTCCACGGCGATCTCGCCGAACAGCCGCCGGGGGCCCTCGCCGGATGCCGTCTTGGCGCCGGTTTCCGGCGTCGGCGTATCGTGGACCTGTTCCGTGGGGCCGTCCGTCATGGGAGCCGCATCCTTCCGGACATCGGGAGCGTGGGCGCGAGACAGCGACGCGGAATCGTCACGCCCCCCCTCAGGGTGTTTCATTATACTTCATACCGTTCCCGGGGAGCATCTGTTTGCGGCCAGAGCCGTTCGCGCTGTCGGCAAGTCGTGGGCCTTCCCTTCGTTCTCCCCCGGCACCCGTTTCCGTGCTGCGGGCTGGAAGCCCGCGATCCGCGCAACCGGCTGAAATCTCTCCCCAATCGCCGATCCCTGTCCAGTGGCGTCACCCAACCGGCCACAGCGCGAATGACCCCTGACCTCCCCGCTCATGTCTCCCCGATCCCGTAGGCCTTGAGTTTCTCGTAGAGGGTGGAGCGCTCGATGCCGAGAATGCGCGCCGCCCGGCTCTTGTTGCCTCCCGCAGACGCGAGAACACGGCGGATGTGCTCCGCTTCCACCTCCTTGAGGGAGAGGGTCGCCTTCTCCTCCTGCCCTCCTCCGGCTTCCCGGCCGGTCTCGAGAAAGGAGATGTCGCCCGGTTCCAGCGCTTCGCTTCGGGACAGGACGAGGGCGCGCTCCACCGTGTTGCGGAGTTCTCTCACGTTGCCGGGCCAGGCGTAGCGCTCGAGCATCTCGAGGGCTTCCGGACGCACTTCCATGACGCCGTGCCCGAGTTCGGCGCGGAACGCTTCGAGGAAGTGATTCACCAGCGGGGCGATGTCCTCGGGCCTGTCGCGCAGGGGGGGGGGCTCGATGACGATCACCTTGAGGCGGTAGTAGAGGTCTCGCCGGAATCGGTTTTCAGCGACGGCGGCGTCGAGATCCTGGTTGGTGGCGGCGATGAGCCTCACGTCCACGGGCGTGGGTTTCGAGGCGCCCAGCCGCATGACGGATTTCTCTTCCAGGGCCCGCAGGATCTTCACCTGGCTTTCGGGCGGCAGTTCGGCGATCTCGTCGAGGAAGAGCACGCCCCCCGAAGCCGCCTCGAACCTTCCCGCCGTCCGCCGCGCTGCGCCGGTGAACGCGCCCTTTTCGTAGCCGAAGAGCTCGCTTTCCAGAAGCCCCTGCGGGATGGCGCCGCAGTTGACGGGCACGAAGGGGCGTTCGCGCCGGGGACTGTTCCGATGAACGGCGCGGGCGATGAGTTCCTTTCCCGTGCCGCTCTCGCCGCGGATCAGGACGGTCGAATCGGTCCCGGCCACCTTCCGGATCATCTCGAAGACGTCTTGCATGGGTTTCGAGGCGCCGATCATGGCATAGCGGGGATCGATGCCGGCCGAGGCGCTCGCGGCCGCGCGCTCGAGCCTTTTCATCTGCTTGTGCGTATGGACGGCCGACCCGGCCAGGGCGCCCGCCACCGCCGCGAGGTGGAGGTCCTTCTCCTGGAGTTCCCCTTCGCCTCCCATCGTGTCGAGATAGACGACGCCGAGGTTGCCGGCGGGGGATGGCAGGGGGGTGCAGACCGCCGCGTAGAAGAGCGAGAGGCACGCCGCGGCCTCGGGCCAGGTCGGATCGACGGCCAGGTTCTTGTAGAGAAGGCTCTCCCCGTTGACCAGCGCCTTTTCGATCATGGTCTCCCCCACCGAGAGCCTCGGAACGACCCCTCCCTCGGCGGTGCGCGTGTAACGGCCCGACGGTTTCTTCCGGTCGGCATCGAACAGGAGAACGGCGGCGCGGGACGCGGGCGTGTGGCGGAGGAGAACGTCCAGGATGCGCTGCAGATGCTCCTCGAAGCCGAGGGGCTTCGTCAGCAGCCCCGCCATGCCGAAGGCGGCCGCGAGCCTGTCGGGGAGGGTCGGCGGAGAAGAGGCCGCGCCGATCCGGGGCAGGCTCATGGTCTCCTTCCGGTCCTCGTCGGGAACGAAGAACACGGCGGTGGCGGTCGTGTCCTCCTCCTCGGCCAGCACCTGGAAGGCGTGGCCTCCCACCTGGAAGACGTCTCCGAGTCGAAGCGCCGTCTCCTTCACCGGAAGGCCGTTGACCAGCGTCCCGTTCTTGCTTCCCAGATCCTCGAGCGAGAACCCCCTCGCCGCCGGCCGGATCCGGCAATGGGCGCGGGAGGCGCCGCGATCGGGGACGCGCAGGTCCGCTTCCTCGCCGCGGCCGATGACGAGCCCGGCCTCGGGCACGTTCACTTCTTCGCCGGCTCCCGCGCCGGACCGTTGGAGCAGTTTCATTCGCATGACACCGTATTCTCCCACAAGTCCCTTCCTTGTCGCCATGCGCGAGGAAAAAGATCCCGCGCGCGTCCGCCTCGGGATGGGACGAGACGATCCATTCGCGCTGTGGCTGTTTTTCGGGTGCGGGCTGTGGTTCGTAGTGAGCCACGGAGCCAGCAGGCGGCGTGGCGGGACTCGCGCCGAACCATCGACCCGCTTCGTTTCGTGTTGACCGGTTTCCTGAAAGCCCCTATGATCACGGAAAGGAAAACGGGGTGCTCGAAGGCACGGGATCGCCCCCCGAGAGGTTTTTGGACGTGGAACCGGCATGGACGATTTCCTGGACATCAACGCCTTTGCAGTAAAGGCGATGAATCTCTTGGGTTTGAAGCCCAAGGTGCAAAAAGGCCTGGTGACGCCGCTTCGCGAGCTCCGGATGGAGCTTCCCGTGGAACTGGACAACGGCGATCTCGAGATCTTCACGGGCTACCGTGTCCAGCACAACAACGCCCGGGGCCCGATGAAAGGCGGCCTGCGGTACCATCCCCTGGTGGATTCCCGGCTCATGCACGCCCTGGCCTCCATGATGACCTGGGAGATGGCCGTGGTGGATCTTCCGTTCGGCGGCTCCATGGGCGGCGTGGCCTGCGACCCCAAGGCGCTGTCGGACAAGGAACTGGAGAGACTCACCCGGACCTACGTCTCCCGGGTCCACGAACTGATCGGTCCCTTGAAGGACGTCACGGCCCCCGACGTCAACACGAGCCCCAAGGTGATGGCCTGGGTCCTGGACGAGTATTCCCGGATGAAGGGCTATACCCCGCCCGTCGTCACGGGAAAGCCCGTCGCCCTGCAAGGTTCGCGGGGCCGGGCGGAAGCCGGCGGCTACGGCGTCTTCGCGGTCATCCGCGAGGCCTTCCGTGCCTGGGACATGGACCTGGAGGGCGGAACCTTCGCGATCCAGGGCTTCGGCAACATCGGCTACCACGCCGCTCGCTTCCTCAACGACGCGAAAGCCCGCGTGATCGCGGTGACGGACGAGCAGGGCGGCGTCTACAGCGGCCGCGGCCTGGACACCGAGAAACTCAGGAAGTACACCCTGCGAAAGGGAACCGTGGCGGGGTTTTCCGGAGGCGATCCCCTGTCCAACGAGGAGATCCTCTGTCTCAAGTGCGACGCATTCGTGGCGGCGGCCCTGGGCAATGTCTTCAAGCCCGAGACCGCGCCCGAGATGAATACGGCGGTCGTCGTGGAAGCGGCGCCGGGCGCCTCCACGCCGGAGGGCGAGGACATCCTCGTCAAGCAGGGCGTCCGCGTGATCCCCCACCTGCTCGCCAGCGCCGGCGGAGCCGTCGCGGACTACTTCGAGTGGGTGCAGAACCTGCAGCAGATTTCCTGGGGCCGTGACAAGGTCCTGAAACGGCTCGAGGAAAAAGTACAATCCGTTTGGCTCGAAGTGCAGGGAGAAGCCGAGGAGAAGAAGGTCACGCTGAGGGAAGCGGCGCTGATGCTCGCCATCCGAAGAGTGCTGGAAGCCTCGGAACTGCGGGGCATCCAAAGCGTCTGACGCTCTCCTCCCCGAAGGCCTTCCACACGGCGCGACGTGTTCGAAGAGAAAGAAAACTTTTTTCGCCTCGCCCGCAACAAGAACCTCCTACGCGACGATCAGATCAGCGCGTGCGGGGAACGCTGGACGAGGGAGCGTGCGACGGATCCCCAGCGCAGGATCTGGGATGTCGCCTGTGACATGGGGTTCCTCTCCGCCAAGGTCCGGGATCGCATCGCCGAACACATGTCGTTCATCGAGATCCGCGAGGAGGACAAGCGCCTCGGCGCTTCCGCGGTGAACGCGGGGCTGGTCGAGGAGTCCGACGTCGAAATCGCCCTCATCCTCCAGCGGAAAACCCAGAAGGAATCCAAGACGGTCCGGCGACTCGAGGAGATCCTCCTCGACATGGATGCGTTGAAGCAAGAAAACCTCGAGGCCTTTCGGCAAGGCGAGGCGCCGGTCCCGCCGCCTGAGCCTCCCCCCCCACCTCCGCCTCCCCCCCCCCCCCCCCCCCCCCCCCCCCCCCCCCCCCCCCCCCCCCCCCCCCCCCCCCCCCCCCCCGCCGGGAGGGGACGGCCCGCGGCCACGGCTCGCCCCCCCCCCCAAGCCCCCCCCCCCCCACCCCCCCGCGCGGAGAG
>Ga0180434_10000621_pt1 | contig 52129 bp, 48 predicted proteins | sample SS_ome_7_FD_132453 | JGI IMG/M metagenome (GOLD analysis project Ga0180434, IMG submission 132453) | Hypersaline lake sediment archaeal communities from the Salton Sea, California, USA - SS_1_D_2 metaG | ecosystem: Environmental > Aquatic > Non-marine Saline and Alkaline > Hypersaline >... | reverse complement strand
TGGACGATCGTCGGGACGCTGCTTCTTGCCGTAGGACTCGCCTACCCGATCCAGTTCATGACGCAGGAGACGGACTTCGCGGAGTTCATGGCCGACGACGATCCGATCATCGTCCTGATGGACGAGGCCGAGGCGCGCTACGGCCGGTCGTGGGGGATCATGGTGATGCTCCACAACGAAGACGGCATCTTCAACGACACGACGCTTCGCAAGATCGAGACGATGACCGACGCGATCGAGGCGATTCCGGGGATCAAGTCCGTCTCGACCCCGCTCAACTCGCAGACGATCGTTGGGACCGAGACGGCGATCTCGGTCCGCAGGGCAGCGCCCGACGGCGTCGCGCCGCGCACGCCGGAGGACATGGAAACCTTCCGCGCGCGGCTGATGGCCGACGAGAACCTGATCGGTGGCGTGGTCAGCGAGAACGGCCAGGCGGCGCTGATCAACGTCGAGATCGAGGTCGGTGCCGACGAGTACGCGCTCACGCCGGACGTCGTTGACATCGTCGACGCGCATCGGGGCGATGGAGACACCCTCTACATCTACGGCGATGCGTACTTCGACACGGTGATGGGCGAGGAGATGGAGTCGGACCTCCAGCTCCTGTTCCCGCTGGCGATCCTGATCATGGTTGCGCTCCTGTTCGCGTCGTTCGTGACGATCCGCGGGATCCTGCTTCCGATCGCGATCGTCTTGCTGTCGATCATCGTCGCGATGGGCGCGATGGTTCTGCTCGGCTTCCCGATGACGACGATGTCTTTCATCGCGCCGATCCTCCTGTTGGCGATCGGGATCGCCGACGCGATCCACGTCCTGAATCGCTACAACGAGGAGATCGCCAAGGGCTTGGAGAAGCGCCAGGCGATCCTGAACACGATGGGTGAGATGAAGGGGCCGGTCGTGATGACGTCGTTGACGACCGCTGTCGGATTCCTCTCGCTTCTGTCGGCGTTCCTCGTTCCGCAGCGCCACTTCGGCATTGTGACGGCGATCGGCGTGCTGGCGGCGATGCTGTTCTCGCTCGTCCTGCTTCCCGCCGTCTTCTCGCTCCTCAAGAAGCCGCGGGTGCGCGATCTCTCCAAGGGGCTTCGGCCGCTGACGCGCGTCCTGATGGGCTTCGAGAGAGTGATCGTCGGACACCGGAAGATCGTGCTCCTCGTTGCGGTCGTGATCTTCGGCGTGATGGTCGCCGGAATCCCACGACTGCGCGTAGAGACTTCGAACGAGGAGTTCCTCGGCAAGGACCACGCGGCGGTCCAGGTCCTCGACTTCACGTCGGACTACTTCTCCGGCGACATGAACATCATGGTCGAGTTCGACACCGGGCGTCGCGACGGGCTGAAGGATCCGGCCGTGCTGAACGCGATGCTCGGCCTCGAGGAGTTTCTGCTCGACAACGGGGTTGCGAAGACGTTCTCGCTGACGATGCTCGTCCGCCAGATGAACGAGAAGTTCAACGCCGACGATCCGGCCTTCTACCGGATCCCCGACAGCCGAGACATGATCTCGCAGCTTCTGCTCTTGTACACGTTCCAGGGCGGCACGCTCGGCGACATGGCCGTCGGTGACTTCTCCGCCGGAACGGTGACCGGGCTGTACAAGATGGACTCGTCGGCCAACGTGTCACGGGTGGCGGGTCTCGTGCAGGGCTACCTCGACGAGCACTTCCCCGACGACGGCGACATGCGCGTCCGCATGATCGGCGCGACGACGCTGATGGATCGCATGTTCACCCAGATGACGAACAGCCAGCTCATCGGCCTGGCGACGACGATCAGTGCCGTTGCCGTCCTCGTCATGCTGCTGATGGGATCGATCGTCGCCGGGCTGATCGCGGCGATTCCGCTGATCCTCACAGTGACGTTCTCGATGGGGATCATGGCGTACACCGGTCAGCCGCTCGACATCATGACGCTGATGGTGTCGGTCGTCGCGGTCGGGATCGGCGTCGACTATTCGATCCACTTCATCTCCCGCTTCCGGGCGGAGTACCGGAAGGACGGCGACGCGCAGCGCGCGCTGCAGAAGACGATCCAGACGACCGGGCGGGGGATCACGTACAACGCCCTGACGGTCGCACTCGGGTTTTTCATCTTGATCTTCGCGTCGTTCAAGGGGATCCGGACGTTCGGGTGGCAGATCGCGCTGACGATGGGCGTCAGCGCCCTGTCGGCGATCTCGATCATCCCGGCGATCTTGGTGCAGTGGAAGCCGAAGTTCCTGTCCCGTGCCGCGTGGACGCGCGACGAGCGGCGAACCTAGACCGACGATCCGGGTACATCACCCAGAGGAGGAACGATATGCTCAAGAAGACGATGACATGGACCGTGGCGATGATCGCACTGGTTGCGGTCGCGACGGCGGCGATGACTGCCGACGAGATTCTCGATCGGATGGAGGAAGAGGCGGACCGGCTGAACGAGGGGAGCATGGTCGGCACGATGCGGTTCGACATCACGTACCGCGACGGGACGACCAGCGAAAGACTGTTCGGGATGCTGTCGATTCCTGACTTCGCGTTGATCTACTTCATCGAGCCGACCGACGTCGCCGGCACGATCTTCCTGACGCACGAGATCGACGAGGGGGACGATTCGCGGATGTGGCTCTACCTGCCGCTTCTCGGGATCCCGAAGGAGTTCGTCTCGGACGAAGAGCGCGGCGGCTCGTTCGCCGGAAGCTCGATGTCGTACGACGATCTCGGGGGCGGGAACGAGCGGGACGACTTCGTCGCCACGCTCCTCGGCGAGGAGGACCTCGTGATCGGGGACGAGACGCGAACCGCGTACGTCATCGAGTCGGTCGCCAAGGACGGCGTCGATACCGACACCCCCCGGTCGGTCGTCTGGGTTGACACGGACGGATTCATCATGCTCCGCGCGGAGTCGTACAACGACCTCGGCAACCTGTCTTCGACGGTCGAAGTCGTTGCGCTGACCGAGTTCGACGGGATGCTGACCTTCGCCGAGATGCTCTCGACCGACGTCCTCGACGAGAGCTCGACGTTGATCACGGTCGTCGAGCGACACCGCCCCGACGCGGAGATCGGAAGCGACGTCTTCTCCCCCGACGGCCTGACGACGTTCGACCCGGCCGCCTGGGGGTTCTAGACCTCCGGCCGAATCCACGGGCCGACCGGCGACTTCGGTTGCCGGCCGGCCCGCGTTCTCTTCTGTCAGGGCGCCCGCTCGATCAGACGTGCGAGTTGGCGCAAGATCTTCTCGGCTCCCCGGCGCGCGGCCGGGTCGCTCCGATCCAGCCCCGCCGCGCGGGCGTTGAGTTCGTCGAGGAGCCGAAGGACGACGAATGCGTCGAGACTCGCCTCGGCGTCGATCGGAAGCGTGTGCACCTGCGCGTAGCCGGCGAAGAGACCGGCTCGCAACGCGCCGGGGTCGTGACATCGGCGGAGGCTGAGGTCGGCGATGGCGAGATCGTCGGCGAAGAGACCCCAGTGGCATTCGCCGAATCCGACCAGGCCGACCTTCTCCTCGTCGAACAGGACGTGCTCCGGCGTCGGGTTTCCGTGGATCAGCCCGGCGACGGTCGCGTCCGACTCGACTTCCGCCATCGCGTCTCGGGCGACGCTGACGGCTCGGGATAGAAGCGCCTTCCCCTCTGGACCGAGCACGTGTGACAGCCGGTCGGGGTCGATCTCGTCGAGACGCGCAGCGGGTTCTCGCCGATCCGGGGCGAGTCTGTCGGGAAGTCGAAACGTCGAGGCGTGGCGATGGAGTGACCCGACGGCGCGGCCGAGGCGCTCGGCGTCTTCCGACGTCCATTCTCCGAAAGGGCGGATCTGGCCGTCGAGCCAGGCGGCGAGCGAGACCTGCCGAAAGCCTGAAACGCCGGGAGCCGAGAGGCTTTGCGTGAGATCTCCGGACCGCGTCAGGACCGGCTCGGGGACGAGGGCGTCCGTCTCTCGATGAAGCGACGCCAGCCAGAGGAGCGTTCGCAGGATCTGCTCGCGCGCTCGACCGCGAGGATGGATCCGGAGTGCGTACGCGCTTCGCGTAGGCCGATCGAACACGCGGAAGACGACGTGCTCACCGCGGGAGGCGAGATCGAGTCGCGCGTCCTCGAGACCGTAGGCGGCGAGGGCCTTGTGCGCGAGTCGCTCGAACGGCGCCGCGTCCTCTCGCCTCTGCGCGTCGTCGAACAGGTCCACCAGTCTTCCTGCCCCCTTCCCGAATCACGGTACGCGAGGGGGGGCGCGGCGCGCAAGATGTCAGGTCGACATGAGCAACGAGGGGAGGGGCGGCGCGCAAGAAGCTACGATGATGTGCGCAAGGTGAAGCCGCGCGTCGCGCAAGAGGACGCAACGCGTGCGCAAGCTGATGTCGCGCGCAAGACGCGCCCGTCTTGCGGCCCCAAAAGGCGCAGGCTACGATCGCCCTTCCGGGGTGGGAGCATGTTCGACGAGACCGCACGCTACTACGACAAGATCTACGCATTCAAGGACTACGCGTCCGAAGCGGATCGCGTGGCCTCGATCCTGCACGAGCAGATCGGCGAGCGCTGCCGCCTCCTCGATGTCGCCTGCGGAACCGGGAGCCACCTCGTTCACCTGCGCGAACTCTTCGAAGTCGAGGGCCTCGACCGCTCCGAAGCGCTCCTCGCTGTTGCGCGCGAGCGACTTCCCGGCGTGCGCCTTCACCGCGCCGACATGCGAACGTTCGAGCTTCGATCCCAGTTCGACGCGATCACGTGTCTGTTCAGCTCGATCGGCTACCTGACGACCCTCGACGACGTCGAGCGGGCGATTCGCGCGATGGCCGCCCACCTTGCGCCGGGCGGCGTCCTGATCGTCGAGCCGTGGTTCACGCCCGATCAGTGGATGCCGAACACCGTGCACGCGACCCTCGTCGACGAGCCGGAGCTGAAGATTGCGCGCGTGAGCACGAGCCGGGTCGACGGACGAATCTCGTCCTTCGACCTGCACCACCTGATTGGGACCCCTGACGGAACAGAGCACGTCGTCGAGCATCACGCACTCGGCCTGTACACGGTCGACGAGATGACGGCCGCGTTCGAGGCGGTCGGGCTCGCGGTTGACTTCAATTCGGAGGGCCTGACCGGCCGGGGTCTCTACGTCGCACGGAAGGGCGTGTCGTGAGCTGGTCGATCCGCGCGGCGACGGTCGACGACATTCCCGATTTGGTTCGCCTCCGTCGCGTCATGTTCGAGGCGATGGGACATTCCGACGTGGATGCGCTCGATCGGATGTGCGCGGCAAGTGCCGCCTACTTCGAGCGCGACCTTCCGACCGACGCCTTCCGCGCCTGGGTCGCGGTCTCCTCCGGCCTCGTCGTCGACGAGGCCGGAGGAGGCGCAGGTTCCGGGCAAGGCGGAATCTGCGGTGGAGATGCCGTCGCGTCGATCGGGCTCGTCGTCCACGATGTTCCCCCGTCTCCCGGGCGCACGGCCGGACGGGAGGCGTACATCATGAATTTGACGACACTCCCGGCGTACCGACGGCGGGGGATCGCCGGGGCCCTCCTTCAGCATGTCCTCGACGTCGTCCGCGCCGAGGGGATCCCCATCGCGAGTCTGCACGCGACGGGGGCCGGTCGCGGGATCTACGCACGGGCCGGGTTCGCACTCGACCCGGATCTCCCCGAGCTTCGCCTCTCTCTGTAGGGGCGGCAGCTTCGCCCATGGCGCTGGACGGGCCGACGCAGCGTCCTCTACACTGGACGACGAAGATGAGAGATTCCTTCTTCGGTTCAGCAAGGAGGTGCAACGTGCGTCGAATCGTTGTGATCTTCGTCATTCTGACGTTGTTGGCGTCCGCGGCCGCCGCGCGGAGCGGCGCCTGGTTCGACGAGATCGTCTTCTTCGAGGAGGCCGACGCGGCGAAGGTTCTGTCGATGATGATGACGGGCGAGGTCGACTTCTTCGCCGATCCGTTCGGCGCCGACCTATACACCGAGGTCCGGAGCGCCGACCTCCCACACGTCCTCTGTCCCGCGGACTACGTCGAGCTCCTTCTCAACCCCGTCGGTCCGCGATTCGACGACGGGCGGTTCAACCCGTTCTCGATTCGCGCAGTTCGGGTTGCGATCAACACCCTGATCGATCGGTCGCGGATCGTCGACGAGGTGCGCGGGGGTCTCGCCGTCTCCCGCGCGACGCTCGCCCACCCGAACGGCTCGGTCTACGCCGAGATCGCGGAGGCAGCGCGCGCAATCGAAGCGCGGGCCACGTTCGATGAGGAGACCGCGATCGCCACGATCGCCGCGGCGATGGAGGATGCGGGGGCGGAGATGGGTCGGTCGTGGCGATGGACCTACGACGGCGAGGAGATCGTTCTCGTCGGTCTGATCCGCGTCGAGGACGAACGGTCCGCCCTCGGGGACGCCTTCGCTGAGCAGCTGGAGCGCGCCGGGTTCGTCGTCGAGCGGGAGTACGTGAAGTCGCTCGAAGCGAGCCGGGTCTGGATCGACTCCGACCCGCACGAAGGGGGTTGGTCGTTCTACACCGGAGGGTGGATCGAGGACGCGATCGACCGGGACCAGTCCTCCGATTACGCATTCCACTACACCGATGCGATCTGGAGCGTTCCGCTCACGCGTGCCTACGCGGACGCGGACGTCCTCGATCCGGACTGTCGCGAGCGAATCCTCGTGCTTCGCGACGGCGACTACGCGACCCGCGCCGAGCGCGCCGAGGCACTCGCGGCGTGCGAAACCTGCGCCTACGAGGCGGGTCTCCACATCTGGCTCTACAGCGAGACCGAGACGTGGGCGTGGGCCGATGGGATCGAGGTGGCGGTCGATCGGGTCGGCGGCATCTTCGGCGGGGGCCTCTGGCCGCACACGATGTCGTTCGTCGACGCGGACGGGCAGTCGATCGAAGGAGGGACGATCCGCGTTGCCCTCCCGGGGTTCCTCGATGACCCGTGGAACCCGATCGCCGGATCGGACCGCCCGCACGATCGGATCGTGATCCAGGGAACGGAGGATCTGCCGTTCGTCCTCGACCCGGCGACCGGCCTCGCCCGGCCGATGTGGGCCGAATCCGCTCGTGTCAGCGTGCAGACGGGGCTTCCGGTCTTCGTCAGCGAGAGTTGGTGCGAACTCGAGTTCGAGGAGACGATCGTCGTTCCGGAGACGGCTTGGTGTGGGTGGAACGCCCGAGGCAAGGTGTTCCTCACCGGCGCGGACTGTGGCGAAGAGGATCGGACCTGCAACGTCCGGCTCGAGATCGCGTACCCGGACGCCCTGCTCGATCGCGTCTGGCACGACGGCTCGAGGTTCTCGCTCGCCGACTGCGTCCTCGCCCTCCTCCTGCGCTTCGACCCGGCGGATCGGTTCAGCGCGATCTACGACAAGGGGCAGATCGGCGCGCTGTCGGCATTCGCCGACACGTTCCGCGGGTTCGAGATCGTCTCCGATGATCCACTCGTCACGTGCGCCTACCTCGATCTCGACACGGTTCCTCCCGACGCCGAGACGATCGTCTTCGAGCACGCGGGGATGGCGTGGCCGGTCTACGACGGCGGCCCGGCACCGTGGCACGCCGTCGCGGTCGGGATTCTGGCCGAACAGGCGGAGGAGCTCGCGTTCTCCGCCGAGAAGGCCGACGCGCTCGGGATCGACCAGATGAGCTACGTCGCCGGATCGTCCCTGTCCCGGTTGCACGACCGGCTCGACGAGGCGCGGAATGCCCCATTCGTTCCGTACTCGAACACGCTCGATGCGTACCTCGGCGCAGACGACCCGGCGGTCCGATACGAGAAGCTTGCGGACTTCCTCGAGAGCTATGGCCACCTGTGGGTCGGACTCGGGCCGCTCCGGATCACCCACGTTGACACGCTGGCGCGGATCGTAGTCGCCGAGCGCTTTCCCGAGTATCCGTACGAGTCGACGCGGTGGCTCGGCGCGCGCTAGGCCAGCGCGCGTCTTCGCTCGCTACGGCCGGAGCGGTTTGCGGAAGGTGTAGAACGTCTTCCGCGAGCGGTAGCCGAGGCCCTCGTAGAGCTGGAGAGCTCCGGTCGGGTTCTGCGTGTCGACGCCGTGCGCCGTCTCCGTCTTCCCCATCGCCTGGTGCATCTTCATGCTCTCGGTGATGAGGGCCTTGGCGATCCCTCGACCGCGCCACGCCTTTCGGACGCAGATCGCTTCGGTGTAGCCGCGCTCGCGTCTGTACTCCTCGTTCTCTTTCTCGTTGACGAAGTTGAGGACCGTACCGACGACCTCGTCGCCATCCCACGCGATCTTCCACAGGCTCGGGTTCCAGGTCGGCGCTTCGCGCCACGCGACAAGGGAGTCAGCGTCGAACCAGCTCGTCACCCCCCAATGGTCGGCGAACGCTTCCGCCGCGGCGCCGAAGATCTGCTCCGCGTCCGCGTCGGTCACCGGGCGGATCTCGATCCCCTCGGGCAACGGAGCGGGCTCGATCTCGTCGGCGAGGGATCGGACCATCTCGTACTCCCAGCGGACGATCTCGTACCCCTCCGACTCGAGGAGCCGCTTCGCGTCGTGCTCGTGCTCCGAGGCCCAGGACTGGAGAACCTTCGCTCGGTCAGTCGGGTGTTCGATCGACTGCTCCCTCGCTCGCGCTTCGAGCCAGCGGAGGAGCGTCCGTCGGATTCCGACTCCGCGTTGCTCCGGGATCGTGTTCGTGAACAGCGAGTGGACGCGATCTCCCTTCTTCTCGTCCTCCCACCACGTGCGGCCGTAGCCGACGACGACGTCGCCGACTTCGGCGAAGATCATCTCCGTCGACGGATCGCAGTTGCGCAGGTGGCGGTAGTCGCGGGCGATGTCCTCTACGGTGGTCGTCCACTCCTCTCGGTCCTCTGCCTTCGATGCTTCGATGACGGCGAACATCAACGGGTAGTCGGACGCGCCACGGAACGTGCGAAACCTCAGGTTCTGGATCGCCGGGGCGTCGGGTGGAACGATGAGACGATCGGTCTTCTCATTCGACGGCATGACAGCTCCTTGGCTACAGAGGGGACGAATCGGGAATCGACAGACGTTCAACGTTCCAGGCGTCGGGACGATTGTAGACGCCGCGGGGATTCGGGGCAACCTGACGCCTTCCGCCGCGGCCTAGGGGACGGTGGAGGCGGATAGGCTCGGGAGCCGGTCGACGCGATCGAGGATCTCGAACCCGTCGGGGAAGAAGTCCGATCGGTAGACGGCGAGCGATTCGTCGCTCGTTCCAGCGACGAGGGCGACGAACTCGCGACCCTTCGCCAACAGCAGACTCTCGCCGAGCGTGCTCTCGACGAGGTACGCGTCGACGACGATCGTCTGTTCTTCGCTGAGAATCCGGATCGGGGCGAGACGCTCGACGGACATCGGCGGCAGATTGCTCGTCTCCTCCTCGGTTCCGGGTGGACCCCCGAGGGCGAGGACGTCGAACGACGCCATTCCGTCTCGTTCTCGGAGAGGGAAGAGGACGGGGAGAAGCGCGTACGTGGCGAACGTTCCGAGGATGACCGCATCGCCGTCGACGTCGATCGCTCGTTCCGCGTTCCCGCTCGCAATCCGGGCGACACCGTCGGTGATCTCGGCGCTCACCCGGCGATCGAACCCGAGCGGTGCGTCGAACGCCGCTTCGTACCGCGTCGGAATCAGACGGTCGTCCGCTTCGAGGCGCTGCTCGAACGCAACCCGGAGCGTCGCCACGACGGCCCGGAAACGAAACTGCCCGGTCGACGACAGGGTCAGTCCGTCTGCGTCGAGGCGGATCTCGTACAACTCCTCGCCGAACGGTCGTCCGCGTCCGTAGAAGGCGAGCGCTCCGGTCGTCGCGAACGGTGCCGGGCGATCGTCCGACGCCGCGACCGTCGCGGAGGATGTCTGGACGGACGACTCGGGAGACGACGTTCCCGGTCGCGCAGCGGGCGTGTCTTCAGACATGAGCCAGGATGCGGGGACAGGCTTGCGCTCCTGGGGTGCTCCGACGTCGACCGTCGGCGCGGTGATCCGGAGGGCGACGAGAAGCGCAACCAGGAGGACGGCGAGGATTCCGACGAGGATCGCCACGATCCGCACCCACCGTCTTCGCATGGGGACAGGCTCCTTTCGCACGAACATCCCATTCTATCGATCGCGCGTGGGATTCCTGTGATCGGTCTGCGAGCGTAGAATGGTCGTGCTCGGGAGGGGTCGGAATGGAGCAGCGATACGGTCGGGGGATTTCGCGATGAGTGACGGACGGGAGCCCCGTGCGATCGACCTCGACGGGTGGTCGCGGCGCGAGGCGTTCGAGCTGTTCCGGTCGTTCGACTTCCCGTACCTGAGCCTCACCGCCGAGGTCGATGTGACGCGCCTTCGCTGCGCCGAGGGGAGCCGGCGCCGTTCGTTCACGATCGAGTTGGTCCACGCGATCGCGCGGGCGGCGAACGCGGTCGCACCGTTCCGACAGCGGATCCGCGGCGACGGCGTCGTCGAGCACGACGTCGTCCACCCGTCGATCACGGTCCTCGCCGAGGACGATCGGTTCCGGTTCTGCACGCTCCCGTTCTTCGACGACGCGGACGCGTTCGCCACATCGTCGGCGGCACGGATCGAGGAGGCGCGACGAACCGGGTCGATCTTCCTCGAGCCGGATCGAGACGACTTCCTGTTCATGACGGCGATCCCGTGGGTCTCGTTCACTGGGTTCGTCCACCCCGTTCCGCTCGATCCGCCCGATTCCGTTCCGCGATTCGCCTGGGGGCGGTTCCACGAGCAGGACGGGCGGATCGTCCTACCGCTCAACGTGCAGGCGCACCACGCGCTCGTCGACGGAATCCACGTCGGGCGGTTCTACGAGTGCGTGCAGGAGTTCCTCGACGTCGATCCTTCGCCGTCCGTCTGAACCCGGCTCCGAGCGATGGTCTACCGATGGGGGGCCATCTCCAGTGCCGGCGGGCGGGGCTCGAGGAGTTCGCTGAGGGGGGGCGGCATCCCCGCGAGCCCCTCCGCCCCGTGCCGTTCGAACAGGCGGGAGAAGGCAGCAGCGAGACCGGCGGCGTACTCGGGGTGTGGCGACGTGCGCATGTCCGCGAGTTCCTGCCCGATCTGCGCGAGGAGGTCCTTCTGGGCTGTCGCCGTACCGCCGACCCGCTCGAGATGGATCGCGAGGCCGGCCGCGGCGGCGACGCGGATTCCGAGGTAGGGTGACGCCTTGGCCATCGTGGCGAGCTCCCGCTCGGTGTAGGCGACGGCGTAGGCCGGGCCGAGTTGCTCGCCCGCCGCGCGCCGGAGAACGTCCGCCGTGCCTGTCCGTGCGGTCTCTTCCAGCTCTGCGACGCTCGCGGGGTCTCCGGCGTGCGCTGCGCGGGCGGCGGCGAGTCGGATGCCGTCTGGCTTGCGCGCGTCCGTGGCGATCGCCCACAGCGTGCTGTGAGTCTGCGTTGACCACAGGCGCGCCAGCGCGTCGATCGCCCGTTCCTTCAGCTCGGCGGAGGTCGCGGCGTGCCCGCTTACCCACTTCTCGAGGGTTCGCGCGTTTCCCGTACGAACGTAGTGCTCGGCGATGACGTGACTCGCCGCCATCCGTTCTACGGCGCCCCCGTCTTGAGCGAGCGCGCCGAGCGACTCGAGCACGTCGAGTTCGAGTGTTCCGGCGTCGTCCGACGAAGTGATGCGCTCCCCGATCGCCATCCCGTACCCTCCGGCCAGGTATGGTGCTCGCTCGTCGAACTCCGCGTCGAACGCGCCGATCGTGCGTGCGCCGAACGCGGTCCGAATCGTCAACACGCCGGCCGCCCAATCGAGGGACTGCGTCGACCACATCGTGGGCAAGCTCCCGGCGAGTCCGCCGAGGGCAACGAGGGCGGCGGCCGCGACCGCGAGTCGACGGCCTCGGCGCTTCCGGTGCCATCGGGCGTTCGCCGATCGAATCGGATCGACCATCGTGTCGTGGGTGATCTCGTACCAGCTCGCGCCGGCGCGCTCGACCGCGCGGATCAACCGTGCACCCTCCAGCGCGCACACTGCCTTGTTCGGCACGCCGCCGGTCTTCTTTGCCTCGCGATGAACGATGGCGCGGGTCCCGGCTGACGTGATGAGATGGCGATCGAACAGCCGTCGGATCGGGGATTGGCGCGTGCGGGTCGCCGCGGCGACGCGGCGAAGGCCCCGTTCGTAGAATCTCGACAGGATCTCCTTGAGATCCCCGAGAGCGGTGGTGTGACTGCGCGTGATGGCGCGGGCCGTCGAAGGGAGGGCGTCCCAGATCTCGCGGCAGACCACCTGGAGGAGCACCGGCTCGACGAACTCCCCCTCGTAGGTGACGAGTTCTCGTCCGTCCACCTCGAGTCGCGCTCGGCTGAGGGCACGGACGAGCGCGTTCGCGGCGTCCGGCTCGAACGACCGCGTCGTCGCGGCGAGCGGACCGGTGATCGCCTGGAGCGCTGCCGGCTCGCGCAGCCGTTCGAGACGAAACCGAACCCGAAGCTGGTTGTCGAACAGGCGGGCGTACGGGTCGAGGTGAGCGAGGTAGTCCTCGCGGATCGACAGGAGAACGCGTAGGCGCGGATCGTCGTCGAGGGCCCGCGCCACCTGTTCGAGGAAACCGCGTCGGTCCCGCCAGCGTTCGGGGTGTCGCGTGAACAGCTCCTCCAGCTGGTCGAACAGGACCACGCGAGGCGCCGAGGGATCCGTTTCGTGTGCTGCGAACGCGGCGGCGAGGGCCTCCGGAAGGGTTCGTCCTCGGATCTCCGTTGCGCCTCCCGCCGACAGGGACTCGAGGGCGTGGACGACGAAGACGTTTGTGTCCGCGTCGAGCGACGCCGGCTCGATCCCGCTGACGCGCGCCCTCGGGAGGACGTCGAATCCCTCGTCTTCGAGGTGGGGGATGAGGCCGGCGTTGAGGAGCGAGGTCTTCCCGGCGGCGGACTGCGCGTAGAGGAGGACGACCCGATGGGCGCTGACGAGGGCGCGCAGGGCGCGGATCTCGTGGTCGCGTCCGAAGAAGCGGATGGCGTCGCGGGCCTCGAACGGGCGCGGTCCGACGTATGGGTTCTCGGCGTCAGTCGGGCACACCGTCGGAACGCTCCTTCCACCGGGTGAGGAGAGCCTCCGCGAAGTCATTCGCCCGCTGCCAGCAGACGTGGACGTTCATCTGGTCGAAGTACGCCACCAGGTACTCCTCGACGCGTTGGCGCGTCTCCGCCGAATCGTCGGGACCCGTTGGCCGCAACTGGACGGTGATGCTCGATCGCTGCGACGTACACCGGGACGCTTGTCGCAGGCCGCGGAAGAGCACTCGAACGTTCCAGTCGGTCAGGCTGTAGCCGATGAACAGGAGGGACTTCCGCCCGAGCGCGTCCTGCACCTGCGGATGGATCGGCGTCGGCTCCTCGGAGACCTGCACGAGGAACTCGAGATAGTCGTCCTCGGTGAGGACGAGGGAGCCGGGGTCTCCGCGCCAGCCGTGAAGGTGGTAGACGATCGGATCGTCGGGCGTCGCCTCGGCGTCCTCGATCACCGCCGGCCGATCGCGCGGACGCAGGTACCACGGGCAGACCCGTCGCCGCGGCGCTCGTCCCCGGAAGTGCTCGAGCGCGTCGTACATCGAGTCGTCATAGTTGGTGGTGACGTAGAGCGGGATCGGGAGCCGGGCGAGCGTGCCGTGGATCTCGCACGGGCCCTCGAAGTCGGGCGATGGGTGATCGTGGATGCAGTCCCGGAGGAGTTTCTCCTTGACCGCAACGTAATCGCCACCGGTGACGGCCAGGTACTGGGCGACTTGCGACAGGTCATTGGGGTTCCGCAGCGGGTAGGCGCACTCCGCGGCCCAGTCGCCGGCGATCTTCGCCGCCGTAGGGATGTAGTCGGCGCACGCGCCGGCGCCGAGGAACGGGATGCAGTCGCCGTTCTCGATCCGGGACAGGAGGGTCTCCCACTGGGTTTCGTTCAGCGTTCCTTCCATCGACGCACCTCGAACCGTCGACCGGAGTCTAACGACGTTCTCGGTGAATGTGAAGTCGGTTCCTATCCTTGGATCACGTAGCTGCGGAATGATGAGACGACGTACTCACCCCGATGCGGGTTGCTCGGCGCGAGCGACGAGGTCGTAGCCGTTGACGTCAACGATCTGAACATCCACGAACGCGCCGGCGCGGAGACCGCTCCCACGGATGTAGGTGACGCCGTCGACGTCCGGCGCTTGGATCTCGGTCCGTCCGATCCAGAGCTCGGGATCGTCGGTCGGCGCGTCGATGACCGCCGCGATGCAGTCCCCGATCCGTCGGCGATTGGCGTCGAGCGCGATCGCCTGCTGGACGCGCATCAGTGCGTCGACCCGGCGGCAGCGCTCGTTCTCCGGGATCTGCTCGGGGAAGCCGGCCGCGGGCGTCTCCGGCTCGGGGGAGAAGGGGAACGCGCCGAGGTGGTCGAAGCGAAGATCGGCGACGAGCGAGAGAAGCTCGTCGAACTGGGCCTCCGTCTCCCCGGGGAATCCGACGATGAACGTCGTCCGGACGGCGATGCCGGGAGACCCTGCGCGAAGCCGCTCGATCAGCTCGATCGCGGCGGCGCGCGTCGTCCGGCGCCCCATCCGTCGGAGGATCTCGTCGTTGAGGTGTTGCAGCGGAAGGTCGACGTACGGGCAGAGTGCGGGGATCTCGGCGAATGCGTCGACGAGGCCGTCGGGGAAGTGCGCCGGATGCGTGTACAACAGCCGGAGCCAGCGCACGGAGTCGACCGCGGCGATCTCGCGGAGGAGTCGGTCGATCGGGTACGGCGTTTCGAAGTCGCTTCCGTACGCCGTCGTGTCCTGACCGATCAGGACGAGCTCCCGTGCGCCGCTCGCGGTCAGCTCCTGCGCCTCGCGGAGGATCGTCTCCGGCGCGCGGCTGCGGAACGGCCCTCGGATCAGCGGGATCGTGCAGTACGTGCAGCGGTTGTCGCAGCCCTCCGAGATTCGCAGGTAGGCAGTGTGGGGGGGCGTGAGCAGGAGGCGGGCTCCGTCGTCCTCGGCGGGGGCGAGGCCGCAGGCGGCGACGATTGCCTCCTCCTCGCCGAGGCCGAACAGACCGTCGACGAACGGAAGCTCCGCGCGCAGGGCCAGGCGGTCCCGCTCGACGAGACAGCCGACGACGAGGATGCGCCTCGTCGGGTCGGCTTGCTTGAAGGCGGAGAGTTCGCGAATGACGTCGAGCGATTCGCGCCGGGCGGCGTCGATGAACCCGCAGGTGTTGACGATGATCACGTCGGCTTCGTCCGCTGGCGCCCCGACGAGGCCCCCGGCGAGGGCGAGACGGGCGAGGAGGCGCTCGGAATCGACGAGGTTCTTGGCGCAGCCGAGGCTGGCGAGGTGGATCCTCGGAGCGCGCCTCATCGAATCTCCTCCGTTGCGAGAGGAGGCGTCTTCCTCCGCCATTGGACGAGCGATGCGCCGGCGACGACGACGAGCATCGCGACGATCTGAATCGGCTGCAGGCGCTCGTCGAGGGCCATCCACGCGAACAGAGCCGTCGCGATCGGCATCAGGTTCAGCATGATGCTCGCTTCGACGGCGCGAAGCCGTTGCAGCGCGTGGGTGAACAGGAGGTAGGCGGCGAGCGTGTTCACGACGGTGAGACCGAGGAGGATCCCCCACGCGGCGAGAGGCATCGACGGAACCCCCTCAACGGATGCCGCGAGAATCAGGAGGAGGCCTCCGCCGATCCCGAGCGGGACGGCCGTCAACGGAAGTGTTCCGACGGAGCGATCCCGCGCCACCTCGCGTCCGAGGATCGGGTAGACGGAGAAGCTGAGGATGGCGAGAAGAAGTGCACCCCATCCGAGCGCGTTTCCCGAGATCACGACGCCGGGGGAGAGGAAGAGGAAGCCGCCTCCAACCGCCGTGGCGACGCCGACGATCTGCGTCCATCGAGGTCGCTCCTTCAGTCGAGCATGGGCGAGCAGGAGAACGGGGATCGGGACCAGGCAGAGGGCGAGAGAGCCGGTTGTCGCCGGGATCGAGCGCAGGGCAAAGAAGAGTGCGCCGTTCGCGATCGTGTACTGCGTGATGCCCATCAGCACCAGTCGGGCGCCGTGCTCGCGCAGGAGCCGACGTGGGCTCGATGCACTGCGGTGAAGCCAGGGGAGAAGGAGCACGAACGCCAGGAAGTACCGGACCCCGGCGATCGTGAACGGACCGGTGTAGCGCAACAGCGCTTTCACCGCGACGAACGAGGATCCCCAGACGAGGGCACAGACGAGCGTCTCCACCAAAGCGGCGGCGTGGAGGCGCCCCATTCGGTCGGATCCGCGGTTGTGTGACATGGTGGTGATGATAGCCCGCGATGGTCGTGACGACGAAGGCGTCGGCTCTTCCACGATGGGGAGCCCTCAGCCGGGTTCGCGGCCGCGGCGCTTCTTTGGCGAAAGAAGGATCGAGCCGAGGAAGACCGCCGAACAGGCGAGGGCGATCGACGCCCCGATCGGCAGGTCGGCGCCGAGCGAGAGGAGGAATCCGAGGAGGGCGGAGGCGATCCCGAGGAGCGGAGCCAGGACGAGGATCTTCTTGATGTCGTACGCCCACTGGAACGCCGCCGAGGCGGGGAGAACCATCAGCGCGTAGATCAGGAGACCGCCGGTCACCCGCAACGAGACGGCGACGACGATCGCCACCAGGAACAGGAGGGCGTAGAACGTTCGACGTGCGTCGATCCCCGAAGAGATCGCCAGCCTCCGGTCGAGGAGGAGGGCGAAGAACTCCTTGCCGAACAGGGCGAGCACGGCGACGAGCCCGACGGCGACCCCGGCGAGGACGAACACCTGACTGAGCGTGATCCCGAGAACGCTTCCCCAGAGGAGCGAGAGCGCGCCGCTTCCGATCCCCGAACTCGGGGCCTGGTGGACGAAAATCAGCCCGAGGGCCATCGTCAACGGGAACGTGGCGCCGACGATGGTGTCGACGTTCAGGCGCGACGCGTCGGCCATCGGCCCCAGCAGCGCGGCGGTGGCGACGGCGAACAGGATCGCCGTCCAGATCGGATCGACCACCGAGACCATCAGGCCGAGCGCGGCACCGGCGAACGCGGCGTGGGACATCGCGAATCCGAGCGACGAGAGGTTCATCCGGACGACGAACACCCCGACCGAGCTGCAGACCGCGCCGACGAGGAGGCTGCCGAGGAGCGTCGGGAGAACGATGTGCCAGGGGAGGCCGAACATGGCTAACCTCCTTCCTCGCGCAGCGGAGCCCCCGTCTCGTCGACGATTCGTCCGGCGTCAATCGCGACGATCCGGTTCGACGCGTCGAGGAGTGGGCCCGCCTCGTGGCTGACGACGATTGACGTCGCGGCGAGCCGGGATCGGACGGTCGCCACCAGGTCGGCGACCTCACCCTTCGAGGTCGGGTCGAGGTTCGCTGTTGGCTCGTCGAGAAGGAGGAGGCTCGCTTCCTGGGCGACGGCGCGTGCGAGGAGGACCTTCCGCTGCTGTCCGCCGGAGAGGCGGCCGATCGGCCTGCCGGCGAGCGACGTCATTCCGACGGCGTCGAGGCCGTCGGCCGCACGCCGGCGATCCGGAGCACCGGGGAGTCGCCAGCGGCCGATCCGGCCGAATCGCGCGGCGATCACCACGTCGCGGACAAGAAACGGCGTGTCCGGCGCGAAGAACAGGTTCTGCGGGACGTAGGCGATCCGCGATCGGAGTCGGTGACTGTCGCGGGTCACCGGCTGGCCGAGGGCGCGGACCGATCCGGACGTGATCGGAAGGAGTCCGTTGATCACTTCGAGGATCGTCGTCTTCCCCGCGCCGTTCGGCCCGGTGATCGCGACCTGCTCGCCGCGGCGGACGTCGAACGAGACGCCGTCGAGGGTGGCGTGACGCTCGCCCTCGTAGACGGCGCAGACGTCGACTAGCGAGACGACGGGATCGTCCACGTGAACAGCTCCTCGACCGGAGTGCGTTCGATCTCGCGTGACTTGGCGACGAGATCCGCTCCCCGGAACGATTGCACGACCTCCTCGCGGAGCTCGATCGTCACGGCCTGGGTCTCCGTCTCGAATCGCGCGCGCGGGCGGCCGCCGTCGACGATGACCAGGTTGCCCTTGCCGGCGGTGCAGCCGGAACCGATCTGGATCCCGTCGTTGAGGCACGACAACGGCGTTGTCCGCCCGGCCTCCGATTTGGCGCGGAGGCCGAAGTAGCCGGGCGATTCGAGCAGGGCAAGCGCGTGGAGCCCCATCCGGATCCCGGCGACGAGGAACGGTCCGAGGTGGCCGTGGAGGGCGGTGCCTCGTTCGATCATTCCCCCGAGGTCAGCGGTTGAGGGATCGATGGTGAGGGTCTTCATCCGACGACCTCACTCCAGCGGCTCGATCGCCGAGAACAGGGTCTCGGCGTTCGTTGAGAACATGTCGAGGACGGTCGCCGTGTTCGGGATCGGCCCGGGGAAGTTCGACAGGACGACGTGGATCGCACCGATCTCGTGGGCCAGCTTGGCTCCGAACCCGACCCCGCTCTGCAGGTTGTCGATCACGAGGGTCGCCTCGGCCTCTCGCCCTTCGGCGGCGAGCCGCACGAGATCCTGCAGCGAGAGAGCTGCCGGAACGCCGTAGGTGACGGCGATGTCGAAGCCGAGCCAGGAGACGAAGTCGGTCTGCCACGCCATGCAGACGACGCGGACCGACGAGGTTCCGGCGGATGCGGCCTTCGCTCGAAGGGTCTCGCCGAGGGCGCGGACCTCCGCGACGTAGGTGTCAGCGTTCGTCTGGAAGATCGCGGCGGACGCCGGGAACCGCTCGGCAAGGGCGTCGCGAATCGTCTCGACCTTGTCGATGACGGCGTTGGGCTCGGTCCACGAACCGGGAAGCTGGAGCACCGTCGCGTCGCTTCCGACCGAGTCGAGGAGCGTCTCCATCCACGGCTCGATTCCGGAGTAGAGGACGACCGACGCGCGCAGAACGGCGGCCAGGTCGCGCGGGCTGAGATCGTAGTGCGCCGGGCAGAAGCCGGACGGGATGATCGTGACGACCTCGATCTCCTCTCCGCCGACGATCTCGGCGAATTCACCGAGCACAGCGTGCGTCGAGACGACCGTCTCGACGGCGAACGCCGAGGCGGCGAACAGCAGAACGAATCCGATGACAAGCGTGACCCTTTTCACTCGGTCTCCCTTCCTAGCACAACGTCTTCCCGGTCGAGGTTCCCGTCAGCGCGCCGTGTTCGACGCCCTTCAGGCCGATCAGTCGATCGGCGAGGCGCTCGATCGCCCGTGCCTCCCCCTTGACGATGACGACCTCGAGACAGGTGCGCTCGTCGACGTGAACGTGCGTCGTCGAGACGACCGTGTCGAGCGCGTGATGCTGGATCTCCGTGAGTCGATCCGAGACGCCGGGGCGATGGTGATCGTAGAGAAGCGTGATCACGCCGGCGACCTCCTCGCCCGCGTCCCACTCCCGCCGCACGAGGTCTCGCCGGATGGCGTCGCGGATCGCTTCCGATCGGTTCGACCACCCGCGCTCCCGACAGAGCGCGTCGAATTGCTCGATCAGTCGCCTCTCGATCGAGACGCTGAACCGCACGATGTCAGACATGCAGTGCTACCTCCAGCAGATTCGTAACACAGTGTACGCGGAGACCCGGCCCGGCTCAACCGAGCATCGACCGCGGCAAGCAGCGCTCCGGTGCAGTTCTGCCCGCTGGCAGACGCTGGCACGCGTCCATATTCCGAGCTAGAATAGTCCGACATGGAAGTCTCGTTCGACGGACGCTCTCTCCCCGTGCACTACGCGGCCCTCGGGTTCCTCGTCAACGGCCCGATGCACGGCTACGAATTGCGGCGGCGCCTGGCGGATGGACTCGGATCGCTCTGGCGGATCGCGTTGAGCCAGCTGTACACCGTCCTCCACCGCCTCGAGGACCGAGGCTGGGCCGAGTCGTACGTCGAGGACGGATCGTCTCGACCCGCTCGAACGGTTTTTCGTGCGACGTCGGACGGCGCGCGCGCGTTCGAGGCGTGGGTCAGCGCGCCGGTCGAACACCTGCGCGACATGCGGGTCGAGTTCCTCGCCAAGGTCTACTTCCTCCGGCGTCGGGCGTCCGCCTCTGCGGTCGTCGAGCTGCTCGACGCGCAGATCGTCGTCCTCGAAGAGTCCGAGCGGGCACTCGGGCGGCGAGACGCCGTGGAGAGCGACGACACCGGGTTCGGAGGCATCGTCGTCTCGTTCCGGCGGAAGCGGGTGCGAAGCATGCTCGAGTGGATGGTGGAGCTGCGAGATCGGTCGATGAAGACGGGAGGCGGCGAATGAAGCGCGGCGGTCTGGTGGCGGCGCTGGCGGTCGTGGGTGTGGTTCTCCTGGCGGCGGCTGCGGAGATCGTAGAGGTCACGGATCAAACCGGTGCAGTCGTCCGAATCGAGGGTCCGATCGACCGGATTGCCAGCGTCTACGGCGCGGGGACGTTCTACCTGTACGCGCTCGGCGCGCAGGAGCGGATCGTCGCCGGCTGGTATCTCGGGGTAAAGGGGATCGCGCAGGCGTCGGCGGCGATGCACCGCCTCGAGCCTCGTCTCGCCGAGATGCTCCTGTTCGGCGATCCGAACGCTGAGGAACTCGTCTCGCGTGGGGCGCAGCTCGTCCTCGTCGACGAATCGCGGCACGCGGCGTTCGCCGATCAGATGGAGGAGATTGGCATCCCGGCACTCCGGTTCCTGGTCGAGACACCGGAGGCGCTCATCGAGGCGCTTCGCCTGACCGGCCGGGCGCTCGGTCCCGACGCGGTCGCGCGCGCCGAGGCGTTCGCCGCCGACTACGATCGCGTCTTCACCGCCGTGCGTGCGGATCTGGCGGATCTCGACGAGCCGGCGCACGTCCTCTTCCTCGGGACGTCGCCGACCCGTGTGGCGAGCGGAGACATGTACCAGACCCACCTGATCGAGGCAGCGGGCGGTGTCTCGGTGACGGAATCCCTCGGCGGGTACTGGAACGAGGTCAACCTCGAGCAGATCCTCCGCTGGGATCCGGACGTGATCCTGATCCCGCCGTACGGACCCGTCCAGCCGAACGACCTGCTCGGCAACTCCGATTGGCGCGCGGTCCGAGCGGTTCGCGACGGGCGCGTATACCGGATGCCGCGGCTGATTGCGGCGATGGATACCCCGGTGCCGGAGTCGATCCTCGGCGTCGTCTGGATCGCGTGCGCGCTCTATCCCGACCTCGTCTCCCTCGACTTGATCGACGAGGCCGTTCGCTTCTACGAAGGCTACTACGGGCTCTCCCTGACCGAGGACGATCTCGCGCTTCTCGCGACCCCATGAGCTCGACGCGAGGGCGGACGGCGTGGATCCTTGCCGGTCTCGTTCCCGCGGCGTTCCTCCTCGCGCTTCTCGTCGGCCGGTACGGCGCCCGAATCGACGAGACGTTCCGCGCGCTGTTCGATCCGGAGAGCGCCCCCGACGTTCTCCGGGCGCTCGTCGTCCGCGTTCGTCTCCCGCGGGCGCTCGCCGCCGGCTGCATCGGCGCCAACCTCGCCGTGGTGGGAGCGGCGTTCCAAGGGCTGTTCCGGAATCCGCTCGTCGACTCCCGCATCCTCGGGGTCAGCTCGGGTGCCGCGTTCGGGGCCGCCGTCGCTCTGCTCGTCTCTGCGGGGACGATCGGACTCCAGGCCTCGTCGTTCGCGTTTGCGCTTCTCGCCGTCGGCCTCGTCTGCCTGATCGGCCTTCGCTTCGGCTCGGCGCCACTCGTTCTCGTCGTCGGTGGGATCCTCGTGAGTGCGTTCTTCAACGCGCTTCTCGGCCTGGTCAAGTACGTTGCCGATCCGCTGTCGAGCCTTCCCGCGATCACCTACTGGCTCCTTGGGGGCCTCAGCGACGCGCGCTGGTCGACGATCGTTCCCCTCCTCGTCGTGACCGCTCTCGGGCTGGCGTTCTTCCTCGCGGTCCGCTGGCGGCTGAACGTGCTCACACTGAGCGAGGCGGAGGCGACTGCGCTCGGCGTTCCCGTGCGCGGATTGCGGGTCGCCGTGATCCTCGTCGGAACGCTAATGATCGCGGCCTCGGTCGCGGTCGGAGGGATCATCGGATGGATCGGACTCGTCGTTCCCCACGTCGCTCGCGCGTGGGTCGGCCCGGAGCACGGACGTCTCGTTCCCGTCTCGATCGGGCTCGGCGTGTCGACCCTGCTTCTTCTCGACACGATCGCGCGGACGGCGCTCCCGAGCGAGATTCCGCTCGGGATCCTGACCGGCCTCGTTGGGGTCCCGGCGTTCTTCCTCCTCTTCCTCCGGTTCTTGCGGGTCAGGGGCGAAGCCCGATGACCGAGCGGCGGCTCGTCGCCGAGTCGGTCGCATTCGCCTACCGGCAGGGGCGAGATGTCCTTCGTGACGTCTCGCTGTCGGTCGGCGCGGGGGAGACGCTGTTCGTCCTCGGCGCGAACGGGGGCGGAAAGACGACACTCCTCGACTGCCTCGCCGGCTTGCGCGCGCCCCGGTCGGGTCGGGTCCTGCTCGACGGGGATCCGATCGACCGACTCACTGCCAGCGAGCGGGCGAAGCGGATCGGCCTCGTCCCCCAGATCCACGAGCCAGTCTTCGACTACACCGTCGGCGAGGTGGTCCTGATGGGGCGGACACCCCATCTTGGCCTGTTCGCCCGACCCGGCCGACGGGACGGGGCGGCGGTCGATCGTGCGCTCGACGCGGTCGGTCTCCGCGCCCTTCGCGACCGGATCTACACCGCAATCAGCGGGGGCGAACGGCAGCTCGCGCTGATCGCGCGCGGTCTCGCGCAGGGGGCGGCGTGCCTCCTGATGGACGAGCCCGCCGCCCACCTCGACCCGCGCTATCAGCACCAAGTCTTCGAGGCCGTGACCCGACTGACGTCGGAGGGATTCTCGTTCGTCGTTGCATCGCATCAGCCGAACCACGCGTTCCTCTACGCCGATCGGGCCGCGTTCCTCGTTGGGGGGCGGATCGAGACGGCCGGGCCTCCGGCGGACACCGTCACCGAGGAGACGCTCCGCGCCGCCTACGGGCTGGAATTCGAACTGACGCGTGGGAGTGCAGGATCGCGTGCCGTCCTCCCGCGCGTCTTGCGAGCGCAGGATGGGTCTCGCTAGGCCTCGGTCTCCTGGGGCGAGTCGGTTTGGATCCGAGGGCGCATCCAACGTCTGCTTAGGAGGAACGGAATCGAGATCAGGCCACAGACGACGTTTGATAGGGACATCCCGATCCAGATTCCGTCAGATTGCATTCCCCACTGGAAAGCGAGGAGCCATCCTAGCCCGAGCCGGATGACGAGGCGCAAGATGCCAACGAGCGTCAGCGGCACGTTCCACCCGGATCCACGGTAGACAGCTTCAGCGGCGAAGAAGACACCGAGAAGCGGCATGCCGACGGCGAACAGCTCGATGAATCGCGTCCCCTCCCGGATCGCGTCCGGCTCGTACGGAAGGAAGAACGCAATCAGCGAGGTTCGAAATGCGAACACAACAAGCGTTTCCACGATCAGGATTACGAAGAGGGCACGTACGCCCTTCTTCATCAGCTCGCGGGCGCGGTCGGGCATGTCAGCGCCGAGTGCCTGCCCGATCATCGTCGTCAGTCCGACGCCGAGGCCGTTGGTCGCGATGAACAGGAGGCCGAAGATCCGGTCGGCCGCTCCGTATCCGGCGAGGGCGTACTTCCCGCTGTCAAGCTGACCGATGATCCACATTAGGACGACGAATCCGAGCGCGACGAGCATCGACCCTGCACCGGCGGGGAACCCGATTCTGAGGGCCTGCGTGACCCACTTCCACTTCAGTCTGAGTGCTTGCCGGTCGAGGCGCAGGCCGGCGAACCCCTTTCGGAAGAGAGCCAGAAACGCAATCGTCGCGATCCCCTGCGATATGACCGTCGCGATGGCTGCACCGAAGATACCCATCCGGGGAATCGTCCCCCAGCCGAGGATCAGGGCGGCATCGAGGAACACGTTCACAATCGTCCCTCCACCGTTGATCAGAAGGGGGGTGACGGTGTCTCCCGCCGCCGCCAGGACCGCGCCGAACAGACTGGGGAGCATCATCGTCGGCAGCCCGAGGAAGATCACTCGGAGATACACGGCGACCTCCGCAGCGACTGAGGAGTCCGCGACCAGGCGCGAGACCATCCAGGGCGTTGCTATGTACCCTGCAGCGCCGAGGACGAACCCTGAGATGACTGCGACGGTGAACAGCTGGTTCATCGCGTAGTTCGCCTCGCGCGGCTGTCCGGCGCCGAGGTGCTGCGCAACGAGAGCCGTGACAGCGGCTCCTCCGAACCCCATGACGAATGCGAGAATCGCCCAGACGAACGGCCACGAGATCTGGATCGCTGCGAGGGCCGCGGCGCCCTTCTCGGGGAGACGTCCGAGCCAGGCCGCGTCAGCCAGGTTGTAGAACGTGAACACGATCGACGACAGCACAGCCGGGAACCCGATCTTCGCCATCGTGCGAAGCGCGGGCCCGTGCAGGATCTCGTTTCGGTTCGGCGTCTTGAACAGTTGTCTCATCGTGGGGGATCGGGAACGTGGAACGCCTCGGCGCGAGCCTCCGACTGCAGCTTCTTCCGATCTGTCTGTCTACGGATTTCGGGAAGCGGTTCACCGAACGGAGCCGAACACTGTTCCGCCCGGAACGGACATGGTACCCGATCGCGGACCACGTCGCCATTCGTCGAGGGCAAAGGACAAGAACTCGCGGGCGCCTTCCGGCAATCGCGCGCGGGCGAGCGTGGTTCACGTTGCCGAGACGAGAAGCGGCGCACGCGAGATCGCGTGCGCCGCATTGATGCCGAACTAGCTGATCGATCTAGTCTTCGATGGATTCGGCTAGAAGACGACCGTCACGTCGAGTGCCTGGGGACCCTTCTGTCCCTGCCCCACGGTGAACTCGACCTTCTGACCATCGTTCAGGGACTTGTACCCTTCACCGCGAATCGAGCTGAAGTGCACGAAGACGTCCTCTCCGCTCTCGCGTTCGATGAAGCCGAAACCCTTGTCGTCGTTGAACCACTTGACCGTACCGGTCTCGCGTTCGGACATGTAAACCAACCTCCTCCATGTTGGAAGCTTCAGCGAGCAGGACGTTCTTGGGTCTTCAGGTGTGAGCTTCGACTCCGAGAAGGTGACTGCATGCTACCAACAACGCCGGAAGTATACCGACGTGGCCCGGTTTCACGCAACAGACTTGGGCGCGCCTGTCCCGTGCTCGCCGGATGGCCAAGGAAAGCGCGCCGAGCGATTCGATCGCTCGGCGCGCGGAGGTGGAGTTGCTCGGGGCTATCGCGGGGACGTCGGCCGGACTCCCGACTCGCATCCGAGTGGACAGGATCCGAGCCCTGCGAAGACGGTCGTCTCCTTCAGGCCGAGCGGGGACGTGGCGATTCCGGCGAACACCGTCGTCGCGAGGAGCATCGCGGCAAGGACACCGGCGAGGATCTTCAGGCCGAACGTGCGGAGCATGCGGTGAGACATGAAACCTCCTTGCGGTCTGTTTCTGCTCGACCTACAGCCGGGAGGCGGGCCCGTGTCGGCCGCGGCTCGCCGCGTCGAGATAGGCCTGAAGCGTCCGTTCGGAGAGGGCCGACACGACCAGGTCGGCGCCGTCGAAGTCGAGACAGCGCGTGACTCGATTGGGGACGGCGACGCAGTAGAGGTCGGCCGCCTTCGCCGCGGCGACGCCGTGCTGAGAGTCCTCGAACGCGATCGCCTCACTCGGTCGTACGCCGAGCGCCGCGAGCGCGCCGCGGTAGAGGTCGGGCGCTGGCTTCGTCCGTTCGACGTCGTCGGCGCAGACGATCGCGTCGAACGGTGCACGAAGTGCGTGCTCTTCGAGGAGGCCAATGACCCACGCCCGCTCGGAGCTCGATGCGATCGCGAGGAGCAGGCCGGCCGACTTGGCGTTGCGGATCAACTCGCGGACCCCGGGCATCGGCTCTTCGGTGGCGAGCAGCTCGAGTTCTCTTCGGAGCCGTCGTTCGTGGAGCGCGGTCCGATCGACCGGCTGTCCGAGATGGCGGTCAAGAAGGGCGTACGCCTCGGGGGGATCGGCCGATGCACCGAGGATCTCGGCCCACGCTTCGTCCGTGACGCGGAGTCCCGCTTCCTCATAGATCTCCATCCACGAGGCGCGCATCGAGGTCTCGGTGTCGAGGATGAGGCCGTCGAAGTCGAGGATCAGTGCTCGAATCATTCCGTGGTTTCCACTCCCGTCTCGTTGGGGCGGCCAGCCTAGCACGTTCGCTGTACGGATGACAACGGGGACGTCGGATGCGCGGTTCTGCGGCGGTCCGAGTGGCGCGTCAGGGATGAGGCAAGTCTCAGTCTCTGAAGATCAGGTCTCGATAGAAGCGGAGCTCCTCAATCGATTCTCGGATGTCCGGCGCCGCGCGGTGCGGGTACGCTTTGTCGAGTCGGGTGGCGACGCCCGGGTACCAGCGCGTGGCGAGCTCGGCGATCGAGCTGACGTCGATGTTTCGATGGTTGAGGTGTTCCGTGAGTTCGGGCATGTAGCGCCGGAGGAAGCGACGATCGGTCTGGATCGTGTTGCCGCACAGCGGTGCCGTCTGGCGGTGGGTGTGCTTGCGAAGGAACGTCAGCGTCTGCTGCTCGGCCTCACGAAGCGAGATGTCCGATGCCTGGGACGAATCGATCAAGCCAGTGAATCCGTGCTGCTTCGCGCACCACGGATCGAGACGTGCCAGCGCGCTGTCGGTCTGGTGAATGATCAGGACCGGCCCCTCACCGACGATGTTCAGGTTCTTGTCGGTGACCACGCTCGCGATTTCGAGGATGACGTGCCTCGCGACGCTCAGTCCCGTTGTCTCGAGGTCGATCCAGACGAGATGATCCCGGTCGCGCGACATCGGGAATCACTCCCTCCCGCGAGGACCTTACCCGCTCCGCACGGCGGGGGCCAGGGATTCTCAAGCAGCAGATCCGGCGATCGCCGCGTGGGTAGTGCGAAAGGAGGCGCGGCGCACGATTGCGCGCCGCGCATCAGGAGCCCGGTGATCGGGCGTTCTAGACTGGGGTTACGTCGATAGCCTGGGGCCCCTTCTGCCCCTGGCCCACCGTGAACTCGACCTTCTGACCTTCTTGGAGGGACTTGAACCCCTCGCCTCGGATCGAGCTGTAGTGCACGAAGACGTCCGATCCACCTTCGCGCTCGATGAAACCGAATCCCTTCGAATCGTTGAACCACTTGACCGTGCCGGTCTCGCGTTCGGACATGTGTAGCAACCTCCTCCACGTTGGGAGTCTTAGTACGACAGTGCGATCTCCTGGACTTCAGGAATGATCCAGATTCCCGAGGAGGCTACTGTGCGACTACCAACAGCAGAAGCAGCCTACAGGAGAATCACCTGGGAGACAAGGACAAGCGTCTGTGTCAATCCGGGTCCTGCGCGTCACTCTCGGTACGAGTGCACGAGCACGAGGCTTTGCTCCTCCGTGAGGCGGAGGGAGACGGAGCGTTCGCCGCTTCGGGTCTCCAGGCCTCGCTACGGTTCAGCGCTCTCGGCCATCGGCTCGATTGCCTCGAGAACCTGATCCTCGAGGACGGACAACGGGACCCCGCCGTTCTGTAGGACCAGCGTGTGGAAGTCCTCAAGCGAGAACGCGGCGCCGAGGGCGTCGCGGACGGCCTCGCGGAGCTCGAGGATCCTGACGCGGCCGAACACGTACTGCGGGTAGGCGACCGGATCGGCCTGCAGCTCGAGGTAGAGGTCCCACGCCTGGTCGCGCCGCAGGGAGATCGTCTCCGAAAGGTAGGTCGCGATCCGATCGAAGTCCCACTCGAGGGCGAACAGGCCCGTCTCGATGACGGTCAACGCTGCGGCTCCTAGCTGGCCGTACAGATGGGCGACGGCTCCGGGCGGATCGTCGTCGTACCACCCGAGCTCCCAAGCGAGCTGCTCGGCGTACGTCGCCCAGCCTTCGGCGAACCCGGTGAACGACGCGGCCCGTTGGATCAGAGAAGACGCTTCTCGGCGTGCCCACGAGCGCTGCAGGTGGTGGCCGGGGAGAACCTCGTGAAACGTCACGTGCCCGACCTCGGCGGCGAAGAAGCCGTACTCGATCGGCACCCAGTAGACGCCCTCGCCACTCTCGCCGATCGCCGGCGGCTGGTAGTATGGGTTCGGCGATTCGGTTGGGGCGATCTCAATCTCGGCCGGTGGAAGCCAGCCGAATGCCTCGCCGCAGTGTGCGTCTGCGAACGCGACGGCCTCCTCGAACGCTCGGAGCGCGTCGTCTCCGTACAGGTACCCTTCCTTCGCGTAGGCGAGGTAGAGAAGGTCGAGGAAGCCGGTCCCCTCCGGCCTTCCGAACGCGGGTGCCAGCGCCTCGATCTTGTCGGTCGCCCGTTCGACCTCCGTTTGCGCGATCCGGTGAAGCTCCTCGGGCGCCATCGGGTGTCCGAGGATGCGTGCGAGCTCGTCGGCGTACGCCTCCTTCGTGCAGCTCGTCGGGATCGGCTCCGAGTCCCTCGGCATCGTGCTCGCGTACGACGAGACCGTCCGCGACAGATTGCGGAAGGCTCGATTGGCGACAGTGAGGATCGCGTGATGGGCGTCGGCTGCGTACGTCTCGTACGCGTCCGACGCAATCGTTGAGATCTGGGCAACCTCATCCTCGAAGCGACGGTAGAACGGATGATCGGATGGGTTGTACGTCCACCACGCGTCGATCGCGTCGACCGTCTCTTCGAGCAACGATCGGGGCATCCGCCCGCCCGCTGCGACCCACTCCTCGAACCACGCGGCAAGCTCGCCGATCGGCTCACCGACCTGATACAGGCGGGCGATGTAGTCGACGACGTCCTCGACCGTCCGAAGGGGGTGCTGCTCGACGAGCAGCGCCGCCAGGGCCTGATCGCGACTGCTCGAGCCGGGATGAAGGAAGTAGCCGAACAGCTCCTGGCTGTCGTCAGCTTCTCCGCGATCCCAACGGGCCGCGCAGGCATCGTAGGTCACGCGATCCTGCGGGGAGAGGGTCTCCCGGTCGAACTCGCGGAATCGGGACCAGATCGTCTCCGCGACCGCGCGCCACTGCAACGAGGACTCTTGCGAGTAGCTCGTGAGCCGGTCGTTTCGGACGCCGAGGAGCGCGGCCAAGCCGAGGTAGGTGATCGCCTGCGGGGAGAAGAGCAGCTCGATGCGATACGCCTCGTCGACGAGTTCGCGAAACGAGAGGCCGGCCAGGCGGGCCTGCGTCTCCTCGACCGTCGGCGGGGACCAGGAGGGCGGGTAGTCGAGCGCGTCGGCGTGCGCTGGAACGCGGAGGAGCGGCATCAGCAGGAGGCCGATGGCGAGGATGCGACACGCGCGCCTCATCATGAGATCCTCCTTCGTCTTCCCTGAGAGGAGCTGAACTGATGATACAAGAGGGAGAGCGGCACGTGAAGCGCTTGCGCCCTACAGGTCTCCGGCTATTCGACCGGTTCGGTACGATTCGCCTTTCGCGCGTCGCTCCGTGCAGCCCAAACGCGAACCCCTTCCTGGGCGATTCCGGCGAGAAGCCAGATAGGCAGGATGGCCGGGAGCACGTACCAGTTGAACTCGGTGAGCGGCGCGAAGAACGGGCCCTCCGATGTGCCGGCAATGCGGTCTCCGACGAGATACATCAGTGGGAAGAGCGCATCGAGGACGAGGCCGGTGACGAGCGCTCGCGTCCACGAGAATCGGGTCGATCTACGCTTGGGCACGCTTCCTCCCTACACGTCCAGGCCTACACGTCCAGACGGAACGGCGGGTACGCGTCGGTCATCAGCGCGACGTAGGCCCAGAGCCGGAGGGTCCACCGATTCATGCCGACGACGAAACGGAAGATGTCCTTCGGGTACCGCCCGGTGAACAGGAGGGCGACGGCCGCGAACATCGTCAGGATGAGGATCAAACCCCATTGGTAGAACCCGGCGCCGCCCTGGAAGATCCCGACGACGACGTAGTGCGGGATCGCCAGCAACCACCACTTCACCAGCGCCAGCCCCGGGGAGAGTCGGTCCGGATAGGCGACGTCAAGGTCGGCCGGGTACCCGCCCGGCTGGAGGCTGAACGGTGGATAGCGGTCGGTCCCCAACGCCTCGTAACCGTAGAACGCAACCCGCCACGACCAGCGCATCACGCCGACGTTGTAGTCGAACAGGCCGCGCGGGTAGCGGCCGGTGAACAGGATTGCGAACAGCGACAGCAGCCACGAGGCGGCGAATCCGACCCACAGGAATGGCAGGACGACGAAGTGGGGGATCAGCAGGAACCATTTGACGAGCCAGAGCGCGGGGGAGAGCGATTCATCCAGCTCCGCCGTGACGGTGACCGGATACTCACCGGCGGCAGGTTCCGGGGCAGGCTCTCCCTCCGGAAGGGTTGTCCGAGCACCGCGGGCGACGAGGAGGACGAGGACCAAGCCGATTGCGACGAGGACGATTCCTGCGACGAGGACGCCGATGCCGACACCGAGGAGCCACGGAGCCTCGACGCCGATTGCACCGTCGACCGCGATCCCTCGGCCTCCGTTGGCGTTCATCACCACGAGCGTCCAGTCCCCCGGCTCGATCGTCCACCGAAGGGTCTGCGACCCTTCACCGCCGACGCTCGCTTCCCAGAAAGTCTGGTCGGTCGGCGGGGACGGTTCGCTCGATCCGACGACATCGCGGTAGTCGGTCGCCCAGACCCGGTCGCTCCGGTACTCGTCGAAATCGATCTCCGCGATCTCGGCGTGAGGAACGTCGGACAGGTACGCGTCGACGTCGGCGCGCGGTCCGATGCCGAGGAAGACTGCGCGATCGCCGGTCATGCGGACCCGTGCCTCGGTTGGGTGCCGCCACCACCAGATCCAGTCGCCCTCGAGGAGCAGGTCGCCCACGATGGCGTAGGTGTCCCGCTCGAGTTCCGCCGGTGGGGCGGTGAGGAATCCGTCCGCGTCGGTGAACGCGCGATCGACTCCGATGATCGTTCCCCCGCCGATGGCGAGGGCGATCCCGACGAGCAAGATCAAGCTTCCGAAGATCAGCGCGACGACTCTCCCTGCACTCATCGCTCAACCCCCTTGGTGCGGACGGACGCCCGCCGACCGCACTCGCATCCTAGTTCGTCGGTGTAGGACGCGGCAAACGGCAAGAAGCACATCGCGCCACTCAACACAAGGCTCGGTCGCGCGCCAGAGAATGCGAGACGAGCCACGTCGGAAAGAGCCGCTGCCCGTGTGGGACGTGTCCGGACGGCTACGGCAGAGATTCGATTCGCCTCGCGATTTCCGCTGACAACGCCTCGCCAGGAAGCTCGAACAGGCTGACCTCGTCGCCGTTCAGAAAGATCCAATCCCAATTGAATGGCGGGACAGCGTAGGCGAGGGCATCGGCTCGGGTGTCGATTCGATGGACGGCTAGCCGGATCCGGTCGTTCAGCGGGTGGTTTGCGACCGTCTCTCGCAACCACGCCTCGCCGTGGATGCTGTACGGGCAGCGTGCGCTGAACGCCGCGTCGATCGCAAGGAGGGCGTCGGGCGAGAGGTCGCGTGGCGCGTAGGTTGGCTCGACCAACCTCGGTACCGGAGTGCCTCTATCGAACGGGAGCCACATCAGAGCGATCGGGTCTCGTCGATCGACCTCATGGAATCCGATCTCCTCGAGAAGAGGGATCGGGAAGTGCGTTGAGATGTCCCAGCCTTGCGTCGCCAGTCCGGCGAACATGCTCCGCGTCTCGTCGACAACGTGCTCGATCAGCTTCCGCTCTTCCGCGAGATGCTCGGGATCGTCGGGGGGCGTTCCGGCCCAGTGGTAGCACATCAGGACGGCCGCTTCCGGAGCGACGATCGGGACCGGAGCGACCTCGGCTGGCGCGTATTCGGCGAAGCCGCGCGGCCCGGCCTCGTCGTAGGCGATGACGCCCCTCATTCCGCAATCGAACATCTGCTGCCGCCAGGCGAGCGTCTCCGAGAGGTCGCCTCGGAAGCGTTTTCCCGCGAGCTCCAGTCCTCCCGGGCAGCAGGCGACGTCGGAAAGGCGGGTCGTGTCCAGCGGTTCGTAGAGGACGATCATCGCTCTCACCTCCACGACGAATCGTACTCCGGGCGCGTGAAGATGTGGCGCGGAGGAGCGGGCGTGTGTCGCGTCGAAGCGACCGGCTCCGCCCACTGGAACTTCCGGGTGGAGCTTGATCCTCCGGCCGGCGCCCTCTAGAATGACTGACTGGTCAGCCAATACACGAGAGAAGGATCCGAATGCGAAAGGAACGAACGTGAAGGTTCTCTTCATCCATCCCCGCGTCGCGAGAAGCCCCCTCGCGTTCCGCCACGCGCTCGCCATCGTTCGTCAACGGATCGTTGTCCCGCCTCTCCGCCTCCTCCTGGCGGCGGCGCATCTTCCACCGACGTGGAGCAAACGCCTCGTCGACCTCAACGTCGACGGACTGACGGACGACGATCTCCGGTGGGCTGACTGTGCCGTCGTCCGCGCCGGGGAGTGGCAACGAGTCTCTGCGTGGAAGGCGATCCGCCGTTGCCGGCGGGCGGGCGTCCGCACCGTCGCGTGCGGCGGTCTCTTCCGCTGCCGTCACGCTCGATGGGGGCTCGTCGACGATCGGGGAGCCGACCTGTTGGACGGCAGTCTCCCCGCGCGCTGCGCTGGCTCGCCGCCGATCGAGAATCCGGCTCCGAGATCGACTGCCGATCGGGTCGATCCCCTGTGGGAGCTTGTCGACTTGTCCCGCTATCGAACGGTTGTCGTGCCGATCTCCGAGGGAGAGACGTCGGAGGGGGATGACCTACGTGCGGATGCCCCGCCCGCGTTGGGCGCCGAGGTGACGAGCGGTGGGTGGTGGGTCCGGCAGCTCGATCGTCTGCACGCCCTCGGGTGGCGCGGTCCGATCTGCCTGCGTCACGAGCCGACCGCTCCGCCGAATCGCCCCTGGTCCGCGAAGGTCCTCGGCTTGCTCGCGCGCTGGAGGAGCGGGCGCGAGGGCGTTCGCTTCGCTGCGGAGCTCACCCTCGACGATTTTGCGAGCGAGGACCGGGTGCGACGCCTGGCCCGAGCCGGGATTCGCGACGGGTTCCTTCGCGTCGACGTCGCCGATGCGCCGTCAGGTCCACCCGAGACGTCGCTTGCCGGGCGACTCAACGAAGCGATCAAGCGTGCGCAACGGTGCGGGCTCCAGGTCCGTGGTGGGTTTCTCACCCGATGTGCCACCGGGGCGAGCGGCGCGCTCAGGAGCGCCGTAGCGCGGGTCGGGTCCAAGCGGATCGAGCAGGCGCTCGTCTGCTTCCTTCACGCGCCGCTCGGCGCCCGGCACGTCTGGCCGGCCCTCGGGTCGCTGTTTCAGACCGGGATTTCTCCTCGAAGGGCGGCTAGGATCCTCAGGAGGGCGTTCGGGGCGCTGGGGGCAGTCGCTCGTCGCCCGCGAGCGCTTCCGCTTGCGTTGACGTTGGCCGTCTACGCTGAGCACTACGAGGGGGTTCGAGCGATCGACGTGCCCGCCTGATCGCGGGCGGCGCGAGTATCGAGCGAACCGGGAGGAGAGCCAGACGATGAACGAACGGATGAAGCCTCTGCACATCGGCGGGATCGAGTCGCCGCTTCCGATCGTGCAGGGCGGGATGGGCGTAGGGATCTCGCTCTCCGGTCTCGCCTCGGCCGTCGGCCGAGCAGGTGGGATCGGCATCATCTCGGCCGCCGGAATCGGGATGCTCGAGGACGACTTCCGGACCGACTTCCTGCGGGCCAACGTCCGTGCCCTCCGGCGAGAGATCCGTGCGGCGAAGGCGGCGACCGACAGCCCGATCGGCGTCAACATCATGGTTGCGCTGTCGGACTCGGACAACCTGATGAACGTGGCGATCGAGGAGGGCGCCGATCTCCTCTTCCTCGGCGCCGGCCTCCCGCTGAAAGCGCCGTCGAAGCTGTCGGTCGAGGAGCTTCGCACCGTGCGAACAGCGTTCGTACCGATCGTCTCCTCCGGTCGCGCGGTCCAGGTTCTGTTCCGCTATTGGGCGAAGAACTACGGCCGTGTCCCCGATGCGGTCGTCGTCGAGGGGCCGCTGGCCGGCGGTCACCTCGGATTCACCCGTCCTCAGCTCGACGATCCTGCCTTCGCGCTCGAGAACCTGCTTGCCGGGGCGCTCGACGCGGTCTCCGTCTACGAGAAGCAATTCGACCGGGCGATCCCGGTGATCGCCGCGGGCGGGATCTACACCGGCGCCGACATCCGTCGCGCCCTCTCACTCGGCGCGAGTGGCGTCCAGATGGCGACCCGCTTCGTCGCCACCGACGAGTGCGATGCGGCCCCCGCGTTCAAGGAGGCGTTCGTCCGCTGTACCGAGGCGGATCTGACGATCATCGACAGCCCGGTCGGCCTTCCCGGTCGAGCGATTCGGAACCGCTTCCTCGACGACGTCGCCGCCGGCGAACGACGCCCGACGCGCTGCGTCTGGCAGTGCCTCGTGACCTGCAATCCGGCGGAGTCCCCGTACTGCATCGCGCAGGCGCTGACCCACGCCAAGACGGGCGACCTCGACGACGGGTTCGCGTTCGCCGGCGCGAACGCCCATCGGGTCGATGCGATCGTCCCCGTGGCAGAGCTGATCGACGAGCTCCGATCCGGCTTCGCGTCCTCCGCGCGAACGCCGGTCGGAGCTGCCGCGGTTCGCGAAACCCCGTAGTCCTCCACGAAGGATCGAGACGGCGGGCGTCGCGGGTCGGCGACGAGGTTCTGCTCGGGCGGCGCGCCTGTGTATGATCCGTCCATGGGTGAGGGACCGTGGACGCCGAGGCACCGTTCGATTCGCTTTGCCCTGCGCGGCTTGATCCGCCTGGCGTTCGCTCTGCTGGCGAAGCTCTCGATCGAGGGGGAGGAGAACCTGCCGCAGGCGGGGCCGCTTCTGGTCGTCGCCAACCACTTCCACTTCGCGGACCCGGTCGCCGTGATCCGGGCGATGCCGTGGCCTCTCGAGTTCATCGGCGGCTTCCGGATGCCGAATGCGCCGACCGGCGTGAAGTGGCTGACGAAGGCCTGGGGAACCCATCGCGTGCGCCGACACGGAAGCTCTCGGGCGGCCCTCGAAGCGGCCGAGCGCGTCCTGAACGCGGGCGGCGTTCTCGGCATCTTCCCCGAAGGGGGGAGTTGGGCCTCCGTCCTCCGACCCCCGCGCCCGGGGACTGCGTTCCTCGCCGCCCGAACCGGAGCGCCCGTTCTTCCGATCGGGATCGATGGGTTGACCGAACTCTTCGGAAGTCTCCTCCGGCTTCGCCGAGCGCGCGTGACCGTGAAGATCGGCGCGCCGATCGGTCCGTTCGACGGTGTCGAACGAGGCCGGGCGGGGCGGGCGGAGATCGACCGCATCGGCGAGACGATCATGCGCCGAATCGCCGAGCTGATCCCCGAGGAGCGCCGAGGCGTTTACTCCGACGATCCGGCGCTGCGCGCTGCCGCGGCCGCCGCGGCGGTCTATCCGTGGGAGCGAGGAAGGAGAGCGCGTGAGGACTCCGATGGCTAGTCGCCGCGCCCGGTGGGCGTGGTATCTGTACGATGCTGGGAACTCGGCGTACGCGGCCGTCGTCCTCTTGGCGATCTACGCCGCCTACTTCCAGGGGACCGTCGTCGGCGGTGCGCTCGGATCGTTCTACTGGGGGATCGCGTTGACGACGGCGACGGCGATCGTCGCCGTTGCAGGACCGATTCTCGGCGCCGTGGCCGATGCGTCGGGGAGCAAGAAGCGCTTCCTTCTCCTGTCGACGGCGATCGCGTGCGGATTCACAGCCTCGATGTTCTTCGTCACGGAAGGGGCGGTGGCGCTTGGGATGGCCCTGTTCATCCTCGCCGAGGTCGGATACCGGAGCGGCCAGATCTTCTACAACGCGTTCCTGCCCGAGATCGCCACGTCGCAGGAAACGGGGCGCGTCTCCGGGAACGGCTGGGCGATCGGATCGGCTGGCGGCGTCCTCTGTCTTCTGATCGTGCTTGCGGCCGTGCGCGGGATCGGCGGCAGCCTCGTCGTTCGCGGGGCGTTCGTCTTCACCGCGCTCTTCTTCGCCGCGTTCGCGATTCCGATGCTCCGCTGGGTCACCGAGCGCACGGAGCGAAAGCCGTTGCCGCGCGGGCGGGAGATCCTCCTCCTCCCGTTCCGGCGCCTCGGCCAGACGATTCTCGCCGCGCGAACGCATCGCGAGTTCGGCAAGTTCCTCCTCGCGTTCCTCCTCTACAACGAGGGGATCCTGCTCGTCCTCGGTTTCGGCGCGATCCTCGGCGCGACGCTCTTCGGGCTGGAGCAGGAGCAGCTCGTTGTGTTCATGATCCTCGTCCAGGTCGCGAGCATCCCCGGCGCGTTCCTCCCTGGCCTGGCGGTCGGACGGATCGGCGTGCGAACGACGCTCCTCCTCTCGCTTCTCGGTCTGATGGGAGCCGTCGTCTGGCTCTTCTTCGCCCGAACCCTTCTCGCGTTCTACGTCATCGGTGCGGTCGCCGGGTTCGCGCTGACTGCCGTGCAGTCGGTCAGTCGGGCGACGGTCGCGCTGTTGGCGCCGACGGGACGGAGCGCGGAGTTCTACGGATTCTTCGCCATCGCGGGACGAACGTCGTCCGCCGTCGGTCCGGCGATCTTCGGCGCGATCGTCTTCCACATCGCCCGTGCGCTCGAGCGGGGAGGCGCGACCGCGGCGGTGGCCGTGGAGGCCGCCCACCGGTACGCGCTGTTCGCAATCGTCGGATTCCTGATCGTCGGTGCAGCCCTGCTATTCACCGTCTCGGCGAACGTCGGCGTGCGCAAGCCGGAGCGTGAAGGGTAGCGCATTCGCGGTCCGGCTCGATCGTCTTGCTCCCGATCAGGCTTCGAGCTCGATCAGCTCCGGCGTCCGCGTTTTGGTGTTGAACAGGACAACGGTCGCGCGCCCGGAAAGGTAGCCGCACGCCTCGCCCGGATTGACGACGACCGGCCCTTCCATTCGCAGGTCAACTTCGTGGGTGTGTCCGTAGACGATGAGGTCGTAGTGCCCGCTGGCGACGAGGGCGTCGATTGACTTCGGCTCGTGCATCAGAACGCCGCGGACGCCGTCAATCTCGAACGTGTGATAGCCGAGGTAGATCGGGCCGATCCTCTCGAATCGCTCCCTGAGGTAGAGCCGATCGCCGTCGTTGTTTCCGAAGACGCCGACGAACGCGCCGCGGAGCTTTGCCAGCGGGATCGCCGTGAACGGCGAAACGAAGTCACCCGCGTGGAGGACCAGCTCGACCTCTTCGGCGTTGAATCGCTCGACCGCCCGCTCGAGGAGCGGGAGCCGATCGTGGCTGTCGGACAGGATGCCGATCTTCATCGCGCCTCCTCGCAACGATTCTACCGCGTCGCGCCCCGGTCTCGTCTCGCGGTCACCCTACGCGACGCGCCGGTGGATTCGACTGCTGGCGCGGATCCAGCCGATCGTGCCGTCGGCTCTCCGGAGGACGTCGATCGTCGTCTCTGCGAGCGGACCGTCCTGGACGAGCAGGCGATCCTCCGCGCAGCGGACGAGGCTCATCGGCGGCGGCGGCGGGGGAAGCGGCGTGTCGGGCGTCGGGAACGACTGCTTGTACGTTAGCTGACCGATCAGACGGCCGCCGAGGAGGCCGAGTTCGATCTCGGCGAACGGGCGCGTGTGCCGCCCGACGTACGGTGCGAGATCGTCCTCCGTCGACGCGATCGGCGTCGGCCGATCGATCGTGACGTCGAGGTACTCCGCGAGCGCACGCTCGGTGACCGCGCGGGTGACGGCCGAGCCCCGGTCGGCATTCGTCAGCACGCCGACGGCGAACGCACGCTCGGGGACGAGGGTCAGAAGCGAGATCTGCCCTGAGGTCCCTCCGCCGTGCATCACGCGGCGGACCGACCCCGTCTCATCGACCGACCAGGTGAGGCCCCAGTGTTCGTCTCCCCAGACCGACAGCTGCGGCGCGTGCATTGCGGTGAGGCTCTCCCCTGTCAACACCTGCGTGTCGGCGTCGGTCGTCCCGCCACCGAGGTGGAAGCGCGCGTAGCGAAGGAGGTCCTTCACCGTGCACTGGATCGCGCCCATCGGGCGAACGAATCCGGGAAGGGACCACGATGGGATGACCTGGGCGCCCGCCGGCGTGACCCGGTGCCCGACCGCGAACCGTGCCGTGATCACCGGATCCGTCTCGAGGTGCGTCTGCGTCAGCCCGAGGGGTTCGAGGAGGCGCTCGGCGAGGAGGGCGGCGTAGCGCTTGCCTCCGACGACCTCGAGGATCCGGCCGAGAACGGCGAATCCGGCGTTGTTGTACGACCAGACGGTCCCCAGCGGAGCGAGCTGAGCGAGGTTCGCCATCCGGGCGACGTACTCCTCCAGCGCGTCCTCCTCGACGCTCGTTCCCTCGAACAGATCGCCCGCCCATCCGCCGGTGTGGGTCATCAGATGGCGGACGGTCGCGCCCGCGCTTGCCGCCTCGTCGGCGACGCGGAACTCGGGCAGGTACGAGCGGACGGTCGCGTCGAGATCGAGCTTCCCTTCTTCGACGAAGCGCATCGCGACGGTTCCGGTGTAGGTCTTGGTGATCGATCCGATCTGATGAAACGTCTCGTCGGTTACCGGGAGCGGGTGAGCGGCGTTGGTGACGCCGAATCCCGCCGTCTGCATTGCGCCCTCGTGCAGCACGCCGACCGACGCGCCGGGGACCCCGGTGGCTCTCAGACTGTCCTCGGTGAATGCACAAAGCTTCGTCCACGCCTGCGATCGCTCGTCCGTCATCCCGCGCCTCCGTTTCTCGCTGCGTCGAGCCTCGATCATCCGTCCGTCGTGGCGACGAGGCAAGGCGTTCACTCGAAGTTGACCGACAGCGAGCGGTCTCCGATAGTGCACGCGTGAACGACCGCGAGCGTGTTCGTCTTCCGAGCCTGTTCGACGTCCTCAAGCCGGCCGTCGGTCCGAGTTCGTCCCACACCCTCGGCCCAATGCGCGCCGGGCGGCGCTTCCGCGAACAGCTGGCGGCGCGCCCCGAGCCGGCGCCCGGCGAGGGGGTTACGGTCACCCTCTACGGGAGCCTCGCCCACACGGGAAGGGGGCACTTGACCGACCGCGCGCTCGTCGCTGGCCTCGCGGGGTACGGTCCCGAGGACGTGGTCGATCGGTCGATCGGCGCGATCTACGAGGAGCAGGCGGAAACAGGCGTCCTGCTCCTCCGGAACGGGGGCTACGTCTTCCGTCCGGAGACGGACATCGTCTTCGATACCGAGACACCGCCGAGCGAGCATCCGAACACCCTTCGGTGTGCCCTCCACGACCACGAGGGGCGTGTCCTCCTCTCCGCGGTCTACGTCTCCATCGGCGGGGGTGTGATCGTCGAAGGGGCGGAGCCCGATCGGTCGCGAGGTGTCGTTCAGGATCGGACGGCGTCGGGGCGGGCGATCGTCGAGGATTGCCACCGGCGCGGAGAATCGCTCGCTGACTACGCCCTAGCGGCGGAGGCGTCCGCGCACGGACGCGGATCCGAGGCGGTCACCGCGCACCTCCAGACGATCTGGGACCTGATGTCTCGATCGATCGATCGCGGTCTGGCGACCGAGGGCGTGCTCCCGGGGCCGCTCGGTCTCGACCGGCGGGCGGCCGCGATGCGCCGACGGTTCGAGGCGCAGCGCGGGACGCCGGGCGTGATCTCGGCGGAGAGCACGCGCGCGTCAATCTACGCCATCGCCGTCGCCGAGGAGAACGCGGCGGGCGGGGCCGTTGTCACCGCTCCGACATGCGGCTCGGCCGGCGTTCTCCCCGCCTGCCTTCGGATCATGCAGGAGTCACGCAGTCTTGCCGACGAGAGGATCTACGAGGCCCTCCTCGTCGCCGGTGTGATCGGCGGGCTCGCCGTCGCCAAGGCGTCGATTGCCGGGGCTCTCGTCGGCTGCCAGGGCGAGATTGGCGTCGCCAGCGCGATGGCCGCCGCCGCGGTCTGCCACCTCCTCGGCGGTTCCGTCGCCGACCAGGTCGATCGCGCCGCGGAGACGGCGCTCGAGCACTTCCTCGGGCTGACGTGCGACCCCGTCGCCGGGCTCGTTCAGATCCCGTGCATCGAGCGGAACGCGGCCGGTGCCGTCTCGGCGCTGAATGCGGCGAATCTGGCGACCCTCTCCGGCGGCCGCGATCGGGTCAGCTTCGACGCGACCCTCGAAGTGATGCATCAGACCGGCCTTGATCTGCGCGACCGCTACAAGGAGACCGCGCTCGGCGGCCTCGCCGCCGTCCCCGACCTCGACCGGGACGGCGTGCCCGACCTTCCGTCGGACGGCTGACAGCTCTCAGGGACACGGCGCGTCGTGGACGCCGTGCATCCGTCCTCGTATCGTTCGACAACTCGGAAGGAGGGGCGCGTGTCAGTCACCCGGATCAAGGTGCGCGGATACCACGAGGACCGGTTCGGTCACGTGAACAACGCCCGCTACCTCGAGCTTCTCGAGGAGGCGCGGTGGGCTGACTTCGAGGCACGCGGCGTCGACGTCGACTTCCTCAAGAAGCACAGCCTCTTCCCCGTCGTCGTCCACCTGGCGATCACCTATCGCCGACCGGCGAGCGCGGGCGACACGCTCGCCATCTCGGTCGACGTCGTGCGCGCCGGGCGTCGGAAGATCGTCCTCGGGCAGACGGCGACGTTCGACGGGTCGGACGACGTCTGCGTCGAGGCGGAGCTCACCGTCGTCTTCCTCGATGAGGCGACTGGGCGTCCCGTGCCGCTCGACGATCGCTTCTTTCGCGTCTGGCCGGAACTTCGGTCGAGCGACGCGCCGCCGGCGTAGCCGGACATCTCGCGCGGGCACTCCCCGCAACGTGAAACAGGAAATGTGACCCACACCACACCCAGACATCGGTGCGATGCACCTCGGACCGACGGGCTGTCGGGACCGGTCACGCCGCGACGACCGCCCAACATCGCTTCTCTAGCCTCTTTGTCGGGATCGATCAAAGGGGGAGAGATGAAGATCGCCTGCTGCACGTTGGAGATGATCGCCCTCATCTTCCTGCTCTTCGTGAGCATGAACGGAGGGTTCACCTACCTCAACGAGGCGAGGGCCGACTACGCGTACGCGTCGACGACCGAGCTCGTGTCGGCGTGGGGCGAACCGGACGCCGTCGTCGCGGCCAACGACCTCGGTTTCGCTTCGGCACAGGTCGACGCCGTCGAGGTCTGGACGTACGCGGACCTCGAGCGCTCCGTCGTCGTTCGTGGCGACGCTGTCCTCTCGATTCAGGACGGGTAGGACCCCGAGCACTCTGATTCGGCTGTCACTTGGTAGCCGGGATTCCGCGCGGGATCCTGATCTGTCACCCTCGGTCCGTATACTCGTTCGCAGACGCATGCGAAGCGAACGCGCGACTCAAGCACCTCTTGCCATCGAATCTCCGTGGGCCCTGACGGCCGACGCCGCGGTCACGCGGCTCGGCGTCGCGCCGGAGAGCGGCCTCGACCCGCACGCCGTCGCTGATCGTCTCCGCGAATTCGGGCCGAACCTCCTCCGAGCGCCGAAGACAGCGACGTGGGGGGAGATCCTCCTCCGTCAGTTCAAGAGCCTCATCGTCATCCTGCTCGGTGTCGCGGCCGGTGTCTCGTTCGCGTTCGGCGACTGGCTCGAAGGGGCGGCGATCGGCCTCGTCATCGTCGTCAACGCCCTGATCGGCCTCGTCACCGAGCTGCGGGCCGTACGGTCGATGGAGGCGCTCCAGAAGCTCTCGCGTGTGATGACCAAGGTGCGGCGGGATGGCGTCCGGGTGCAGATCCCGGCCGAGGGCATCGTTCCCGGAGACATCGTCATCCTCGAAGCAGGAGACCTCATCTCGGCCGATCTGCGAATCCTGACCGCCTCCAAACTGCAGGCGGACGAGTCAGCGATGACGGGGGAGTCCCTGCCCGTCTCGAAGTCGGCGGAGGCCGTCGACGGGGATCCGCCCCTCGCCGATCGGACGAGCATGCTGTTCAAGGGGACGATGTTGACCAACGGCTCCGGCGAGGCGGTCGCGGTCAGCACAGGGATGTCGACCGAGCTCGGCAAGATCTCGACCCTGATCGAGGAGGCCGAGGAGGAGGCGACGCCGCTCGAACAGCGGCTCGAGCGGCTCGGACGGATGCTCCTCTGGGTCACGCTTGTCATCGCCGCGGCGATCGCCGGCGTCGGGATCGTCTCGGGCAAGGATGTCCTTCTGATGATCGAGACGTCGATCGCCCTCGCCGTTGCCGCGATCCCCGAAGGTCTGCCGATCGTGGCCACGCTGGCCCTGGCGCGCGGCATGTGGCGGATGGCGCAGCGGAACGCCGTCATCCGGCGCCTGTCTGCGGTCGAGACGCTCGGCGCGGCGAGCGTGATCTGCACGGACAAGACGGGGACCCTGACCGAGAATCGGATGGCCGTCGCACGGCTCGTCGTCGCGACTGGGCCGGTCGACTTCGCCGAGGATGGATTGCCGGACGGAGCCGAGAGGGACCTCGTTCGCAAGGCCTTGGAGATCGGCGTCCTCTGCAACAACGCCGACCTGCGCGAGAGCGGGGACGGAGGTGTCGGCGACCCGCTCGAAGTCGCGCTCCTCGAAGCGGGAGAGCAGGCCGGGATCGAGACGGCCGAGCTCCGGGCCCGGCATCCAGAAGTGCGTGAGGAGGCGTTCGACTCCGACACCAAGCGGATGGCCACGGTCCAGGAGAAGCCGGGCGGAGGCTTCCTCGTCACGGCCAAGGGGGCGCCGGAGTCGATTCTCGACGCCTGCGCGTCCGTCCTGACGCCGTCCGGGCCGGCACCGCTCGACGATGCCGGCCGGGAGCGATGGATCGCCGACGAACAGGCGATGGCCGTGCAAGGTCTACGTGTCTTGGGCCTCGCCACCAAGACCGTCGATCGGGCCGACGCGCCCGCCTACGAGGATCTCACCCTCGTTGGGTGGATCGCACTCGCCGACCCACCGCGGAGCGACGTGCAGGATGCCATCGCGCAGTGTCGCCGGGCAGGGATCGACGTGGTGATGGTCACCGGCGACCAGCCGGCGACCGGGCGGAGCATCGCGCAGGCGGTCGGCCTCGTCGATCGGGCCGACGCCGAGGCCCTCCACGGCTCCGAGCTCGATCGGATCGAAGAGCTGACCGGCGACGACCGACGGCGGCTCCTCGGCGTGCAGGTCTTCGCCCGCGTCAGTCCGAAGCAGAAGCTTGACTTGATTGCGCTCTTCCAGGCGGACGACCGCGTCGTCGCGATGACGGGCGACGGCGTCAACGACGCCCCCGCCCTCAAGAAGGCCGACATCGGCGTGGCGATGGGCCTTCGCGGGACGCAGGTCGCGCAGGAAGCGGCCGACATGGTGTTGAAGGACGACGCCTTCGGCACGATTGCCGCAGCCGTCGAGCAGGGTCGGGCGATCTTCGACAACATCCGCAAGTTCGTGATCTATCTCCTCTCCTGCAATGTCAGCGAGATTCTGGCGGTGGCGATCGCCTCGTTCGCCGGACTGCCGCTGCCGCTTCTGCCGCTGCAGATCCTGTTCTTGAATCTCGTCACCGACGTCTTCCCGGCGCTCGCCCTCGGGGCTAGTGAGGGCGGGTCCGGAATCATGAGCCGTCCTCCCCGGCCCGCCGGCGAACCGATCGTCACCGCCCGGCACGGGTGGATCGTTGGCGGCTACGGGGGACTGATCGCGGCCGTCGTCCTCGGCGTGCTGTTGCTCTCGATCCGCCGGTTCGGGCTGACGGAGGCTCAGGGGACGACAACCGCCTTCCTGACGCTCGCCTTCGCTCAGCTCTGGCACGTGTTCAACATGCGCGACCCCGGCTCCGGGATCTTCCGGAACGCCGTCACGCGCAATCCGTACATCTGGGGCGCTCTCGGGATCTGCACTGTTCTCCTCGTCGCCGCCGTCTACGTCCCCGGTTTCGCCACCGTCCTCAAGACCGTCGATCCCACCCTCAAGGGCTGGCTGATCGTCCTCGCCGGGAGCTTCGTCCCGTGGGGCGTTGGGCAGCTCGCGCTTCTCTCCGCGGCGAGATCGAGCTAGACGGGGAGATGAGCAGGACGATCGGCTGCTCCGCGACTAGCCGTCGGCTGGCCTCAGCCTGAGGCAGTCGACGGCCGACGCCTCGGTATCCTCTCGCACCCAGAGCATCGGATGCGCTTCGACGGCTCGCCACGGTTCGATGAGGTCGTCGTAGGTGTCGGCGAACGGATGTCCGCTCTGACCGGTTGAGTGGACGGCGACGCTCCGCGAGAGGTCGGCGAGGTCGATGACCATGCGCATCGCCGGGATGCTCTTGACATCGAACGTATCGGCGGAGACGTTCCAGCGCGTGTTGCAGATCGTGTCAGTCATCCCGCCGAGGGGAATCGGCCCTCGGTTGACGAGCCGCTCGAAGAGGCCGACGCCGCTCTTGCCGAGCGGCTGGCTGACGAAGACACCCGTGTGTACGTCGCCCCACGCCCACGCCGCCCGATCGACACCGCACTGCGCGACCGCGGCAGCGTGCCCCTCGATGAACGCCCGACGGAGGATCTCGCCCCGGGTCTCGACGCGATCGCTCGTGGTGACGTCGTCCCACCACGCGTGATCCGGCTCGTCGAGCAGGAGGCGGACGGCCCACATCTCCCGGTCGCCGCCGACGAGTCGCGCCGACGATCCGAGTTCGTCGGCGAAGATCCCGCGAACGAGAGCGCGCCAGACGTGCGCATACAGGACGGCGGGAGCGCTCGACGGATCGAAGCGTCGGTCCCACGTGAGGAGCCAATCGCGTGCGCTCGCGAGGTCATCGTTGTCGAACGCGATCGTCGCGAAGTACGGAAGGACCTCGTCGGCGCTCAGGAGCTTCGTGTCCGCCTGCATCGTCTGGAAGCTGTCGACCGTGTGCGCTTCGACCTCCGCGAGGAGCTCGTGAACGCGCTGCGCGCGGTAGGCGTAGTCCATCTCGCGATTGAGAAGATAGGTGAACCCGTCCCCGAGTTCGTCCGCAAGCGCGTCGTAGTACGCCGGGGGAACCGCGGCGTGGTTGGCGGCGACGATCCTGCCGCTCGCTGGATTGAGGACGTGAGGGAGGAGGTCGAACGGGAGGAAGCCTTCCCACTCGTGCTCATCCGTCCAGCCGACGGTCGGGACGAGTCCGTCGAATCCGGCGGCCCGGATCGGGATCCGGCCGGCGAGCTGGTAGCCGATGTTTCCGTCCGTGTCGGCGTAGACGAAGTGCTGCGCTGGCACGTCCCAGCTTCGGAGCGCTGCGCGGAAGGCATCCCAGTCCTGCGCGCGGTCGATCGCGATCACCGCTCGGGAGACCGTCCCTGGATCGAGCGCCGTCCACCGCTGGGCGAGCGGCGCGTCGTTCTCGAAACCGGAGACCGCTTCCGTTGCGGGATCCCAACGGTTGTCGGTCGTGATCGGGCCGAGGTGTGTCTCGCGAACACGGATCGCGATCGGGCTCGAACCGTCGCCGAACGCGATCGACTCCTCGCGGACCGTCATCTCCCGCCACTCGTCGTTCCACGCGTAGCGGAGCGGGTCGTCCGGGTCGATCCGGAGTCGGTAGACGTCGTGGACGTCGGGAAACGCGTTCGAGATCCCCCACGCGATCTGCCCGTTGTGGCCGACGACGACGCCGAGGGAGGCTGGGAACGTGAAACCGACGACGTCAAGCGCCGGACTTGCTCCGTCCGTCGGGTCCTCCGAGCAGTGCAGGCCGATCTCGTACCAGACGGTCGGAAGCTGGATCCCGAGGTGGGTGTCATTCGCCAGAAGAGGCCGACCGCTCTCCGTGTGAGCGCCGGAGACGACCCACGCGTTCGTTCCGCCGCCCGGTCCGGTGCCGAGCACCGCGCTCAGGGCTTCGCGCTCGCCCGGACGGAAGGCGTTCGCGCCCGTCGCGGGCGGCGTCCGCGTGGCTTCCTCATCGGGCGCCGACATGTCGGGCAGGTCGTCCGGGCCGACGATCGTCGGCCGCTCGCCGTACGGCCACGGCGGGTTGAGCCAGGTGTCGGTCATCTCCGGGCCGATTTCCTCGTAGAGCGCGCCGCGGAGGATGTCCTTCGACTCTTCGAGGCCCATGTCCCACGCCATCAACTTGGCGAAGACGAGCGTGTCGACCGGCGTCCACGGGTCGATCGAGAACTCGATTCCGGTCAATGCGAGGACGCGGTACTCGAACGCCAACTCGCTCGGCGAGCGATCCGCGATGTACGCGTTGACGCCGTCGCAGAACGCTCCGAGCCAGGCCTTCGTCTCCTCGTCCATCGACGCCCACTCCGCCTCCGCCACGCGGCGCCAGCCGAGCGTGCGGAGGAAGATGTCGGCGCGGACGACGGCGTCCGTGCGCCCGACCAACTCGCCGAGCCGCCCGCTCGCCGTGTGGCGCCAGAACTCCATCTGCCACCATCGATCCTGCGCCTGCACGTACCCCTGAGCGAGGAAGAGGTCGTGCAGATTCGACGCGTAGACGTGGGGAACCCCGCGGGCGTCGCGGAGGACCTCGACCGGCGCCTCGAGGCCGGCGAGTTCGACGACGCCGTCGTGGTCGGGAAGCGGCCGGCGGACGACGTCGTGGACGATCGCCAGACTCCCCACGATCAGAAGGGTTACGGCCAGTATCGCCAGACGAAGAGGATTCATCATACCTCCGTAAAATCCCGCAGATCTCGGCGATTCACAGCATCGCCGGACGGTCGACCGAAGTCAAACCGAGGCCGTGGGACGTCTCGCCCGAACGTCCCATGGGCTCGATCCTCGGAGAGCCGATCAGACTACGCGGTCCCGGCGGAGGGCGACGTGGGTCCAGACCGCGGCGGCCAGATCGACAGCGCCAAACAGGAGAAGGATCGGCTTCACCAGTCCGGCGAGAACGAAGCCGGCGAAGAAGACGATGACCGATCCGCGGGCGACGACCGACCAGCGGAAGTAGTCGACCGTCTCGTTGCGCGCCGCCTGGATGTTGTAGTAGGCGAGAAGCGCGATCAGCATGCCGACGACGCGGATCCAGACGTCGCCCGTCGCCGGAAGGCCGAACAGCGTGATCAGCGTGTTCGGCGCAATCAGCAGGAACGCGCCCAGGGCCACCAAGTAGATGCCGAAGACGAAGAGACTCCGTGCCGCTCTGCTCATCTCGTTCACCCCCGCGGCCAGGATTGAGATCCGGATCGGGCTTGTCAAGCGGCGCACGGAGAGGCCGAGAAACGGCCGTGCAGAGAGATGACGGCGTGTGCGGGACGTCTCGCGCGGCGACTGCGTCGTTTCGAACGTCGCCTCGCCCTCGGGACACCCTGTCGATCGGTCCGTTCGCGACCGTCTCCGACTGAGACGCCACGAGCGTCGGCTATGATGGCCGGGGAGGTGGCGGGTCATGGTGCGTTCGGCGGCGGCGATCGGCGTGTTTTGCTTCGTGATCGTTCTCTCAGCGTGTTCGATTGCGGGAGACGAGCGGTGCGGCGACGGGATCTGCGACGAGACCGAGCGCGTGTCCGGACTCTGTCCGGAGGATTGCGGGACCGCGGCCGTCGTCCACACGCACATCGAATGCGCAGAGGTGGGACGCGTCGCCGTTCGCGTCGACGTCCCCGCCGCGGCGCGGTACGGGGAGTTCGCACCGGTCGTCGTCGTCGCGTCGACCTGGTTCGTCGACAAGTACAGCCTCGCGGAGACGCCGTTCCATCTCGTCTACAACCCGATCGACGTTGGAGCCATCGCGATCTCGCATCTCTGGCCGGGGAAGACCGATCCGGAGACGGGGATCCAGAGCGACGGCGCATTCGATGTCGGCGGGCCGCTCTGCCTCGCCGCGTTGCGCGACACGATCCGTTTCGCGTTGGGGCTGATCCCCGACGATCGTGGGGCGTATCTCGCCGAGATGATCGGCGTCACACCGCTCTACGACAACGTCGGGCTGTTCGCGTCGTCTCACGCCGGGGTCGTCGCGACGAACGTGATGGCCTACCACGGCGAGGCGTTCCCAGGGCTCAAGTACTTCGTCGGGCGGGAGAACCCGACGATGGCCGAGATGTATCCGCTCGAGATCGGGCACTTCGACGAGGCGCGGAATCCGATCCAGAACCCGTTCTACGATCCGCTCGGCTACACGCCGACGTCGATCTCGGTCGACTACTCGACGCTCGACTGGGTCCAGAACGCGTCGTACCCCGAAGGGCGTCCGGTCTTCCGCGTGCCGGCGGGGAAGGACTACGTGCTCGACGACAAGGGGCCGACGATCGACGGCGTTCGGTGGTTCTCTGCCGCTTTGACGCAGGCGCTCCTCGACAACGGCGTCTTCTCGCTGGCGACCTGGCCGGCCGACGTCGCCACGCCGCAGCAGACGGCCGCCTTCTGGCCGTACCGTGTCCCGGTCGGGCACTACGCGGCGATCGGGCAGAAGCTGCCCGAACTCCGGGTCCTGCTTCCGTTTGCCTCGCAGGATCACGTCCAGGCCGCTCCCGACAAGCCGCACATCCGCCAGGCCTACGATGGCTTCCACAAGACCGCCGGCCTGTGGACGAGGCTGAACTGCGACCTGGCCTACGTGCAGGCCGAGATCGACGCGAGCGCTTCCCTTGCCGGCGGATTCCCGGACAACGACGCAAACACCGAGCCGACCGATTGGCTCTCCCAGGCAGAGTCGTGGGGCTTCGCCGGTCGATTGGCCGGGGAGATGACGGCTCGCACGGTTCCCCTCGCCGGGATCGCCGAGATGGTCGACCGCGTGCGCGCGAGCGACTGGTCGCCGAATCTCTCGTCGGTTCTCGGCCCGTAGCGGCTCAGGCTTTGGTCTTTTCGGCCTTCTCGGCGGGACGCCTCGCCGCAATCCCGAGCGCGCCGACCGGGCAGGCGCGGAGGCACTCGCCGCAGAGGAGGCAGTCCGCGGCGTCGACCGTCCCACTCTCCACGGCACAGGAGGAACACGCATCGTCGCACTGGCCGCACGAGACGCAGCTTGAACCGACGCGGATCCGGAACGGGTTGACGCGCGACACGAGCGAGAGCCACGCGCCGAGGGGGCAGAAGAGCCGGCAGAACGGGCGGAAGACGAAGACGGAGAGCAGGGCGAACGCGGCGCTGATCCCGAGCGTTAGCGGTGTCCCGCCGACGGTGAAGAACGCCTTGAACGGCGTCGTTCCGCTCCACGTCAACACGCCGGTGACGAGGACGCGACCGACGAGGTAGACGAGGATCGCGTACGGAACGAAGCGCAGAACCCGCATCCAGCGCGCCGGGATCGCCCGGCGGAGCCGCTTCACGTGCAGGAGTTCCTGCAGCGCGCCGAATGGGCAGACGTAGCCGCAGAAGAGGCGGCCGACGAACAGGGCGGCGACCGTCGGAACGAGGAAGAGGAGGAGGTACCCGGTCGACGCCTTGAGGATCACGTTCTGAACCGCCGCGATTGGGCAGAGCGCCCCGCCGATCGTGAACCCGAGGACGGCGACCGAGAGAACGAGGAGCCATCGTCTCAAGGCAAACCGCCGGGTCAGGACGATCGCCAGCCCGGCGGTCGTGAACCCGAGGACGAGCAGGAGCTTCGTCAGCTGATCGTGGAGGAAGTAGCCGGCATCGGAGCCGCTTCCCCCGGATTCCTGAGCGACCGGCGTCTCGAACGTTCGCTCGGCGTTCGACGAGCCGAACGCGTCGCTCGGCTCGCCGAATCCCTGGCCGAGCGCCGCTGGAACGACGAGAAACGCCGCAAGAAACACGATCAGAGCGAGCGCGAACGGGCGCGGCATCAGTCCTTAGCCGATCAGGTGCTCGAAGCGGACGAACAGCCCTTCGCCGACCAGAAGAAGCGCGGTTGGCACGCCGTCGTCCGCGGCGAAGAAGACGCGGACGGTCTCCGGGAACGCGCTTGGAAGCTCCGCGCCCGCGGGGAGCGCGAGCGTCAGCCCGCCGACGGAGAGCGTCTCATCGCTCACGGCGACCGCGTCGAGGACGCTGTCGACGCCCGACGGCTCGTCGAACGGGTACTCGCCGCTCCACGCCGCCGCCCAGGCTGCGTCCTCCTCGGGGACGAGAACCGCGATCGGAAGGATCTTCTCTTCGTAGCCCTCCTTGGTGCACGTCTTCGAGATGCGCAAGGCACCGTCGCCCGCTTCGGCGAGCGAGACCCTCACCCACTTCTCGTACAGGCCGCCGCCGAGGTCCTCCCACGCCGTCTCGCCGAGGATCTGGATCCCCTCGCCGTCGATCTTGTACTCGTCCATGCTTGTCATCGTGCACCGGGCGTGCGTCTTCTGGACGCGGATCCCGACGTCGCCGACCGTCCCGATCGGGGCCGAGATCGAGTCGTAGCTGAAGGTGAACGTACACGCGCTCGCCGACGCCGCGAACAGCGCGAGCGTGGCCGCGACGATTCCTACCACATGCATTCGCTTCACAGGGGTCTCCTCTCGAAACACGGGGTTGATCGTGTCGCCGATCATCTCGCCCGATTGTGGAGAGTCTGTGATCGAACGCGGCTAGCCTTGTGAAACGCAGCCCTCGAGGGGTTCGGGGCCGATGCGGCGCTAGCGATCGATGCAGCGGAGGGTCTGCTGCGGGTGGCTGAGGAACTCGCAGCCGGTCTCGGTGACGAGGACGTCCTCCTCGAGGCTCACCTGCCCGTACTGCTCAGTCGGGACGTGGAGTTCGAGCGTGAACACGTTGCCCGCCTCGACGATTCCCTCCGGCGAGTCTCCGTACCGCTCCCACGGCGGGCCGAGGAGCGTCCCGCCGTCGTGCGCGAACCGGCCGACCTGATGGCCGAGCGCGTGAGCGAACTCCGGGTAGCCGCAGTCGATCACGTGCCCGCGGGCGACGGCATCGACCTCCAGCCCGCGGACGCCCGGCCGAAGGAACTCGGCAGCGCGCTGGATCGCATGGCGGACGGTCTCGAACGCGCGCTGCACTTCCGCGGGAACCTCGTCCGGAGAGCCGAAGAAGTACATCCGCTGGATATCCGAGCTGTAGCCGCCCGACTGCACCCCGAAGTCGAAGTGGAGCAGGTGCCCGGCCTTCGTCCGGTTGTCCGACGGTGCCCCGTGACCGAACGCCTTGTTCGGGCCGGCGTCGACCGCCGGGTTCGACGACGCCTGCCAGGCGAAGCCGACGCCGAGCTCGGCCATCCGTCGATGGACGAAGTCGCGGATCTCGATCTCCGTCTGCCCGACGGCCAGGAATCCGTCGAGCTCGTCGAAGATCTCCTCGGTGATCCGGACGGCGTCGCGGATGCGCGCCTGCTCGAACGGACTCTTCCGCCCGCGCAGCCGGCTGATCAGCCCCTCGGCGCTGACCAGGCGCTTCGCGTACGGCGTCGGTTCGAGGATCTCGAGGAGAAGCGCCTTCATGCCCGACGTGAGGCCGTCCGCCGCGACGTCGTCCCGGCTCTCGTTGATGCCGATCGTCCCCGGCGCGATCCGATCGAGCTCTCCGCGCAGGACGTCGCCGATCCCCTCGGTGTACGGAGTCACCCGGTCGTAGACATCGGCGGGAACCACGTCGACGTCGAACGAGCCGACAATCGCCGTCCGCTCTCCGGATGCCGTGAACAGGAGAGCCGACGGCCAGACGAGATCCGCTCCGAGCACGATCGGAAGGACCGGATCCGGCGTCTGGATCGTCTCCCGGACCCAGACCAACCAACAGTCGATTCCGACCTCGCGAAGAATCCCCGGAATCTGGTCAAGCTTCTCCCGCTGCAGTTGATGCGTGGCGTGTGTGGTCATGACGTGCCAGTGTACGACAGGAGTCTGAGGGACGCGTCAGTGCGCAACAGGTGTGGACCCCGCTGGCTGTGCCCCTACGCGGCGCTGGCATCTCTTCAACGTGCGTGACCGCGGCGTCGGGTGTGGAGAGGAACAGGATGCCGAGCGATCCGACCTGGAGACGCGGTCGAGTCGTCGACACACAAGAGAGAAAAGAACGGTCGCGGCGCACAGAACGTGCACCGCGACCTTCGTGATCTACCGAGGAACTAGACGGTTACGGAGACATCGAGCGCCTGGGGGCCCTTCTGACCCTGACCCACTGTGAACTCGACCTTCTGACCTTCGTACAGCGACTTGAAACCGTCGCCACGGACCGAGCTGAAGTGCACGAAGACGTCTTCGCCACCTTCGCGTTCGATGAAACCGAAGCCCTTGTCATCGTTGAACCACTTGACCGTTCCTGTGATGCGATCGGACATGGAAACCAACCTCCTCTATGCTGGGAGTCTTAGTGATACAGAGCGATCTCGAGGAGTTCTGGAGGTTCCCGGTCATCCAAGAAAGCGACTGTGCAACTACCAAGCAACAGTAGAAGTGTACC
>Ga0180434_10000618_pt1 | contig 52248 bp, 46 predicted proteins | sample SS_ome_7_FD_132453 | JGI IMG/M metagenome (GOLD analysis project Ga0180434, IMG submission 132453) | Hypersaline lake sediment archaeal communities from the Salton Sea, California, USA - SS_1_D_2 metaG | ecosystem: Environmental > Aquatic > Non-marine Saline and Alkaline > Hypersaline >... | reverse complement strand
GTTCGGGGGGACATTGGCGCCCCCGAGTTAAGATTGTATGTTGGGGGTTCGGGGGGACATTGGCGCCCCCGAGTTAAGATTGTTTGTTGGGGGTTCGGGGGGACATTGGCGCCCCCGAGTTAACACCTTGGGTCCACACCAAATCCTGATAATATCCCAACACAACATTAGATCATGGTGTTGCTGGCGCTGGCTACCATAGGATTGACATTGGCGACTCCGACGTCAACTCTCGCCACAGCCCTTAACTCAACTCCCAACACTCTTAACTCGACCGTCCCCCTGACTACCACCGCTGGTCCCGGCGACACCCTTTTCACCTACGTCTACCAGACTTGTAATCACACCTTCCCAGTTAACGACACTCGCATTTGTCTTACCCCACTGGACTACCCTGGCACCCTCTGCCATAAGCCAGATGTCGGTTGTGCAACAGGGGAGAGGGTGGCCAGTAGCCTCCACACTTGGTCGGATGAACACAGCAACTGCTCGACCTACGCCTGGACTTGGCGATGTTCCGGAATCACCGAGGCGCCCACGGCGCATCCCACTCCCGCCCCGACGTTAACACCAACCGTGTCCCCTTCAACTCAACCCCCGACCCAATCCCCCACACCGCAACCAACCACCTCCCCCACTCTTGCACCTACCAATGTACCGAATGTGGTTCCCACCGAAGCCCCGACGGCGCCAAGCAAGAGCGACAACGAAAATGACGACGATGGCTCGTGGCTTGGTATCCAATGGTACTGGTGGATCGTTATTGGTGCAACGATTGTTCTCTTTATTGGGTGTGCGGGGTACAATTGCTACAAGTACAACAAAAAACAGCAACGAGTGTCTCCAACACCACCGGGAATGCAAGAAAGGGGAGGGAGTCGGACGATACACAACGAGATCTACACGCAGCCAGCTAGCCGTCCGCTACCCGATCTGCCACAGCAAAGCGATGAAGCCTATATACCAATGGCAGAACCGACGGTCTATGTTACTCACACCATTCCCGAGTACGACTCGGTCGAGATCTGAGTTAACCCACCCAAACTGAGTTGACATTATGGCGCCCCCCACCACTACGCCATGCTGCCAACTATCCTGGCGTTAATCGCCCTCGCATCACCCACCTCCACCCCCTCTTTCTTAACTCCAGTTCAAACGGCGGCACCAACAACAGTCCCATTTCCCACTGACACCGGTGGCGCAAACAATTGGGTTTGGGTGGTTATCATAATGGGAACGTCGTTGTCAATAATGTGTTGCTGTTGCACTCTGTGTGTCAAGGCCAGGAAGCAGTCACAACCAGAGAAGCAGCCGAATATCCAAGAGCCGTTGTTGCAAGAGTGGGGGGAGAGTGTTAAGTTAAAGGCAGCGCCGCCGCCGCCCCCTGGGTTTGTGTTGGCGCCGGTGCCGATATCCAAGAAGAATCGAGCCAGCAGCGACCAGCAAACGAACGAATCTCCCAATCAATAACAGAATGCCCCGAACCAAGCCCACCAGGAGTAAAACGGGGGAGTACCGATTTGCGGACCACCCCGAGTTTAGGCCAAACCTCTCACCACGGGAGATATTTGAGCTTGGCAGTTTTGGCGGCACCTACTGGCGCCCCATCTACTCATCTGTTAACAAGCGGAACTACAAAGATCAGCACAAAAAGTATCCGAAGAGTTGGTGGAAGGGCATTCTGGAAGACCATTTAACCAAGCCATTTGACGAATACGACACGAGCATCAACAAGTATGGAGTTAAGGTGGGCACGACGCTAGAGTATTGGGAGAAGAAGGGATGGATCAAGCCGAGTCAGCCGTATGGTTGGGTGCAATGGTACTGTGACTTTTTCGAGGGCAAGAGGGGAAAGGATGATGAGAGGCAGATTGCGCGGTGGGTGGGATTGGCGGGACCCAACGGTCGGTTCCGGAACTGGCTAATCAACGAGATCCGACGCAAGGGTAAGAAGTGGGACGATGAGACGGTGAGTGCAAAGAAGCGGCAGACCCTTCAGCACTGGGCGTATCGGCTTACCAAGGATGACTTTTCCAAGTTAAATACTAATTTGCAAAAGGGTGGTAAGACACAACGATGTTCAAAAAACCCACAAAGCAAATACAATCGCACACGCCGAGCACGACGAATGCTACGTGCAAGCTTAGGAAAATACGGAACCATTACAATCAACCCCACTTCACCCCCCACTCTTGCATATGAGTTGAAAGAACTAACGGAAGGAGATCACGGGTTTCACATACACGTCAAGGGCAGTCAGGGGTATGGAAAGAAATGTCAAAAGGCAGGACCTCATTACAATCCAAAACAAAAAGTACATGGCGGTCCGAAATCACATTTACGTCATGTAGGAGATTTAGGGAACGTGCGCGCCAACAGCAATGGTGTAGCCAAAGGAGTAAAAACAATGAAAGGAGTTAAGGATCTCAAAGAGTTGAGAGGCCGTTCGGTGATCATTCATGCTGATCAGGATGATTTGGGACGTGGACGTGGTGAAGAAAAGAAAGAATCTGAAAAGACGGGTAATGCTGGAGCAAGGCTGGCATGTGGAATATTGAAATGGGCTAGTTAAGATATCGGGCTAGTTAAGAGATCGGTAAGACTCAGCAATGTAGTAAACATTTTGGTAACCGTCCTTTCGGAGCAGTTCAGCTGCGCGTCTCGCTCGTTGTCCAGTGTTGCAATAAACTAAGAGTGTTGATGATTTAGGAATATTTTTTAGTTTTTTGTTTTTTGGAATAGTTGCAATGGGAATATGTATGGCGTCGTGATAGTGTCCAGCCTTCCATTCAAGGTCGGTACGAACATCGATGACGTGTCGGATGTTTCCGTTTTTGATTTTCTGATTCGCTTTACTGACTGAGAGTCTGTACTTTCCAAGCAATGCATATAATTGTAAACCAGCGACAAATGTGTAAGTTGCTGCGATTCCACCAGTGACCCACCAGAATGTTTCCATTTTATAATGTCTATGTGTAAAATACTTATATGACTATTAGTATACGAAAAGGCAGCAAAAAGCACGACGCCCTCAACGTCCCCAAAACCTACCTTCCCAAGAATCTGACCCGTCGGGACCGAGTTAAGCAACGAAAGGCACTGCGCAAGAGCCGCCGGGAATACAAGCGGGGCAAATATTACGAACGACCCGAGGTCAAGTCGTTCAGATCCAAGGAGAGCAAATGGGTCAGGTGGGCGAAGAAGGAGTTTGGAGTTGATGCCATCGTGCCGAGCAAGCAGTTGGCCCGGGCCAGCAGCTGTTCGGTCGCAGCGATGGAGAGAATCATCGACAAGGGTAAAGGGGCATACTATTCGTCGGGCAGCCGCCCAAACCAGACAGCGGCTAGTTGGGCTCGGGCCCGACTTGGGAGCGCGCTAGTAGGCGGACCATCAGCCAAGGTGGACTGGCACATTATCAGGGAAGGATGCAAGAGGAAAGGGAAGACGCGGCGGTTGGTGAAGCGGAAGCATCGCAAACTCCAGTGAGTTAACTCGATGGGGGGGTGACTTAACAGAGGCCGTAGCCGAGCAAGCCTGCGCCGACCACGCCGATGGCGATCGAGCCGTAGTATGCCTTTTGGTACTCGCGGTAGACCCGCAGCCAATCTTTGCGTTGCTCAGTGCTCCGGAGATACTTAACTACCCACACCGACTTGGGCGACAGCATGTAGTAGAGGAACTGAACCACAAACGCAACCGAAGCGAGTACACACACACCCGTCGTCTTTCCCATCTTGCCCGAGAGCAGGACCGCTGCGGCGCCGATGACCATCCCGAGCATCAGTCCCTGGAAGGCGAGAGTGGCCCGTTCTTTGGTGGCAGCCTTGAGAGCCACCTGGGCTGCGGGAGGCAGCCTAGACCGATAGCCGCCGACGATGCCTCGGTTAAGCAAGAGGGGGAAGAGGAGAGTTGAGAGTGCAAAGACCACCGCCACAAAGCACGCAGTGCCGCAGATATTTCCCATTGTCATTGTGGGTCAAAATATCGCCTCCAATAACAAGAAGGAAAGAATGGTGAGCGAACTAGGTAATGGAGTGGGAGCGGGGGAGTGGTTAGGACGCTGGAGTGCCTATCTTGTTTCATTCGTGTTGACGACAGCGGTGGTAGTCTATGGTCTTAACTTGCCGGCCTATTTGTCAGGTTCACCAAAACTAGTTTACGAATATTACTACACCCATTTTTGGAAGAGCAATCTACTCGATGTCTTCCTGATTGCGGGGTACATCTGGGCCGGAATGGTGCTTGCGTGGGTGCTCGGGATTGCCGGTTCCATGGCGGGACAAGTGACGGGAATTGCGGTGGCGTCGGCGGCCATCTCCAGCGCCTTTGCTGCCTGGTTCCTTTCCAATCCCCGCTCATCCTCTTACTTTTCGCGTTGGTTCCACTCGGCCGGCTGGAGTGCAGTGGTCTATGACATTATCATTGTGACAACGATCTATTGGGTGGCGGCAGCGGGGAAGCGGCGGCTGGGACATTAAATTGATGTCATTGAATAAAGAAACAGGCAACCAGACACACCCTGGGAAACAATGGCCGACCACCCAATCCCGTTTTCCAAGGCCCTCCGCCATCAACCAGCCACCCGATTGCATATCGAAGAATTTGGTGATCGGCTGCAAGACGTGGTAGCCAGGGTGGACCAGCTCAGTGTGAAAATGGATGCTCTCACTGAACTGATTAAAGTGATCCAGTACCAGATACTTAGTCGGCAATTTGGGACAAACGTAGCTTCTGCTCCCTCCGATTAGATATCCAGTTTTAGCACATTGTCAGCACCGGCCTTGCGCTTTCGTCCATAGTTGTTTACATTGTTAACTCCCTCTCTTGCACCAACTGGAGTTCGCTCCGCCTTTTGCAATCCTTCGAGTACAGTCGGCTTTAGGGTGACGCTCCGGGTCTGGCTGGGCGTAGTAATTTGTGGCGGTGGCGGCATGTTCACAGCAGCATCGGCATTCTTTCGTTTCACTCGGGACATGATATCTTCAAAGTTGTCAGGGCCTTTCATTTCGGCCCGTGGCGGAGCTTGTACGGTGCCAGGAGGCGGCATCGCCCGGTGAGGCCCTGGGGTCGGGATGCCAGAGGAAGGTTGGTGCTGAGCGGCGCTACCCGAGACCAATCCCTCGGCAGCAGCCCCAGCAATACGGTTCGCAAGATCGGGATTGTGCTGCACCAGATCATCCATACCCGGCAGCTGTGGCTTGAACATCCGGTTTGACATGTGTACCATCGTGGCGCTGCCCGCGAGCAGGAACATCAGCTTGACCTCCGGAGCGATCGACGCCTTGTCTTTGTACTTTTCGTGTAGTTCGGAAAATACATCTTCGTATTCTTCTTTGTTTTCGCTGATGTTCTCACCCCATCCATCGAGATCCACATCAAAAGGATCGAACTTGGAGTTAAGAAACTCGAGCCCGGTCACGGCGGCCATGACCATCTTGCCCTGAAACTGAATGCTTTGCTTCTTTCGGATATCGGCCTTGATGAACCCCTCCTCGGCCTGCATCTCTTCGAGCGACGACTTCATGTCGTACTTCTTCGACACTGGGATGCCCTTGCGTTCGCAGTTTTCAAAGAAGCGGAGACACTTGAACTTCTCGGAAGTGATTTCAGCCTCGGTCAGTTTTCGCTTTGGAGTGGGAGCGGATCCAGCAGCTGCAGTTCCACGACCACCCGAAAACGATCGAAATCCATCCCACGATGAATCTTTTTGTTCATGAGCGACGGCGGCTGCAGTGACTTGTCCGACAGTGGGCCGGGGTGCTGGCTGGGACGCCCGCATGTCATTGGATGAAGGCTGTGATGGACCAGTATCGATTCGCACAGTCCGCCGCTGATCGGAGCGAGGTGCAGGGGGCGGTGCTCCTGCACCACCTAGAGACTCGATCTTCATCGTTCCTGGGGCCAAACCACCACCTTTCCGCCCCCCATCCACCTCTTGCACAAATTGGTTCAGCGAAGCGGCGAGTTCGTCCACGGATTCCTTATTGGACGACGGGTCGGCAGTGGAGCCCTTCATCAGGAGATCCATGCCCATCATGGGAGTTGAAGACCGTGGTCCATGAGTTGAGGGTGGTCGCAAAGCTCCGCCTCCGTCTCCGGCACTTGGCCCACCCAATTCCTCGACCTCCAATTTCAGGGTTGGTAGGCTCATACTACTCCTGTCTCAAACGCAAATCTTATGTCTATGTCAGACGCAGCTCGGGACAGTTTTTTTTCAGGTACCAACGACCCTGGAGAAACGCATCCGCAAGATCATCCTGTTTCTTGTGTCCATTGAAGTAGCCAAGCCATCGTTTGTCGCAACGCATTTCTTGTAGAGCGCTCGGTACGGCGTCCCTGGCGGCCCTTTTGCGGGCACCATAGGTGCTGGTATCCACCTCCATTCCTTCGAGTTTTCGACGGGGGGAGATGTACTGGATGTCGGTGCAGCCTTCGTGCAAGAGGTGCATGGTGAGCATGGCTTGGATGCAGCGCATTCGCACGGCGGTGGGACCCAATTGGTTTTCGATGAGGGCGGTGTAGCCTTCAAGTGAGCTGGGGAGCATGGACCGAAGATCTCGTTGGATGGTTTGAGCGATAGTCACCATATCGACATCAGACGCCTTGGGAGCTTCGTAGTTAAGGAGGGTGTGCTGGTCGTAGTGTGCTCGGATGGCGACGATAGCGGCCTTTTTTGTGTTGCGATCAGTGGGTGCGCAGCCTAATAGTTGGGCGATCCCCAGGACTTCGTCCACACTCATTTTGGACAGCTGAGTTGGCGAGAGGCGAGTGGTGGGCATGATGCCATCGGGGACTTGTTTGGCGTGCCGTTTGCAGTACAATTTGTTGCCTAGTTCGTACTTGACGGGGGACTCGCATCCGCCGTGGCAGCATTTAATAAGCTTACGCTCGCACATGTTGAAAATTTTCCAGTCAACAAGTGGATCAGAGGCTGTTGTATCGAACACGGCGAACGAGAGAGTTTTGATGCCGATATCGAAAGACATCATTCGCATGTGCCTTTTTGCTTTTGCGTGGGCAAATGTCAACTCCCTATTGGGCACGTTCGTTCGGGCCTAGATGTGCCATCATTAGGATTAGGCGGAGGCGAGGGTCTTCATGACACCGACAATCGGGCCATTGATGACGCTTTCGCCGGTTAGCTGAGCACCCTGGGTGGCGTTGGCCAGGGCGGCGGTGGCACCGCCCATCTTGCCGGCAATGTCGCGTGTCTTAAGTCCCATTCGCACCAACTGAATCACAATGTTCATGATGACGGCATAGAGATCACCAATGGTGTCCGAGAAGGCATTGCGTGTTTGGTTGAACATCACCCGCGCATCTTGCATGGAGGAGTTGAGCGCCCCAGCCATGGCGGTGTTAACAGCGTTGATGTGATGAAGGTCTTCGGTGGCCTTTGGGACGGCGGTGAGGGTGGCGCTCTGGATGCCCGGAATCATGTTGCCGTTGCCAGGTGCGCCGCACATTTGGCCCAGAAAGGCTCCGGTGGTGGAGTGGGGTCCAAGTTGTACGGCGTAATCTTGGCAGACGCTCTTGCCGACGTAGCTCATGACGACCAGCGTTAACCCGAGCGGCACAATTAGTGCCAGCAGCAGATTGTAGGTGGCGGGGGAAAATACAGTGTTGCAGGGGGTGTCTCCAGGGTTTGTAAGAGGGGAGGAGGTGATGGGGTTGGCGGTGTGGGCGGCGACGGGGGAAGAGTTGGACATGTGGGGTGTGCTACTTTGTCAATTGCTAATTCTTCGCACGCCGAGTCGAACGGCTGTGGGTTCGATGCTTGGCAGCCCTCTTCGGAGTCTTGCGAATAGCCTTCCCACCTCTGTAGCAACCCTTTCGCCCCCGCCGGGTCTTTCGCCCCCGCCGGGTCTTCCGGGCCTTGCCACCGGTCCCTTTCCAACCAAAGAGATTGCAGATTTCATTCCATTCGGCTTGGTCTTGGGACAGTTTGGTGGCGCCGTGGACCAGGCTCTTGGCAGCCTGAGGCTTGGGTGGTGGTGGCGCAGGCTGACCAAAACTGGTGCCCTTGCGATATGCAATCATCTGGTTGTAATGTTCCGATGCCTTCTGGGCACCTGCAGAGGCCTGAGAAGCCGAAACTGCTTTGATAGTAGGAGGAGCGGTTGCCATTCTAATGTTGCGGTTGAAAAGGTTTGAAAGTTTGTTGTGGTGGCGTAGGAATGAGTTCGCCTAAGGATATCGAAAAGACGATGCGACAGCATTTGGACAGTCTGATGCGAGATGAGGACGTGTCCGATGCCACCGAAGAAATACGCAAACTGCAAAACAGTCCCAAGATCCGGGGTGATCTGGAGCGATTGGAGCAGCTTCGGCACGAATATCCCCGGGTCACACCGGAGGTGTTTCGCAGAATGGTGTTGTCTCGCTGTTCGTACATGTACGAACACTTTCCAGACATCCTCTTCAAGCTGATAAAGCAAGAGGTGGATGTGAAAATTGTGCTGCGGTTCGCTGATATTCTGGGACAGATCGAGAGCGGCGAGTTAAACCAGCACGAGGCATCGTTCCAGGTGGGCACGATTCTGAAGAAGATACACATTGACAGCGTGTTGCGGCGGGATGAATTGAGAAAGTTAGAGGAGGCGGAGAAGAAGCGGCGAAAGAAGCAGAAGGGTCCCAAGAAGTTCTCTTACACACAATGGGCCGAGCGGCATCCCGAGAACGAGTGAGCGTCTTCAATAACTTGGCAGTAAACTGATTGAAGCGATGGAGTTAACTAAGGGCAGAGCAGGAATGCCAGCAGCGAAAGCATCCAATGCAAAAGGGGGAGAGAGTGGGCGCAAGATAATGGTGGTGGAGTCGCCGTCCAAGGCACCCAAGATCGAGTCGCTATTGGGCAAGAGCCAATGGCGAGTCATGGCCACCAAGGGCCACATCTGTGTCATTGACGACGGACTCAAGGGCCTAGGAGAACTCCGCACGGAAGGGCACATTCGCTACAAGACCACTAACCACACTTTTGTCAGAGAGCTCAAGAAGCTGATGCGAGAGGAAAAGACGCGTAAAGTGTACATCGGAACAGACGATGACCGGGAAGGCGAAGCAATCGGATTTCACGTGTGCCGGCTGGCAGGAGTTGACCCCACCAAGATGCCCCGGCTCCGGTTCAACGCCATCGAAAAGAACGCATTGCAAGCGGCGGTGGCCAACCCAGGCACCCTCGACATGGACCTGGTGGACGCCCAGATGTGTCGGCAGGCGATCGACTTGGCCCTCGGCTACACAGCCTCACCTCTCCTCTGGAAGGCAATTGGTGGCACCAGCAGTCTCTCGGCAGGTCGCTGTCAGACACCAGCACTCACCCTTGTGTGCGACCATCACGAGCACGCCATGTCGGCTGAAGAAAACATGGTGTGGACTACCGACACCTATCTTCCCAACTTCCCTCTAGCATTTCGTGGGGACACCAAGCATCGCACGGCTGACGAGGAGGAGATCGAGTGGCAACTGACGACTTGGCAAGAACACGATACCAAGTTAAGTCCACTGATAACCAAGAGCCGGTCGGTCTCGGCGCCGCAGCCGCTGACGACGGCCCGGATGCAGCAGCAGTGTGGGTTGCCGACCAAGCGGTGCATGGCTGCGGCGCAAAAACTGTATGAAGCGGGTGCCATCACCTACCATCGCACCGATAGCAATGGATACTGTGCTCCGTTCGTGACGGATTTGGGGGAGCACATTCGGCAGACGCATGGGGCGGAATACGTGGGCCATCCACGGATCGTGGGCAAAGGAGCGCACGAGGCGGTCAGGGCCATCGATCCAGCAAAGCAGGGATTGGGCAAGACGGGGGATGAGCGACGATTGTACAAGTTCATTCGGCAGCGGACGGTGGCAAGTGGAATGGTGCCGTGTCGAGTTGAGGACCTCTCACGGGAGTTAACAACCACAAGAAAGGGAGATCCCGAGAAGCGCAAGTTGCATGCCATGGCGAGTGTGACCCGGATGGTTTTTCCGGGGTGGACGAAAGAGGTAGGGGGTGGAGTGGTAGTGTCAACTCATGAGCAGATCCGTCAACTCAGTGAGCTGATCGCCCCGGCCGAGTTAAAGACCTCGCAACGAGTAGATCCGGAACGAACGTGTGCAGCGCCGATCGTTACGGGTATCTGTGCCCCACTGACAGAAGCGGGATTGGTCAAGACGTTGGAGACGGTGGGGGTGGGTCGTCCATCAACCTATGCCTCGATCGTGAACAAGCTGTTTGATCGGCGGTATGCGGTGGTGCAGGATGTGCCGGCCAAGGTGTTGGATGCCAAGGAAGGAGTTAAGAAGGGCAAGGGGAAGCCGACCGAATGGATCGCCAAGCCGCTGGAATACGGTGGAGCCAAGGCTCGACTAGCTCCAACACCATTGGGGGAGAGAGTCAATGCCACGTGTAAGCGGGTCTTTAGCGAGTTGATCGATGTGAAAGCCACGGCGGCGATGGAGGCGTCTTTGGACGGGATAGCCAAGGGGGAACGAGCGTGGCTGACCGTGGCCACGGAGTATTGGAACCGAGTTAACGAGATGGCCGCAGCTGGTAAGCAGTTGGTGGCAGGAGAGCGCAAGGCAGTTGCAGTAGCGACAATGAGAGGTGATAATATGGGTCCTGTGAGCGGCGCAGCCGCCAATTCACCCGCCATCCCCCCTCTTGCTACCGTGGAGGACGAACCGATTCATCTGAAGCACGGTCGGTACGGTCCGTATCTGACGTGGAATGGGATGAACGTGAAGATCAAGGGACGAAAAATGCCCAATGGTGGTTCGGCGGTGGCGATGGTCAAGGAGCATTTGGCAACACAGGCGCAGGTGCGAGATTTGGGCGATGGAATCAGCATTCGTCCGGGTAAGAAGGGAGGCAAATATGCGATGGTACGGAAGGCGAACAGCAATGAGAAGCCAGCCTTTGTAAATCTGAAAAAGTGTGAGATTGATTTGGATACGGGGGATGTGGAGTCGCTGAAGCGGTGGATAAATTCGCAGTTGTGAGTAGGAATCTAAATGGCAGCAGCGGCAACAGTAGCAGATCCGGTCGTTGTGGGGGCCGGAGCGGGAGCGGCACGTCCGGTGCCCACGCCGGATGACGTCATCTCAGCGGTTCGTCTGACGGGTGGTTTGGGGGCGGCGATGGTCGTAGGTGGATCCATCGTCGCATCTAATCAGGCGCAGGCCGGCAATTGTTCGGAACTGGTCGGCAGCATGAGCGTAGCGCTTCTGGGTTCATTGCTAATGTTTGGTGGGATGTTGCCAATGACCGCAGGTGCAAACACTCACATTATCTGGGCTACCGGTTTGCTTCAGTTTTTATTGATTGTTATGATTGCCGGCATCATTATTTGGTTGCTGGCGCTGACCAAGGCGTGCCCGGCCCTGGTGCCACAAATGGCCGAGTGCGACCGAGGCAAAAAGGAGTGTGATGCGACGAACAAAGCCCGATGTAAGAGTGTGGCCAAGGGGATGGTGCGGATTACGGCGGGTCTGACGATGGCAGTTATGGTTTATTTGTTCATGATTCTTCCGTTGCCGCAGACGATCATAGACACTTTAACGGGTCTAGTTGGTAGCGTTAGCAATGTAGGTAGAGGTGTACGTACAGCCTTTGCTGTAACCATGCCCACCGACACCACCCGTCGTGAGGCTATCCGCCGGCGGCTCAATATGCTGCTCCAGGTACTCATTGCCGAAGGGCGTGGACTTGCGCTCGGCACACTGATGATCATTTTCTTTGGTCTCGCCTTCGGACTGCCGTGGCAAGGGGTTCGCAGCATCTGCCTGGCCTGCCGCCAGACTACCGCTGACTGAGGCTACGGGTTCGGCAATCGACGCCGCCGAGATGATCTTGCACACCAATCCGTATTCGTCATCAGTGTCCCAGACACCCACGATCCGCACCAACACGTGCGATGCCGCCCAACCTGGCACCCCATTCCCCCCTCTTGCATAACTCTCAATTTGCTTGGCAATAATGTAGCTGGCAATTTTGTCTTGTCGTCTGAACCGCGACACAATGGAAAGCAAATGATGTTCAAGATCTACAAGTTTTGGTGTCAGTTCGGGACTGACCTCAACCACGATTCCAGAGAGTGTGCAAGAGGGAAAGGAGGCAAATAGCTTGGAGAACTTGCATCCGACCGCTTGATAGCTGTTGGAGGATGTTCCCAATAAGATTCGGGCACGAAAGGCAGTATCGATCGGGAGTACGCCGAGGAGCATTAGGGTGTGGCTGATTTGAAGGGAGATATGAGTGTAAGTCCTTGAGTGGGGTGGATGAGTTAAGAGAATAAGGGTTAGATCGCAAGGCTGGTAGTACGAATAGATACCATAAATGGTAGCTCCATCGGCAGGGGTTCGGGAGGTGCGATTGTCCAGAGCGGCAATGGACGACAAGGTGGTAGAGGCGATCCGCCGGTGGCTGACGGCGCCAATGCAAGAGGGGATGAAGGTGTTGGTGGTGGGTGGGCCGTCGGGTGCGGGGAAGCGGCAGCACGTGTTGGCGGGAATTTGTGGTGACGGTGCTCGACCGGCACCCCGCCGGGCCACGGCACTGGCTTCGGACACCACCGGCACATACGACTTTAACATTCGTCGAGGAATGGCGGAGATAGATTTTGGTATGTTTGCGGGAGCGCATCGGAAAAGCGCAACGACAACGACCATGGGAGCGTCAGAGGCGTTGCGGCATCAGTCACGGGGTTCTATGCCGCCAGTGTTGGTGTTTCGCAATCATCAAACAGCGAGACGGGAATGCGTGATGACGGCGCTGAATTGTGCGGCCGAGCACCTGAAACACGTGGTCATACTGACGGAGCGACCGACGGCGGCGTGTCAGATGGCGTCGGCGTGGGAGGTGTCGTTGTTGGTGTTACCGGTGATGACGGGAGTGAGGCGGCAACGAGCGGTGGACGGAGGGTACCGAATGCTAACCAGTCACGACAAAAAGGCGGATACGCTTACCGATGCGACGGTGGCGTTGCTGACGGCATCGGGGGGGCGGAGTGTGCCGGGGTTGCGGAAACATGCGTCCGAGTTGATTAGAGATCAGCACGACAGCGGAACGCTGTCCATGATGATCCTCTCGAAGCTAGAGGCGCGGGGCGCAGTGCCAACCCCGGTTCTCTGTGAGGCGATTAAAATGCTAATGTCGGGACTAGAAAATGGTTATCGGCTTCATCTTCATTGGGAGCGCTTTCTGGTATTCCTGGCGATCCAGGCCCGATGAGAATGCTAGAGGGGTGAATAGAAAATAGTTGCATCATTCTCGTTGTTCGTGTCCGCTGCGTCTGCGTCCGCCATTGCTGACATTGCCCCCTCTTGCTACGTCGTCAGTGTCGTCCTTAGGCGGTCGCCCCAGCCTTCTTGCGAGTCCGCTTCATCTTCTTGGGAGTCGGCTCAGCCTCAGCCTCTGGCTCACCGTCGCCCTCACCCTCACCCTCGCCCTCGGCGCCGTCGCTGTCGGGAACAGCAGCCGCATTGCCCGAGGCTGCACCGGCATCCGAACCCTTACCCTCACCCTCGCCCTCAGCATCCTCATCGTCACTGTCGGGCTGGATGGAGTAGCCCTTGATCCGCACCGGCTGCTTGGTCTGCGCCTGGACCAACTGCCAAGTGACGCCGCAGCGACCACCAGCAACCCAGATTCCGTTGCACTGCATCAACCCAACCATCTCAGTGCCCGACGGGGCCAACTCGGGGTCGGTCGGATCCACCGGGACGTCTTCTGACTCGGGATCCTCGGGATCCTCCGGTGCGGTCATCCCAGGGTAGAAGATCTGATTGCCGTCGATATCGAAGAGCTCCACCTTCCACACGCCCTCCCAGTAACCCACCTTGAGCTTCATGGTCGGATCACGGTCGGTCAAGACCTTGCCGGTATCCTTGTCCTTCGGGTACTTGATCACGGGGTAGAACAGAGCCCGGATGACGGCCTCTGGTTGATCGGCCTGGCCGAGGCACTCGCCGCCGTGCGCCGTAATCCACTTGACCACCTGGTTCTCGAACGCTGTCATGGTCTTACGAAAGTCAGAGTCCCGGTTGAGACGAAGATTGACCGAGTACTTCTTGGGGTCGTTCGGCTTGTCCATCGGAGCCTGTCCCACAAGCCCGTAGGTATTGGTCTTGGGGAACTGAATCACGGGCTTCTCGCCCTTGTAGTAAATCGGGATCGACTTCCCGCCCTGCTTGTTGGTCTTGACAGACCCGAAGGTGATCTCCTCTGGGTTGAAGTGCTTCAAGCGAGTGATGAGGTCAGCGACGGAGGCCGGCATGCTAGTCCGATTGTAATGGTCTCTCGGGGGATGTTTCTAGATCAATTTATGGTCCAAAATTCAACTTCGACCCTCCGCAGTTCTCGGTCATCTCTAGGTTCTTTTCTCCCACAGAGTTAATGGCGTCAACGCGCAGGCACTCGCAAAAGGGCAGCAAGTCCAACAAGACCCACCGCAACCGGCGGCACACCAAGAACTTTGAGATCAAGTATGGCAGCCCGGCGCAGGTGATGCACGGCACCGCCGAGATGACCTCGGGCGGCGTGACCAAGGCCGGCTGGATGTACAACAAGCACGGCCGGATCGTATCCAAGGCCCGCCACTCTCTCGCCAAGAAGCAGAAGCACCTCGAAAAGGCCGGCTACAGCGCCAAGAAGGGCAAGTTCGGCTACATCCGGATCAAGCCGTCCAAGAAGACCCGCCGCCACGGCAAGAAGGGAACGCGTAAGCACCGAAAGTAAAGTGTGCCGAGCCGAGTTAACAAACTTAGTCAGTCGCCAAGATAGCACTACAAGCACTCATGGCCACTGATTTGGTGTCTCCGCTCCCTCCCCTCTCTCCCAGCGACAGCAGTCCACCAGCACCCGAAACAGCATCGACACCGGTTGATTCGTCGTATCTCTACAACATCCCCTTTGCCATGCACCTCAGCAATCCCCTGCCCTCCAACATGCACCCCAACACTCCATCTCAAATCAGCCCGTTGGCGTGGCTAGGAGCGGGTCCCGTCGCCTTCCATCTAGACGACAGCATGGTCCTCGATGGCAATACACCCATCCAGGATCCCTTAACTCAGTCCAATGCTGTTAACTCGGCCACTGGCACCACCACCACCCCAACATCCACCCCCTCTGTATCTCCCGTAACTTCCACACTCCCCACAGCACAAGACGGGCTTGCGGACTACAAAAATTGGCTCACAAACACCCCTCATCCTCCTCCTCTAGCACCCCGAGCCCAAAGACCCCGACCCGAGGAACTCGAACCACTGCACCCATCCAAGATCGGGCTTTCCACTAATCTTAACTACAACATCGCTCAACTCAAGCAGTTTGCTTCCGAGTACAAGCTGCGACGCACCGGCAACAAGGGGGTGCTCCGACAGCGACTGCACGCTCATCTGGTGCGTTCGTGGCACGCCACCCGGATCCAAGCCGTCTACCGTGGCCACCTCTTTCGTCGCTATCTCCGAACCAAGGGGCTGTTAACTCCAGCCAGACCCAATAATACGACTAACGACGAAGAGTTGGAAACTCTAGAACCCGTGTCAGGAATTCCACTTGATCGGCTCTATGTGATATCCAATGCGGGTGGGATGCCCACGGTCTACGACGTGGACGTGTTACGCAAACTGTTGCGAACCCAACGGGAACGTGAGAAGACGCCATACGATCCGTACACCAACGTTCCCTTTGCCCAAGGCGATTTGGAACGTCTGCAAGAGGAGGGGAGGCTGAAGGGATTGTTGGGGCGGGGTGGTGTTAAGGCCGGCTCGGTGGCGGGCGGGAGTGTAACGGACATACAACCAGCGGTGGTGATCAATCCCGAGGCGGTGGCGGCGAATATGTTTCGGTTGCGGATCATCGGTCTCTGTTCGCAGCTGGACAGCCTAGGGCACATCACCAATCCTAGTTGGTTCTTTGATTTGGGAACAGAGGGTTGGCGGCGGTTGTGTGTAGAGTTGTCGGATATCTGGGGGTACCGTGCACAACTTTCGCAGGACATCAAGGCTCGGGTGGCAGGCGACTTCCCCGTCCCAATTCCGTCACGGACACTCTCGAATGCCGAGATCCGGCACCGGGCGCTTAATCAGGCGGAGCGGATGGTGTATCGTGGTGTGGATCGTGATTCAAAAATGTTGGGCGCCAACTATTTGCTGATCGCTCTAACATTGGTCTCGCCAGAGGCCGCCGAAGCGTTGCCTTGGCTTTACCAGGCAGGTCGTCTTTCGTGAATTTTGTGAGCTTCGGCGGGACACATCCACACTAAATTGACATGTGCCGTTGCGTCAAAGGACTTAGAAATAACCCTCCCGAGAAGGTCAAGAGATGCCGGCTGGCAAGGGACCGAAGACTGCGACGACTGCCTCGAAGGCCAAGGCCACCAAGGCCTCCACCCCCAAGACGACCAAGGCTGCTGCCGCTCCGGCGGTGGCGGATCCGGTGGCGGATCCGGTGGCTGATCCGGTGGCTGATCCGGTAGCGGATCCAGAGGTTGAGGGCTGGTGCGCCACCGATGACCTCGAATCTCTGATCGCCGAGGTGACCACCCTCAAGGCTTCCCTTAGTGTGGCCATCAACAAGCTCAAGGACTACTCGAAGAAGAACGCCAAGGAGCATAAGCGCCTATCGAAGCTCCAGGCTAAGAAGAAGACCTCGTCAGGTCCGCGCAAGCCGAGTGGCTTCACCAAGCCGACGCCGATCACTCCCGAGCTGGCGACCTTCATTGGCAAGCCGGCCGGCACCGAGATGGCCCGCACCGACGTGACCAAGGAGATCACTGCCTACGTCCGGGCGCACAGCCTCCAGGACAAGGACAACGGGCGCAAGATCATCCCAGACAAGAAGCTCTCGGCGCTTCTCAACGTCCCGAAGGGAACGGATCTCACTTACTTCAACCTCCAGACGTACCTCAGCCCTCACTTTGTGAAGGCGCAGGCGTCGGCGTGAGTTGTCGACCGACCGAACTGAACGCAAATGAACCAATATAATGGTGATCAGGCTTGGGTCCTGTCCTGGGAAGGCAGTTGGATGTCGCCCGCAGAGCAACTTGCAGGGGGGGCTGTAGCTCAAATGGTAGAGCGCCCGCTTAGCATGCTGGAGGTACCTGGATCGATGCCGGGCAGCTCCATATGAAAGGGACGTGTCGTCCTCCTTCGACCCCCCTGGTCTCAAGCTCCACTCAGTTGCCTTCGAACAACTCCATATGATATCACATTAGCATTTTTACACAAATTAGCAATTGACTCATAGAGTTCATGGCTGTGTCCCCACAACCATGAGCCTCAGCTCACAACACCTATCCACCCTATCCCCTCTTGCATTCACTAAGATATCTATAAGATATCTAGTGGTGTTCTGTCGATAATTACTTGCGAACCTTATCAACACCTTCTTGGTACCGATATCCAATCGGCACATTACTGACCTTCATCAGTGGCAAGATGTGGTTGTTGATCAGACTAACAATGCCTGAACTGACAGCAATAGCGTCTTCTGTAGCCAATGGCTCCTTATCATTAACTGCCTTGACCATGCGCGCTGCCTTTTGTTCAAGCTTTCGAGCAGCAACAAAAAGTTTCGAAATAACCTGCCTTGGAACGGCTCCACCACGCTGATGACGCTTGGTGCCCGAACGTTTCTTGCCTTTGTTGACTCGGCGAGTCATGTGTCCACGCATCTTAATATTGATCAACAAAAAAAGCCGCTCTGCGTTCATTTGGCCTTTTCCCCAATCCGATGCCGAACCAAATCCTTGGCCGACACGCCCTTGACCATCTCTCCTAGATGCTGACGCACGTATTCTTCACGATCCACCGAACGGGTCAGCTTACGGATCAACGAATCCAACGCATCCGCCACTGGTCTCTTTTCTGTTTCCCGCCATGCTTGCTGAATGTTTACCAACGCATGCTTTAGCGGCGACGACGCCGTGTCCAACATCATTTGCGCCGTCCGCAAAGAAATCAGAGCATCCGCATTCAACACATTGTCCAAACCAAATCGAGCACTGCGCTTCGTCTTCGACGCCATCCGATCTGCTATTTTCAATGAGAAAAATTGATTTACATTAGCCTACCTGTCTTTGCTGTTCCACCCCTCTCTAAACTCAGGATACCACCTTGACACCTCGTCGCCACGTCAGCTCCAACCTGTCGCCGCCCTCGAGCAACCGCACCCCCCGCTTAATCTTCTCCGACTGCGCCGACCCACACAACATCACCTCGTACAACTCATTGTGTGTGTATTTGCCCTTGGTGGCCTCTTCGCACACCGCCACGAAACGCTCGGGCGTGATCCCGATTGTCGCGTATATGGCTGCCGTGTCCCACAACTCGAAACGACCCTTCACCGGGTCAAACTGCCGCAGCACCTGCGGACAGCCACGGATAAACATGTCTGAATCGTTGCTCAGACAAGCAAACGCCGTCCCACGCTGAACCATATCCACACAGACCGAATCCGCCTCGTCCGGCGCCATCAGCACCGTGCAAACCCCGCTCTTGCTTAGCTGGTCCCACGCCGCCCGCACCTCCTTGGCCCCCACGTGGATCGTCCGCGAACGCAGCACCGCATGCTTGCGCTTCACGTAGTGCGGGACCTCTACGCCGTGCTGTTCCTTGATCTTCTCCAGTTCCTTCACCGCCTCGTCTCGTTGCTTTCGTCGGTCGTTCGCCAATGTCTTGCGCTGTTTTGACATCTTGTTGCTGTCAAAGACGCACACCGCACGTAGTTCGTGTATCTGCAAGAGGGTGCAGAAGGCGTTGAGACCTTCTACCACCCCTGGTCCGTTCTCCAAACCCGCCAGATGGAAGAGCAGGTTCATGGCGTCAACGACTAGGACCGAACGGCTCTTCGTGTCTTTTGTCACTACCGCATTGCGGAGCTCGAGCAGTTTCTCCCCCGTGACCACACGCTTTGCGGTGTCGCCGCAAGTGCGATCAAGCACTCCGATCAGACCTCGCACACCCATTGTTGTAGATCTTATTGGCATCGATATTGTCACGTTTCACACTTCAATTTTGAGGCATCGATGGCTCGTGATGACTCATCCGCGCCGACCGACCACCCATCCCAAGAGTTGACCCCCTCATCTTCCGTTGATAGACCAGCCCCGAGTTAACGACCTCGCCCAGCCACTCCAACCACAGCCCTGGGTCTCTCAACTCAAATCCCACTCCGCTCTTACACTCTCGATTGTGCCGAACACACCAAACCAAAAACGATCGCCACTCCACCATCAACGTTCCCGTGAGACAATAATACTCTAGCGCCGGAGTTAACTGCCCCCAACCGTCCTCAACTCCCATCGCCACGTGCGGCAGTGCCCGCTGACACTGTCGCCACCCATGCTCCGCCTCCCGATCCAATCGCCCCGACAACCCACTCATCCCCTTCCCTCCTCTTGCAAACACCGTCAGAACGATCCGGGCCCATGCCTCGGCATAGACCTCGCTCAGTTCTAGCTTTTCTGGAAACCGCAGCCCAGTCAACTCCTTAACTACCTCCCATCCTGGCAACTGACCGTACACCCCAAATGCGTGAAACGTCTCGTGCACAAATACCTTGAACCATTCTTCTTCCCGATAGACACAAAACCGCGCCAGTCCCTCGCCAATGTAGCTCAGCCCGCCATTGACGTGGTCTGGGGCTATTAACTCGTCAACTCCGTTCGGGAAAAACCGCCGATCGGGCAGCATCAGAAAATCACAGACCATACCGCGACTACCATCCATACCGGTCACACATGGCAACAGCATCTCCAGCCAGACAAAGGCCAATTTTGCCTTTTCGTGAAGATCTGCAAGAGGAAGGGGGTTGGTTGGATAGATCCAAAAACGGAGCTCCGCAGTTCGTCCGCTGATGGTGTTCAAATACTTATACCCCACCCTGGGACGCTTGGCACTCTTCCGCAGCTCGGGTGCAACCCCCGCCACCAATCCTGCGCACGGCCGCAGACTCGACCCCAATTGCTCCCCCCTCCATACCGCCGCCGGATACTGCCGCACCTTCTGCTCCGCTTCCGCCTTTCGCTCTTGCAAATTCGCCAGTATGCGGTCCGTCATGTGGCTGAATCGCTGCTCTTATGAGAGAAGAGACAGCACATTCAGGCATCAAGCGCATCCAGGTAATCCATCAGTGTGAACTTAACCTTGTTCTTCAGCCCCGGATACTCGGATCGCTTTCCGCAATGCTCGAGCACCGTGTCGATCGCCGCCCGCACCTCCGGAATTGGCCTCGCACCAGTGGCCTCCAGCACCGCCACCAGCCGGGACGTCAGCACCTCGGCCATGCCCTTGTCCTCCGCCTTTTTCCCCAACTTGGTCAGCTTCTTTCCCAGCCGCTTCAGGAGCAACGATGTGGATCCCGCCGTCAGCACACCATGCTTCTCGCACAGTACGGCCAACTTCAAATAAGTGGTGTTGCTGTCGTTGGTTACATTCGCCGCACACATCGCATCATAGCTGTCATCCTCTTGCTCCGCCACATTGGTGCTGTTGGACACACAACTGGCCCGGAGCTTGTCCATCGCCACCATCGCAAGCATTCGGGCCTTTGACGTTTCTTGTGGCCCGTCGCCACCCGCAAGCTGAAGCCCCCGCAAGAACATGGCATACAGATCCGCATTCCCAGACGATGCCTTGGCAAAGTCTAGGATCACGTTCGCCATGCCACGCAACTCCTCTTCATCCGACACCTCTTGCAATAGCTCGGATACATGGCTGATCGTATCTGTCAGCTTTTCTTCGGTCAGTTTGTTAAACAGCGTCCGGAACTTTGTTGTTGGCGTCTTGATGGAGATGACCTTGGTAGCCTTGAAGGTGCGAAAGTTGTCCCAGTTATCGTTCTTCCATTGCGGCGCTCTTCGATAGCAGCCGTTATCATGATGTCCTCGGTTAACTCGGACACCGCCTCGCAAGTTGCTCCCTCCATTGCGGGAGCCGTACACGTTCAGCTGCGTGGTCGCCACATTATCCGAAACTACCTTTTCTAGTTCTTGCAAACTGTTTTGAACCGCCTCAGGCAGCCAGCTATCAATCTTGCTTGCGTTCTTGCAGATGAACGCGTGCACTTCGGAAAGTGGGTACCGTCGGGCTGTGTCGCACATCGCTGCCCTGGCTATCCAATCCCTGACAGAGTGTGCCTAGTTCAATTTCGGATTCAAAATTGAACTAGACGTGTTTCGATAAAACTGGTAGATACCCACGATGACTGATCGTGAAGCGAGCACCAACGAGATTCCCCATGACGGGGCCACCGCCTCAGCCGCCGCGTCCGCCCCGGCAACCCGACATGACGAAGAGACGTTCGAATCATGGGATGACGAAAATGTCAACCTCAAGATGGAACTTCTGCGCGGCATCTACGCCTATGGGTTTGAGGAGCCAAGCGCTATCCAGAAGAGAGCCATCATCCCGATGACATGCGGCCGTGATCTGCTCGCTCAGGCACAGTCAGGCACCGGCAAGACCGGCGCATTCACAGTCGGTTTGCTTCAGCTTGTGGACACCGCAGACGACAAACTCCAGGCGCTGGTTCTGGCACCCACGCGTGAGTTGGCCGACCAGATCAACACCGTCATCACCACCATCGGCAGGAACATGAAGGTGCGGACCGAACTCGCCGTCGGCGGAACCCGTGTGCAAGAGAATGTGAGCGCTCTCAAGAGCGACAAACCGCCGCACATCGTTGTTGGTTGCCTGGGCCGAGTACTCGATCTGGTGACTCAGCGGCAGGCCCTCGACCCTCGCACACTCAAGGTATTGGTAGTGGACGAAGCCGATGAGATGCTGTCGCAGGGCTTCAAGGAGCAAATGCACAGCCTCTTCCAATATTTGCCGCAGGACATGCAGGTGTGCCTCTACTCAGCCACCCTGCCGCAGGAGGTACAGGACCTTACTCAGAAGTTCCTCCGCAATGCAGTGCAACTGTTGGTCAAGCAGGAGATGCTTACACTCGAAGGAATCCGCCAATACTATGTCGGTCTGGACACAGACGATCAGAAGTTCGATACGCTCAAGGATCTGTTCGAGACGATCAGCATGAGCCAGTGCATCATCTACTGCAACACCAAGCGGCGATGCGATATGCTGGAGGACGCAATGCGCCGCGATGAGTTCCCGGTGATGAAGATCAACGGAGACATGAGCTCGGAAGAGCGAAAACAGGTCTGTGACGATCTACGAGGTGGCAAGATCCGAGTTCTTATCACCACCGATCTCTTTGCCCGGGGCATCGACGTTCAGCAGGTCAGCTACGTCATCAACTTCGACATTCCGTCGAACGTTGCAACCTATCTGCATCGTATCGGTAGGTCAGGCCGATACGGTCGCAAGGGCGTGGCCATCAACATGATGTCCCGTCGTGAACGTCAGAAACTCCAGGACATCGAGCGTTACTACCACACACAGATCATAGAGATGCCAACCGACTTTGCGGTCTAATAACCGTCTAAAAGAACGTCTGTAAATTAGTCCAGAAAAGAATGGCGACCGTCATTGACCCCATGTTAAGCAATCCAGCCTTCAACTTCCATCTGCCATGGGAACACCCGATGGAACCTTACTGCCGACCAATCAACCACAACACCGCCGAACAACTGGAGCTCGCCGAAAGCCGATGCAGCGCCCCCAGCGTCTACGAAGCGCTGATCCAGCCGACAATCCAGCCCACTTACAACCTTTTTCCCCGTCTTGCAAAAACCCACAGCCGCAATCCTAACCTTCTCAAGGGCCAGCGGCGAATCGCCAAAGACATTATTCGCAACGGTCCACTGCTCACGCCGGAACAGCTCCAGGCTTTTAACACACTCAACACTCAGGTAGAATCCATCCACGAAGACACTGGCTTCCGGTCCAAGTACGGCTTTCTTGACTTTGACCGGGTCGCCTTTCTCAACGAGATTCCCGCTGTCATCACAATGTTAGTAATGTACAACGTGGGTTCGCCGCTGATCAGCCTACTTAGTCCGATCTGCGGTGCCCTGCTGGCCTACATCGTCCTCATTGTCAAAGGCAGCCAGATCAGCTTTTCCAATTTTGTCAGTGTGCTCAGCCAACGCTTCAGATGGCTGCTCGACATCAACAAACTCTTCGACAGCAGTTACTCGCTCTACAATCGAGTTAAGGTGGTCCTGACCGCCGGACTCTACTGCTTCAGCATCTACGCAAACATCCGCAGCTGTCGCAATTTCATCCGCAACTATTCCGCCGTCGGCACCGCCCTCCAGGCCCTCACTACTACCACTCACGCCATATCCTCTTGCATTCAACGCTTCTCCAAACTGGCCGCCTCAACTCACACTCCTCAGCTCAAGTTTTACTGGAAATGGGTCGGCCTCGCCACCGCCCCCGCTCGCCAGATCGTCAGCCAAATAGAACCCTACCTTCCGCTCAGCTCACTCCGACCCACTTCCATCCCTCTTGCACTCCGTCTGTTTTATCAACTCAAACACTCACCACACATGCACATCTCACTGAATTGGTTGCTCGGGATTGGCGGCCTCTGCGAGGTGTACCAAGGAATTGCAAGAGGGTGGAAAAATAAGGAATTGGGGGTGTGCCTCACGACCACCAATTTCGAAAACGCTTTTGTCCGAGGTCTGCGGCATCCGACTCTGGGTAAGCATTGCGTCACCAATACATTGGATCTGCGGAGGTCGGCGGTGTTGACCGGACGAAATGGTTCGGGCAAGACCACGTTTGCCAAGTCGCTGGCCATTGCGGCCATCCTAGGACATCAGTTTGGGTTGGCGCCATGTATCAAGGCCCAGCTACCACCACTATCAACTATTCGGTGCGAAATGAATGTGCCCGACACCAATGAACGAGACAGTCTATTCGAGGCCGAAGGACGACGGTGTCTTGAGTTGGTGAACGAACTCAGGTCCAATCCAAAGGGTTTTCACCTGTGTGTGTTTGATGAAATGTTCTCGGGTACGAATGCAAATGAAGCACTGGAAGTAGCGGTGGGAGTGCTCGACAACATGGTGAGCAATGGACAGACTCGGTTCATGGTGACGACGCACATGCATGCGTTGGGACCGCGTCTAGGCGAGGAGTTAACCCAGAGTTTGACCATGGGAGTTGATGATGGTGGCAAGCCGACGCACGAGGCAGAGCCCGGGGTGGCCGAGTCGTCGGGGGCGCACGATACGCTCGTTCGGATCGGCTTTGCCCCAGAACTGTTAACTCGACCCATAGGGGTTAACTCAGGCAGCGGGGCATAGCGCGAGGGCGGCGGCGACTTGGATGGGTTCTGGGGACAGAGTCTCCGAAAGCCCCCACCATACGTTCATAGACACCAAACGATAAGCACTGAATAAGAAAGAACAGATGGGTTATCGCAACATCATTCTCATCGGAGCATTGGTGCTCGGAATCGCCATCGTGGTCCTGATGTACGTCCGCCGAGGCTTCAACGATATCCAAGAGCAAATCGATGCCATCGAAACAGTGCTCGCCGGTATGCCGCCAACACTCACCAGTGGTGCTTGGGCCGGAGCCGCACAAGGGGGAGGTGCTCCTGTTCCCCCCCCCGCTGCCCCTGTGCCGACCGAAGAAGAACCGGCCGAATACTACAACCTCGACGAGGATGTCGAAGACAACGACGAAGAGGAACTCATCGAAACGTTGATCGATACCGACATGTCCGAGTACGATCTCTCGGGAAACGAAACAACTGGGATCGCCACTCTTTCAGAACCTGGATATTACGAAGCCGGTGGGATGTACCTCACTGTAACGCCTGTGGGTTCTGGTGAGGAAGACGAACACGACACGAGGTTCGTAGTGTCCGAGCTGGAACCGCTGACGGGGATGTTGCCGCCCAGTATGCAAGAGGAGGATGAGGATGGGTTGGGATTGGGGGCAGTGTCAACTACCGAGTCCGATGGCGAGTCCGATGGCGATGCTGAGGCGGATACCGAGGATAATGTAGCTAGCGAAGAAGAGGCTGGTGTCGGTGCTGACACAACCGAGGCTGTCGGCGTTGTGATGGATGACACTGCCGTGAAGTCTGCCGATGAGGAGGCGGACGAAGTCGATGAGTTCGCACAGATGACGCTCCCTGAACTCAAGGCACGACTCAAGGTGCTTCAGCCCGAGACCAAGGGTCTTGCCCGGCTCAAGCGGGCGGAGGTGCTTGATCGGCTGCGGTCCGGCGTAGTGGTTGAGGTCGACAGCGAGAAGTAAGTGCTCTAAGTAGGACATGGTGTCTGCCCGAACACACGAAACATTGGTCGGGACCCTCGCCGGCTTCTTTGTCTATGCTGCGGCTCACGCCAGCAGCGTGCCAGTGAGTGCGGTCGGAGCTAGCGCTACCGCCCGTGAAGGCATCATGGCGCCACTCATCTTTGCTTACACCGCTCTTACATTTTGGGCTACTGGCGGAAACATCGGCAACGATCCTAACAGTCTCTGGCAACAATCACTGAGGTTCATCCACACCAACATCTGGTTTGTGCTGATGATCGCCTCGGGGTTCTATTCAGCAAGTGTGGTGGCTACATTGGCTGGAAGAAAGTGGTGTGAACACGCACTGAAAATGCCGTGCACTGCCACCGGAATGATGGCGCAGGAGATTTGTCCCGACGCCCAGGGTCCAGGCTTTGTAGGGTGTGTGCAGGAGGAGGCGGTGGCTGCGACCAAGGCTGTCACGACGGACCTTAACTACGCAATGGATCTGACGACAGCGTCGTTTGCGGGCATCGGAGACGCGATCCAGGCCGGTCGGATGATGTTTGCACAGATTCGCGACGGCATCGAAGGGGCAATATCTGACATGACCCGCCGGGTGGTGGGAGCAATGACTCCTGCCGTGCGTTCAGCGCTGGGTCTCAAGGCCCTCATCGCTCAGCTGGAAGGTGTGCTGACCACAATGACATTTTTGTTGCTGAGCGGAATCATGACGGTCAAGTCGTTCATCGGTGGTTCGATCCAGGCGGGCGATGCCGCAGTGGCAGCACTTGCCATCACCGCCGCCATCCTTTTTGCTACTTTTGAGTTTGTGCCCGCGGCAATTGCCCTTGGAATCACCATTGCTGTTGGCGTCCCACTTGCTCTTATTTCGGATCTGGCGCGGGATCTGGGGATCAGTTGGTAACAAGGGGATGCAAGAGAGGAGGATGCTAGAGAGGAGAGTGAGTTGATGAAGGTGAAGCCCGGAAAATGTTGATCAAGAACAGACCGATCTTATGGCCAAGGATGCCAAAACCAAGAGTCCTCAGAAAGATGTGCGGCTCGCCGAAAACATTGCCAAGTGGCTGGTCATCATTGTACTGACTGGCGCTGCGCTAACACTGGTATTTGTCGTGGCGATCGGTGTGGTCATTGCCGTGTTCATTCGTCCCAAGGCAATGCTGTTGGCTGAACGGCTCCGCAAAAACAAGAAGGCGATGAACGGCACCGCCAAGGAACGCTGCATGGCGTTCTACTCGGAGGTGTCCGAGATGATCAGCCCAGGCGGACCAACCAACGCCGCCAGCGTTTGCACCACCACTCACCAGATACAAACAGGCGACAAGTTCTTTGCTACCATAGTGACAGCAAACAGTAGCACCGGCACCGATCCGGCCCACGTGGCTCATCTGTCTTCGGCTGCCCAGGCCAAAAGCCGGGAAGATGCCATCAAGTCAAATACCAAGATCGCAGCCAACCTTAGAGGCAAGCACGCTCCCGAACCCGAACCGCACACCCCATCGCACCCTGCTGGACCCGATACCAACCCCGCAAACTATGCCGCCGCAGCCAATGGTCTAGGGACTCACGTAATGGCTCACGAGTAGAGCGTCATGAACTTCTGTTCCGCCGGCTTGGCCAACATGGAAGCCAAATCCCGGTCCACCACCACTGGAAATGTGAAGCCGTTGCCGACTTCTTTGGCGTCATCGTTGGCGCCGTGTCCGTCTTCCCTTCCACCGGCTCCATCATACTCCCCCCTCTTGCATAGCCGAGAGTTCTTTCCAACAACCTGTTCCAGCGGCATTCCCAGCCGCAGCAAATTCAGTTTCGCTAGACATGTGGTCAGTCCACGCTTCATATCTCGCACTCCCTTTTCACTTCCCGAAATGACCTCGGTGATGTAGCCAATGCCACTCTCATCAAATTGGACGTCGTCTGTGGTGAACGAATATTCCTTGAGCAAGTCGGGAAGCATGTAGTCAAGTGCAATCCTGGCCTTTTCTTGGGCGTCGTAGCCCTTGACATCGATCTTGAACATTCGGTTCAACAGAATCGGGTTTATCTTGGATTCGTCGTTGTAGCTGAAGACGAACACCGCCCGGCTGAGGTCCAGCGGCACACCGGCAAAATAGCGGTCTTTGAAGGTGTCGTTCTGTGCCACGTCAGTCAGGTGCGTCAGGATCCCTGCCAGTTCCTGTCCCTTGGGCGATTCGCTGATCTTGTCCAGCTCATCAAAATAGATGACTGGATTCATGCAGCCAGAACGCAAGAGAACCGACACCATTTCACCCCACGTGCTGCCAACGTAGGTGAAGTTGTGGCCCTCTAGCATTGCACCGTCGCTGCTGCCGCCCAATGCAATAAACTCGAATGGTCGTTGAATAATCTCGCTGAGCCCGTCCTTGATCAGCGTGGTCTTTCCGGTGCCCATTGGGCCCTTGAGTGCAATCGCACAGCCTGCGCTATCCGGATTGGCCACCCACTGCCCCAACACCTCAATCAGTTTGGTCTTGGCTTCGTCCAATCCGTAGGCGACCTTGTCCAGCTTCTGGCGGGCATCACTCATGAACGCAGCCATTTCGTTCGGAGGAGTGGTTCCTAGGCGCACCGGTAATTCCTTATGGATTCCAAATGGAATCCGAGTAAATGTATCGATCCAAGTGTGGAGTTTCTGGGTCTCTTCGCTCATTGGGCCCTCCATAAGCACTAGCTTCCGCATCGCCTGTGCCTTTGCCTCGGCTGTCGCCTTTGATTCCAGGATTCGCATAATGTATGGCTTTTCGGCCTCCTTTTCCGTCAGTCCTTGGAGCTTACTAAGCAGTTCCTTTTGTTCCTCAAGTTTCTGTTCCTTGAAGTACTCTGACGGTCGTTTGCGGGTGACTTGCGCCTTCATCAGCTGCCGAAACTTCTTAAAGTTATTCTCACGGAAGGGCTTCTCAGCCTTTTTGCGGGTCGCCGCTTCCTCCTTCGCCTTGACCTTTTTCATTCCATCGACCGCCGTGTCAAATTCCTTGAGCAGCTGCTGTTCCATCTCGGCCTCCGATCCTCGCTGATCCACTCGCTTGTGCAACATTGCCAGCATTTGTTCGTACTCTTCGAGGGTCGGTTTGCCATTTCCAGCCTTGACTGTCTTGCTCGCCTTGGTTCCGTTGCCCCCTGCTCCCCCCTTTGTCGTTGCCGATGCCTTCTTGAATGTAAGAGGGGCAGAGGATGTGGGTGGTGCAGCCATGAACGGAAACGGCGGGATCATTGCATTGCGACGCCCCGCTTGCGGTTGGTCCTTCCGTTGTGAACTCTGCGGTGACTTTGGCGTCATATTCATCTCCTTCCCCCTCTTGCTTTGTCGTTTCTTTCCCGGCTTGTCTGCCTTGTCCGTCTCTTCGACCATTACTCCATTGATCGCGTCTACAAGCATCATCGCTGCAATGCCCATCATATCTTGATGTGTCATCTCGTCACTGTCGTCTTCGACTTCGCCTTCTTCATCGTCGTCGTCATCGGAATCGGCTTCATCGTCGTCTTCGATCTCAATCATCGACGGCGATGGCATCCCCACCACATACGTGATTGAAACAGTGGGCACCATCTGACCGTCGTCGTCGTCGTCGTCGTCATCGGACCATTCGCTATCGTCGTCGTCGTCACTGTCATCTTCATTACTGTCATCGTGATGTCCGGCCTCAGCATCCTTGGTCATTTCCTTAACCCAGTTTTTCAAGAGGTGGGTGGGGGTCTCGGTGACTGGGTCTTCGGGTGCATCGTCAGTCGATGTACTAGTTGGGGGGTCGGGATTTCGAGACATCAGTGGGCTATGATACACAGATAGAGGTTGTCTATACGAATTTCACTTGCGCCGAAAGACCCAAAATTGACCTGGGGGGTCGGAACTTATTGTGCCTAGACAGAGCAGATGTCCGTGGGAACCGGAAACCCGTCCAAGCGGCACCCTTCCAAGATCATTGGTCTCCAGTTCGGCATGATGTCACCCGAAGAGGTGCACAACATGTCGGTGGTGTCGATTACCACACGAGACACATACGCCGGGGGACGACCCGTGGTTGGTGGAATGTTTGATGCACGAATGGGAGTACTCGACCCAGGATTGGTGTGTCCGACCGATGGACTGGACTGCATGGAAACCCCTGGATACTTTGGACACATCGAACTGGCCAAGCCAGTGTATTACGTGCACATGCTTGGGACGATTATGAAGGTGCTCCGAAGCACTTGTCTCAAGTGCGGCAAGCTTCGTTGCAACAAAACCAAATTGTCCAAGGAACTGCCCGAAGATTCACAGCAACGGTGGGACGTAGTGTTCAAAGCGTCTAGCAAGATTAAGGTATGTGGCGAGGAGAACGAAGATGGCTGTGGTTTCGAGCAGCCCGACAAGATAACGTACCACAAGGAGGAGGTTGCGACCATCCAGGTTGTATGGGTGAACAAGGGCGGTGAAGATCAGGTCAAGGTGCTGTCGGTTGAGGAGGTGTTGGTGATGCTGACCCGGATCACCGACGAAGACGTCGAGTTTATGGGGTTCTCGCCGATGTGGTCGCGCCCCGAGTGGATGATTTGTCGTACGCTGCCTGTGCCCCCGCCTGCGGTTCGCCCCTCGGTCAAGATGGACGCTCAACAGCGGAGCGAAGACGATATATCGCACTTCCTGACCAACATCTTCAAGGCAAACGCCACTCTGGCTGCCAAGATTGCCGCAAATGCTCCACAGGACATCATTAACAGTTGGCACCGGCTGGTACAATACTTTGTTGGTGTGATGGTGAACAACGAAGATCCGCAACTGCCGACTGCCACGCAACGCACCGGTCGGCCGCTCAAGTCGATCCAGGAGCGGCTCAAAGGCAAGACGGGACGGGTGCGGGGAAACCTAATGGGGAAGCGTGTGGATCAGTCGGCCAGGTCGGTCATTACTCCCGATCCCAATTTGGGGATCGCAGAGATTGGGGTGCCATTGCCGATCGCCAAGAACATCACCTTCCCGCAGGTGGTGAATGAGCGCAACAAAAACTACCTGCTGAAGCTGGTGGTGCGCGGACCCGACGTCTACCCGGGCGCTGTGCGGCTGGAGCGTGAGAACGGCGACATCGTCACGCTGCGGCACGCCGACCGCAACAGTCTGGTTCTCGAACTGGGTGACATTGTGCATCGACATCTGCTCGACGGCGACTATGTGCTCTTCAACCGACAGCCGACGCTGCACCGAATGTCTATGATGGCGCACCGGGTGCGCGTACTGTTTGAAGGCAACACATTCCGAATGAACCTGGCCGACACTAAGCCGTACAACGCCGATTTCGATGGTGATGAGATGAACTTGCATGGGCCTCAGAGCGACGAGGCGGTGGCCGAGTTGGCCTTCCTGGCGGCAGTTCCGCTCCACATTATCTCGCCAGCGGACAACAAGCCGATCATCGGTATCTTCCAGGACTCGCTGCTGGGGGCTTATCAGCTCACTCGGGACGGGGTTGAGTTTGACCGTGAACAGGCGATGGAGTTGCTCGCCATGAACCCGCGCATCGATCCCGACGCTCTTGCATCTCTTGAGCGTTACAGTGGCCGAGATTTGGTCAGCCGCATCCTCCCGCCGCTCACTCTGGATTCCAAGTTCGGCGATTCCAAGGTGTTGATCCGACGAGGACAGATGGAAAAGGGTCAGCTGAACAAGTCAGTGCTAGGCGCATCGAGCAAAGGATTGCTACACACCATCCACAACGACTACGGTGGCGAGGCAGCGGGGGCTTTCATCGACGGGCTTCAGAACCTAGTGACCAACTACATGAAAAAGAGCGCTTTCAGTGTGGGTATTAGCGACCTAATTGCCGACAAACGCACGGTGGAGGAGATTGCCAAGACGATCACAGACAAAGAGGGACAAGTGAACCAGCTCATCCGACAGCTTCAGCTTGGGGCTTTCCGGGGGCAAACTGGGCAGAGCAACCGTGATGAGTTTGAGGTGCTGGTTAACGGCATCCTCAACAAGGCGCAAGAGGAGGCGGGGAAGGTTGGGCGGAAGACTCTGAGCGAGAACAATCGTTTCGTGGTGTTGGCGGACAAGGCTGGTTCCAAGGGAAAACGGCTCAACATTACCCAGATGATTTCGTGCGTGGGGCAGCAGAACGTCGATGGCAAGCGGATCCCGTACGGCTACGAAGATCGGACGCTGCCACACTTCCCACGGTACGATGATTCGGCGGCGGCACGGGGCTTTGTGCGCAACTCCTTCATCGGCGGGCTATCACCGTCGGAGTTGTTCTTCCACGCCATGGGTGGTCGGGTGGGTCTCATCGACACGGCGGTCCGAACCTCGCAGACGGGATACATCCAGCGGCGGCTGGTCAAGTCACTTGAGGATGCAGTTCAGCAGTACGACGGCACGGTGCGGAACGCAATGGGCAAGATCTATCAGTTTGACTTTGGTGGAGACAACGTAAACCCGATGCACGTCGAGAGTTTCGGCTTTCCCCTCTTGCAGATGTCGACCGCCGAGCTGATGGCGCACTCCTCCTTTGACACAGCGGTCTTCAACAGTGTGCTGGACAACGAAGCCAAGAAGCGGATGATTGAGCAAGAGGCGGATGCACTGAACAAGGCACGGGATTTGTCACAGACGCTGCTCCAAGCTCGGCCGTGGCTGTTGAAAAACGTTTTCAAGGGATCGACTAACGATCGGGTCCATCTGTGTACCAACTTCAAGAGGCTTATCGAAGGGGTGGCGGCACAGAGCTTCATTACCGACACAACGCTGTCGGATGTGACGCCGCACGAGTGCGACCAGATCACCACTGCCTATCTCCACGGACTGGTGACGAACCACTCCCGGCCATCGCCCCTGTATCGACTGGTGGCGCAGTTCTTCCTGGCACCGAGTGTGCTGGTGCACAAGTACCGACTGGGGCGTCATGCCATCCACACGCTAATGAAGCAGATCGAGCTGTCGTTTGCGCGGGGGCAGGTGGCGCCGGGCGAGGCAGTGGGTGTGATTGCGGCGCAGTCGCTGGGTGAGCCCACCACACAGATGACGCTAAACACGTTCCACTTTGCGGGTGTGGCTTCCAAGGCCAATGCCACTCGGGGTGTGCCACGTGCAGAGGAGATTCTGATGCTGTCGCAGCAGCCGAAGAAGCCGTCGCTGGCGGTGGCCCTCTTGCCAGGAGATCGCGAGGACCGGGGGCGAGCTCAGGAGCTAATGCACCACCTCAGCTACACTTCGCTGGGCGATCTGGTATCCAAGGCCGAGATCTACTTTGACCCACTGGAGGATGTGTCGGCGCTTCCGGAGGACCAGAGCGTGATTGAGCAGTTCCGTGAGTTTGATATACTGATTGACGATTGCATCACACGAAAGGGGCACAAGGAGCGTTCCAAGTGGGTCATTCGGCTCCAGATGGACCGGAATGCGATGTTGGACCGGAAGATCCCAATGGAGGAGGTGGCGGCGGCGCTGCGGGCGGTCTACAAAGAGGAGGTTGATTGCGTCTACTCCGACTACAACGACGACAACCTGGTGTTCCGGATTCGGGCCCGCTCGATGCTGGCCAAGCTCAAGTCGGGAAAGACAGGACACCCGCACCCGCTCGACCAGACTGACGAAATCTACGCTCTACGGCAGTTCCAGGACTCTATGCTGAAGAACACCATCCTGCGGGGGGTGCGGAACATCACCAACGCCACACTGCGAAAGATCCCGACGGTGATGGCACTGAACCAGGGCGAATACGAACAACAAGAGCATTGGGTGATTGATACGACGGGAACCAACCTGATGGATGTGTTGGCGCTTCCGTATGTCGACGCAAACAACACGACGAGCAATGACATCCACGAGGTGCTGGCGGTGCTTGGGATTGAGGCGGCACGGCAGACCATCAAGAATGAGCTATGGGAGGTGTTTGACCACGGCGGCTCATACATCAACGACCACCACTACGAATTGCTGTGCGATCGGATGGCGATCAAACCCGAGATGGTATCGGTGTTCCGACACGGAATCAACAACGACAACATCGGTCCGATTGCCCGGGCCAGTTTTGAGGAGACGCCAGAGATGCTGATGCGAGCAGCGCGGCACGGCCAACTAGATCCGGTCACTGGCGTGTCGGCGAATGTGATGCTGGGGCAGCGCGTCCCAGTGGGTACCGGCAGCTTTCAGGTGTTGTTGGATCCGAAGCGGGTGCGGGAGGCACCGGTTCCGAAGCGACGGCAGCGTAGCGAGCAGGACATCACAGCGATGTTCCAGACCAAGGTGCGCACGACTGGCTGTCAGTCAGACGATCTGGCAATCCCCGACGCAGTGGTCCAGGGCACGGGCGTGGAGACAGGCGCGGTCCCAGACGACTACGACATTGGGATCTAGACACAACTTCAGACTTACCTACAACCAACCCTACCCTCTTGCATACCATGGCCACGTTCGATCAATGGATTGTAACGGCGGTGTCCCACTACCCTATCAAGGCCATAGCCCGTCCCTTTGAAAAGTGTCCGCTAGCCGGAAAGGAAAAATACAACCGTTACTTGTTTGGTTGCCAATATAAACTGGGCTCGGTTGGGACAACCAAGAAGAAGTGGCATCTTGCGCACAGATACAGGACGTTAAACAAGGCATTTTTTGATGCTTGTCGGCACTATTGGTGTGTCCGGCGAACGATTGTGCGATGGCGAGAGCGCCGAATGCAAGAGCGGGGGAGCGGAAAGACATTGGAGGGAGATCCGTTGTCAGGATTGCCGAGCCGGATGCTGGTGCGGTTGGTAGATGGGCGAACCAAGCACACCTATTACATTCGTGATTTGTTGCGACACATGCGGACCCGGCTGTTCAACTCGGACTACTTCATACCAGAGCCGTTGGTGCCGACCAACCCGCTGACTGGAATGGCACTATCGGAGAGCAATCAGATGCGGATCTACATGACTGCGTTTAGCCCAGAGGTTAACGTGTCGATGCATCAGGTTCTGAGGAGTTATTGGCGTGTGGGATTGAATCTGAGTCGTCTAGAGGACTACGAGCAAGTGTTGTTGCACGAGATGGCGATTGTGAACGAGCCGGGGCAGGCAGGTGCCGAGATATTGCACGATCTAGCTGTCATGTACAGTGAAGCGGGGCTGGATGCAGCGTTGGTGCCGTCGATCGCCGAAGCCAATGCTATCAGTGCGATCGACATCCTCATCCAGACCCACGTTCAGGCATTCCAGTCTTATTATTTGATGACACGCTCGTGGTGCGAGTACATGTCGCAGATTGCCAAGAAAAACCTGCCTGAACATTGTGCGGCGGCGTTGTCAGCGTACTCGTTCAAGACATTGGAACAGCGACGACAATATTGGATTTAACGTTCTGAGTCTTATCCGTTTCCTCTTGCCCCCGAGGTGCAGCCAGTGGAACGGCCCGTGGCCCGGCAATTGGAACCCGAGCTATACGAAGAAGAGGATGAAGATGCGTTGGTGATGATTTTGACCGATGATCTGGATTTGGTGCAAGTACGACCGCCGACGCTGGTAGTTAACCGCAACGACCTGTTGTTGGATCCATTGGATCGGGCAATCGATATAATGATGGAGCGAATCACACGTCAAGAGGAGCAAACATCGGCGTCTGCGGCGGCTTATATGGTTCCTGACAACAGCGTTGAAGCTGACGTCAGCAGCGATAGTGATACTGGGAACGAGTGCGAAGACGGAGTCAACCTGGACATGGTTAGATTGTGTCGAAAGTCACTTCGGGAACGGCAGGCCTACATAAGAAACATACCACACGAACTTGTGGAACAGATTACAGTTTATGCGGAGGAACATCTGGCCCCGCTTAGCTTGGAGGCGCAGGCGTGGTCGGTGGGGGTGGAAGCGGCTGATTTGCGGCCGTGGGCGGCGACGGCGCAGGCGAGGGCACTAGAAGCACGGCGGCGGCAGCAGCGGCAGAAGGGGGAGGAGGGAGGGTCGGTTGCGCCACCATTATATTGATTTTCTTCTGGCGCTCGTGATATGGATTGGGTAGACGATTGTTCTCGATAACGGTGGCAAGGGCGGGAAGGATGGTGCGTAGCGTGAGTCCTCCAGGCGACGTGACGGCCATGTAGATCATTGGCTTGTTGCGGAACTGTTTGCCCCGCTTGAGCAAGACCACCTTGCTATCCTTGCGTCCGTAAACAATGTACTCGGTGCCGGTATGCTTGTTCGTGTGCGAAGAAGCAATTACAATACTAAGCCCATAAGCAATTGACAAGTAATAGAGATCGATGTTGGTGGGATAGTAATCTACCTGATGAACAGTGCCAGCGAGACTGGCTCCGGTTATAGGGCGGGCCATATTGGCAAAGCCTATTTTCCCTTCGGCGCGCCAGGTCTCGGCTGCCTTTTCTGCATCCTCTTCTCCCAACAATCGGTAGCCCCGAGCCACCGCCTTCCGGAGATCTTTTCCCGTCACCCGTTGTTCGGTGTTGGCACTGATAACATCGCCTAGCATTTCCCACAGACAAAGCGAATTCGCTTCGGGAGTGATCAGTGTGGCGTCAGGCGGCACCAAACGACTTACCCGCAACTTGTCATGCGAATTGACATTTCGGCGTTCATAAACTGCACAGCCCGATGATGTGTTGTTCTTAGGGATGATAGGTTTTGGTGAGGCTCGGGCCACCGGCGGTGAGGTAGGAGCGGGGGGTGCAAGAGGGGGAGGGGGGGGTGTGAGTATGGGTGTAGCAGTGGTTACGGATGCGACTGGTGCCGCGGTGACCGGTGCGGCGGGTGCGGGCGTGGTAGGGGCTGTGGCTGCGGTCGGGGCAGCAGCGGACGGTGGGGATTCCGACACAAATGCCTCCTCTTGCGGTTCTGTGTTGGTCGAGAGGGCTACCGATGGACCCACCAATCCTTGCATCAGCCCAGCGGTGGACAAGTCCCGCACCGATATCAGCATCGCCTCGGGCACCACCATTTCGTCCTTGGCGAGTTGATACTCGCCTGGCTGACTGCTGTAAAACATGGTCCGTCCCAGAATAAACTTGGCGGCGTTTGGGTAGCGCACCAGCTCATCTGCGGCACGCAGCATGATGTCGTCAATGGTGAAGAGTCCTTCGGGGATATAGAAGATGCCGGCAGTGTCAACTACTGCTATAGGAGTTGAGCCCCGAGCCGACACCACATGAACCATCGAACCCAGCCGATCTCTCAGAACTCGGGCGAGCAATTTCAGCTTTTCTCCAACCGTAATTTGTTGCTTCAGCGACATGGTGATGGCCCGCCGCAGTCCCACCATCTCCGAGTTAAGGAGTTGAGCACGGAGCCACGCCCGAAAGAGTTCATAGGTCTCAGTGTGAGCCTGGATCGCCGCCGCCGCCGCCAATCGGGCATCGTCTTGCCCCGCACCCAATACTGATTCAGCTTCGGCCTCTACCGGACCGCCGCCCGTCGGCACCTCAACCACCCTCAGCCCCCGGTACATTCCGTCTTCACTACCCGTCAGTGATGATGGCAACACCGGAATCACCCGGTCGCTCTGAGTTAACACCGCTACCGCCTGTCCATTTTCGCTCATCACCGAATAGGGTTCCATCCGCAACTCGCTGGCCCTGGAGAAGGCGTCCAAGCCATCCAGCGTCTCATTGAGGGGAAGCATGGTATCAACTCCTCCAATAAGGGTTAACTCGGTCCCTCCATTGCCTCCTTCCGGCATGGCCTCCGCCTCAACCGGGACGGTGACTCGCTGTCCATCGCCCAGCTCCACCTGCACCGCTACCAATCGTCCAGTGAAGTTTGCCACCAACTTCCTTACCCTCCCCCCCCTCTTGCTAACAGCCTCTTCAACTTCTTGACGGGTGGGGGCGGTTTGGGCGCGCACAGCGGTGCGGCCACAGCCATCAGCGATGGCTCCGAGATTGTCGATCGCAGTCTTAACTTCTGGCATTTTGGTGTTGGGAGCTCCCAGCAGCCGTTCTACTGGCGCTAGTGGGGCCTCGCCACCGGCAGCACTGGACCGGTACATCATGACGGGCTCGTAGAACCCTTGCTTCCGGAGCAGCACCAGGGTGCCACGGTTGGGGTCGTGTTGTCGGCTACCACTAGCGGCTTCGGGGCACAGCAATTTCACATTGTCGCTACCGTCTTCTTCATCCAACAACAATACTAGCAAATTCACTGGCTCGTCGAATGCGTGAAGCCGAACCAAATCCCAGATGTACTGATAACCAACAGCGGTCTGGGGATCACGTAGCATCTGCCGCAATCGTTCCACAGCCACTTTCCGCAGCTCTTCGGATGCGACAGCACGTTCAGTTTCGGTTGCAAGAGGGAGGGAGGAAGTGGTGGTTTGGAATAGCGGTACCAGCGACTTGACCAAAGTGCCACTCTGGAGTTGAGCAATGCTGTTGGTATTGACTGCCTCCGCTAACTTCTCAATCAGCGTGTCCAGGGGGATATTGGCGGCCACCGCCACCGCATTGAGCATCGAGCGACCTTCGTTTCCTTCCACGCCCCCACGTAGCACACAACGGACGTTGGTGACGATGGTCTTGTCGCGTTCGCTTACAGTGCACTTGGAGTTGTCGGTGCCGAGCAACTTTTGGACCACTGGCGTCAGGAAACCAATGTCGCCAGCAGCGAGTGGGTACTTGTTGGGATCCTTGACGTATAGCCGACTGGTCCTCTTGTTTTCCTTGGATGCCTCTTGGGCACGTTCTTCGCTGCGGCCAGTGCACATCGATATCCGCTTCTGCATCTTGGCATTGTCGACATCCTTGAAACAACACGGCATACAGAGACCATCGGGGTGATTTTTTGAATCCAAGAAGCCAGGATGATGTTGGGCGTAGCTGCCATCGGCATTGACGTGCTCGTTGTTGCGGCCATATGAGTTGAATTCGTATATGAACGCATCATCTGGAACCTTTCCGGCGCTGTACGGAATGATCTTGCCGCCGCATTCACCAGCGTCGACTTGGGCTTGAGTCATTGGCAGATCAGTTTTCAGACACCAATAGCGAGGACACATGTACCAGTTGGGTGGACCTGATCCCGAGCTGTATTGAAGAAGTGCCTTGGAAGAGGGATCGAAGCTGTCGGGCGCTTCCCGTTCCATTCGCTCTTTTTCTTCTTGGGTGAGCACTACAGGCTGTCGCCGCAGATTGTGGGCGCACAAACGAGAATATGTGGTGAACTTGCCGCTCTTGCTGGTGACGAAGAGGTTTGGATCCCGATCCGCCATCCGTTTGTGGAAATAATTTGGTGCCTTGAGTTTCATTCCAACCACGTCGGCGCCCTTGAGCGGAGACTTGACCGATAGTCGGGCCACTGGAGTTGACGCTGCTGCTGCCGCTACTCCCGGAGTAGACACCGCCGGAGTTGCTGGCGTGGGTCCGTGGACCGAGTCAACTCGCCCCGGGCGTGTCAACTCTTCCTCGGGTGGCTGATCCCCCAACAACTCATCCAATTCCCTCTCTTGCACTTCTTCTTCTTCTGCTGCATCGCCCATATCGCCGTACATGTCCAACAAGTCGTCCATAAAATTATCATCTTCGTCATCGTCAACCACAATGCGATTATTGGCGACCGTCATTGCAGTAGAGGCTGTCGGCGCCGAGAGTTCGGCCGATGCCGCCTGGGCTGCAAGAGGGGAAGTGTGGGATTGAATGAATTCGGCGGACGATGCGCTGGGGGCCGGGGCAGCTGCGGTGGTGGTAACGGCTGCTGAAGAACAATCGCCAATCATTTCGGTGAAACGTTCCAAACCTGCCGTGGTAGTGGAAGCGGCGATGATTGACTCCATGTACCGCGAGAGCAAGATGGCCTGATCGAGGCTGATGGTGCCCTCGGCGGTAATCTCTGCGGTCCTCGACAGGCGGTCCCGAGTTAGAATGACCTTAACTCCCCCTGACGTCACTACCTTGAGCCGTTGGTTTGCGTGAGCATTGAGCTCTTCTTGCGCCTTACTGGCCCACGTTTGCACGGCTTCCAAGGCCGAATCGTGACTCAGCCCAAAACCACGCTCAACACCGCGAACCACCTCGCTGATACCCTGCGACTGCCTAAGCTTCATAGTGATGTAGTTTTCGACTGCCGTCAGATTGTTGTAGTAGCCCACACGGTGGTACACCAGTTCTGCGATCGAATCTCCCACATCAGTGGTGAACATTACGTCTGTGATGCATCGAGTTACCGGACTCGGGTTGAACCGTTCCACCGTGGTGCGCTTCCCTCGCAGCCGCACTCCCAGGACTTCCACGTTTTCCGACTCTAAACTGAAGCGGGTCGGGTACTGATAGCCTGTGTCCTCAAGTGCCTTGTTAATCTGAAGGAATGCCTCACCTAGCATTTGATTGATTCGCGATTCCAAGTCATCGAGCCGCACGGGGTAGCGTGCCACCAGCCGCACACGCAAATTGCCATTTGGATACATATCCAGCGTACAAAGCGCGTCTTCAGCCAATACTGCATAACCAACCCCCTCTTGCATAGCAATGGCGGTCTGGAGTCGGCTAATTTGGCGGGTGCCTAGAGCCGGGCGCTTAACTCCGTCGGCGGCAGGAGGTGTATAGAGCCGAAACAACCGGCTCCGACCCTTACCCATGTTGAGCTTGATGAACGGCAGCTTGTCCGATGCGGGCACTGATCGAAAGATGAGTTCAAGAGGGAGGTTGATGGGAATGTCGGGATGGAATACGACCGTGAAATCGGTGGCACCGACATTGGGATTTTGTGTTATGTCGGAAAAGGTAAGGATAGCCAAGGGACGGTCCTGAGTTGATGTTGGAGTAGGGGTGATGGCGTCGGCGTGGGCGGCCCGGAGTGCCGCAGGGGAACGAATACCACGAGCGGCCATTAGTGGAAAGTATATTCTAGCCAGGTTGGCGATGATTGCGGGGTTTTGAGTCGTGTTAAGGACATCTTTGGCAGTGCAGCAGTACAGCATGGGATAGGCTAATGCGGTGTCAAAGATCACAGCGCCGCCTCGGTGCGAGATCATGGCTTCAGCGTTGGCGGAGATGGTGGGATCTTCGGACACCCAGTTGTAAGGGTTGGCGGGCACGGGGTAGCGTGCCTCAGCGTTAACTGAAATGGAGAGCGGCACTCTCAATTCCCGTTTGCCTTCGAGTCCCAGTTCGATGAGATCGTTGAACTCGTATTTCTTCTTGACACTAAACTTGGAAGGTGGAGCGTAGTCAACGATGTTGGTTAGGTAAGATGCAAGACGGTCAGGGGTGATGTTGTCAACACCGTTTTGAGAGCAGATATAGTAGGCCCGCTCGGGCGAGAGGGTGTAGTTTTGGATTCCAAAAAAATAGATTTCGTCGGCTTGAGTGCGGTTGCCAATTTCGTCGGCTACCATTGCGGCGGCGGTGGCGAGATTGGTATCGCCCAGGACGGTGGTCTCCAAGTGGCGCATACCACCGCCGGGTTCGAGAAGTGAACAGCGGAACATATCCTATCTTCCACACACATCTTAGCCTTGGCTCTTTGCCTCGGGCTCTTCACGATCAAAGAGTGGATTTTCGTAGAGTGTCATTCCGCAGTATTTGGTGGGTTGCTTTGAGTAATCGACTGGCACGATCATTTGGTGACGCCGGGCGACTCGTAGGATGTCGCCAAAGTGTCGCCAAAAGTTCTCGGTGTGTCCGTTCTCTTCGGTCATGATGTGGGCCAGTTCGTGGAGTGCCACGAAGAAGAGAGTGTTTTCCTCGACAAAAACGCCTCCCTTGCGTTCCTTGGTGAGACAAAAGGCAAGCTTCTTACCCTTGTCTTCGGTGTAGGCTGTGTGGTCGGAATGAGGAAGTGACTCAACAATGCGTCGGGGATCAAAGTTGGCGACGAGGCGTTGTACTCCTGGGTGTACAGGGTTGTCTTCGTGAGCCAGTCGGACAAGCCGGGTCAGTTTTTCAGTCAGATAGGTCATCATTGTCACAGCCTGATGATTCTTCTTGCCTTCACGTGAGTTCAGGACGCAGACACGATGCTTTCCTTGATTAACCTCGTGACAACGCAGATTGTAGAGATCGGATCGCAAAAAGAGGACAAACACGATGACGAGAAGGACGACAAGAAGACCGAAGCAGAGGGCGAGGTCCCAGGGCATGTCTGCTTAGGCGACAGATATGGATGCGAGGTCCATATGTGTCTTTCCTTATTTCATTTTCCGTTGATGCAAATACAGACTGAGTTAATCGCCCCGGGCGAGTTAAGCATAGGCAAACGAGTTCGCAAAGTGCGACTGGCTTGGCGCAGCCATCGGGCCTGGACCCAGAGTCGGAGGCTCGCAGGTGGTAAGACCTGGGCGATCCGACTGATCGATCGTCGAGTTAAGGAACGGACCCACATTCACCTTTGGGATGAGCGGATCCTCACGCACCGTCAGGTTAGCGTTGCGGAGTGGGTTCTGCGAGAGGAGCGGAGGACGGAGCCAGTTAATCTTGAGAGCTCCAGGAGGCTTGAGCTGCTCAGGGTCGGCTGAAGCACTGCCCTGGCCCATTCCTGGAGGGACCGCTGTGGCTGCGAAATCCTGACCAGTCGGAGCTGGGGCCGGACCCGCCTGAGGAGCGACTGGGCCACCCGGATACAACGCCGGCATCACGCCTTGGTTCGCCATTCCGTCCTTGACGCCGCAGACACTGCGGAAAAAGGCCACCGCTAACGCAATGACAACCGCAATAATGATGACGTTTGCAATAGAAAGACCGCTACCGAGACCCTCGATCCGCTGAAGGATAGACTTCGCCATTAGCTTAATGTGGCAGAAGATTTTGTATCTCGCCAACCATTTCACGCCAGCTGCTCGATCTCACCCAGATCAGCGTCGTTGTCATCCTCTCCCTCTTTCTCATCATCATCGTCCTCAGCTTCATCTTCGTCCTCATCTTCGTCCTCATCTTCATCTTCGTCTTCTTCGTCGGTGTCTGGAAAGTAATAGTCCTCGGGATTGAGATCGTTAGCCTCCATGAAGCTCCGAAGCGCCTCGGCGCGCCGCTGCCTTTCGATCTCGATCTGCTCCTCCAGCTCTTCCGCCAACAGATCCGATTCTGGCATCAACTCGATATGGGCACCACCCGCCGGAGTGATGGACGGAACCAAATCCGCTGCATTCACCAATACCTCTTTCAATCCCTTCTTCTCCTCTTGCATCTTGGCTATCTGCTTCTTCGCCTTGGTTGGCGATGGCGGCACGGGTTGCGAATGGGAGGGACTCTGGAGGGTTGTCTTGGGTTTCGCCTTGGATTCCGCATCGGCCTCGCCTAGACCGATGAGACACTTGGTTTCCTTCATCACCATGACCTGCTGAACCACCCAGTCCAACGACGTGCGGCCCGAACGATGGGCAACCCCCCGCAACCACACCAGCGCCAGCAGAGTGCAATCGCCGCTTATCAACTCAGTATTAGCCAATTCCCCAGACTCCTTAAAAACCTGAAGATCTATCGTGTCAAAGGTATGGGAACGGGCCACATGCACACGCAGTTTGTTGCTGTGGATGCTGGTGTCGAAGAAATAGTTGACGTCCGCTGGCTCCATATCACGTGTGAACCACACGGTCTTGTGCCCCGGCAGCTGATCCTTAATCGTCGCTTCGACCGTTTTGATCCACTCGAGCTGTTCAGGACTCAGTTCGAGATCGAGGTAGCAGACATGGGCGGTCTCGACCAACCCCGACGTCTTGGCCGGACCCAACTGGATGCCCAGTGTTTGCGCTGGCGACAGCCCAATGTAGAGCGGCGCACAGTAGCTACCGTTTGGCGCCGACACTGGTGAATCAAGCGTTAGCTCCTCGGTAGGAGGTGCAACTTTGGACGCGTTGACGAACTTCATCACACTGATTGATTGGTGGGTTATCCATTGCTTTCTGTACCGCACGGCCTAGGAGCACGGCGGGTTCGACGTACCCGCCTAGATTTGCGTCGATACAGGGCGACCGAAGTGGATGCGTTGTCTTCACGCTGTCGCTCCAACCACTCAATCACCTCTTGCATTTTGCGAGCCTCAACTCCTGCCTGGAGCATAGCGGTGCCAACCAGCTCAAGGGTCAGCGGAGCCCGCCGGCGGTTTTCGGTCAGCGATATCGTCTCACCGCCTAGACGAAGCGATGGCTTGTTGTAGCCTTGGGTTTGCAACAGTTTCACCAGCTGATCACCGACCTGATTGCGTTCTGAACGAATGTCTCTCACCAGCTCATTAGATCGACGAATAGTGTCGTCGAGCTCGAGCCAACGCTGAGTGAGGATTTCGGTTTGAGCATGTGCTTCGGGATTCATTAGACTATCGTAGATAGCAAGAGTTGAAGAGTTGAGACCAGCGCAGAAAGGAGGGCTTCGCCCCGTGCTGAGGGGTTTTGAATTATTGGGGTTCAGGGAGTACAGACACCCTGACTTACTTGGAGCCACCCTTGAATAGCAGCTTGCTGCCCGTGCCGCCGACTGGAGCCAGCGTAATCGTCTTGGCGGAGCTGCAATCCTTCCGCTTTGGGAAGCGATTGGCAATCATCTGCTCACGGTTTCGCGGAACCAAGAGAGTACAGCCAGTGTTTGACGGGATCGTCTTGATCAGCGCAGCCTTTGTCACGTTCTGTCCCGGCATTGTAATATAGTAACTCAAAAAAAACCTGGAGACATTTGTGTCATTTGGATACCAACAGATTGTGCCCGGATAAATGTCAGCTCCAACCCCGCCTCGGTCAACTCCAAGCACCCGTCCGTCAACTCCCGGCACCCGCCGTTCCTCAATCCCATCCACACCGTCGTTCGCCTCCGCTTCCGCCTCTACGTCTTCGGCCTCGGTGTTGAACGGCATTGCCAAGCACCGATCCACTGATCCTGAACTCCTCCTCTTGCAACAACACAGTCGCAAGTGCTATGCAGCCCATCGTGAACATTATTGGAACGCCATAAACCGTTGGGAACACACACGATTGCTAGAGAAGGGGATACCAGTTTCGGTAACTCGTGGGGATCTGATCGATGCTTGGGTCAGTGATCTTATTGACATTTGTGTTGCGGCGGGTTTTGACTTTGACGACACACAATCGCTTAGAGACGACGTCTTTGATTACATCAGGTCTGTGTCGTATCGGTGATGGGCTCGTTGGCTGAAAACGAGTTGGCACGGTTGGAACTTCAGGAACTTTACACATCGGAAGATTTTCGGGGATGCCCCGAAATTCGGCAGCGGATGCAAGAGCGGCACGAGGTGAAGTTAGAAGATCTGTGTCCGCAACTTGAAGCCTATGCAGCAAAAGTGTTGCAGGGAACCCGACATTCGCAGGCAAATATTCTGGAGCACGCACGCTCAGGAGCGTTTGCAGGAAGCGTGGCGGCAATCGTGATGTCGCATGTAAATCCGACGTATCCGGAGGAGGTGGTGCAAGAAGATCCATTACAATCGTTGCAGTGGCTTAGGCAATGGCGTGAGGAGCGCCTGGCGCGGGCATCTGGGCGCTAGAGGCAGTAATTCCTGGTTCAGCCCACTCACCTGGGGCAAACGGTCGCACCTTGAATTGTTTGTCGGCTTGCTTGAACAGCTGAGCCAAACGATTGGCCTCGGAATCCTGGGGGCTGATGGCGGCTGGAGCATCCAGCGCACGTTTTTCGGCCTTGGTCGGCTTGGGTTTGGTGCCGTAGCAGTTGGCTGCGAACCGCACGTTTGGATTAGCAATAAAACCGCCATTGATACCCGGACGCCCGCATGCGTTCTGGTCTCCGGTACATCCAGACTGGAGCTTTTCATAGGTGTCCTTTTGGGTCGGGAAGAGCGCCAGCTGGCCGTCGCTCCAGCCATAGGAACACCATTCGGCACCGTTGTTGTATGCATCTTCAATCTGGGAGTAGGTGGCAAGCTTGGCTCCTTGCGCCCGGCAGACGGCCTTGGCTTCGACGTAACTTAGATTCCCGTTGCCCACTTGGAACACCTCCGAGTCCATAGTCTCGGCCGGCTGCGGCGGTGCCACCGGGGCCACACCTGGCGTTTCTGGTTGCGAGAGGGTGACATCATATAGCGAGGTCGAAGTGTTGAAGCCCCGCTCAAGCGCTGCGCTAATATCAACTCCACCTAGACGGCTCAGCATCGCCAGCAGCCCAAAGAATACCAACACGCCGATTACAATGCTAAGTAGGGTCCATACGATCGAACCACCCAGCGAAACCCCGTCGGCAGCCGCCGCTGCCGTTGCTCCCACCGTCGCCGCAGTGGCTGCCGCCCCCGATTCGAACGATCCAAACAACCCTTCGTTGTCGTCACTGCTGTCGTCGCTGCCGCTCTCATCAGATAATAATCCCGGTGTCGCCTTTGGCGTCGCCGTTGGCATTGCCGTCGCCTCCGTCGGCGTAGCACCAAACCATCCATCCCCCTCTTGCTGACCTCCCCTCTGCGTGGCAAACGGCGACGGTGTTGGCGGAGCCGGAGTAGGTTCGGACGACACCTGCTGGACCGACGGCATCGCAAATGGCGATGGGCGCGGAGAAGGTGAAGCAAACGGATTAGCAGTCTCCTCCTCTGATGGTAAAGAAGACGGGGCAGAGGAAGAATATAGCGATGGTGTTTCTCTCGGGGCAGTGGTTGGTGGGGCTGCCGCCATACTAGGTGGAGCCGCAGCCATGGCCTCGGCCTGCGACATCAGCTTCGGGACGGTCTCCCCAGTCGTGGAGACGTAGAGAGCCAACGCCAACAGACCAATGACCACTGCGATATATGGATTGAGTGTGCTCCGGCCAGTGGAGACGATCATCTGAGATGCCTACTTCTTACTCACAGGATTTTGCGATAGAAAAAGCAATAACCACCGTCGGGCCATTTGGCTCCGGCAGCCAAAGGCGAAACGCTGGTGTCGTTGCAATTATAGAGCTTTCCATCCTTCGTCTTCACCACCGCCGTGTAGTGTCCACCCATCCGATTGCCGCCACGGTGGTACGCAACCCCGCACAGTGTATACCGCACCTTTTTGTGTTCCCCCGCTGACCAGACCGGCAGATCCAGCACCGGGTTCGCCACCAGTCTCTCGTACCCCTTTTGGAGTTCGCCATTCGGACTCATTCGATACAGTCGGGTTTCGATGACCAGAATCTGTGGCGCTAACCACACCAAATGTTTTTGGATGGCGTCAACGTGCTCGCCGACATTTGCGTAGCCCTCGGGCATCTCATACTGGTTTTCGCCAACCATTAAGCTCTTGGCGCCAAACTCCGTAACACAGTCGGCGACCGTGATGGGTGCAAGAGAGGAATAGGGGGAGCGAATGGTGTGTTGTTTCAGCGGTACTGGCACCACGAGCACGTAAAAACACTCGGCTTTGGCTGACAAAAACACGTCCTCGGGAGTGGTGACAACGCCGGCTTCAATTCCTGCCATTGTGCGAGCTGCCACCGAATGCTCGTTTTCAATGTACCGAGTTAGTCGCTCGAGACACTTGTCATCCACAGGAGTCATATGTGCTTTGTTGGTAATCGTAATCTTCACCTTGGCTGTACTTTTGGTGGCCTCGTGAATGCAATCGCCAAGCATCGTGTGAAACTCGGCCACATCATTCTGTTCCCAACCAGCAAAGTCGGGCCGGCCCAGAGCACGGGCGTTGCGGCGGACCATCATCACCAGCGTCTGCGGCGAGAGGATTGGGCGACTATCAGGAGATGACATGGCCACAAGAGTGCGCTTTAGTGCACCGTAAACACAACGGTGTGGGGTGTCGTTCGGAGGATCAGGGTGCATAATACCCACCAAGCCAGTGGCGCTGAGACACTGCAATGCCGAGTTAAGATAGCACGTGTTGCCCAGATTAGCAAGTCCTTTGGGGACAGTGGTGAGCGCCATAATTAATGTGTGGGTTGTCTATCTTACTTAAACCCGAACGTCTAAGCCAAAATACTCTCTCTCATAAGCAGCAGCACCCTCAATGGGAGAGCGTCATTATTTGTTGCGTTCAATGATTGATCTGCACCGCAAGAACATGGAGAATCACCTCGTACTGATGCACCAGATGATTGATCTTGTTAACAAGACACCGCCCGATCCCAAACCACAGCACATCATCATCACTGGTCCCACCACTGCTTCCGCCTTGGCACCACTGCCAGGGACCGAGTTGACCATCTATCACACCATCCCCAATGCACGGCGGTTGTGGGACCACTGCCTTGCCACCAACTACCGCTTCGAACCCTCTAGCTTTGTCCGCCTCTTTCCGAATTGTGGCCATTACTTTTGGTATCGCCACAACTTTCAGATGGAAGGTGGTGTGGCGCTTTGTCCGCAGTGCCAAGCCGAAGAGGCCATCTTGGAGGAGGAACAACGACAACTAGAGCAGCGGGAACGGAATGTACGGCGACGTCGACGTTTGCCTTCGCAGGTATTGGCCGACATAATGAACGACAACTCTGAAGAAGAAAATGCATTGTCAACTCCGGCACCTCCCCCGACCCCGCGCCGACGGACCCAGCCGGATATGACACCCAACTCCAACCTCTCACCACTCTCCACCTACCGCGCCTAAACAGGCTCACTTATTCTTGCTCTTGCTCTTGGACTTGGGCTTGGGAGCGAAGAAATCGGCCATCGTCTTTTGTTTGGAGGAGGTCAGCACGTTATTCATTAGTTTCTCTACCGCCTTGGTTCGTACGTTGAGTGTCGCACCCTGTCGGAATGCTACCGCTGGACACCGCTTTCGGGCCTCGGGCAATTCCTCCAGTTCCAGCGCAAACAGTTGCGCAATCGGTGTCATCAGCTGATGATCCACGTAATAGCGATAATCAATATCGTCACCCACCGCTTCGGGCAGATCAATCCGGTCCTTTTGTTTCAGTTTGTCGTCGGCTACGTTCTTGAAGACGTACTCAATCCGTGACCCCGGACGAGGGGCATTCCCTGGGTCCCGCTCGGCAATCCTATCCGCCAGCACCTTGTGTGCGATTCGCTCCGGATTGGCGTAGTGCCCCCGCAATGACTTGGAGACAATCAGGTCTTTGCGATCGACCTCGCCACGAATCACCTTTCGAAAGGCGTCGATGCACAAGTTGTACGACTTGCGCAAATCGATGTTCAGCAGGTTCTTCAGCACTTGGTAGTATAGGACCTTGACGATATTGGCGTTGTCCCGCCGCCGCAGCACCACCCCCATCGACTTGAGTTTCGGCTTGTCCTCCGCCGTCACGTACAGATAGCCTGCGTACCGCTTACGGGTCAGCAAGATCCATGGCAGGAACGTCTTCTCGTACTCCAGCGTGTGAGGCTTCCGCAGGCACGCACTCGCCAGCTTCTCGGCCCTTTGCGATATCTTAATCGCCAACGGCAAAGCATCCTTTCCCTGCACCAATGTACCCTCTTGCAGCGTCGTGTGACCCTCGGCTGCCACAATCCGCCACTTGACAAACACAGAATCGGTGTCGCCGTAGATACAAGTGGCGGTGACGATGTAAGGCTCGCCACCGATGACCACCCGCCGCTGCTTGTAAATTCCCTCCATTACCTTCTTGGCGTACCCCAGCAGCGTCCGACCGATCGCCGTGATCAGCGCCGCCACGTTCGGCTCGTAGAAGTTACTGGTCATCGCCCCGGTGCCGCCGTACATAGAATTGGCCAGCACCTTGTAAGATAACTGTCGCTTGTCCAGCACATTTCGAATAAACTCACTGAAACGCCACGTCACCTCGGACACCTCATCTACCGGCACTTGAACGATTCCCGCATCGTCGGTCAGAATCTCGTAGTGTCCGTCGTCAGTGGGCACCAACTTGCCGTTTTCGTCGATCGTCATCCCGCCTTCGTAGACAGTGCCGTCCTTGAGCGTAAGACGCTTGTGCTCGGCACGCTTCCGCGTGGTCTTGCGCTGATGCAAGAGGGTGGAGAGGACGATGGGCATCATGCCGTGCTCGCCGAGCGGGAACTGGACAATGCCGACGGTGCGGTGACCGGTTGGCATTTTAACCTTCTTGAAGCCCCCGCCAGTCTTCTTTGGGACTGAAATTCGCTTGTAGGTTGGGAACTCGTGGGTGATGAGGTGGTGGCCAGGCGCCAGCGGACCGTGGCGGTCGCCCACCGTTTTGACCAGATTGCCGTTGAGGTCGCGCTGCTCGTACCACTTGATCGTCTCGTGTGACACGTTGTCCGAGATGTCGGCACTCGGATACAGTGAAGAGTAGTCGAGGCAGGTGACAGGATCACGGTGGATCCCGGTGTGCGGCTCGAGCACGATTGCGCCGTCATAAGGCTCGTCGGGGTGGTCCTTGCTAATGTCCTCAACGATTCGTCCGTGCCTGTTACACTCCCGCACCAGAACACTGGTGAGCTTGATCCCCTGACCCCTGAGGATCAGGAACTCAAAAGGCACACAGCTGACGTTGCTCATCTCGGTCAGTGCAGTAAAGCTGTCCACTTTGTCAAAGAGCCCATACACCAAGGCACAATCCTGTTTGCAGTAGTTGGCGACGGTGGTGGCGTCCTCGGGATTGCCGTTGGTTGAGAGATCGAAGATGTCCTGCGGCGAAACATCGTCCTTGGCGTGGCCCCAAGAATTCCATTCCATGTTCGGCGCCCCGCTGAGCCGCACCCGCTTCCCGTCGACCTCTTGCACTACCCGTCGTTCCGGATCACCCCCCTCTTGCTCGAGTGCAATCATTCCGCCCTCGACTACGCCCTGTGTGTCGTCCAGCGTCACGATGCTCTCAGGTTCTCCATCGGCGTCAAGTCCCACCGCTGCCTCAACCGTCTTGACCTTGCCGCCCAGGAACCGAGCAGCCATTGCGTTCAAACTGTACGAGTCAGATTGCACCTCCCTGCGAAACTGATTGTACAGATCGATGTTGATCATTCCCGGCACTCTGATCTGTCGGAAACAGTGTTCACCGCTCGCCAGTGTAATGGTGGTCTCGTGGATCCGGTAGCCACCGCCCTTGTCTGGCTTTATCTTATCGGCACACACCAGCATCGGGTTCAGCGTCATGCTCAGAAACTCCACCTGGATCTCGAGCTCCTGCGCTCGGTCCGCCATGAACCCATAGTCAAAGCCAAATGTGTTGTAGCCAATCTCCAGATCCGCCGGGTTGTTTTTCTTCCAATCGCGGTACTTGAGCAACAAATCGGCTTCCGACTCGCACTGAATCAGTTCGCACTTGGCATTCTTTGGGCTCACCTTGGGCAGACAGAAGCAGAGTTCTTGGCGAGGGTCGGACGGGTCGGTGGTTCCCCGAACAATTCCGATGTACGTCACCTTGTCTCCCTCTTGCTTGGGCAAGCAGGTGTCGAGCATCTCGTTCAGCATGACCACCTTCTTCTTGTGCTCGATCGGTAGCGCCAGCACTCCCTCGGGACCAAACACATTGTGCGATGACGCCATCCCCGAATCGTCGCTAACGATGCTCGTTGTGTCGTAGTCAATGTCGGCCACCACCGATGCAGTTTCGCTGCCGCCTAGTCCATCATCAGCCGAATCGTCGTCTCCGTTCTCATTGCCGCCCCCCGCACCGTACCGCCGAAAGTAGTCGTCAATCACCCGCCGCTTCGGCGGCTTGGGACACTTTGCTGTCAAGAGTTTCTCCAATGTGGTGTGCAACACGAGCGGATCATGAGGAATACATCTCCTACTTTCGTGATCCCAGCGACCCTTGAGTTCCACCTGCGAGATCCCGGGCACTGGTTCTCCGATGCCGAGCGCCGCCGCAATCCAGCCTCGCACATCCCATTCCCCCCTCTTGCGGCGTTCAGACATCTGGATTAGCTCCCGGGTCGTCATGGCGTAGTTCTTGATCGCCATCGGGAAGTCGCCGTGCGAACTTGAAGCCTCAATGTCCATACTGTCGACCTCAAGCGGGATGCTACACGCTTCAATCTCAGTGCTCTGGGTCACAGCTCGCCAGTGGATTCGGAAATGGTTTTTGCACAATGCCCGATCTTCGGGGACCCGAGACTTAATCCGGGCCGAGTCGACGGCGACGATGCCCGAAGGCTCGAGTCCGCTGGCGTGCAAGAACTGAATTATTGCTGGAACTTTGCTCTCGTAGCACCGTAGCTTGGCACCCAAGTACAGGATTTCGGGTGTGCGCTCGCGTTTTGGTCCGTCGATGAACGGAAACCACAACCGTGCTGCTCGCTTCCGCTCGGCGTCGTTATCAAATGTTAGCCGCACTGCCTTCTTGAGGCGGACGCCCTGATACCCGTACAGCGTCTGGGTTTCGATCTCTTCGGTTTCGATTGAGCCGTCAATGCCGCTTTGTCCTGTAATGTAGCTGACCAGAGCATCCACGTTGTCGTCTTTGGGTGCGTCGCAATACATGTGTGGTCGGAATCCCAACAGATCGAGGCACCACCGACTGCGGTCTTGTCCCCGCAGACAGATGCGGACTGTGCATGGCTGACCATATTTGTCGTCGGCGATCTCAAGCGTGGTGATGCGGTAGAGCATCGTTCCAATCTGTCTCTTCTAAGCAGAAGCCGAGTAATTCAATTTACTCTCTAGACCAACATTACCGAGGCGTAAAACAGATGGGGTCCTTTCGTGCATCATTTGCCCTGACGTTTTTGTTGATTCTGGTGGTGGCAATTGCCACAGCGAATGCGGCGCAGGGATGGATGCAAGAGGGGGTAGTGGGTGGGACAGATGGGTCGCTGATTAGAGTTAACCCCGAGTGTCCAAACGTCATCATGGAGTCGGGAGGGCAGATCCATCTGTACAACACCCGGAAGGCCAAGGTGCCGGGAGTCAACCCGATCACCCTCAACTCAATCAACGACTATCCGCAGCTCATGGCGTATCTGAACATCAAGGGCATGAATTGTCCTGCGCTGTTTTTGCGACAAGGGCAGAGTGCACAGGGTGAGATTGATATGGAGCAGTTGGTGGTGACACCCGACGGACAGATGGTGCCTTTGTGGGGGCGACCTGGGTTTGGACCGCCGCAGCTTAGTTCGATGTAGATCAGGGGCTTTATCGAACCCCCATTGTTAACTCATCCTAATCGTGTTAACTCATCCCAATCGTGTTAACTCATCCTAATCGTGTTAACTCATCCCAATCGTGTTAACTCATCCTAATCGTGTTAACTCATCCCAATCGTGTTAACTCATCCTAATCGTGTTAACTCATCCTAATCGTGTTAACTCATCCCAATCGTGTTAACTCATCCTAAT